>WNGG01008796.1_pt1 | contig 15598 bp, 8 predicted proteins | sample 5400661 | NCBI WGS metagenome assembly WNGG01 (sample SAMN13153372, study PRJNA577476) | soil metagenome | isolation source: 100 cm soil or saprolite under Garry oak tree replicate 1 | place: USA:California | collected 2016-06-15
GAGGGGCATACTCCGGATAATTCTCCAGAATCCCAACGATGACGCGATTTCATATCTCAAGACGCTGGGAGGAAGCCTACAGGTTCAGGGCAACGAAATAGTTCTCTCAGACTTCCATGGAGACTCATCCCAGGTAAACGCTGAACTCGTCAAGAAGGGGATACCAGTGCGCGAGATCAAATTTGAGAAGACAGGCTTGGAGGAATACTTCTTCGAATTGATCAAGAGTGCGGACGCAGGAAAATGATCATCCGACCATTTCTCTATGATATCAAGAAGACGATTACAAGCAAGACGGTGCTCATACTGGTCGCGATCATCCTACTGATCAGTCTTGCGATAATACCGCTCACAAGCATCAGGTCATCTGGAACTGAAAACAATCTCTTCGAGGCTCCTATCCTCTACTATCACGATCCGAATCTAGGATCGTATCATTACCTCGCGTACTTTTCGAATCGATACGGAGATCCGATAAGCGGAGTGACCGTTACGGTAATTCTACAAGGACCACAGAATTACACTAGGACTGTTGTTACAAACTCTTCTGGATTGGCCTTCGTCGCCATAAGTGCGCCAAATGCAAGTTACTATGTGACCCTCAAGGAGGAGATACCAGGACAAAACTTCTCAACGAATCTTCCACCCACGGCAACGATCAAAACCTCCTCGCCTGGAGCAGTTTTGGCTTTAAGTGGACAGGTCATTTCGCCTGTTGTGGACAAATACAACGCGTCAAAAAGCAACATCCAGGTCTTCTACTCCGGCGACTACGGCGTGGTCCCGTCAAGCTACAGCCTATACTACAAGGTAGTGGCGACCCCGTTCTCTTGCTTTAGTAACTGTTTCACGGAGGCTAACATGACCAAACTGGGCGACCTGAACAGTTACCGTGAGATTTTTGACCCATCTATCCCTCCAAGCCTTGACGGCACGGACGAGGTCTTCTTCACACTGTTTAACCAAACAGGAACCGCCGTACAATCTTCAAATTTTGGGCTCTTCCAGCTGAGACAGCCACGCCAGCCAATCATGGAGTCTAACATAGCCTCGGCCTTCTTTTCGACTATTCTCGGTCTGGTCATTCCTCTCATGGCGATAATCGGGTCCTACTCGTCATACGGAAAGGACCGCCTAACGGGAGTCTTGGAGTCGATCCTAGCGAGGCCCGTGACGAGGCGCGGGTTGGCAATGTCCCGATTCCTCTCAACAGTGGCAGCGTTTACTATCGCCTCCGCCGCCGCGGTGGGCGTTGTCGATCTCGTCTTGAACAACCTAGGAGGCTCGTTTCTCGACCAGTCATATGTCCTAGCGATAATTGCCGGACTAGTGGTTGAGGTGGGCGCTTTTACGGGCTTGATTTTCCTACTTTCTCACTTGCTCAAGTCAACTGGAGCACTTCTAGGAATTAGTATAGTCCTCTTTATCGTCTTGGACTTTTTCTGGTCCCTAATCATTTTCCTAGTGACTCTGGCCCTCGGGGGAACAGGCGGATCCTTTGTAGCACTCCAAGCAACCTACTACTCCTACTACGCTAATCCTGCTCAGTTCCTGAATCTGATCAACGCGTATGTCTTCCAGTCATCAAATACTGCGGTTCAGGCTTCAAGTTTGGGGGTCACGCTCCCCGCTATAGTTCTTGACGGGCTCCTATGGACCACCGTGCCATTCATCCTATTCCTCTACCTAGCCGTCAAGAGAGATTAGTGGGCCGGAATATTCTCACGCGGGTCTCTCCCTACAGTTCATGATCCAACAAAAACGCCAGACCGTAGAGGTGTTACCGTCCGCGGTTACGAGACACGTTACCATCCAAGAAATGCCTAAAGCAATTGACTCTCACGAGCGTGCTTGTGCGCAAGACTGTAGCTGTAGGGGGATGTTTTCGCTCCAAGCGAACAGGAGCCTAGCTCTCGCTTCTGAAGAAGAGGCAACTCAAAGGAGGGAGGGTGATCGAGATGGAGTCGGTTCTTCCGTGGAATGGATGATGATCCGCCTCGACACCACCCAAGTTGCCTTGTCCACTGCCGCCATATTCTAGAGCGTCACTGTTCAGGACTTCCTTCCACCGTCCGCCCGATGGAACGCCCAATCTGTAATTCTTGCGCAGTGTCGGCGTGAAGTTGCAGACTGAGATGACCATGTGATCTGGGTTTCTAGCTCGCCTCGCGAAGCTTATGATGCTCTTCTCCCAGTCTTGAATGTCGAGCCACTCGAAACCCAATCTCTCAAAATCCAGCTGGTGCATAGCCGGTTCTGTCCGGTAGAACCTGTTGAGGTCTTTGAGCCAGAGCCGGAGCTTTCTATGCCTATCATCGGCTAACAGGTGCCAGTCGAGGCTCTTCTCGAAATCCCACTCGTCCCACTGTCCCAGTTCTCCGCCCATGAACAGGAGCTTCTTCCCGGGATGACCGTACATGTAGCCGTAGAGGAGGCGCAGATTCGCAAACTTCTGCCACACGTCGCCAGGCATCTTGTCGAGAAGCGAACGCTTCCCATAGACAACCTCGTCATGCGACAACGGCAGAACGAAGTTCTCGGCGAACGCGTACCAGAGGCTGAAGGTTACCTGGTCGTGGTGATGCTTCCTGTAGATCGGGTCCTTGCTCATGTATTCTAGGGTGTCATGCATCCAGCCCATGTTCCACTTCATACCGAAACCCAGCCCGCCGACGTGTGTAGGCCGTGAGACCATTGGCCAAGCGGTCGACTCCTCAGCGATCATCTGTACATCATGATGCTCCCTATAGACCGCCTCGTTGAGTTCCCGGATGAACGAGATAGCCTCTAGGTTCTCTCTGCCTCCGTACTTGTTCGGGACCCATTCTCCTTTCTTGCGCGAGTAGTCGAGATAGATCATCGAGGCAACAGCATCGACCCTCAGCCCATCCGCATGATACTTATCCAGCCAGAAGAGTGCACTGCTCATCAGAAAGGAGCGGACCTCGTTTTTTCCAAAGTCGAAGATGTAGCTGTTCCAGTCGGGATGGTAGCCCTTCCTCGGATCCGCATACTCGTAGAGGTGCGTTCCATCATAGTCGGCAAGCCCGTAGGCGTCTGATGGGAAGTGGCTGGGAACCCAGTCTAGGATGACTCCGAATCCGCGCTTGTGAAGCTCGTTCACGAGGTGAATGAAGTCTTCAGGCAGTCCGAACCTGCTCGTGGGGGAGAAGTAGCCGAGCGTCTGATAGCCCCACGAGCGGCTGTAAGGATGCTCCATTATCGGCAGGAACTCGACGTGCGTGAACCCCGTCTCTCCCAGATGATCTGGGAGGTCAGCGGCAGTCTCTCGATACGTCATCCATCGATTATTGTCTTCAGGGGCCCTCTTCCAAGAGCCGAGATGCATCTCGTAGATAGACCATGGCGAGTCGAGCGAGTTTTTTCCGGAACGGTTTCTCATCCATTCCTCATCGTCCCAGGAAGGTTTCAGATCCCAGACAATTGAAGCTGTTCTGGGCGGAAGCTCCCAGTAGAGCGCAAACGGATCGCCCTTGTCCATAGAGCGTCCGCGATGTGACCGAGACTCGATATGATACTTGTAGAGCGTGCCTCTTGATACTTCTGGGATAAAGCCTTCCCAGATTCCAGAGCCATCGCCTCTGAGCCTTAGCGGATGACTACCGAACCGCCACTGGTTGAAGTCGCCGATCACGGCGACGTGCTTAGCGTTCGGAGCCCAGACTGCGAAATGGGTTCCCTCTCGTCCATCAACCGATGTCGGGTGTGATCCCAGTTTGTCGTAGAGCTGCTGATGTTTTCCCTCCTTGAAAAGATAGATGTCGTAGGAGGTTAGAAGTTCGTGTTCGACGACTGAGTCCATGGTCAGAGGATCATTGTTAGACTAGTGTTTTTCGATGGCTAAGCCTCACGATTCAGCGCGAATCGTGGCCGTTGTTCTCTGACCTACGGTAGCCTGGAAGTCTATCCCTTCCCATTTGTTCGCCGTGGGCCAGAAGAAGGTGAAGACTATTTTTGAACCTGGAGAAAGTCTGTTCGTGGGCAGGTCGACGTAGTGGACTCCTAGTCCAGTGTCGATCGTCTTCGAGTCGTTTGTAGTCTGCCAATCGTCAGGGGTCCAGTGAACCATCGCCGGTGCAAGTACCTCGATTCTAAGATTCTTTCCCTCTGGCACTGTTCGGCTCTTCTGGTTGAACCTCCAAGAGACGACTTTCGACTCTGTCTTGTTTTTCTGGTAACGCTCCACAGTCTGTTTTGGCATGTCAAAGACTGCCCGCTCGTGTATGGACCTGGCGAGCTTGATGTATTCCGCGTGTGCCCAGACGAGAGGCATCGCCGACCCTGAAGGATGTCCGTTGCGCAGCCCTCGCTCGGGAATGTCCTCGCTATCCCAGATCTGCTCGGGAATTAGACCGCCAGGACTCGCCTGCGCTTCCATTGTATGGAGGAGCCGTTCAGCTTCTTCGAGATCTCCCCGTGCCACCTCGTAGTGGCCTCTTTCACCCGCTAGCAAGGGCCATCCCCTCCCCACGCCGTTGCCGTCGAAGGGAGAGCCGTCATCATGCTCTCCATAGCCGTCAAGGCTGTATCTATGCCAGACCGGACCCGTCTTCGTCTCTTTCCGCAGGGTCGCATCGATGACCTTGACAGTGTCCAGAATCTTCGGATCTTCAGGTGATCGTAGTCCGTACCTGACCAGGGCGAGTGCATCCACACTTACAATCTGCTCTCATAATAGCCCTTGACTCCCACTTTCTCTGCGAGATCGGTGCCAGAAACGTAGGTCCAGCGTTCGACATTCTCGTTCCAAATATCTGCCGTCTCTCTGAGATAGTTCGCCAACCCAAAGTCGCCCTTCTCCTCGGCAAATTCTGCCGCAGCGAGTAACGCCGCTATCTCAGCAGCCAGTGTGAAGGGCGAGTACCCGCCGTCCTCCTCCCACCTGTCTTGTTGAGTGACGGGTCCGTTCCGGGCTAGATATGCCGCCGCCCGCTGTACCATCGGCCAAGCGTCGAAACCAGATAGTGCATCGAGCCTTTTCAGATGGTCAGCTACCAATATCGGGAAGGCTGTCTCATCCATCTGAACGCCTCCCCAGTAGGGAGAACCGTCGAGCCACATGTTCTGGAGCCAGTGTCCATCCTCCTCCTGGGTGGACATCAAATACAGCAGGGTCTCCTTAGCGTGCGAAATATCTCCTGAAGCAATGAGCCCGCCAGCGGCATGGGCAAGGTCTCGGGGCCAGATCAGATGGTATCCGCCGATATCATCGTCGCTTTTGCTGAATCCCCAGGGTATAGAGAGGCTGGCGATTATCGCTCCGGGATAGGATTTCTCCTCATGGGTCCTGAGAACGGTGTTACTGACTCGATAGAGGTCGAAGCCTGACTCGTGAGTCATTCCAAGCTTGAGAGTCTTGGAACATGATTCCGCCCACCCCTCAAGGAATGCTTGCTGTACCCTGTCAAAGTCCTTGAGCAGGGCGTTTCTGGCCTGTTGTCCAGCTTCTTCTGGCGTCCTTCCAAACGCGATGGCGGTGACGGACTCGCCGTCACCGGCCAACAAGTCAAGCTCGGCAGTCAGTGCAATATTCCCATTGGGAGCACTCGAGTAAGACCAGGTCATTTTCTTGTTAGCGTTGACATCCTGCCATCCATCGCTGAATCCGACGTATCCGCAACTCATCTTCTTGAACGGGGTAGAGCTAGCTAGGGCGAGGGCTGTTCCTTCCCTCCGAGCGAAAAGCATTGGAATGCCCTTGTAGCTGCCAATCCATCCGTCGTTTCCGAGTCCTCGGTTAGCGATATGCGGAGCGAGCAGAGCGTAGACGCCATAGTCTTCGAGCTTACCTTTGACAGGGTCGAAGTGTACTTTCTGGAGCAGAACGTCTCGTTCTGGGTCTGTGATGACAGTCTTAGTCAACCGGTAATGACCCTTATTGCATGAGTTGACGAGCTTGTACGCGGGGACTCCCTGCTCCAACGGGGAGATGCGTCTGAGAGTGTCCCGCTTCTCCTCGGAGAAGTATTGGTCCCCGTCCGCGACCAAGAATTCCATGTCCCGAGTGTTAGCCTGGTCTATTCTCGGATAGTAGACCTCGTTCAGGACTCCATGCGATATCGTGAACCAGACTCTGCTCTGGGAGCTCGCGGATGTCCCGACGCCCTCCTTAGCACTGGAGGTCCATCTGGGTTGGATACCTGGCCAGCCTGGGGCCACATCACCGTTTGAAGGGTTCAATCGGACAAACGTTCTCGGTAATGCTCTGCTTCAAAGCTTTGCGTCCATGGATGCAGAGATGAGTCTTCCGAGGTTGTCTTCAGGAACCCTTTAGCGGATAGCTAGCACATCTGAATCACTTTGCCGTCGATTGTATGCGGACGGTCTCTCTCAAGTGCTTGAACAAACTGTTCAAAACCGTTTGATTAAGTGATGCAGACTACCATACTGATGAGAGGTATACAACATGCATGCACCGGGCAATCGCTGGAAACCCACTCGATTCTCCACGAGCATCTCTGTCGCCGAGGGAAAGCTGGGGATAGCTGCCAGAATATCGGAAATCTCTGAGCGACCAGCCTTCTCATGAGCAGAGAAGGGATCTAGAATCCCTTCGTGTTGGCGGATTTGGGTGCAGTAATTGTCGGGAGGAGATTCAGACTTGAAGCAAGGCTTGGCGGAGCCGCTGCTCCAAGGGTCGGGAGACCAGAAACCCATTCTTCTTCACCAAGTCTTCGAATCGCAGGTCGACACGCATCCAACGAACGTCGCGGTCGTCTTTGATGGCAGGGAGACCACTTATTCCCAGCTTGATATGCATGCCAATCGCATTGCGAGGCATCTCCGTGCTCGAGGAGTCGGTCCTAGGTCAATCGTTGCTATCCTGCTGCCTAGATCCGTCGGCGCCTACGCGACGATCCTGGGCATCCTCAAAGCAGGAGCAGCATATGTCCCAATAGACCTTGAATGTCCTCCGGATCGTATCTCCTACGTTCTCGAAGATTCGGAAGCCGAGGTGCTGGTAAGCACTTCTGATTACTTACCGGATCTCCCAGACTTTGATCGCATCATTGTCCTACTCGACCGCGACAGGACTACCATACAGTTGGAGAGTTCTGATCGGCTTCACGACGGAGAGGCGGGTGTGGGACCTGGCGACGTCTGCTACATCATCTACACTTCCGGATCGACCGGTCGCCCGAAGGGAGTCCAGATCGAACATCGAAATGCCTGTAATCTAGTCCTGGCTGAGGAAGAGATCTTCCGGGTCCAGCCGGAAGACCGAGTCTGCCAAGCAGCCTCTCTCGCCTTTGACCTATCGATCGAAGAGATCTGGCTCGCCTTCCGAGCGGGCGCCAGACTCATTGTTGCGAGCCCAGAAATCAGTCACGACGGACCAGGTCTTGCTAGTTTTCTGGCTAAACAGGGCGCAACAGTCTTCTCGACCGTCCCGTCGATGCTCTCAACTCTCGACGAAGATGTTCCAAGTCTCAGGCTCATCATACTGGGCGGCGAGAGCTGCCCCGAATGGCTGGTAAGACGATGGGCTCGACAAGGGCGTAGAATAGTCAACACTTACGGTCCGACAGAAACAACGGTCATCGCCACCTACTCCGACCTTGAGCCCGGTAGGCCCGTCACCATCGGAACCGCCGTACCCGGATACACGGTAAAAGTCCTGGACGAGTCACTTCATCTGGTTGGACTTGGGTGCATTGGTGAGATCTGTATCGGTGGACAGGGGGTAGCCAGAGGATACGTCAAACTACCCGAAGAAACTCGTGCGCGCTTTGTTCCTGACACTTCTTCTCCGACCTCCCCTCGAGGAATCATGTATCGGACTGGCGACTTGGGCCGATTCAACGGCGATGGTCATCTCGAATTCCTAGGGCGTCTTGACGATCAGGTAAAACTCCGCGGTTTCCGGATAGAATTGTCCGAAGTCGAGTCGGTGCTGATGCAGGATGAGAGCGTCCTAGCGGCAGCGTGCAAAGTCCGAGAGGACTCGCCGGGCATCAGGCAACTCGTCGGATACCTCGTTCCGCGCGAAGGCCATGAAGTGGATGAGGAACAGATTCGCAAGCGGTTGAGAGACCAGCTTCCAGCCTTCATGGTCCCAGCGCTGATCGAAACAGTACCGTCTCTGCCTCGTCTCCCTAACGGGAAACTGGACCGCTCGTCGCTGCCGCCTCCTCGCCCCCGAGCATCGAAGGAGATGGGACGGGTAAGTGAGACGGAACGAAAGATCGCCGATTTATGGAATTCACTCTTCCATCCACTCTCGGTCTCGATCGACGATGATTTCTTCCTGGACCTAGGAGGGCATTCGCTGCTTGCGGCTCGCATGGTCTCCGAGCTGAGAAAGGACCACGAGTTCGCCGAGGTCTCCGTCGCTGATGTCTACAGGCATCCAACGGTGCGGTTGCTCGCCAGGACGCTTGACGATAGAAGGTCTCCGCCTCAAATTAGCCGGCCAGTATTCTTGGAACCGATGCGAAACGGGGAGCGGGTAGAAGGGGTGGGGAATCGGCACGTTCTCGCCGGCTTGGTCCAGACGGTAAGTCTCTACTTCGTCTTCGGGTTCGCAGCCCTTGAATGGGTCACGCCCTACTTGGTCTTCTTCCTACTCTATCTCACAGGCCACTCGACTCTGGTCTCGGCTGAATGGGCGCTCGTAAGCGCCATCGCGATATTTCCAACCCTGCTCATCCTCGGAATCGCTGCAAAGTGGCTCATACTTGGACGGATAAGGCCTGGCCGGTACGCTCTCTGGGGAGGATACTATCTGCGCTGGTGGTTCGTGCAGGCTCTTCTATCCTCCGTCCCGCTCGACTACCTTGTAGGGACACCGCTACTCCCCCTGGTGTACCGACTCCTTGGTGCACGGATAGGGAAGAACGTCCATCTTGAGACGGAAAACATCGACGACTTTGACCTTGTCTCCGTAGGCGACAATGCCACAATCGACGAGGACGCGTCGCTCCTCTGCCACTCAGTCGAGAACGGGCAACTTATTCTAGGACACGTACGGGTTGGCAAAGGCTGTTTCGTCGGGCAACGATCTGTCCTCCGAGACGGAACAGTGATGGAGGAAGGGGCGCGGCTCGAAGACCTGTCGCTCCTCCCGAGAGGAGCGAGGATTCCACATGGGGAAACGTGGGCTGGGTCACCAGCAAGGTATGTTCCCAAGGCGGAAGTATCTATCCCCGTACCAATCATCGCCAACCATCGCGCTCCACGAGGGATCTCACTAGTTTACGGGGTCCTCGTGCTCTTACTCCCCATACTCCTCCTCGCAACCATTGTACCCGGAGTTGTAATCCTCCTCCGGATCAACCCGCTCGCTCAGCCTCTGACCTATCTTCTCGCCGTACCGGCGGTTGGCATCTCGTTCGTCATACTTCTCATGACGGAAGTCGTGCTATTCAAGTGGCTCCTTCTCGGGAGGATCCGACCTGGAAGATATCCCGTTCACGGCTCGTTCTACATCCGGAACTGGATCTTCGACCAGATGCAAGGGCTCAGTCTTGACCTCGTCGCTCCCCTCCGAGCCACCATCTACTTGGCTCCCTGGTACCGAGCCCTAGGAGCAAAGATCGGACGATCCGTAGAATTGTCGACCGCAGCAACACCAACGCCAGACCTTCTCGACCTTCAGGACGGAGCCACGATAGCCGACGAAGCATCCCTCGGCGCACCACGAGTAGAGGGAGGCTGGATGACCGTAGCTCCAACCCGTCTAGGTCGGCGCGCTTTTGTTGGCAACAGCGCCGTAGTCCCGGCAGGAACGTCGATGGCAGACGGGTCGCTCTGTGGTGTCCTCTCCCTCGCTCCGGCCAGACCCGAGGATGCCGCGCGTCCGGGAGCCTCCTGGCTTGGCTCTCCACCTCTGCTCTTGCCCCGTCGCGAGCAGAGCACGCCGTTCTCTGATCAGAGCACGTATCATCCTACGAAAAAGGCGAGGCTGATCCGGGCCGCGATTGAGGTCTTCCGAGTGACACTGCCGCCCGCAGGGTTTATCGTCGTTACAACCGCCGTTCTCCAGAGCACGATTCTGCTCTGGCACAATCTAGGGTTGGCCCGTGCGCTTCTATTACTGCCAGTCGTCTATGCTGCGGCCTGCACAGGCGTGGCTCTCGGGGTCGTCATAGCAAAGTGGATCATTATGGGGCGCTACAAGCCGTTTGTACGTCCACTCTGGACCACATTCGTCTGGCGCCTGGAGTTTGTCAACGCGCTCTACGAGTTCCTAGCAACCCCGCTGGTTCTCGGCGCTCTCCAGGGCACGCCTCTGTTTCCAGCATACCTACGCCTTCTCGGCGCACGAATCGGCCGGGGAGTGTACCTGAACACGACCGGACTCCTGGAATGGGACCTCGTCGAAGTCGGAGATCGCGCCGCCATAAACGATGATAGCGTCCTTCAAACGCATCTCTTCGAGGACCGGGTGCTCAAAGCATCCCGCCTACACGTCGGCTCAGACTGTACTATCGGCGCAGGCTCCGTAGTCTTGTACGATTCTGGAATGGAGGATGGCGCCGAGCTCGACGCGATATCACTCCTCATGAAAGGTGAGACCCTACGGGCTGGGACGAAATGGATGGGCATTCCTGCAACTAGGAGTAGAGATGAGGTGGAAATAGTTGTTAGAACCAAGTGAATTCATTATTCACAAGTCCGCCACAGAGACTGTAAGAGACCTTGACCATGCCCACGTCTGGTTCTGCAACTTGGACGAGCAGAACATTCTAGACGAGCGACCAGTCTTTTCGGCAGAGGAAGTCGCACGGGCTACGAGGCTCAAGAGCCCTTTGGATTGTCGGCGATTTCTAGCAAGGTGCGCCTTCGTCCGTCAGATACTTGGCGGCCTTACATCCAGATCACCTGAGACTCTAAAGTTCGACGAGACCGCCAAGGGTAAGCCCATCCTCGCCGCTTGGACTCGAAAGGATGAGGTCTCGGGGACCCTTAACTTCAACCTCTCACATTCAGAAAACATTCTCGGACTCATCGCAGCATTTGATCGAAACGTAGGTATGGATCTAGAAATGGTCAATTCTGGCCTGGATCTTCTGCGAATGGGATGGGAACATCTCGCCGCCGAAGATTTCAGACTCCTCCTAGAATCAAAGGCTGAGGAGAGACTCGTTCTTTTCTATCGTCTTTGGACGAGGAGAGAAGCTGTCTGGAAGATGCGGGGAATCGGCATCGTTTCAAACCAACACGAATCCGCACCGTTGACGAGCTCCAACCTGTATCCATTCGAATTTGTCTTTGGAGGAAAGCATGTGATAGGAGCTTTGGCACTAGAAGCACAGCCCGAGAAGTTATCGAGTCCTCCCGCCGCGAGTTTCTAGGAAGGTCGTAACTTAATCTCCCAGAAGATTACCAACGAGGATCATCGCTATGCTTTTCTTCGCTCTGACCACTACTCTAGGATTTCCAAACTTGATCGACGGTACCTCGCTCAAGTCTATCATCTTCGACATGGATGGGACGCTAGTCAGCAGCCTGTCCACCATCATGCACTGCGAGAACAAAATCTCCCTGAAATACACCAACCAATCTTTGACCCTTGAGGATGTCATTGCCAACTTTGGACCACCCGCACGGACAATCATCAGAAACATGACCGCCAATCTCTCAAAGGAACTACAGGAACGAGCAGTATCCGACTATTACGAATGCTACAGCAAGAATGTCCCAAGTAAAGTACTAGTTTTTCCAGGCGTGATCCCGCTCTTGAAGAGAATCCGATCATCAGGCAGACACCTGGCTCTCGTGACGGGAGTGGAGAAGATCATGATGCAGTACACGCTCGATCCCTTCGACTTGTCCAGATTCTTCGAAGCCCGCGTCACAGCGGACGATGTCCGAAGCGGCAAGCCTGACCCTGAAGGTATCAACCTCGCTCTGAAACGGATCAAAGGTGAGCCCAGAGAATCTATGTACATCGGCGACTCTCCTGTCGACATTCTTGCGGGGAAGCGAGCTGGAGTTTTGACCGGTGCTGCATTGTGGAGTCCCGAGAACCGAGGAGATCCTACTGCCGAGCATCCCGACCACGAATTTCGAAGCATACAACAACTCTCGGACTTTCTCTTCCGGAAGCGCAAGCAGGATCAAGAACCATACTTCGGCTCTGATCTACCCCACACCCGCCAGTCTCAGTCCAAGAATCCTAGGGTCAAGGTTCATACCGAAAAGTCAAATGATGGGCGCTAGGGTTGAATCTGCAAATTGAAGATCACGGAGATCGAAGTCTACCAGCTAGGCGAACAAGCATCGCCCGGGAGCGCGACCTGGGCTGGAAACTCAATACTCCTTAAACTAACAACCTCCGAGGGCACCGTCGGCTATGGAGAGGCTGTTCCAACACTCCGGGTCCAGCCCGTAATACAATCCCTCCACGAAGTAGCCCGGGTCTACAAGGGACGAGACCCGCTCGATATGGAGCTGAACATTCACGAGTGGCACAAGCACGACTTCTACCTCCCAGTCTCGTTCGAGTCAACCACCGCCCTCAGCGCCTTCGACATCGCGTGTTGGGATATTGCTGGCAAGCACTTTGGGGCTCCGATACACCAGCTCATCGGGGGTTTGTACCGAAACAGGGTTCGCCTATACGCCAACGGCTGGTACGACAAGTGCGTCTCTCCAGAGCAGTTCGGAACGGGAGCCAAGAAGTTCGCCGGCATGGGCTATACCGCTTTGAAGTTTGATCCGTTCGGGGCCCACTACGACAGTATCGACACGAATGGAATTCAACGAGCTTATGACAGGGTGAAGGCCGTACGGGACGCGACGAATGGCAAGGTTGACCTTCTCATAGAGCATCACGGAAGATTCGACCCCAACTCAGCCATAGCAATCGCACGAAGATTGCAGGAATTCGATCCATTATTCATGGAAGAACCAGTCCATCCTGACAACCTCGAAGGGCTCCGGAAATACAGAGAAGCGACAGATGTGAGAGTCGCCTTAGGCGAGCGGATATTGACGAAGGAACAAGCCGCCTATGTCATCTCGAACAATCTAGCCGACTACATGCAAGCTGACATCACAAACATCGGTGGCGTAACGGTCGCTCGAAAAATCGCCGCGATCGCGGAGGCATATGGCGTGGAGATGGCATTCCACAACGCCTTCGGACCCGTACAGAACGCTGTGACTATACAAGTGGACGCGGCGCTTCCGAACTTTCTGATTCAAGAATCATTCTACGACTGTTTTCCAGACTGGAAGAGACAACTGGTCAAGGACCAGTCGAAGATAGAAGGCGGACACACGAGGGTCCCCACGCGGCCAGGTCTCGGGGTCGAAGTGGACGAGAAAGTGCTGGAAGACCATCGCTCCGAGGGACAGGAATACTTCAACCCGGACGAACCCGTCTGGGTGGTCAAGGACACTTGGAGAGACTAGCACTGGGCTCCTGGCTCACTGTCAAGCTCTAGTCGCAGGAAGCATGTCCAGTTCAACTATCCGGGACCAGCGATGATCCAGGTTCACGCTAGACTGTCTTCGAGCCGACGCCTCGACAAACTCCATCATGACGTTCTCGCTGCAATGGACGAAGCTCTCCAGACCGCTAATCCCGCCAGCATCATACGCAGACACGTCAAACTCGACAAGGACACATTCTGCGTAGACAAACTCAGCTTTCCTCTGAAGCAGGGGCGCGTCTTCGTCATCGGTGCAGGGAAGGCCAGCGGCTACATGGCCGAGGAGATTGAGCGGATTCTTGGAGGGAGGATCGCTGGCGGAATCGTGATCATCCCGGACTATCTCCGACCTCGTCCGCGTGGTCATAGGATTGGATATCATCTTGGCACTCATCCCATCCCTTCTCAGAAGAACACCCAGGGGGTAGGACAGATCTTGCGACTGGTCGAGAATTCGACAGCGGGTGATCTAATCATCGTTCTCCTATCAGGCGGAGCTTCGGCGCTGATGGACTACCCATCGGGAGGGATAAGTCTCGAAGACGAGCGAAAAACAACCTTGTTGCTTCTCAAATCGGGAGCAAGCATCCACGAGATCAATACGGTTCGGAAACACATCTCCCGCGTTAAGGGAGGACGGCTGGCCGAGGCGGTCCATGGCGCACGGGTCCTAACTCTCATCATCTCTGATGTCGTAGGAGACCAAGTTGACACGATAGGTTCCGGGCCCACGGCGCCAGACCCAACAACCTATCTTGACGCTAAACAAGTCCTTGAGAAATACAATCTCTGGACGAGGGTTCCCGCTCAAGTCAAAAAGACAATAGAGGCGGGAATCAACCGGGTTTTAGCAGAAACACCCAAACAACGGGACAAAGCGTTCAGATACGTCAACAATATTATCGTGGGAAGCAACAGAGAAAGTTGCCGCGCAGCGGCATCCTATCTGAACAAGGCGGGGTACCACTCACAGGTTTTCTCAACGCGTATCGCGGGGGAAGCTCGCGAGGCAGGTCGAAAATTGGGATCAGTCGCTACCCATCTTCATGACAACGGATTACCGGTCTCTTTGCCAGCCGCGTTGACATCAGGGGGAGAGACCACCGTGACCGTGAAGGGGAATGGTAAAGGTGGACGAAACCAGGAGCTGGCCCTAGCGGCGGCTGTCTCGATTGACGGCTACGAGCGCATAGTAGTTGGTTCTCTAGCTACGGACGGGGTCGACGGTCCGACCGATGCGGCGGGTGCCATTGCCGATGGGACAACGGTCAAGCGTGGCAAAAGGCTCGGAATGGACGCGGAGGATTATCTCCGGAAGAATGACTCGTACAACTATTTCCGGAGGCTCGGAGATCTGATCATGACCGGTCCAACCGGAACGAATGTGAACGACATCATGATCATTGCGGCAAAATAGGCAAGCCCACGATGTATCGCTCTGTACCATTCCCGTCTCTGACAATTCGTATGGACGAGGGGGTCAGGCTATCCTTTGTAGGGGAAGAGGTAGGACAGGCTAGGTTTATCGTTCCAGTCCACATAGCACGTCTTTAGCTGAGTATAACATTCCAGCCCATACCTTGAGCCCTCGGCGCCAAGTCCGGACTGTCGAAATCCCGCGTGAGCCCCCTGCAACTGTTCCGGCCCGACTTGGTTGATGTAGGACTCGCCAAACTTGATCCGGTTCATAGCCTTCAAGACCCGAGTACTATCCTTGGTAAACACGTACGAAGCCAGCCCGTACTTCGAATCGTTCGCGTAGTCAATGGCTCGGTCGAAACTGTCCACTTCGAGAATGGGCACGACCGGCCCGAATATCTCGTCCTGGACAAGGGGCGATTTCTGTTTGACATCCTCTATGATTGTCGGTTCGAAGAACCAGCCCTTATCCGGTGATTGCGGCCGGTCGCCGCCGATAATGATCTTGTCTCCTTCCTGTTTCGCTTTCTGGACGAAGCTCATGCTTGTCTCTCTCTCCGCCTTACTAACCATCGGTCCAAGGTCCGTGTCAGGCTGAAGAGGATTGCCAATTTTGAGATCCTTGGCCATGCGGACAAACGCAGGGACAAACTTGTCTTTGATCTTCTCGTCCACGTACATCCGTTCCGAGCAGATGCACGTCTGGCCGCAGTTCCAGAACCGGGCCCAGATAGCACACTTCACCGCCCAGGCAATATCCGCATCATGCCAGACGA
>WNGG01007344.1_pt1 | contig 15594 bp, 7 predicted proteins | sample 5400661 | NCBI WGS metagenome assembly WNGG01 (sample SAMN13153372, study PRJNA577476) | soil metagenome | isolation source: 100 cm soil or saprolite under Garry oak tree replicate 1 | place: USA:California | collected 2016-06-15
GCACGGAGCGCCGCGGGCACCCACACCACGTTCACATCGAATGCGAAGCACCCGCCCGCGTAGCCGACCCGGCTGTCCCGCCAGCTCCCCGGATGGCACCAGCCATCCGCGTCGCGCTTGAAGCTCACGAGGTTCGTCGCCACCGGCGCGCGGGCGTAGGGCGCCGCGCGCCGGGCGACGAACGCGAGATTCTTGCGGAGCGCCGCGCCCCAGCGCCGCACGAATGCGCGCTTGCGCGCGTCGGCCACGCCGGCAGCGGCGAAGTAATGGCCCGCGACGACCGGCAGCTGGAAGTCGTCGTCCACCATCCAGTAGTTCTCGCGCGTCGCCTGGAGATTGCCGAGCAGCGCGCGGTTGCCCGTCCTGAGAAACTCGGCGCCGTTCTCGCGAATCGCCTGGCCGCCGAGCGCTTCCTCGTGGCTGACTTCGCCGCTGGGCGCGAGCTTGGCGAGCGCCGCGCCCATCACGAATTCCGGCATCGTATCGGACCAGACCGGCTCCATGAGCAGCGCGGTCATCAGCATGTCGCGGCCGAAGTACGTCGCATACGTCGGCAACCCCGCCATCAGCTTCTGGCGCGAGCTGAGCAGCTCGAACCCGCGGATCTCGCGCTCCACGCGCTGGGACTTGGCGGAATCGGCGAAGTGTCGGAATGCGGTGTTGAAGATCTGATCGCGATCGAGGGGATCGAGGGCCGGGCCGTCGGTGGCGAGTTCGACCAGCAGCTCGACCGGCTCGGCGCTGCGCGGCCGGACGGTCAGCACACGCCCGGAGAGCAGCGCGCGGGATCGCCTGGTGTCGCCGCTGAGCGTGAGCCACATGTGGTTCCGGGCATCGAGGCTCGGCTGATAGACCTGCGCCCGCCAGCGCGAGCCGCTGTGTGTCAGGGACAGCAGCGGAGCCAACCGGCTGGGATATGACCCGCCGAGCCGCTGGGCGAGCGCGGTGAACTCCGGCGGCACGAATGGCGGCGCGTTGATCGAATCGCTCACGCGTCCCGCGTATCCGAAATCGCGCTCGATGCGCATCGAGCCCAAGAGGAACTGCCCGATCTGAGTTGACCGCCCGCCCTGCACCGTCAGCGAGTAGCGTAACCAGCGCCGAGCGCCCCGACCGTCGCGACCGCCGGTCGCACCCACCGTCGCTGACCCTGCCCCGAACGCGACCGCCGCGACCGCCGCAGTTGCTTCTTGACCGCCCCGACCGCCCGAATCTCGAACGGTGAAACCGATACTTTCATTGAGCCCATCCGCCCACAGGTGCACCACGCGGCCTGTTTTCCCTTCGATGTAGATCTCGACTGAGTTGCCGCGGGAGTCGCGATACAGGCGCGCCGCGTAACCCTCGTAGGCTGCGGAGTCATCGAGGCCGCGGGTCGGAAACTCCAGCACGGGTGCGGCTTCCCGGGCGGGTGCAGACTGCATCGCCAGCAGCAATGCCAGAAGCATGGGCCTAGATACTCCGCCCGCGCCCCACCCTTGACAAGGGCTGGATCGGGCGGCAATTCGGTGGGAACTACCGTCAGTCCGTTGGTCAGCAGACCCGCCTGCGGAGGTAACATCGATGCATCTGAATCGACACGTAGGGCCCACACTCGCGTTCCTGACCGTACTCGCCACACCCCTCGCCGCGCAGAACGGCTCGATTCGCGGACAAGTCACGGACAGCGTCACCCAGCAAGGACTCGCCGCCGTCACCATCCAGATCGTCGGGCAACCGCGGCAGACGGCGACCGGCGCCGACGGCAACTTCACACTGAGCGACATTGCACCGGGCACGGTGGTGCTGAAGGTGACACGCATCGGGTACGGCCCGCAGCAGAGATCGGTGACGATCACCGCGGGAGCGACCGCGGAAGCGCGCTTCGCGCTCGCGCCGCAGGCATCGATGCTCGAGGCCGTGGTCGTCACGGGTTACGGCACACAGCGACGCGAAGCGATCACCGGCTCTGTGTCAACCGTGGATCCGAGCGCGGCAAACGTGGGCGTGAAGACCAACGTCGATCAAATGCTGCAGGGCCGCGCTGCCGGCGTAGATATCATCCAGAACAACGGTGAGCCCGGCGCCGGGATGCAGATCCTGATCCGGGGCGGCAGCTCGATCAGCAATACGAACGAGCCGCTGTACGTGATTGATGGCATCCCGATCAACAACGTGGCGACGCAGCCAGAGGGGATGGGGGCCGGCGGCGCGCCGCCTTTGCCGCGGAACCCGCTCAACATGCTCAACCCCGGCGACATCGCGTCCATCACGATTCTCAAAGACGCATCCGCCACCGCGATTTACGGCAGCCGCGCCGCCAACGGCGTCGTGCTGATCGAGACCAAGCACGGCACCACCGCCGGTGCGTCCAGCATCGAGTATGATGGCTACGTGGCCGCGTCCTCGCCGTCCAAGTATCTCGACCTGGCCAGCGCTGGTGAGTACAGCGCATTCGTCACTGGCGAAGTTGCAAAGTTCGTCGCGGACACGGCCAACTGCCCGGTGCCGACTCCGACCGATTCCACCGCGTACAAGGCGTGCTTCTCGGCAGCGCCGGGGCTCGACCCCAAGCACCTGGCGAAACTCAGCACCTCGAACACGGATTGGCAGCGCGCGGTCACGCGCACGTCCATCACGCACAACCACAACCTGTCATTCTCGGGCGGCAGCGAGGACACGCGGTATCGGGCAGCCATCAATTACATGAATCAGCCCGGCGTCGCGATTAATAACGGCCTGGAGCGGATCCAGGGCACCCTGAGTGCCAATCACCGCGAATTCGACAATCGCCTCCGGCTGGCCCTGACCGTGACGACGTCGCGCGAAAACGACAGCTACATCACCTACGAGAACACCGGGGGGTTCGAAGGTGGCGTCTTCCAAAACGCGGCGATCTTCAACCCCACGCAGCCAATCACCGTGACCGATTCCTCCGGCACGCGCTATTACGAGATCGGCGGAACGTCCGTGCGGAATCCCGTGGCACTCGCGAACCAGGTGCAGAACGTCGGCAACTCGACGCGCACGCTCGGCAACACGAGTGCCGAGTTCGACCTGATGGCCGGGCTCACTGCCAAGGTAGCCGTCGGCCTCGATAACTCAACCGGCATTCGCCAGATCTATTTCCCCAACGCCAATCCTGTTGGCGTGGCACTGGGCGGCGGGTTGGCCCAACAGGCAGATCTCCAGAACACCACGCGGACCCTGCAGACGTTGCTCACCTACACCCGCCAGTCCGGCAACAACAGCTTCGACGTGGTCGGTGGGTACGAGTACACGAAATTCAACAACAACCTCGTGACGGCGCAGGGAGTCGGATTCTTCACCGACGCCTACGGCTTCAATAACCTGAGCGTCGCCAACTCGCGCACCACATCCTCGAACGCGACCGATTGGCGGCTGGCCTCGTTCCTGTCGCGCGCCAACTACGGGTACAAGGACCGCTACTTCGTGACCGGCATTCTGCGGTACGACGGATCGTCCGTGTTCGCCACCGGACATCAATGGGCGCTCTTCCCCGGTCTCTCGGCATCGTGGCATCTCAGCCAGGAAGGTTTCGCCCACAGCCTGCCCTTCTCCGATCTCCGGCTGCGGGTGGGTTGGGGACGCCAGGGGAATCCCGGGATTCCGCCCTATCAGTCGCTCGTTCTCATGAGCGGTGGCGCGAGCGGTACCTATCCCTGGGGCGACACGCCGCAGAGCGGTGTCTACCCCGTTGGGAATGGCAACAAGGATCTCAAGTGGGAGCAGACGGACCAGTACAACGTCGGTGTCGACTTCGGCCTCTGGGGCAATCGCCTCGCCGGCACCGCCGAGTACTACCTGAAGAACACCTCCAACCTGCTCGAGCTGGTTGGGGCGCAGCAGCCGGCCAACAGCTCCACGACGCTGATGAACGTGGGCAAGCTGCGGAATCACGGCTTCGAGCTGTCGCTCGACGCGCTCATGGCCTCGCGGCCGAACCTCACCTGGCGCGCCGGGCTCACCTTTGCCACGTCGCGCAACAAAGTCATCACGCTGGGTCCGTTCAGCTTCCTGCGGTCGGGGGTCGTCAGTGGACAGGGCCAATCCGATCAGTGGGCCCAGCGCCTGTTGCCCGGGCAGCCGCTCGGCACCTTCTATGGCCCGATGTTCGTGGGCGTGGACTCGGCGGGCCATCAGCTGTTCCGCTGCACCACCGCCAACACGGCGGGCTGCGTGAACGGCCACACGACGGACGGGTTGGGCCCGTCCGCTGCCGACTACGCGATTCTCGGCAATGCCAACCCGAGCTTCACGTTCGGGCTCCGCAACCAGATCACGTTCGGCAAGTTCGACGTCAGCGCGCTGATTCGTGGCTCGGTCGGCCAGAAGGTGTTCAACAACACAGCGCTGCTGTTTTCAACGAAGAGCGACGCGCTGCAGGACAAGAATTTCCTGCGCCCCGCGCTGACCGACGGGGTGGGGCTGCACGAGCCCGCGATCTACTCGTCACGCTGGGTCGAGAGCGCTTCATTTGTGCGGCTGCAGAACCTTACAGTCGACTACGCGCTCGACCTGCCGGCGCTGACGCGGAGCGCCCGGAGCGCCCACCTGTACGTATCGGTCGACAATCTGTTCGTGTTGACGGGGTACAAGGGGCTCGATCCGGAAGTATCGAACCTGAACCAGAGCTCGCTAACCCCGGACGCCGGCATCGCCGCGCGCGGCATCGACTATCTCAGCTACCCCCGGCCGCGCACGGTGACCGGCGGTCTCCGTCTCGTCTTTTAGGGAGGAGCAGTCATATGAAGCGACTCTTTGTGACAACGTCCTTCGGTGCCGTGGCGCTGAGCACGCTGCTGCTCGTGCCGATCCAGGGATGCACGGACCTGACCGAGGCCCCGCCGAGTCAAATCGTGAAAAGCCAGTTCTTCCGCGACGAAGGCGAAGTCCTGGCCGGTCTCGCCGGTGTCTACGCGCAGCTGCGCGGCACGCTGGATGACTACTACAACCTGAGCGAGATCAGCAGCGACGAAATGGTCGTGCCGACGCGCGGCTCCGACTGGTACGACAACGGCACGTGGCTCGAGACGCATCGGCAGCAGTGGACCGCCACCAGCCCGGGCACGCTCAGCTTCATGAACGGCGCCTGGAATACGGGCATGGGCGGGGTCGCGCGCGCCAACACGTTCTTGGATGCCGTCGAGAACTCGACCGTTCCGGGCATCGTGGGCATCAAGGCGGAAGCGCGGACGCTGCGGGCGTTCTATTACTACATCCTGTTGGACATGTTCGGCGGCATGCCGCTCGCGACGACGCCGGAAATCAAGGCGCGCCCGCGCGAGACGCGCGATTCGACATTCAAGTTCATCGAATCGGAGCTCCTGGCGGTGCGGCCCGACCTGCCCGTGACTCGCGACGCGGCCAACAGCGGCCGGATCACGCGTGGCGTCGTCGACGCCATGCTGGCGAATATGTACATCAACGCCGGCGTGTTCACGAAGGACGGGACCCCTACCAGTGCTATCAACGCGACTGCGTACAATTCTTGCGCGGGGATCAATGTCGCCGGAGGCAAAACCGCCTGTCAGGCTGCCGTCGATCGGGTGGACAGCCTGTTGAACTCTTCGGCCGGGTATGTGCTCGGGGATAGCTTCCCGTCGTTCCAGAAGAATTTCTCGCCCGACAACAACACGTCGAAAGAGAACATCTTCGTCATCAAGTTCGCGGACGCGACGGACATGGGCCTCAACTTCGTCATGCGGGCGCTGCACTATCATCAGTACGCGCCCGAGCCCTGGAACGGCTTCGCCGCACTGGCGCAGACGTACAACGCGTTCGATCCGAACGACCGGCGGCGCCAGGTCTTCCTCGTCGGGCCGCAGGTCAACGTCCTGACCGGACTGCCCACGACGGATCGCGCCGGCAACCCGCTCGTCTTCACGGTCACCATCGCGAACGTCACGGCGGCGACCGAAGGCGAAGGCCCGCGCATCTACAAGTGGCCGGCCGATCCCGGGCACGTCGCGCAGAACAACGGCAATGACTTCGCCTGGTTCCGCCTGGGGGACATGGTGCTGATCAAGGCCGAAGCCGAGTTCGACGGCGCGACCGGGAGCTCCACGCCGCTCGCGCTGGTACAAAGCGTGCGGAAACGCGCGTTCGCGACGGATACGCTGAGCGCGGTCTCGCTGCCCGTGATTCTGCGCGAGCGGCTGTTCGAAATGGTCGGTGAGGGCAAGCGGCGGCAGGACCTCATCCGGTTCGGCGCGTACACGCAGCCGTGGGAGTGGAAGACGAACCCGGAGGGTCAGGAGGCGAGGCGCGTCCTGATGCCGATTCCGCAGGGGCAGATCGACGCGAACCCATTGCTCACGCAGAACCCCGGGTACTAATTGCCGCAGGCGTTTCACGGAGGGGCGCAGCACGCTGCGCCCCTCTTTGTTTTCCTCTTCATGGCAGCGTGCTCCGGCGAAACCCGCCGTGACGCGCGGCCGCCGGCAGCACGCGCCGGACAGTTGTTCACGCTGCTGCCGTCGAGCTACACGGGCATCTCGTTCGCCAATCGCTTGACCGAGACGCGCGATTTCAACGTCTTCACCTACCGCAATTTCTACAACGGCGGCGGCGTGGCGCTGGGCGAACTCACCGGCGACAGCCTTGCCGAAATCGTGCTCACGTCGAACCAGGACGGCCCGCGCCTCTACCTCAACCTCGGGCAATTCCACTTTCGCGATATCACGAAGGAAGCCGGCGTGGCCGAGAGCGGACGGTGGACGACCGGCGTCACGCTCGCGGACGTAAACGGCGATGGCCGCCTCGACATCTACGTCTGTCACGCGGGCCTGAAGCCCGGCGCGCTGCGCGCGAACACGCTCTACATCAATCAGGGCATGACGGACGGGATCCCGCGCTTCAAGGAGATGGCCGCGCAGTACGGCATCGCCGATACCGGCTACTCGACGCAAGCCGCGTTCTTCGACTATGACGGCGACGGCGATCTCGATCTCTTCCTGATCCGCAACTCGCCCCGCCCCGTCTCGAGCATCGCCGTCCGCAACCAGCGCACCGTCCGTGATCCCCTCGGCGGCCACCGGCTGTACCGCAACGCTGGCGGCCACTTCGTCGACGTCAGCGAGCAGGCCGGCATCTACGGGCCCGAAATCGGGTTCGGGCTCGGCATTGCCATCGCCGACGTCAATCGCGACGGCCGGCCCGACGTCTACGTCGCCAACGACTTCTTCGAGCGCGACTACCTCTACCTCAACAACGGCAACGGGACGTTCAAGGAAGTGTTGGAGAACGCCCTGCCGGTCTCCAGCTATTTCTCGATGGGCGTGGACATCGCGGACATCAACAACGACGGCTGGCCCGACATCTATACCGCCGACATGCTGCCCGAAGACGACGACCGGCTGAAGACGACGTCGGCCTTCGAGCCCTGGGAATTGTATCAGGCGAAAGCCCGCGAAGGGTTCGATCACCAGCTCATGCGCAACATGCTGCAGCGCAACAACGGCGACGGCACGTTCAGCGACATCGGCCAGCTCGCCGGCGTCGCGCGCACCGACTGGAGCTGGAGCTCGCTGATTGCGGACTTCGATCTCGACGGCAACAAGGACATCTTCGTCGCCAACGGACTGGCGAAGGACGTCACATCGCAGGACTACATCGCATTCCTCGCCAACGATCAGACGATGCTGCAGGCGACGCGTGGCCAGCACGTGGATTTCATGAGCCTGATCGATGCGATGGGCTCGACCAAGCTTCGCAATTACGCGTTCCGCAACAACGGCGATCTGACGTTCACCAAGGTCAGCGCCGCCTGGGGCGTGGATCAGCCGAGCTTCTCGAACGGCGCGGCATACGGTGATCTGGACGGCGACGGGACGCCGGATCTCGTCGTGAACAACGTAAACGACGAGGCGTTCATCTATCGCAACAACGCCCGCGCGCAGCTCCCCGCCAATCGCTACCTGCAGGTCCGCCTCGAGGGCGACAGCGCGAATCGCTTCGCCATCGGGGCGCGGGTGACGCTGCAGACGCGCGACCGGCAGTTCACGCAGGAGCTCGAGCCGACGCGCGGATTCCAGTCGAGTGTCGACTACACACTGACATTCGGCGTTGGTCGAGTAGATACGCTCGAATCCGTGACGGTCGATTGGCCGGATGGTCGCACGAGCGCCCTCTCGCACGTCGCCACGAACCAGCGAATCACAGTGCGGGAGGCGGAGGGCATTGTCCGACCGCCCAACCGCCCAACCGCCCAACCGCCGCTGTTCAAAGACGTCACCGCCTCCATCGCCGTCGACCTCGTCCACCACGAAAACGACTTCGTCGATTTCGACCGCGAGCCGCTTGTCCCGAAGATGGTCTCGCGGGAAGGTCCGTTCATCGCCGTGGGGGACGTCAACGGCGACGGCCTCGACGACTTCTTCATCAGCGGCGCCAAGGGCGAACCGAGCGCGGTCTTTCTGCAGCGTCCCAATGGCACCCTCATCGCCACCAACCAGCCGCTCTTCGAGGCCGACCGTATCTCCGAAGACCTCGGCGCCGCCTTCTTCGACGCGAACGGCGACGGCAATCTGGATCTCTACGTCGTCACCGGCGGCAGCGAATTCTCCGATCTCGCCCCCGCCCTCGAAGACCGGCTCTACTTCGGCGACGGCCACGGACACTTTCACAAGATCACCGGCCGGCTGCCTTCGCTCACGACCAGCGGGTCGCGCGTGGCGATCTCAAAGGACTACGTGTTCGTCGGCGGACGCGTCGTGCCGGGACGCTACGGCATGAACCCGCAAAGTTCGCTGCTCAAGAACGATGGGCGAGGCCACTTCACCGACGTGACGGCGCAGGTCGCGCCCGACCTCGCGCACATCGGGATGGTCACGGACGCACTCTGGGTGGACGTCGACCGCGACGGCCGTTTGGATCTTGTGGTTATCGGCGAGTGGATGCCGATCACGGTGTTCCGGAACACTGGCACCGGGTTCCAGCGCCTGGCGGTGAGAGGACTGGAGCATAGCGCTGGCTGGTGGAATCGCATGATCACCGCCGATTTCAACGGCGACGGGCGTCCCGATTTTGTGGTCGGCAATCTCGGCCTCAACAGCCGACTGCATGCGAGTCCGACCGAGCCGGCCCGCCTATACGTGAAGGACTTCGACGGCAATGGCTTCCCCGAGCAGATCGTGACGCTCTCCGAAGGGGGCAAGTCGCTCCCGCTCGCGCTCCGCGACGAGCTGACGAACGCCCTGCCCTACCTCAAGCCGCGCTATCCCAAGTACTCCGATTACGCGGGGCAGACGGCGGAGCAGATCTTTGGCAGCGCATTGAACGACGCGGTGGTGAAGCAGGCTGAAACGTTCGCGAGCGCGATCGCACTCAGCAATCGCGACGGCTCATACACGCTGGTCCCGTTGCCGCGCGAGGCGCAGATTGCTCCGGTGTACGGCATCCTCGCCGACGATTTCGATCACGACGGCAAGCTGGATTTGCTGCTGGCGGGGAACTTCAGCGGCGTGCAGCCCGAGATCGGCAGCATGATGGCGAGCTACGGCCTGATGATGCGCGGCGATGGGCACGGCGGGTTTATGCCACTAACGCAAACGCAGAGCGGATTCTTCGTCCCCGGCGAGGCGCGCGACATCCAGCGGCTCCGCACGAGCCACGGCGATGTGTACGTCGTGGCACGTAACAACGACCGGCCGCTGTTCTTTCGACTACGCTAGTTTTCTTTGGTCCGGATGATGATCACGCCGTTGGCGCCGCGCATGCCGTAGGCCGCGGTCGCGGCCGCGTCGCGCAGCACCTGGACGGTCTCGATGTCATGGACGTCGATGGCCGTCAGATTACCGGACACCGGCGCGAGGGCGATCCCATTCACGACGAACAGCGGTTCCGCATCGGCTATCAAGCTGTTCGTCCCGCGCAGACGCAGCACCGTGTGGCCGTCCGCGGCGCGCTCGGTAGTCAGACCGGGGACACGCGCGAGCAGTAACTGCTCGAGGGATTGGCCCGGTGAGCGGCGAATGTCCTCGGCGGTGAGTACCGTGCCGGGTGGTCGGGAATCAGTCAGTGGAGGTGCCGCGGTGCGGTGCGAACAGGCGGCGAGTAGGAGCAAGGCCGCTGCGTTCTTCATAACCCCCCTTGAGGGAGCCGGCAACTCGGGGAATATATCCGCCAGACAGGGCACTCGCATCACACTCACCACGCGTGGAGCGCATTCAATGAAGACGTTCGGAGCTACGCTGCTGGCAATCTTGATCCCGTGTGCGGCCGCGACGAGCCAGGTCCGTGTGACCTCGCCCGACGGCCGCAATCAGGTCGTGGTCGCAACGCACGACGGCAAGCTCTACTACGCCGTGCAGCGCGACGGCCGGCCGCTCCTCACGCCTTCAATGCTGGGATTCCAGTTTCGGGGGCAGCCGCCACTGCGCGACAGCCTGCGCATCGTGGATTCGAGCCGCAGCATCTTTGACGAAACGTGGACCCAGCCGTGGGGCGAGGTCTCGCGCATTCGCGATCACCACAACGAGCTGAAGGTCTCGGTCGAAGAGACCTCCTCGCCAAACCGGAAGTTCACGCTGGCAGTCCGCGCCTTCAACGACGGCGTGGCCTTCCGCTACGAATTCCCGGCGCAACCGAGCCTCGGCGACTTCGAGATCATCGACGAGCTGACCGAGTTCGCGATGGCCGACAACGCCCGCGCCTGGTGGATCGCGTCCAATCGCCCTCGGCTCGACCGCTCCGAGCAACTGTGGTCCGAAGGACCGGTGAGCACGCTCGATAGCGTGCAGACGCCGCTCACGATGGAAGTCAGAAACGGCAAGACGTTCGTGGTGATCCACGAGGCGAATCTCGTGGACTACGCGAAGATGAACATCCGCGGCCCGCGCATGGACAGCCGGACGTTGCACGCCGATCTCGCACCCTATGCCGATGGCGTGAAGGTGCGCGGCCATACGCCGTTCGTGACGCCCTGGCGCACCATCCAGATCGCCGACAAGGTGACCGAGCTGTCGCCGTCGGTCATCGGCCTGAATCTCAATCCGCCCAGCGTCATCCCCAACACCGACTGGATCAAGCCGATGAAGTACGTCGGCATCTGGTGGGGCATGCACATCGGCACCATGACGTGGAGCTCCGGGCCGAAGCACGGCGCCACGACCGCGAACACGAAACAGTACATCGATTTTGCAGCGGCGAACGGCTTCGGGGGCGTGCTGGTGGAAGGATGGAACGTCGGCTGGGACGGCGACTGGATCCAGAACCGCAATGCGTTCTCCTTCACGAGAGCCTATCCCGACTACGATCTCTTCGAGCTCGCCCGCTACGCGCACTCGAAGGGCGTGAAGCTGATCGTGCACAACGAGACGTCGGGCGGAATCGAGAACTATGAGCGGCAGATGGACAGCGCCTTCACGTTGTACGAGTCGCTGGGCCTCGACGCCATCAAGTCGGGATACGTGACCGATACGATCACGGGCGGGCATTCGCACTGGAGCCAGCGCATGGTCCAGCACTACCGCGATGTGATCGAGAAGGCGGCAGAGCACCACATCATGCTGGACGTGCACGAGCCGATCCACGACACGGGCGAGCGCCGCACCTATCCGAACATGATGAGCCGCGAAGGCGCTCGGGGCCAGGAGTACAACGCGTGGGGCGGCGAAGGCGGCAATCCGCCCGAGCACGAGACTATCCTGTTCTTCACCCGGCTGCTCGACGGGCCGATGGATTTCACCCCCGGCATTTTCGATATCCTCCGGACCAAGACCGGACCCGCCCGCACGAACGAAGACGCGCGCGTCCGCACCACGCTCGCGAAACAGCTCGCGTTGTACGTCGTGATCTATTCGCCGCTCCAGATGGCCGCGGACCTCCCCGAGAACTACGTGCACCAGCCCGCGTTCCAGTTTATCAAGGACGTTGCGGTGGACTGGGACACGACGCGGGTGATCGACGGCAAGATCGGCGACTACGTGATCGTGGCCCGCAAGCAGAAAAACAGCCCGCAGTGGTTCCTGGGCGCGATCACGGACGAAGAAGCGCGCACGTTCGACGTGCCGCTCACCTTCCTCGATCGCGGCAAGAGCTACATCGCCGACATCTATGCCGACGGTCCGGGCGCCAACTGGCTTACCAATCCACTGCCAGTAGCGATCTCGCACCGCCCGGTTACGCGCAACTCCCATCTGCGCATCGCGCTCGCGCCCGGCGGCGGCCAGGCGGTGCGCATTCGTCCCGCGGGAGGGGGACGTGCTCGCGCGGAGCCTCGAGCGGCCGCTGCGCTACTTCCTCGCCAAAGCGGCCGATGGCCCCGTCCTGATCGTCGCCGAGCGCATCGACGAGATCGCCGCCGAGCTGACACGTCACGGCTGGGGCGATCAGTTCCACCCGTCGTATACGCGCATGGCGCCGGCGCATCACGTGACCACGCTCCGCCTGATCGGGTGCCCCGACCCCAATCCCGTCTACCGCCGGTTCTTCGATCCGCCGCGCGGCACGCTGCCCGCCGATCTGGACGTGATCGGCCGTCTCTATATCGAAGCCTTGTACGAGGAGCTGCGCAGCTGGCTCGCCGCTCAGGATCCCGTCACCCCCATCGGTGTGCCGTTTTCGGGCGGGATCGACAGCGGCGCGGTGCTGCTCTGCCTGTACAAGCTGTTGCTCGACCAGGGACAGCCGGGGGGGCCCGCGCGCCTCAAGGCGTTCACCCTCTCGCTCGATGGTGACGGCGACGACGCGCGGCAGGCGCGCGAGTTCCTGCGCCGCACGAACCTCGAGATCCTGGGCGAAACGATCGACGTGCCCGCCGCTGCGCTCGACCCGCTCCGCGCCGTCGCCGTCATCGAGGACTACAAACCGCTCGACGTCGAATGCGCGGCCGTCAATCTCGCGCTGCTGCAGGAGATCCGGGCACGCTACCCCGAGTGGCGGCTGCTGGTCGACGGCGACGGCGGCGATGAGAACCTCAAGGACTATCCGATCGAGGCGAACAGCGAGCTGACGATTCGCAGCGTCGTGAACAACCGTATGCTCTATCAGGAGGGCTGGGGCGTCGACTCGCTGAAGCACTCGCTCACCTACTCGGGCGGCTACAGCCGCGGCTGCGTGCGCGGCTACGCGTGCGCGAGCCGCTACGGCTTCGTGTCGTTCAGCCCGTACACACGGCCTGCCGTGATCGCGGTGGCCGAGGCGGTGCCGTTCGCCGAGTTGACGTCCGGCTCGCACGAGCGCCTGTACGCCCTGAAGGGCGAGATCGTCGGCCGCGGGGTGCGCGCCGTGCTGGGATTGAACATGCCCATCTATCCCAAGCGGCGCTTCCAGCACGGGTCGGCCACGCCTCGGGCGGCCGCTCGTCTCTTCACCGAGGACGAGGCGCGCTATCGCCGCCATTTCCACGCCCTCCACGCCTGACGTACGGATTCGGCGGCTGCGGCCGCCGAAACCCGTCGTCGATCCGTGGAAAGCCCACGGCGCGCTGGTAGAACAGGAGCGCTCTCCCGCGGGCGGTATTGAACGCGCGGTCACCGTATTTCTCGCCGGCGCCGAGTGTCCCTTCACCTGTTCGTTCTGTGATCTTTGGCGTTACACACTCGATGGTCCCACACCCGCTGGCGCGTTGCCGATTCAGGTCGCTCGAGCGTTGGAGGAAATTGAGCCGCCGCTTCCCACACGACTGAAGCTCTACAACGCGAGCAACTTCTTCGATCGGCGGGCGGTGCCGCAGCAAGACGTTCCACGGCTGGCGGAGCTGGCGCGCCCGTTCGCCGCGATCACCGTGGAATCACACGCGAGTACGATTGGCCCGATGACACTCGAATTCCGAGCGCTGCTCAGCGGCCGGCTCGAAGTCGCAGTTGGTCTCGAAACAATTCACCCGATCGCCACCCTGCACCTCAACAAGCGGCTGGAGCTCTCTCGGTTCGACCGCGCGGCCGATTTCCTGGCTCGCCATCACATCGATTTGCGCGCCTTCGTGCTGCTCGGTGCCCCGTACGTGCCGGCCGGAGAAATGGTCGAGTGGACTGCGCGCGCGGTGGAGTACGCGGCTGCACACGGCGCCACGCGTATCGCCATCATCCCGGTGCGCGGCGGCAATGGCGAGCTCGAGCGACTCCAGCACCTTGGCGCATTCGTCCCACCTACGCTGGCACAATTGGAGTACGCACTCGAGCAATGCCGAGGCATCAGATCGGCTGTGGTGACCGCAGATCTCTGGGATATCGAACGCCTGCCCGGTTGTGAGAGCTGTCGCCCGCAGCGGGTGGCACGCATCCAGACCATGAATTTGAGCCCGAGTCCCGAGCCCCCACCCCGAATCCCCTGTCCAGCGTGCGCGTAGCAGTCGTCGGGAGTGGCTTCGCCGGTTCACTGCTCGCGCGCATCCTCGCCGTGGAGGGACACGACGTCGTCTTGCTCGAGCGGGGCACCCATCCCCGCTTCGCGATCGGCGAGTCGAGCACGCCGCTCGCCAACCTCACGCTCGAGCGGCTCGCCCGCCGCTACGGACTGGATGATTGCTACGACCTCGCCGCGCACGGCCGCTGGGTCGCGCGCTTCCCCGAGCTGCGGCGCGGTCTGAAGCGCGGGTTCACGTTCTACCGCCACCACGCCGGTCGCCCGTTCTCCGTAGATGGCACCGGCACCGAGCGACTGCTCGTCGCCGCGAGTCCGAACGACCACGTCGCCGACAACCACTGGCTCCGCGCCGACGTGGATCACCACTTCGTGCGGGCCGCGGTCGCCGCCGGGGTGGAGTATCGTGACCGCACCGACGTCACAGCCGACCTGCTGAAGAGGCTGAGGGTCGACTTCGTCGTGGACGCGTCCGGCCCCGGCGGATTCATGGCGCGGCAGCTCGATATCCCGTCGGGGCTGCACCGCACGCACACCCGGGCGGGCCTGCTGTTCAGTCACTTCGAGGGCGTACGGCTGTGCTCAGATGTCGTACCCGGCCTGCCGCCAGGCCCCTATCCCGATGACTGGGCGGCGGTGCATCACATTATAGATGAAGGGTGGATGTACTCCCTGCGCTTCGATGACGGCGTGACGAGCGCGGGATTCGTGCTTAGGGACAGGGGACCTGGAGCCCACCCCCCAGACCACATGTGGCAGCATCTGCTCTGTCGCTACCCGACGATCGGTGCCCTCTTTGCGGACGCGAAACCGCTCATGCCTCTCGTCTACAAGCGGCGCATCCAGCACCGGCTGACACAAGCGGTGGGCGAGCGCTGGGCGATGCTGCCGCATGCGTTCGCCTTCGTCGATCCCCTCTTCTCGACCGGAATCGCCTGGAGCCTGAGGGCAATCGAGCGGCTGGCGCTGTGCTTTGAGCAGGGGCAACCGGAGCCTGACGACCTGGCCCGCTACGGGAGACTCCTGGCCGCCGAAGCCGACCAGATCGACTGGCTCGTGGCCGGCGGGTATCTCGCGATGGCTCGCTTTGATCTCTTCGCCGCTCACTCGATGATTTACTTTGCAACGGTATCGTTCGCCGAGGTTCATCAGCGCATCCGTCCGACCGAAACGGCCGCGTGGTCGGGGTTTCTCGGCGTGGACGACCCCCAACTCGGCGGGTTACCGCGTGCCAGCCTGCGGCGGCTGCGGCACGTCCGCTCAGCCGCCGACCGCCGGGAGTTCGTG
>WNGG01004514.1_pt1 | contig 15593 bp, 15 predicted proteins | sample 5400661 | NCBI WGS metagenome assembly WNGG01 (sample SAMN13153372, study PRJNA577476) | soil metagenome | isolation source: 100 cm soil or saprolite under Garry oak tree replicate 1 | place: USA:California | collected 2016-06-15
TCATCGACAGCAGCGCCGCCTTCATCGACACATCGCACAGGCCGCACCACACCAGGTCCCGCAGCAGGTAGCGGTCGTCGACATCGGGCTCCGGGGACATCGCCCACACCATCGAGTCCCTCTTCCCTGCACTTGGAAGGGTGCGGCGACCATTTCAGCGACGCCGGCCGTCGCACCCAGTCTTGAGTGGCACCGAAACGGGCGGGCTCATGTTGGCGATGGGGCCGGGCCAACCCTCCCGTTATCAATCGCCGGTCCAGCACCCGTCCCGGTGCCTTGAGAACCACCCTCCGACCAGGGCGGTTGTCCCGATAGGTGTTGTCAATTGGCATCCCCTCCTTGACAACGCGCCCGTCCCGGCCGGGATGATTTGTCCGTGACGGACGAGACGTTTTCCCAGGCGTTCCAACGCATTCGACGGGAACGCGGGATGTCGTACCGTCAACTCGCGATCGCCTGTCACGTCGATTCGGGGTATCTGTGCAAGATCGAAAAAGGCGTCCGTCCCTGCACCGTCGAGGTCGCGCAAGCCGTTGACCGCGTCCTGGACGCCAGCGGCGAGTTGGTCAACATCGCTCGGGCCGAACGCCTGCAGCGCGTTCGGAGCGCAGTACCGTTTGACCCTATGAAGCGACGCACGCTCATGCGCTGGGGCGTTACCGCCTCAGCGCTCGCCGGTATTGGTGGCATTGGCGATCCAGCCGAGCGCGTTGGCAAGGTGGGTCTCGCCGATGCCGACCGGCTCTTGCGAGCCGCCATGCGCCTGCGCCAGCTCGGCCACCAGCACGGCGGCGAAAGCCTCTGGGAAGCCGCCGCGGCTCTGGTCAGCGACAGCTACCGGCTCCTCGAGCAAGGCACCTACACCGTCGCCGTCGAGCAGCGTCTACTTCGCGCCGCCGGTCGGGCCCACATGGCTGCTGGCTGGCTCGCCTTCGACGCCGGCCGCTACCACGTCGCTCGGACCTGCCATAACGAAGCGCTCAATCTCTCTCGCCAGGCTGGTGATGCCGGTACCGAAGCCCATGCCCTTGCCAACCTCGCCTTCCAGAGCAACATCACTGGTCGGCCCCGGGAAGCCGTGCGTCTCGCAGAAGCGGCGTCCCGGGCTGCGGCACCTCCCCACGGCATCGCCCGGCTCGCCGCCATGCCGCACCTGCGCCGGGCCGTTGCCTACGCCCGGACTGCCGATCGCCGCGCTACCGACGCCGCCATGGCCCAGGCCCGCAAGGTCCTCGACCAGGACGGCGACAAGGCCACCGTCGAGTGGTGCTCGTTCCTGACCTCAGTCGAGATGGACGGGGTGGAAGCGACCTGCGCCCTCGAACTCGGCCGCCCCGAGCAGGCCGAACCTCTACTTATGCGGGCCGTTGCCGGCCACACCAACCAGTTCGCTCGCAACCGCGCGCTCTATCGCGTGCGGCTGGCGCGCGCTCGCCTCGATCGCCGGGCCGTCGAAGGCGCCGCCGAGGCCGGCAACGCCGCTCTGGATGACTTGTCCGGTGAAGTCGCCAGCTGGGTCGTCAGTACGGAGCTTGCGACCGTTGCCGAGCGCTTCCAGCCCTACGACGAGCTACCCGAGGTCGAGCGCTTCCTCGCCCGCTACACCAAGCAGACCCGCTAGCCCACTAGGAGACGTCGTGCCCACGGCCACCCTCGATATCGAGCACGCATGCGCCAGCGACCTCGGTCGCTACCGCGATGAACTCCTGGCCGTGTACGCGGACGCCTACGCCGACAAGGTAGAAAGCCCGTTCTTCACCCCCGAGCGCTACTGGGAGCGCGTCGAGGCCTACGCCACCCGTGACGGCTACGGCCTGGTGTTGGGCCGCGTTGACGGCGAGCTGGTCGGCTACGCCATGGGCTTCACGCTGCCGGCGGGCTCGGCCTGGTGGAAGGGCTTGCTCACGCCCGTTGACCCCGCCCTCACGACCGAGGATGGCCACCGCACCTTCGCCCTGACCTACATGATGCTCCGCGTCGCCTACCGCCGGCGGGGCTACGCCCGGGCACTCCACGATGCGCTACTCAAGGCCCGGCCCGAGCAACGCGCCGCCCTCCTGGTCCTGCCGGACAATATCCCGGCCCGCACTGCCTACCTCGCCTGGGGCTGGTACCAGATTGGCGAGCTTCAGCCGTTCCCAGATGCGCCCGTGTACGAGGCAATGGTGCTGAAGCTGGGAAACGGCAGGAATCCCGAACCGCCATCTGAGCCCTTCGTTGTTGACCACAGAATCGACGGTTCCTGAGCGCCATCGTAGAATTCCTGTGTGAAGCCGAGCGACTTCTTCATAGAAGAGCCTGATTCGAATTGGGCAGTAAATGGCGATCCATGGTCGGTTCGTTCGGTATTCCATGTAGATCGGGTGTCCCAGCTCCGCCAACGGCCTGAGGACGGAAACAGCGACCTGGATGCCGCCTATGCCCTTGTGCGCCTTGCGCACACTGAATTAGTGAATTAGAGACGTATGGGACCGCAGGAGGACAACAGCTCGACGATGGTAGCTGTTCACCTTGAGATGCTTGCGTGTCGGGCTGGGCGGTTGGCGTGAACGGCTGGGATGATCTGCGGCGTGCCGGCGCCGCAGTCACCCTCCTATGAGGACTTGGCTGGTCTGGTTGCTGCGCTTGAGGTTGAGGTGCGGGCGCTTCGGGAGGACAACGAGCGGCTGCGGGCCGAGAACAGCGAGTTGCGTGGCCGGTTGGGGATGGATTCGACCAACTCTTCGCGTCCGCCGTCGTCGGATAGTCCGTACGCCAAGCCGTCGGGGTTGCGGGGCCGCTCGGGCGGCAAGCCGGGTAAGCAGCGCGGTGAACCGGGGGTGACCCGCCGGCAGGTCGACAACCCCGATGAGAGGGTCGGCGTCGAGCCCGGCGGGTGTGGTGGCTGTGGGGCCGACCTGGCTGACGCGTTGGTGGTTGGGGTGCAGAAGCGGCAGGTGTTCGAGGCGTCGCCGCCTCCGCCGCCGCGGGTGGTGCAGTTCGAGGTGGTGGCCCGGCTGTGCTCCTGTTGTGGGCAGGTCAGTGTGGGGCGGGCGCCGGGGTGGGCCAGTGGGCGGGTGCAGTGGGGCCCGTCGGTGGCGGCGCGGGGTGTGCTGGCCACGATCGGGCATCACCTGCCCTATGGGCGGGCGGCCCGGTTGTTGAGCCAGTTGTGTGGGCTGCAGGTGTCGACCGGGTTCCTGGTCGCCGCTCGTAAGCGGGCGGCGCGGCTGTTGGAACCGTTCATGGCCCGGGTCCGGCAGTTGCTGCACGCTGCGGGGCTGCTGCACGTGGACGAGACCCCCGCCCGCGCCGCGGGTGGACTGGCCTACCTGCACGTGGCCTGCAACGAGCAGTTCACCGCGATGCACACCGGCGGGCGGACCAAAGAGGACATCGACGCTGGCGGGATCCTCGGCGGGTACACGGGGGTGCTCGTGCGTGACGGGTACGCCGGTTACGTCCACCTGGTGGATGCGCTGCACGCCTGGTGTGGGGCTCACCTGCTGCGTGACCTGAAGGCGGTCTACGACGCTGATCCGGCCGGGCAGGCCGGGGCGGCGGCCATGGCCACGACGTTGACCATGGCGCTACGGGCAACCAGGGACGCCCGTGCCGCCGACGCGACGCGGCTTGATGACGAGCAGATCTCGTTCCTGCGCGCGGCCTACGCCGGAGCGCTCGCCACGATGCGAGAGGACAACGCGCCGGCCCGGACCCCGCTACACCAGCGTGGCCTGGTGCTGGCCAACCGGTTCGAGGCCCACCGGGACATGATCCTGCGGTTCCTGCATGACCTGGCCGTCCCCTTCACCAACAATTCGGCGGAGCGGGCGGTCCGCCCGGTCAAGGTCAAGCAGCGCAGCGGCGGATGCTGGCGAACCCTCGACGGCCTGGCCGACTTCGCGGTCATCTGGTCGTACCTGTCGACCGCCGCCAAACACGGCCTTGATCACCTCGATGTGTTGGTCGAACTGTTCACCACCGGGCCGTGGCTACCACCGGATCCCGCCCCGACCTGATCAAGCACCCCGTACCCATACCCTGCCACCAGCCACCCGATGACTCGGGCGGCCCTTCAGCCTGCCCACCAACGGAACCAGTCCTTATCCAAGGTGAACAGCTACCGACGATGAAGAGATAAGCGTTCTGCTGCGCAGCCTCATCGCTGTGTTCCGGCGTTTAGGCATATCGTTCAATCCACCGTTTCGCGACTTCAAAGGCTTCCACGGGTATTGGAGCGCCAACGGCATGTCAGGGGGGAGGACACGGCTCCCCATTGAGCCAGCTCGACGCCACCGCAATCGTCACGTGCGGCTGCCCGATGGTGCGCGGCCGACCACCGCACTACGGGTGCTACGGCGGCACCCGACCGGGCGACCAGGGGAGTGGGTTGACAGCCGGTGTGACCGGCCGGAGGCGGGAAGGAGGATAGGTTGTCATCCTTCGACATTCCTTCCGGGCAAACATGTGCCGTCTTCGCGGTTCTTGTGGTGCTGTTCTTGCCCGCGGGCACCGACGACGGTCGCGGTGGCGGTGGGTCCACTGCGGACGCGCAGGCGTGTGGTGTCCACCGCCTCCGCCGCCAGCGCGCGGCGAATCAGCTCGCCCGCCGCGTCGTCACCGACGGCACCGACGTACCCGGCCTGCGCGCCGCTGCGCCGGCCGTGCACCGCCACGCCGAGCGCGTTCGGTAACGCGACGGCGGTGACGACGGCGTACCGCAACTGCATCTGCGGCGTCCACGACAACGTGACCACCTACGTGTTCGCCCTATCTGGCCCCCGAGACCGATGACGCGGACGAGGAAGCCGCGACCATCGTCACGGGAGCGTGACGTGTTGCAGCGCATGGTGGACAGCCTGTGCCCGGCCGGGCGCCACCGGCCGCCTACATCCGAGCCGGGCCGGGCAGCCGTAGGCCGGGTCACAGGAGGGCTTGATGCCCGGCCAGTCCGCGTGGAGCCAGGTATGGCCGGTCAACTCGCCCCGTACCCGGGTGATGTACCCGTCCGCCGACGCGCTGTGCCATTTTCCCGAGTACCAGGCGCCCACACATCCCCAGATGTCGCCGGCGGCGTACGTCTTCGTCCCCGTGGTCCTCAGCCAGGTCTCCCAGCCCTCGTAGCAGCCACGTAGCTGTGATCCCAGGTAGTCGACGGCGAACGCGGTGGAGTCCCGGTTGAAGGGGAAGGTACCGTTCTGGTTGCCGGACAGCGCACCCCATGACGGGTCCTGCCACGACATCACGCCCACGATCGAGAACGTTCGAGGGCAGGTGCGGGCGCCGAAATCCCGCCGGTAGTCGTGACCGTAACGGCCGATCTCGGCGCAGTAGCTGTCGGCACCGGTCGTGCCCGCCGGCATCATGTCGCCGCTACCCCAGTCGATCACCGGCCGCCCTGCCGGGTAGGTTTCGTACTGGTACCACGTTGACTCCCGGACCGCGACGGCCCGCAGCGTGTCGTCCGACAGCCCCCATTTGCACGCGGCCCGGACGTGATGCGCGCCCAGCTCAAGAAGCTCACGGACGTAGGCAAGAGGCCGAACGTCACGATCCAGGTGGTGCCATTCCGTGCCGGAGCGCACGTCTCGATGGAGTCCGGCTTCATCCTGCTCGCGTTCGCCGACCCGGACGACAAGGATGTGGCGTGCCTGGACCTGTTGACCCGCAGCCTCTACATGGAAGACCCAAGCGAAGTCGGCCGGTACAGGGTGGCCTTCGAGCACCTTCGGGCAAACGCGGCGAGCCCGGCCGACTCCCAGCAGTTGATCGCCGCAGCAATGAAGGAGATGGGGAGATGACCAGCATGGCCGCGTTCGACGCGTCGCGGGCCATCTGGCGTAAGAGCACCCGGTCCAACGGGCAGGGTGGGAACTGCGTTCAGGTTGCCGACAACATCCCGGGGGTGATAGCCGTCCGCGACTCCAAGGACCCGGAAGGCGCACACCTCCTGTTCACGCCGGCCGAATGGCGCGCGTTTGTCGATGGCGCGAAGGACGGTGAGTTTGACCTCCACTAGCCGCGTTCGGTTCTGACGAGCGCTCCGTCCGCATCGTGGATCGGAACGTTGGCCCGGAACCCGTCGAGGCCGGCCCGACGAAGTAGCCCGACGGTGAGCCGCTCGGCGGCCGACCGGGTACCTGAGCCGGCCGCCGACACCAGCCGGACAAGCCGGCCCACGCCGTGCCGCCCGGCGAATGCCCGTACCCGGCTGGTCACCAGCACGCCGCCGATCAGCTTCACGTCGTAGCGGGCCAGCCGTTCGTGCAGCACACCCAGCCCGGCTACCCGCGGCCGGGCCGCCACCGGGACGGCGATCCATGGCCGCCGGTCGTCGGCCGGTATGCCATTACCCGGGCCGCGGACGGTCCCGCGAGCACGGCACCCGGTACGGCGAGACCGGCCACCACGTCGAGCAGGCCCGGCGTACGGCTCGCGCCGAGGAAGGCGAACACCGGCCCGAGTACCCGCTGCCACTGCCCGAGCTCGATCCTCCGGCGCACCTGGTAGGCCGAGTACCCGCACGCGCGCGCCTGCGTCCGGGTGAACAGCCCGCGCTGGCGGGCCGCCATCCGGCGCAGTTCGCTGTCGTCCGCTTCCACGGGCGCCCAGCATCCCGCAGATCGCGGACGCACGCGTTCGTCGTCCAAAGCCCTGTGGAAAACGGCGGGCCGGCTTCGCGCGGATCGCGGCCCGATTGTCGGCGGGCTAGAACCAGGCGGTGGTGTCCGGCGGGAGCATCCCGTCGGTGCGCCGGCCGTTGCTGGTGAGCAGCGGATCCGGGTACCCCCGCGGGAGGGGAGCCGGCGTGGTGCCGAGGTTGATGACGCAGCGCAACCCACCGCGGCCGGTGAAGTGCAGGGTGTCCGGTGCTGCGTCGTGCCAGGTGAGCGTGCCGCCGGCGTACTTGCGGCGCAGGCGTAGCGCGGCCCGGTAGAACGACAGTGTCGAGGCGGGGTCGGCCTCCTGCGCTTCGACGGTCAGGTCGAGCCAGGACGGCGGGGCAGGCAGCCAGGCGGCCGGTGCGGTGGTGAAGCCGAACGGCGGCGCGGTGCCGGACCAGGGCAGCGGTACCCGGGAGCCGTCGCGACCCAGCAGCCGGCCGCCGGAGCGGCGGAACTCGGGATCGTGGCGTACCTCGTCGGGCAGGTCGAGCACCTCCGGCAGGCCCAGTTCCTCGCCCTGGTAGAGGTAGGCCGAGCCGGGCAGGGCGAGCATCATCAGGGTGGCCGCGCGGGCGCGGGCCAGGTCGCCGCCGAGCCGGGTGCGGTGGCGGCGGACGTCGTGGTTGGACAGTACCCAGGTGGTGGTCGCGCCGACCGTGGCCGAGGCGGCGAGGCATTCGTCGACGACCTCGCGGTAGGCGGCTGCCGACCAGGGTGCAGTGAGGAAGTCGAAGTTGAACGCCTGGTGGAACTCGTCGGCGGCCACGTACCGGCACAGCCGGGTGGGCGGGGACACCCACGCCTCCGCGACGGCCATCCGCTCACCCGGGTAGCCGTCCAGGATGACCCGCCAGGAGCGGAAGATCTCGTGAATGTCGTCCTGGTCCCAGTACGGCAGTACCGCCCGGCTGCGCAGCCGCATCTGGTCGGCGTAGCCGACGTCGGGCAGGCCCTCGGCCTTGATGAGCCCGTGTGCGACGTCGACCCGGAAACCGTCCACCCCGCGGTCGAGCCAGTACCGCACGATGCTCTCGAACTCGGCGCGAACCTCGGGGTGGCGCCAGTTGAAGTCGGGTTGGGACACGTCGAACAGGTGCAGGTACCACTCGCCGTCGGGGACCCGCTCCCAGGCCAGGCCGCCGAAGACCGACTCCCAGTCGTTGGGCGGCAGGTGGCCGTCCCGGCCTTGGCCGGGCCGGAAGACGTACCGTTCCCGGGCCGCAGAGCCGGGTGCGGCGGCGAGGGCCTCGACGAACCACGGGTGCGCGGCGGAGGAGTGGTTGGGTACCAGGTCGACGATGAGCCGCAGGCCGAGTTCGTGGGCGCGGGAGCGCAGGTCGTCGAAGTCGGCCAGGGTGCCGAAGAGCGGGTTGACGTCGCGGTGGTCGGCGACGTCGTACCCGCCGTCGATCATGGGGGATCGGTAGAACGGGGTCAGCCAGACGGCGTCCACGCCCAGGTCACGCAGGTAGGGCAGGCGCTGGGTCAGGCCGGGCAGGTCACCGGTACCGTCGCCGGTGCTGTCCGCGAAGCTGCGCGGGTACACCTCGTAGATGACCGCGTCCCGCCACCACTCGGCACTGTCCACTGTAGACCTCCGTAACTCGCGCCCACCCGACCCAGGCTAGCCGGCCGGTTGCGCTAGGGTGCGTGATCAAGGCCAACACGAGTGGGGGTACCGGGTGGAGATCCTCCGCAACATCGTGTTCTACCTGCACCTGATCGGCTTCGCGCTCCTCCTGGGCGGCAGCGTCGCCCAGTACCTGTCCGGCAAGCTGCGGATCAACCCGGCCATGCTCGGCGGTGCGGCGATCCAGGTGGTCACCGGGCTGATCCTCGCGGTGCCGTTCGGCCTGGATCCCGGCGAGAAGCTCAACGACGTCAAGCTGGCGGTGAAGCTGGTGATCGCGCTGATGATCCTGGCGATGACGTTCTTCTCGCGCAAGCGGGAGAAGGTGAACCGGGGTCACTTCCTCGCGATCATCGGCCTGGTACTGGTCAACGCGGGTGTGGCCGTCTTCTGGTGATCCGTACCCGGCCGGGACACGACTTGGTCACGCCCGGATAACGGCCCAGAACCGTCGTTCAGCGGAACTCGGTTGCTGTCGGTGGTCTGGCGTACGCTCCCGGCAGTTGGGGCCGCAATGATGCGGTGTGCGAGGGAGGGAGATCGTCTTGCGCCCTGTGCGTGGGATGCGGCTGCTCAGTGTCCTCGCGGTCGGGGGCCTCGTGCTCGCCGCCGCAGCCTGTGGCAAGCCGCCAGCGAGCAGTAGTGGCGGGGCCAGTGCGGGAGCGAGCGCCGGCGGTGGCAAGGCCGCGCACGCCTGCATGGTCACCGATATCGGCGGGATCAACGACCGGTCGTTCAATGCCGCTGCCTGGGCCGGCATGCAGGCGGCCCAGAAGCAGAACAGCAATATCAAGGTCGACTACACCCAGTCCAGCGCGGAGGCCGACTACGGGCCCAACCTCAACGGGTACGTGCAGCAGAAGTGCGACCTGATCGTGGCGGTCGGCGGTCTCATGGCCAAGGCGACGACCGACGCGGCGACCGCGAACACCAGCCAGAAGTTCGCGATCGTCGACGCCAAGATCGACTCGCCGAACGTGTTCTCCATGCAGTTCGACACCGCGCAGGCGGCGTTCCTGGCCGGGTACCTCGCGGCCGGGATCAGCAAGACCGGCGTGGTCGGCACCTACGGCGGCTTGAAGATCCCGCCGGTGACCATCTTCATGGACGGGTTCGCCGACGGGGTGGCCTATTACAACAAGGCCAAATCCAAGAACGTGAAGGTACTGGGCTGGGACAAGACCGCCCAGAACGGTTCCTTCGCCGGGTCGTTCACCGACCAGAACGGCGGTAAGCGCCTGTCTGACCAGTTCGTCGCGCAGAATGCCGACGTGATCATGCCGGTCGCCGGCGGCACCGGCCTGGGTACCGCGGCCGGGGCGCAGCAGTCCGGCGGCAAGTACTCGGTGATCTGGGTCGACCAGGACGGCTGCGTCAGCGCGGCGCAGTACTGCTCGGTGTTCCTGTCGACGGTCGTGAAGAACATCTCCGACGCGGTCCGTGACGCGGTCCTCGCGGCGGCCAGCGGCTCGTTGCAGGCCGGTGGCGGTTCGACCGGCACGCTGAAGAACAACGGCGTGCAGCTCGCCCCGTTCCACGACATGGACAGCAAGGTCCCGGCCGACCTCAAGAGCGAGCTGGACAAGCTCAAGCAGGACATCATCAGCGGCACGGTCCAGGTCACCTCCCCGGCCCAACCCAAGTAACAGGCAATACTGTGCTTGAGCCGGCCGCCCGCTGATCTGTCGGCGGGCGGCCGGGCCGACCGAGAGCCGCCGGGAGGATGCCCTGAGACTCGAGCTGCGCGGCATCACCAAGCGCTTCGGTGACCTGGTGGCCAACGACCACATCGACCTCGTCGTCGAACCCGGCGAGATCCATGCCCTGCTCGGCGAGAACGGCGCCGGCAAATCCACCCTGATGAACATCCTGTACGGGCTGCTGCACCCCGACGAGGGTGAGATCGTGGTGGACGGTACGGCCCGGCGCTTCCGGGGGCCGGGCGACGCGATCGACGCCGGCATCGGCATGGTCCACCAGCACTTCATGCTCGTACCGGTGTTCACCGTCACCGAGAACATCATGCTCGGCGCCGAGACGACCCGGATCGCCGGGCTGCTCGACCGGGCGAGCGCGCGGGCCCGGGTCCTGGAGGTCTCCCAGCGGTACCGGTTGCCGGTGGACCCCGACGCCGAGGTCGCCGACCTGCCAGTCGGTGTCCAGCAGCGGGTGGAGATCGTCAAGGCGCTGGTCCGCGAGGTCGACCTGCTGATCCTCGACGAGCCGACCGCGGTGCTCACCCCGCAGGAGACCGACGAGCTGCTGGAGGTCATGCGCGGCCTGAAGGCCAGCGGGAAGTCGATCGTCTTCATCACGCACAAGCTCAAGGAGGTCAAGGCGATCGCCGACCGGATCACGGTGATCCGGCGCGGCAAGACGGTCGGAACCGCGCGGCCGGACGTGAGCGAGGACGAGCTGGCCGCCCTGATGGTGGGCCGGACCGTCAAGCTCAAGGTGGACAAGTCGGTGGCTGCGCCGGGGCAGCCGGTGCTGGCGGTGCAGGACCTGTCGGTGTTCGACGACCGGGGCCACGAGGCGGTCTCCGGTACCTCGCTGGAGGTACGGGCGGGCGAGGTCCTCGCCGTTGCCGGCGTCCAGGGCAACGGGCAGACCGAGCTGGTCGAGGCGATCATGGGGCTGCGGCCGGTCGCCGGCGGGACGATCGAGCTGTCCGGTACCGATCTGGCCGGGCGGACCACCAAGAAGATCCTGCTCGCCGGGGTGGGGTACATCCCCGAGGACCGCTCGGTCGACGGGCTGATCCGCGACTTCACCGTCGCGGAGAACCTGATCCTCGACCAGTGCGACCAACCGCCGTACGCCTCCGGGCTGGCCCTGCGGCCGGCGGCGATCGCGCAGTCGGCCCGGGAGCGGATCAGCGAGTTCGACGTGCGCACGTCGTCGCCGGATGCTCCCGTCGGTACGCTGTCCGGCGGCAACCAGCAGAAGGTGATCGTCGCGCGGGAGATGTCCCGCAAGCTCAACCTGCTCATCGCCGCGCAGCCGACCCGCGGCGTCGACGTCGGCTCGACCGAGTTCATCCACGCGCGGGTCGTCCACGAACGCGACGACGGCGCGGCGGTCCTGCTCGTCTCCAGCGAGCTGGACGAGGTTCTCGCGCTGGCCGACCGGATCGCCGTCATGTACCGCGGCCGCATCCTCGCCACCGTCGACCCGGACACCCCACGGGAACAGATCGGCCTCCTGATGGCGGGTGTCACCGGGGACGAGGCGGCCGCCGCATGACCGCTGAGACCCATGCGCCGAAGCACGCCGAACGCGTCGAACCGCCCCCGCGCGCCGGCTGGCCGAAGCGCGCCCTGCTCGCGGCGACCAGCGCGAACACCGTCACCGTGACGGTGTGCTCGCTCGTGCTGGCCCTGCTCATCGGCGCGGTACTGGTCGTGCTCGGCAACGACCAGGTACTCGCGGAGTACGGGTACTTCTTCGCGCAGCCGGGCACCGCCCTGGCCGACAGCTGGCGGATCGTGGTCGACGCCTACGCCAACCTGTTCAAGGGCGCGGTGTTCGATCCGGCCGCGGTGAGCGGCGCCGTCTCCGGTACCAACTCCTGGCGCCTGGTCTTCTACCCGATCTCCGAGACGCTGACCTACACCGCGCCGTTGATCTTCACCGGGCTGGCCGTGGCGCTGGCGTTCCGTACCGGCCTGTTCAACATCGGCGGCCAGGGCCAGGTCATGTTCGGCTGCATCGGCGGCGCGCTGGTCGGCTTCGGCCTGCCGCTGCCGCCCGGGCTGCACCTGATCGCGGCGCTGCTCGGCGCGGCTGTCGGCGGTGGCCTGATCGGGTTCATCGCCGGGGTACTGAAGGCGCGCACCGGGGCGCACGAGGTGATCGTCACGATCATGCTGAACAACATCGCGTTCTGGTTCCTCCAGTGGATCATCACGAAGCCGGGCGTCCACAACCCGGCCCGCAGCGACGCGATCAGCAAGGATGTCCTCGGCAGTGCCCGCCTGCCGTCCCTCGGGGGCGGCCTGCGGGTCGACCTGAGCATCGTGCTCGGCGTCCTGGCTGCCGCCGCAGTGGCCTGGCTGTTGAGCCGCTCGACGACCGGGTTCAAGCTGCGCGCGGTCGGCCTCAACCCGGACGCCGCGCGGACCGCCGGGATGAGCGTCGGGCGGGCGTACGTGCTCGCGATGAGCCTGGCCGGCGCGCTGGCCGGCCTCGGCGGCGGGATCATCGTGCTCGGCCCCGCCACGCACCTGACCGGGCAGGTGGCCGGCACCGTCGGGTTCGACGGCATCACCGTCGCGCTGCTGGGTCGGGGCAAACCGTGGGGAGTCGTCGCGTCGGCGGTGCTGTTCGGCGCGCTGCACGCCGGCGGAAACCGGATGCAGCAGTCCTCCCACGTGGCCATCGACCTGGTGACCGTGGTCCAGGCGGTGATCGTCATCTTCATCGCGGCGCCGGCCCTGGTGAAGGCGATCTTCCGGCTGCGCGCGACCCGGGGTGGCCTGGGGTCCGCGCTGGCGAAGGGGTGGTAGATGACCACGCTGACCGTCTACGACACGCCCCGGGCCAAGCCGGCGACCGGGTACTGGACGCGCGGCCGCCGGGCGGGCACGGTGTTCCTGGTACTCGGCGTCCTGGCCGCCGTACTGTTCACCGCGCTGGCGAAGTCCGGCGCGAACGCCCGCTTCGTCTGGGGTACCAGCTCGGTCGGCGCGGGCATCTCGGTGCCCGCCAAGGCCGGTGCGGCAACCTTCGGCATCCTGTGCGCGCTCGCCGGTGCAGCGCTGCTGACCGGTCGGGCCGACCGCGGGTTGCGCTGGCTGTCCGGCCTGGCGCTGGCCTGCGTCGTGCTGTCGTTCCTGTGCTGGCAGGTCGCCGGCCAGGCGATGCCGCTGGGCAGCACCGCACAGGCGACGGTCAAGGCGGCGCTGCCGCTGGTACTCGGGGCGCTGTGCGGCGTGCTGTGCGAGCGGTCCGGGGTGATCAACGTGGCGATCGAGGGGCAGTTGCTGACCGGCGCGTTCATGGCCGCCCTCGTGGGTACCGTCGCCGCGTCCGCGTGGGCGGGGCTGGTGGCCGCCGCGTTCGGTGGCGTCTTCATCGCGCTGCTGCTCGCCGTGCTGGCCATCCGGTACCTGGTGGACCAGGTCGTCCTCGGCGTCGTGCTCAACGTGCTGGCGCTGGGCCTGACCGGCTTCCTGTTCACCCAGCTGATGCAGCAGCACGGGGACAAGTACAACTTCCCGCCGACGTTCCCGACCTGGCGAATCCCGGGGCTCGTGGACATCCCGATCATCGGGCCGGCACTGTTCCAGTCCAACATCTTCGGGTACCTGGCGATCCTGCTGGTGCTCGCCGTGCATTTCGGGCTGTTCCACACCCGGTGGGGACTGCGTACCCGCGCGGTCGGCGAGCACCCGACCGCCGCCGACACCGTGGGCATCAGCGTGCGCGGCACGCGGTACCGCAACGTGCTGCTGGGCGGCGTCATCGCGGGTATCGGCGGCGCCTCGCTGACCATCGGCGACGTCGGCAGTTTCACCAACAACATGACCGGCGGCAAGGGCTTCATCGCGCTGGCCGCCCTGATCTTCGGCCGGTGGAGCCCGGTCGGCGCCACGATGGCCGCGCTGCTGTTCGGGTTCACCACGGCGCTGGCCGGGTACCTGCCGCTGGTCGGCAGCGCGATCCCGAGCGAGTTCCTGCAGATGCTGCCGTACGCGGCGACCATCGTCGCGGTCGCGGGGCTGGTCGGCCGGGTCCGGGCGCCGGCCGCCGACGGGCAGCCGTACGTGAAGGGCTGACCGGTCGTGTCCGAGATCGACTGGGTCGAACTGCGCCGCGCCGCCACCGTGGCCATGCGCCGGGCGTACGCGCCGTACTCGCAGTTTCCGGTCGGCGCGGCCGGGTTCGTCGCGGACGGCCGGGTCGTCACTGGGTGCAACGTCGAGAACGCGAGCTACGGGCTGACCCTGTGCGCCGAGTGCGGTCTGGTGTCCGCGCTCGTCGACAGCGGCGGTGGCCAGCTCGTCGCAGTGTCCTGTGTGGACGGTGACGGGGTACCGCTGATGCCGTGCGGGCGGTGCCGGCAACTGCTGTGGGAGCACGGCGGGCCGGACTGCCTGGTGGACGCCGAGCCCGCACCGGTACCGGTGAGCCTGCTGCTGCCCTACGCGTTCGACGCCGTCGAGTTGGACCGGGCGCCGTCGCTGCCGGCCCGGCTGCGGGAGTACCAGGGCCGGGGGACCGTGTTCGTGCACCCCGACATGGCCGGTGGGGAACGGGTGTGGACCGGGTACTGGGAGCGCTCGTTGCACACCGGTGAACCGGCCGGGATCCTGGAGGAGGCACCGACCTGGGCGCGTGCCGACGACGCCGTCGCGTGGGGCCGGTTGCGCACGACCCGGGTGGTCGTGGTGGACGCCGACGGTGCGACGTTCTGGGCCGGTACCGGCAACGGCCCGGCCGGCATGCCGAGGTGGGTCCCGTGAACATGATCGATGTGATCCTCACGAAACGGGATGGCGGGACGCTGTCCGACGAGCAGATCGACTGGGTCATCGCGGCGTACACCCGGGGCGAGGTGGCCGAGGAACAGATGGCGGCGCTCGCCATGGCGATCCTGCTGCGCGGCATGACGCCGGGCGAGATCGCCCGGTGGACCGCGGCGATGATCGCGAGCGGGGAACGGCTGGATCTGTCCACAGTGGACCGCGCGACCGTGGACAAGCACTCGACCGGCGGGGTCGGCGACAAGATAACGCTGCCGTTGACGCCGCTGGTGGCCGCGTGCGGGGCGGCGGTACCGCAGCTGTCCGGCCGGGGACTCGGGCACACCGGCGGCACGCTGGACAAGCTGGAATCGATCCCCGGGTTCCGCAGCCGGCTGTCCAACGCCGAGTTCCTGCGCCAGCTGCGCGAGGTCGGCGGGGCGATCTGCGCAGCCGGGGAAGGGCTCGCGCCGGCTGACCGGAAGCTGTACGCGCTGCGCGACGTCACCGGTACCGTCGAGTCGATCCCGTTGATCGCCAGTTCGATCATGAGCAAGAAGATCGCCGAAGGCACCGCGAGCCTGGTCCTGGACGTGAAGGTCGGCTCGGGAGCGTTCATGAAGGACGCCGACCGGGCACGGGAGCTGGCCCGCACGATGGTGGAGCTGGGCGGCGCCCACGGCGTGCGGACCGTCGCGCTGCTGACCGACATGTCGACGCCGCTCGGCTGGGCCGTCGGTAACGCGGTCGAGGTGGCCGAGTCGGTGGAGGTACTGGCCGGCGGCGGGCCGCCCGACGTCGTCATGCTGACCCTCACGCTCGCCCGGGAAATGTTGACCGCGGCCGGGC
>WNGG01004515.1_pt1 | contig 15592 bp, 11 predicted proteins | sample 5400661 | NCBI WGS metagenome assembly WNGG01 (sample SAMN13153372, study PRJNA577476) | soil metagenome | isolation source: 100 cm soil or saprolite under Garry oak tree replicate 1 | place: USA:California | collected 2016-06-15
CGGCGGGCACCAGGCTTCCTCGGCCTCGCTCGCCGCCATCATGACGGCGCTGTATTTCCACGTGCTCAAGCCGCAGGATCGCGTCGCGGTAAAACCGCACGCGAGCCCGGTGTTCCACGCGATCCAATATCTGCTCGGCGCCCAGACCCGCGAGAAGCTCGAAGCATTCCGCGCCTACGGCGGCGCCCAGAGCTATCCCTCGCGCACCAAGGACATCGACGACGTCGATTTCTCGACCGGCTCGGTGGGCCTCGGCGTGGCGCAAACGCTGTTCGCCTCGCTGGTGCAGGACTACGTGCGCGCCCACGGCTGGGGCCTCGAGCGGCCCGAGGGCCGCATGATCGCGCTGGTCGGCGACGCCGAGCTCGACGAAGGCAACGTGTTCGAAGCCCTGCTCGAAGGCTGGAAGCAGGGCCTGCGGAACTGCTGGTGGATCATCGACTACAACCGGCAGAGCCTCGACGCGGTGGTGCGCGAGGACCTGTGGGCGCGCTACGAGGAGCTGTTCCGCGCATTCGGATGGGACGTGGTCATCCTCAAATACGGCTCTCTCATGCGCCGGGCGTTCGGCGAGCCCGGCGGCGAGCGGCTGCGCGAGTGGATCGATCGCTGCCCGAACTCGCTGTATTCCGCGCTGGTGTTCCAGGGCGGCGCCGCCTGGCGCAAGCGCCTGCTCGACGACATCGGCGATCAGGGGCCCGTCACGCGGCTGATCGAATCGCGTTCCGACGACGAGCTCTCCCGACTGATGAACAATCTGGCCGGCCACGACCTGCCCTCGCTGATCGAGGCGTTCGAGGCCGTCGATCACGACCGGCCGGTTTGCTTCATCTGCTACACGATCAAGGGCGTGGGCCTGCCGTTCGCGGGCCACAAGGACAATCACGCGGGCCTGATGACGCCGGCCCAGATGGAGAAATTCCGCGCCGCGATGGCGGTGCGGCCCGGCCACGAATGGGACAAGTTCGAAGGCTTGGCGCTGCCGCCGCAAACGATCGAGGCATTTCTGAAGCGCGTGCCGTTCGCGGCCGGCGGCCCGCGCCGGCTCAAGGCGCCGCCGCTCGCGGTGCCCGAGGAGCTGCCGGTCGCGATCCAGCCGGTGATGGCGACGCAGACCGGCTTCGGCGCCATCCTCAACGAGCTGGGCCGCCAGCGCGTGCCGTTCACCGAGCGCATCGTCACCGCATCGCCGGACGTGACGGTCTCGACCAATCTCGGACCCTGGGTGAACCGCCGCGGCCTGTTCGCCCGCGAGGCCATGGCCGACACCTTCAAGGACGAACGCATCCCGTCGACCTTCCACTGGGAGTTCTCGGTCAAGGGCCAGCACATCGAGCTCGGCATTGCGGAAATGAACTTGTTTCTGCTGCTCTCCGCGCTCGGGCTCTCGCATACGATCTTCGGCGAGCGGCTAATCCCGATCGGAACGCTGTACGATCCGTTCATCGAGCGCGGGCTCGATGCGCTCAATTACGCCTGCTATCAGGACGCCCGCTTCATCCTGGCGGCGACCCCGTCGGGGATCACGCTGGCGCCGGAGGGCGGCGCGCATCAGTCGATTGCAACGCCGCTGATCGGTTTGGCCCAGGACGGGCTTGCGGCGTTCGAGCCGGCGTTCGTCGACGAGCTTGCGGTCATCCTCGCCTGGGCGCTCGCCTACATTCAGAAGGACGGCGACGCCGCGCCCTCGGAGCGGAGCTGGCTGCGCGACGAGACCGGCGGATCGGTCTACTTGCGGCTCTCGACCCGCGCGATCGAGCAGCCCAAGCGCGCGATGGGCCCGGAGCTGCGCCAAGCCATCATCGACGGCGGCTATTGGCTGCGCCGCCCGGGGCCGAATTGCCAGGCGGTCATCGCCTATACGGGCGCGGTGGCGCCGGAAGCTGTCCACGCGGTCGGCCTGATCGCCGAGGATCGCCGCGACGTGGGGCTCTTGGCCGTGACCTCCGCCGACCGGCTCAACGCCGGCTGGACCGCGGCGCAGCGGGCGCGCGAGCGCGGCCTCGTGCATGCGCGCGCACACATCGAGCGGCTGCTCGTCGACGTCCCCGATCATTGCGGCATCGTCACCGTGGTCGACGGCCATCCGGCGACGCTGGCCTGGCTCGGCGGCGTCGCCGGCCATCGCGTGCGCCCGCTCGGGGTCGAGCATTTCGGCCAGACCGGATCGATCGGCGATCTCTACCGGCACTACGGCATCGACGCCAATGCGATCGTGGCGGCTGCGCAGGCCGTGGTCCCCGGCCGGCCGATCCGGCATTTGCGGGCGCTGCCGTGAGGCGGCGGCCAAAATGTCAAAACGGCCGGCTCATTCCGAGCAGTCCGGCGACGACCAGGAAGACCACGCCGATCGCCAGGGCGCAGCCGACGATCGCCCCGGCATAGCCGATCGATTTATCCGGAGGGGAGCGCATCAGCGGCGGGATGCCGATCCAAAGCAGGTAAGCCGCATAGGCCAACGCCAGAATCCGGACGAAGCCGAGCCCCGGGATGAGCGAGAAGACGCCCGAGAGCCAGAATGGCGTCGCGGAATAGACCGCGAGCTTGAGGGCATTGTCGAAATTCTTCTCGGCATCGAAGGTCGGCGCCAGCGCGTCGATGATGAGCGCGACCAGATACACGCTCACGAAGCTGAGCAGGTAACGGATCAACGTGATCACGATCCCGGTGATGAGAGGGGCGCCCACGACGATCCAGGCGATCCATCCGCAGACCGCGGGAATTGCCGCCAGCACGGCGACGTAGCTCGCGAACAGATAGCGCATGTCGCCGGGCTCGCTCTTGACCCGCGGCCATTCGGTCTTGGGATCCACCAGGATGCCCTTGACGCGCTCGATCAAGTTCATGTCCCCCTCCTCCGCCGGCTGCGGACTGCCGCTTTGCCGATGCTTGCTTGCGGATTGTTTGCCGGTGCGCGGCTAAAGTCACGCGGCGAAGCTCGCCATCAACGGTTTTGATCCTCGCGGATCATGTCGGCGCCCTTCTCGGCGATCATCATGGTCGGCGAATTGGTGTTGCCCGAGGTGATATTGGGCATCACCGAAGCGTCGACCACGCGCAGCCCGGCAAGCCCGATCACGCGCAGCCGCTCGTCCACCACCGCTCGCGGATCGGTCGCTAGCCCCATCTTGGCGGTGCCGACGGGGTGGAAGATCGTGGTGCCGATGTCGCCCGCGGCCCTGACCAGCGCCGCATCGTCGTCCGCCGCGGAATCGCCCGGCAGGTATTCGATCGGCCGAAAACGCTGCAGCGCCGGCGCCGAGACGACCCGCCGCACGACGCGAACCGAATCCGCCGCCACGCGGCGGTCCTCCTCGGTCGACAAATAATTCGGCTGGATGATCGGGCGCTCGCCCGGATCGGCGGAGCGCAGGCGGACAAAACCGCGGCTCGTCGGCTGCAGGTTGCACACGCTCGCGGTAAACGCCGGAAACGGGTGCAACGGGTCGCCGAACTTGTCGAGCGAGAGCGGCTGCACGTGGAACTGCAGATTGGGCCGCTCGCGGCCGGGGTCGGAGCGGGTGAACAAGCCGAGCTGGGACGGCGCCATCGTCAGCGGGCCGCGGCGGAACAGCGCGTATTCGAGCCCCATGCCGACGCGGCCCAGCAGCGAGCGGTAGGTCTCGTTGAGCGTCTTGACGCCGTGCACCTTGTAGATCAGCCGCAGCTGCAGATGGTCCTGCAGATTCTCGCCGACGCCCGGCTTGTCGAGCGCGATGGCAATGCCGAGATCGCGCAGCTGCGCGGCGGGGCCGACGCCGGAGCGCAGCAGAATCTGCACCGAGCCGATCGAGCCCGAGGCGAGAATGATCTCGCCGCGGCACGAGGCTTCGAGCGCCTCGCCGTTGCGGCGCCAGCGCACGCCGACGGCGCGCCCGCCGTCGAACCGCACGTTGTCCACCAGGCAATCGGTCTCCAGCCGCAGGTTGGGCCGCCGCAGCGCGCCCTTGAGGAACCCGCGCGCGGCCGACCAGCGCCGGCCGCGCCTCTGGTTGACGTGGAAATAGCAGCAACCCTCATTGTCGCCGGTGTTAAAATCGTCAATCGAGGGAATGCCGCTCTGCGCCGCCGCCTCGCGGAACGCATCGGTGATGTCCCAGCGCACCCGCGGCGGCTCGATGCGCCATTCGCCGCCCGCCGCATGGGCCGGACCGGGCCCCAGAAAATGATCCTCGTGCCGCTTGAAATAGTTCAGCACGTCGTCCCAGCCCCAGCCGGCAAGCCCGAGCTGGCGCCAATGGTCGTAGTCCGCCGCCTGGCCGCGCATGTAGATCATGGCATTGATGGCGGAGGAGCCGCCGATCACCTTGCCGCGCGGATAAGCGAGGCTGCGGCCGTTGAGCCCCGGCTCCGGCTCGGTGCGAAAACACCAGTCGGCCCGTGGATTGCCGATCGCGAACAGGTAGCCGCACGGGATATGAAACCAGATCCAATTGTCGCGCCCGCCCGCCTCCAGCAGCAGCACTTGGTTGCGCGGATCCGCGGACAGCCGATTGGCAAGAACGCAGCCCGCGGAGCCCGCCCCGACGACGATATAGTCGTATTCGCCCTCGATCCTCGTCGCCTGCGCCATGCTCGTCCCCGTCTGGTCGACCAGCGCCAGTCTGGAATTCTCCGACCGAGTTGGCAATTCCGGAGCCCGTCGTCCCGGGTCCGAGTGAAGCTCGGAACCCGGGACCCATGACCACGATCAGCTTAATTTTTCCGCCGGTGTTCATGGGTTCCGGGCTCGCTGCTTCGCGGCGCCCCGGAACGACGGCGTCCCGGGTGACACTCGCGGCCGCAGTGGCTAGTCTCGCGGACGGCCGGCGCGCCGCCCGCGCCGCCAAAAACTCGGGACGGCGGTCCCAGTCCTTCTCACCTCACGCCTGTTGCACCGGCGCCTTGGCCCTGACGCAGGATTTCGCGTGCCCGTTTTGAACCCCGAAGAATGGACCGCGGTCGCGCTGTCGCTCAAAGTCGCATTGTGGGCGACGGTGCTGTCGCTGCCGGTCGGCATCTGGGTGGCCTATGTGCTCGCGCGCAGATCGTTCTGGGGCAAGGCGCTCGTCGATGGCCTCGTCCTGCTGCCGCTCGTGCTGCCTCCGGTCGTCACCGGGTATTTCCTGCTGATCCTGTTCGGCCGCAAGGGCCCGCTCGGAGCCCTGCTGGCTCAGTTCGGCATCGTGCTGGCGTTCCGCTGGACCGGCGCGGTGCTGTCCTGCGGCATCATGGCGTTTCCGCTGATGGTGCGGGCGATCCGGCTGTCGTTCGAGGCCGTCGACCGGCGCCTGGAGGCTGCGGCCGCGACGCTCGGCGCCGGCCCCGCACGCGCGTTCCTGACCGTCACCCTGCCGCTCGCCATGCCGGGGATCATCGCCGGAGGGGTGCTGGCGTTCGCGCGCGCGCTCGGCGAGTTCGGTGCCACCATCACCTTCGTGTCGAACATTCCCGGCGAGACCCAGACGATTTCCGCGGCGATCTACAGCTTCCTGCAAGTGCCGGGCGCCGACGCGGCGGCACTGCGGCTCGCCGCGGTTGCCGTGGTGATCTCGCTCGCTGCGCTGATCCTCTCCGAATGGCTGGCGCGGCGCGCCACGGCCCGCCTGCACGGGATCTGAGCATGCTGATCCTCGACGTGCAGAAGCGGCTGGGCGATTTCGTGCTCCGCGCCAGGTTCGAGACGGGGAGTGCCGCGACCGCGCTGTTCGGCCCGTCCGGATCGGGCAAGACCACGATCGTCGACATCATCGCCGGACTTGCTGCTCCCGACCAAGGCCGCCTGCTCTACCGCGGCCGGCTGCTGTTCGATTCCGACGGCGGCGTGAACCTGCCTGCCCATCGGCGCGGCTTCGGCTACGTGTTCCAGGATGGACGGCTGTTCCCGCACCTCACCGTGGAGCGCAACCTCGACTACGGCCGGCGCATGCGCCGGCTCAGGCGCGACGCTGCCGAGATGCGCCGCGTCGTCAGGATGCTCGATATCGGCCACCTGCTCGAGCGGCGCCCCGGCAAGCTTTCGGGCGGCGAGCGCCAGCGCGTCGCGATCGGCCGGGCGCTGTTGATGCGGCCGCAACTGCTGCTGCTCGACGAGCCGCTGGCTTCGCTCGACGCCGCCCGCAAGGCGGAAATCATGCCCTACCTCGAGCGCCTGCGCGACGAGGGCGTGCCGATGATCTACGTCAGCCATCAGGCGGCGGATATCCGCCGCATCGCCGCCTCGGTGGTGCGGGTCGAGGCCGGCCAAGTCAAAGCGATCGGCGGCCTGGAGCTGCTGGATAGCGCGGATGCGGATGCGGTTAGGTGAAATGAGCTTTCCGCCCGAGCGCATCATCTGCCTGACCGAAGAGACCGTGGAGACGCTCTATCTCCTCGGCGAGGATCGCCGCATCGTCGGCGTATCGGGTTACGCGGTGCGGCCGCCGCGCGTGCGCCGGGAAAAGCCGCGGGTCTCCGCGTTCATTTCCGCGGACATCGACAAGATCCTGGCGCTCGAGCCCGACCTGGTCCTGACCTTCTCCGACCTGCAGGCCGACATCGTCGCCGAGCTGATCCGGCGCGGCGTCGCGGTCCATGCATTCAATCAGCGCGACCTCGCCGGCATTTTCGCCATGATGCGCACGCTCGGCGCGCTGGTCGGCGCGGGCGAAAAGGCCGAGCGCCTGTGCGCGGATCTCCAGGCGCGGCTTTTATCCCTGCGCGCCGCGGCAGGGCGGCGCGACCGGCAGCCGCGCATCTATTTCGAGGAATGGGACGATCCGATGATCAGCGGCATCGGCTGGGTCTCGGAGCTCGTCGCGGCCGCGGGCGGGCTCGACATTTTCGCATCGCGCGCCGCGCACAAGAGCGCCAAGGACCGTATCGCCGCGCCCGAAGAAGTCATTGCGGCGGCGCCCGACATCATCATCGGGTCGTGGTGCGGCAAGAAATTCGTTCCGGCCAAAGTCGCTCGCCGCCCGGGCTTTGGCGCGATCCCGGCGGTGCGGTCCGGCTTCTTGCGCGAGATCAAGTCGGCGCTGATCCTGCAGCCGGGACCGGCGGCGCTGACCGACGGGCTCGACGCGCTCGTCGCCATCGTGGAAGAATGGCGCGCGGCAGCCGGTTCTGCCCGTGCGTGAACGAACTTGCCGGTGCGCCCATCGGCCCGCTCACGAACGGCCGATCACGAACGCGACGCCGCGCCGGAGCGCGGATTTGATGCGCCCCGCCGGCGTGGCCGGCTGCTTCGCCGTCGTGTCGGGTTCGGCGAGCTGCAGCCCAACCTGCGTGAGGCGTCCCGCCACCACCTTGTGGGCGATCAAGAGCACGTCGCCGAGCCGGAGCACATCGCCGCGCCGCGGCGGGCGGCCGAGCTCGCGCGCGAAATGATCGGCCAGCGAAGTCGCGGCAAGCGCCGGATCGAGCGCGAGTCCGTAAATCTCCGCGAGCGCTCCGAGCGTCGCGTCGGCCGAGACGAAAAAATCGCCGAGCAGCCGCGGGTCGGGCGAAGACGGCGGCGGCATGTCGACGAAGAACCGGTCGAGCGCGGCCGCCTTCTCGGGCGGCGCCAGCATGTAGACGTAATCGCCGGGACGAACCGGGCCGGCTTCCGCGGCCGTGAGCACGTGCTCGTCGCGGACGACGAGTATGGGCTTGGCCCAGAACGGCGTGATGCCGCGCCGCAGATACGGGCTGTCGGCCTCGATCAGATAGCCGACGAGTTCCTGGGCCATCTGGCCGGGCAGGTCGAGCTCGACGCGGTGTGCAACCGGATCGGGCCGCGCGAACGCAACGCCGAGCCGCCGCGCCGCCGGCGCCAGGGTCCAGCCCTGCACCAGCAGCGAAACCAGCACGACGACGAATACGACATCGAAATAGAGCTGCGCCGCCTTCATGCCGACCAGGAGCGGGATCGAGGCGAGAAAAATGCCGACGGCGCCGCGCAGGCCGACCCAGGAGACGAACAGCTTTTCGCGGCGGGAGAAACGAAACGGCGCCAAGCACAGGAACACCGCGGCCGGACGGGCGACAACCGTCAGGCCGGCGGCAATCAGCAGGGCCGGACCGGCGCTCGACGCCAGCCGGACGGGCTCGACCAAGAGGCCGAGCAGCACGAACATGACGATCTGGGCGAGCCAGGTGACCGCATCCAGGAACACCACGACCGTGCCGTGGGCGCGGGTCCGCCGGTTGCCGACGATCAGGCCGGCCAGATAGGCGGCGAGAAATCCCGAACCGTGGACCGCCGCCGCGATGCCGAATATGACCAGTGCCGCGGTCGCGACGAACGGCCCATGCAGGCCTTGCGGCAGACCGAGCCGGTTGAGCACGAGCACCATCGCCCGGCCGCCGAGGATTCCCACCACGGCGCCCAGCACTCCCTGCTCGGCCAGCATCGCGGCGGTCGCCGACCACGGGCGATCGCCGATCAGCAGAATCTCCACGAGCACGATGGCGAGAAACACCGCGAACGGATCGTTCGTGGCGGATTCCACCTCGAGCACGGCCGCCACCCGCGGCCGCAGTCGCAAGCCGCCGGCATGGATGAGGAAGAACACCGCCGCGGCATCGGTCGAGCCGACCATGGCGCCGACGAGCAGGCCCTCGGTCCAGCCGACGCCCAGCCCGAACTTGGCAAGCGGCGCGGTCAGCGCCGCGGTGACGAGGACGCCGAGCGTCGCCAGCAATCCGGCCGGCGCCAGCACACTGCGAAAGGCCTGCAGCCGGGTGCGCAGGCCGCCGTCGAACAGGATCAGCGCGAGCGCGATCGAGCCCACCGTGTAGGCGAGATGCACGTCGTCGAAGCGGATTCCGCCGGGCCCGCTCTCGCCCGCCGCCATGCCGATGATCAGGAACAGGAGGAGGAGCGGCGCGCCGAAGCGCAGTGCGATCAGGCTCGAAAGGATTCCCGCCAGCACCAGCACGGCGCCGAGCAGGATCGTGATGCTGACCGCATCGAGCGAGGCCATGCCACACCCTCGCCCGGCCGCGGGCGCGACGCAAACCGGTCACGCTCGGCCGTGCGCTCCATGCGGCTACGGACTTTCAATCCTCGTCCGGCTCGCCGATGTGATGCTGCGCATAGAGCTCGAGGCCGAGCTTGGCCGCGAGATCGAGCTGCGTCTTCAGGAAATCGATGTGGTCTTCCTCGTCGGCCATCAGCTCTTCGAACAGATCGCGCGAGACATAGTCCTTGACCGGGTGACAATAGGTTGAAGCTTCCTGATACAATTCGCGCGCCATTTTTGGCTGGAGGGACGCGCGCGCTTAAGGGACTTGACGGCCGATTGCAAAAGAAAAACACAAGGCTGTAACGATTCTAATGTCCGGCGTTCCGGCGGGCGCGCGGGCCGCGATGTTCCCACGGGATTTGACTTGGGATTTGACTTGGCGTTCGCCGCGGGAACATTTTGCTCGGCCCGGTGTCCAATGGGCAGGCGTCCGTGAGCGGACCGAACCCCGGGAGGTCTCGATGGGCACAGCGCAGGACAAGCCGTCCGGTCCCGATCTCGGTGAGGGCGTTCCGCTCGGCGATGTTCCGGACGGCGGCATGCTGGGCGGCCATGTCGGCGGCGACGCGGTGCTCGTCGCCCGGCGCGGCGACAAGTTTTACGCGATCGGCGCCACCTGTACGCACTACAGCGGCCCGCTCGCGGAGGGGCTCATGGTCGGCGAGACCGTGCGCTGCCCGTGGCACCACGCCCGGTTCTGCCTGCGCACCGGGGAGGCGCTCGGCGCGCCGGCGCTCAATCCGGTGTCGTGCTGGAAGGTCGAGCAGCGCAACGGAAAACTGTTCGTGCGCGAGAAGACCGAGGGGGCTCGGGCGAAACGCGTAACTCCGGCGGCAAAGCCCGGACGCATCGTCATCGTGGGCGGCGGCGCCGCGGGATTTGCGGCCGCCGAGATGCTGCGCCGGGAAGGCTTCGCCGGAAGCCTTACCATGCTCAGCTCCGACGACGCCCCGCCCTGCGACCGGCCCAATCTGTCCAAGGATTATCTCGCCGGCAATGCGCCGGAGGACTGGATCCCGCTGCGCCCGCCGGAATTCTATCGCGACGCCAAGATCGATCTTCAGCTCACCACCGAAGTCGCCGCGATCGATCCGAAATCGCGCGAGGTCACGCTTACGGGCGGACGCAGCATCGGCTTCGACAAGCTCCTGCTCGCTACCGGGGCCGAACCGGTGCGGCTGTCGATCCCGGGCGCGGACGCTTCGCACGTGCACGTGCTGCGCTCGTTCGCGGATTCCCGCGCCATCATCGCGGCGACCACGGACGCGCGCCGCGCCGTCGTGCTCGGGGCGAGCTTCATCGGGCTCGAGGTCGCCGCCTCGCTGCGCGCCCGCAAGCTCGAAGTGCACGTGGTCGCGCCGGAGCGCGTGGTGATGGAGCGCGTGCTCGGCCCGCAGTTCGGCGCGTTCGTGAAGAGCCTGCACGAGGAGCACGGCGTGGTGTTCCACCTCGAGGAGACGGCGAGCGCGATCGAGAAGAAGCGGGTACTGCTGAAAAGCGGCAAGACCCTCGATGCCGACCTCGTGGTCGCCGGCGTCGGGGTCAGGCCGAGGATCGAGCTGGCCGAGCGCGCCGGCCTGAAGCTCGATCGCGGGGTCGTGGTCGACGAATATTTGCAGACGAGCGCGCCCGACATTTTCGCGGCCGGCGACATCGCGCGCTGGCCCGATCCGCACAGCGGCGCGCCGATCCGGACCGAGCACTGGGTCGTGGCCGAGCGGCAGGGCCAGGCCGCGGCCAAAAACATGCTCGGCGCCAGCGAGCGCTTCGCCGACGTGCCGTTCTTCTGGAGCCAGCACTACGACGTGCCGATCAACTACATCGGTCACGCGGAAAAATGGGATGCGATCGAAATCGACGGCGACGTTGCCGCGCGCGACTGCCTGGTGCGCTATCGCCGCGACGGCAAGGTGCTGGCGGTGGCTTCGATCTATCGCGACCTGGAGAGCCTCAAGGTCGAGGCGGAGTGGGAGCTCGGGATCGGATCGGGGAGGGTGCCAGGGCCAGTGGGTACAAGGGGGGGCTGGGGGGTGCCTCGCCAGCCGTGAAGTGGACCGAAAAAATATCGGGCAGAAATTTTCCCGCACAGGCTCCTTTTTCCCGTTGCTCGCCCGTGTCGGTTTGTCGGAAGATATTCGGTCCTTTGGGGGTCTGCCGTGCGTTCCAAAATAGCTCTAGTGATAGCTGCCGCAGCGCTTGGGGCGTGCACTCCCCCCAAATCGGGGGATATCGCTCCGAGCTACGTTTCACCCGTCTTGTATCAGAACCATACATGCCAACAGCTGGAACAAGAAGCGCTAACCGTATCGGCGCGAGCCATGCAGGCTTCCGCCGCTCAAGACAACGCTCTCCTGTTGGGAGGCGGCAATACGGCCACCGAGTTGGCAGCACTAAAAGGACAGTTGGTCGCTATCGAACAAGCCAGTATTCAGAAGAACTGTGGTATTCAGTTTCAGGACAGGCCCGCTAAGCCAAGCTCGGGGATATTCCATTTTTGAAAGAGGTTTTCTAGGAGAACATTTAGAAAGAGAAAGGCAAGCTTTGTACGCCCCGGCCAGGCCTGGGTACGATCGAGCTTCCGCCCCGTGCCGCAACATACCCGCGCCCCGGCGCATCGCACATCTCCCGGTATCGGCCCTATCGGTCGCCCAGGAAATGCAGAACCGCGAAATTGAACAGAGCCGGATCCTGCAGGAAAGCGAAATGGCTGGTGTTGGGCAGGATCAGCAGTCCAGCGCCTGGGATCGTCGCGGCGATGTACTCGGTGTGCTCGCGCTTGATCGCCTCGTCGTGATCGCCGTCCACCACCAGCACCGGGGTCGTGATCGCCTTGAGCTGCGCGTCCGTCCAGTTCGGCTGATCCGCCCACATCTTGCTGATCTGCTCGACGAAAGCATCGTATTGCTTCGGCGTGGCCGAGTACGATTGGTATTCATGGCCGGCGCGCTCGATGAACGCCGCGAAGGTGGGGTTCTTCTCTACATCGGGTTTTACCCCGGAGGGCACGGTATTGGCGGCAAAAGCCAAGATCTTCCCGACCCGGCCCCGGTGCCGGATTGCCAGGTCGAGGCCGAGAATGCCGCCGTCGCTCCACCCGACGATCTCGGCTCGCGGCACCTTCAACGCATCCATCAACGCGATCACGTCGTCTGCCATCAAATCGTAGCCGTACGGCCGCAAATCGCGGGTGCTGCGGCCATGACCGCGGCTGTCCATCACGATGACGCTATGGTGCGACGCCAACGCCTGGATCTGATTGCCCCAGTAGTCGGAGTTTGCCAGTCCGCCATGCAGCAAAATGACCGGCGAGCCCCGGCCGTAGACCGCGTAGTAGATGCTGATGCCGTTGGCGCTGACTTGGCCGCTGCGCTCGGCGGGCATCGGGGCAGGCGTGGGCGGCAGCATCTCCCACGGCTCGGCCGCGCCGGCTGGCAGCCAGGATAGGACGAGAAGCATCGTCAGCAACAGATGCCGCATGAACTCCCTCTTGACTTGCTGAACTGCCTCTTGCGCTTCCCGCGGAGACTGAACCAGGCGCGTACTCATTAACGGCATTCATGGCCTGACTGACCCAAGCTGTGGGAGCTTGAATTACGTCCCTGCGGACGCCTCAAAGCCGGCGGGCGGTCTTAAGCAGCCCCGCGATTGCCGGCGCTACCGACGAATGTCCGCTATCGGGGCCAACTCGGAGAACACGTACCGCTGCGAGTTTTACCGCCCATGCCCCAAGGCGGACATTTCAGTGCTGAACCAACCAATATCCTTCGCTCTAGCGGTTGGGCGGTGGATGCGCTGCATCCAGTGTATGAAGTTCCTGCGGTGTAAGTGTCAGTGAGAGCGCGACGGCGTTCTCCTTTACATGCGCCGCCGAACCGGATTCGGGAATTGCAATGACGTTACCGTTGCGGATGGTCCAAGCCAGCGCGACGGCGGCTGCCGAGCAACTATGTGCTGCGCCAATATGTACAAGCGTGGGATCACGCAGCAGGCTGACGCCGGCGCCGCCGAGCGGCGAATAGGCCATCACCGGCATGCCGTGCTGCTCGCACCATGGCAGCAGGTCATGCTCGATGCCGCGGCTGCCGACGTTGTAAGCGACCTGATTGGTCGCGCAGCGATCGCCGTGTGAAACACGGAAGAGGTCTTCCATGTCACTGACCTTGAAGTTGGACACGCCCCAGGCGCGAATCTTCCCCGCCGAGCGTAGACTTTCGAACGCCGCCACAATGCTGGAGAGGTCGGTGTCCCGACTTGGCCAGTGCAGCAGGTAGAGATCGAGATGATCAGTGCCGAGACGGGCGAGGCTGGCCTCGCAAGCCCGCGCGATGCCGTTTCCCGTCGCGTGATTGGGCCACACTTTGGAGACCAGGAATACGCGGTCGCGCTGACCGGCAATCACGCGGCCGATCAATTCCTCGGAGCGGCCGTTGCTGTACACCTCCGCCGTATCGATCAACGTCATCCCGAGCGAAATGCCCGTGCGCAGCGCTTCTTCCTCAACGGCTTCCGGATGTCTCCCCTGCGCGAGACTCCCAGAGCCCTGACCGAGCGCCGGCACGATTGTTCCGTCGCGGAACTTTACCGTACTCCCTGCACCGTTCGAAGCCGCGCCAGCGGCCGCAGCACGAGCCGACGCACTTGATAGCACCACAATCATTGCGCCGACGGAGGAGAGCGACGAGCCAAGCGCCAGGCAAAGTCCATTGAATTCACGTCGGTTCGGCAACCGCTTGTTCATATCTTCACTCTTTCACTGCGCGATCCTTTCCACGATGCCAATCGCACTCGGCCGCGAGGCCTTCGGCCCGGCAGTATAATAAAAAAAGCGAGAGCTGCATTAGGCGCCCGGCCTCACCGATTCGCCGGGCCTGCTAATCGCCGCTGTCTGCGAAGCGCTGCGGATTTCCGGCTTTGGCGTTAACCGGACGAGCCCGACGGACATCAAAAGTGTCGAGATTGACCCGAAGCGGTCCGCATTCTTGATATGGGTTAAATGTTTCTCGCTCTCGACGATCGTGCCGTTCTTGCGTGTTTCGTCACGCTGTGATCGTGGTGCGCGGCCAACCGGTGGCGCCTGTTCGTTTCTGATCCCGCGCGTTCCGCATTTGCCCGGCCGCGTTTATCGGCGTATTCCTTGCCGTCGATCGGCGCAACATGCGGCGCATCTTTATCGAGATACGGTCGCCCGATCCCAAACTCTTTGCCGTGCGCGTCGATCCACTTCCACAAGTTTTCACTTGAAATCCATCGCTGCGCACGTGTCTCGCCCTTTACGCTCACGAGATCGGCCGCAAGCCCGTGGCCATAGCCGCCGCGGCGGCTCCCACCATGGTATGAGCTGTCGGTCGCAGCCTTGTTGCCGCTTGCGAGCGATTGCCGGTAATCATCGCGGAATCCGCTGGTCATGCCCGGCGAAAGCCCGACGTCGTCCATCGCGCGAAGAGCATCATACAGCTTCAGTTTGAAGCTCCGATCCATGCCTCCGATCACGTAATCCATGAGCGACATGCGGACTTTTTGTGCCGCCTTCGGATCCTTCCACGTGAAGTCCTCGTCGACGAGCTTTATAATAGTTTTGATGACAGTCCGCGTTTTTCCCTTCTTCTCGACCGTCACCTTTATCCGCTCCGGCACCTTGATGGTATCGACTTTCGGGGCCCGTTGGTACACCGACCATAGGTATCGGTCGATGCAGATTTCTGCCACAAGGCACTCGTCGGGAGTTTCGACGGAGCTCACTGCCTGCTTCGGGTAGCCTTGCGCCGGATCAGGCGTGCTCGCGGTCGCGACCCGCACGGGCGGCGGCGTCGGACGAGGACCGGGCAAAGCGGCGTCGACGATCGCCACATCGGTGACGAAGACACCGTCTTCGCCCATTGCGGCTGCTTGGGGTGCGCCCACGGGCGCGGCGTCGACGGTCACAGATGTTGCCCGGCTGTCGGTCGGCGCTCCGGTATCCTCGATGCCGGAGGAACCGAAACGGGCGAGCCCGCCGGCAACCCAGCCGGCGAGAACGAATGTTCCGCAAACCGCCGCCAATCGCCGCGGGCTCATCGCCCCCCGCCTCCCGTCTCGTCCAAGGCTCCACCCGAGCCATGCTGCACACCCAGGCACGAGACGGAGCCGATTTTTCGGATCACGCAAGGAAGAAAACCGCAGTCTATCATTTTTTCCGAAATGTGTTGCCCGAATGCCACCCGGGCCGAGATCACGGTTAACTGCTGGCCAGCCTGCCAGCGATTGGGGGAAGGCGGCTGGAGACGTTAACAGAGATTGCCCCGAGCGTTGCGCGCGTCGCTCTGATCTATAATCCGCAGACCCATACCGGCCAATATTTCGACTCGCCATTAAGCTTATCCGAGTCGCCTTCCGCGAGGCCAGCGAAACTGAGCGCGGCATCGAACAGCTCGCGCGCCAGCCGAACGTTGTCAGACCCGGGCACCGGTCTGCATCGCGAGCAGATCGTGACCCTGGCGGCCGCCACGGATCGCCGGGACTTACCTTTCCGTTTCTTCGTCACCATCGGCGGGCTCGCATCGTATTGGGTTGATCGGCGGGACTAGTTCCGACGCACTGCCGTGTACGTTGCCCGCGACTTCAAAGGTGAGAGTCCGGCCGATCCG
>WNGG01007053.1_pt1 | contig 15584 bp, 13 predicted proteins | sample 5400661 | NCBI WGS metagenome assembly WNGG01 (sample SAMN13153372, study PRJNA577476) | soil metagenome | isolation source: 100 cm soil or saprolite under Garry oak tree replicate 1 | place: USA:California | collected 2016-06-15
CTTCATCAACCTGGGTATCGGTTCACTGCGGACAGGCATATTCAACGCTGCTGATGTTGCAATCACTATTGGTGTGCTGTTAGTCGTGTTTGGCGGCCAGAGGCAGCGTAAACCATCGACTTCTAACCCGCCGCTGCAGACCGATCGCTAAGAGCGCCGGGCTGAGCTTTGCGTTGGGCGACCAGAGCGGGCAACGTGCGCTTTCGACCCGAAGCTGACTTGCGACGCCCACCGAGAAGAAGGCTCTAAGGCTACTTCCGTAGCGGGAGGTTTTTATATATCGTAGCCGGGAGACCGGCACATATCGACAAGGAGGAAACCAATGTCACCAATGTCACGGGTTTCGATAGGACTGCAAGCTGTGGTGCTTGCTCTTGTGTTCGTCATAGGCACTGCCCCGACGGGAGCTCAGGCCCAAGGGCTGATCAACATGCAGAAATTGTCGGCGCCGCTTGCGAATGAGCTTGTGGGCGAAGCGGTCGCGAGCTGCGCGCAGAAGGGTTACACGGTGACGGCGGTCGTCGTCGATCTCGACGGCGTTCGCCAAGCCATGCTGCGCGGCAACGGGGCCCCGATCCACACGCTCGACAATGCCTATTACAAGGCCTACTCGGCGGCCTTGTTGACGCTTTCATGAAATAACGCGGGTTCGTCTGGCTGCACTTCCCACCGGTCGTGAGCATGCCAGCGGCGGGTGCTTTGCTTCTTCGTAATCCATCATTCGCAAGCGGCTCCTAAAGATCATTTTCCTTTTAAGGGATGTGTTACAGATCTTCACTCTCTCTTTTTATCGCTTGGCCGCCCATTCGTTCACGAGTTGAAATACGTGCTCCCAGGACTTGGCGCGTGGTTCGGGAGTATCCTTGTTGGTGCTGTTGGCAAAGCAGATTGTGTACAATCCCTTGCGCCGCAGTTGTTCTACGTTGCCGGGGCCGTCGTCGATGTACACGTCCGCGCCGACCTGATCCTTCTCTTTCATGAAACATAGATCCCAGTACGGAATGCCGTGCGTATCGAGCCAGTCAATGGTCTGTTCCACTGCCGTCTTGTGAAAAAAATGAATGTAGAGCCGGTGCGTGATGATCCGGATGCGGGCACCACCGTCGGAAAGTTGGCGCAAATATTTTCGCGCGCCGGGAATCATCGGCGCGGTTTTGAACAGTTCGCGCTGGGTCACCGCGAACCTGTGCAGGCTGTTGTACTGCTCATCGTTTTCTATGCCCCACTCGCGCAAGCCGTACGACACGTCGGGCGTGAGCTCTTCGATGTTGCGCTCCAGCCATTCCGCCGCGATCTCGCGCATGCGGCGGAGAAAGTCGGCGCACACGCCGTCCAGGTCTACGCCAACGATCAGGCCCTTCAGAGGTGCAGCTTCCATAATATGCCTCTTGTTTACTTGTTCCCCGGTCACCCTATGCGCCAGGTCAGCATGCGGATCAGTTGCTCTTCGCGTCAAACGACAACGCCGACCTGTTCGTAAAACCAATTTATACTTCCCGCGATGGCGAAAATACTCTCATGGCCCGGTTTGGAAGAGAAAGTCTCTGACCAATTTTTGTCTCTTAAGGTGCACCGAGTCGTCAAGATCCGCAAAGGCATGGGCGAATTCTTCCGCGACCATCACACGCGCTCCGCGAGACTGTCCCTTTGACATCAGCTCGGCCTGGTCTGCGGGCGTCACGACGGTATCCTTCTTTCCGCTAATCAAGAATAGATTGGCGCCGTCGGTCGGCAGGTTGAGAACGGGGTCGTATTCTTCCGGGCAGCCGAACGTGGAAACTCGACTCGGCGTTGAATCAATAACTGCCTTGTCAAAGTCCGCGCTTCGCCCGATGAGGTTAAGCAGAACGATGCCTCCGAAAGAGACACCGTAAAGATACTTGCGCCCCGAGTATGCTTTCTTGAGGGCGTCGAAAATTTCCCGGTAATCGCTGACAATTGCTTTTAATCGACGCTTGCCTTCCGAATTTCCGTAGCCCCGGTAGTCATAGACGAAGACATTGATACCGTGGGTAGCAAAGTCCTTTAGAGTGTCAAGCGAATGATCCGCTAGCATCGCATTTCCCTGGGCGAACAGCAGAAAGCCACGTGTCTCGGTAGAAGTGTTGCTGGCTGGAGGGGTAGAGATCTTAAAGCCGCGCAGCATACGCCCGTCTCGCGTTTTGTGCGACACAGGTTCGGCGCCAGACACTGCTTTCCAAGCGTCTGGATTTGGCCGCCCTGCCGCCATGCTCCAGGAAAGGAAAGCCGCACGCTCTTTGAACCATCCGCAAACGGTTTCCTCTACGTTAGCCGGTGATGACTGGCTGAAAGCCATGACGCTACCCAGAGTAATTCCTAAGACAGCTGCAATCGAACCGATGCGAAACGCTTGCATGACGCTCACCCAGGATCCTCCCGTCAATACCCATTTGGTCAATGGTTTGCCATCAGTCATGATTTCTTACACAACTCCAAACGCGGGGATTCTTTTCCTTCCGTTCTAAGGACGACAGGATTACTCGTTCTTCGCCCGCCCTATATACCACGTCCGCGCCCCGGTGAGTTGCTCTTCGCGTCGAACGAGGAAGCCGAATTTTTTGTAGGATTCCAGCTTCTTCGGCCCGTTTGTTTTTGAATTGCTCGACGTAGTGTTTTTATCAATGCCGTGCCGATTCCTTTGTCAGATGCCGAGATGCTGATGCAAAAGCTCCGGCCTCTCGCGCAGTTCGTGGCCGGTGCCCTCGAAGACAATGCGTCCTTTGACTAGGACGACGTTGCGGTCGGTGAGCGCGGACACGGCGGCGTAGTTCTTGTCGACGATGATGGCGGTGATGCCGGTTCCGCGCACTGCGCGGATGATGCGCCAAATCTCCTGCGCGATCAGCGGCGCCAGTCCCTCGGTGGCTTCATCGAGGATCAGCAGATTAGGGTTAGTCATTAGCGCGCGGCCGATGGTCAGCATCTGCTGCTCGCCGCCGGAGAGCTGCTGTCCGCCGAGCGACAGCCGCTCGCGCAGCCGCGGGAAAGTCTCCAGTACGCGCTCGTAGCTCCAATCGCGCCTGCCGTCCTTGCCAGGACGCGCCGCTATGATCAGATTCTCCCGCATCGAGAGATTAACAAAGATCCCTCTTCCCTCGGGAACATAAGCGATGCCCTCGCGCGCGATCAGGTGCGGCGGCGCCATAAGCGATGCCCTCGCGCGCGATCAGGTGGGGCGGCGCCGCCGTCATGACGCGGCCGTTGATTTTGACTTCGCCGCGGCGCGGCTCGACGTGACCGACTAGCGTGCGAATCAACGTCGTTTTTCCCATGCCATTTCGTCCCATCAGGCCGACGGCTTCTCCCGGTCGCACGAAAAAGTCGATGCCATGCAAAATATGGCTTGCGCCGTAATAGCTGTGCAGGTCCTGGGCTTCGATGATAGGAGTGTGGTTCATTCGATGTCGTCCGCATTGCCCAGATAGGCGCTTTGTACTTCCCGGTTCGCACGGATTGCCTCCGGCGCTCCCGAGGCCAAAGTCTTGCCGTTGACCATCACGGTGAGCACCCGGGCCAGTCGGAATACCGCATCCATGTCGTGCTCGACCATCAATATCGCGTGAGTCTCGGCCAGCCCGCCGATCAGCTCGATCATCTGCAAAGACTCTTCCGTGCCCATGCCGGCGAGGGGCTCGTCGAGCAGCAGCAGTGTCGGATCGGTGGCGAGCGACATTGCGATCTCGAGTTGACGCTGCTCGCCATGACTCAGTATGGATGCGAACGCATCCGCTCGGTGCGCCAAACCCACAGCCGACAGCGTCCGCCGGGCATTTTTCACAATCACGTCGTACTTGGTTGCATCCCGAAGCCAGTTGAACGGGCGCGGCTCGCGGGATTGCGCCGCCAGCCGGCAGTTTTCAAAGGCGCTGAATCCGGGAAATATATTGACCTTCTGATAGCTGCGGCCGACGCCCAGGCGCGAGCGCTTTTCCGGCGTGAGGTGCGCTATCTCCACGCCGCGGTACAGAATGCTGCCAGCGCTGGCCGGCAAATCGCCCGAGAGCAAATTGATCAAGGTCGTTTTTCCCGCTCCATTGGGACCGATGACCGCGTGCAGCGCTCCGGCGCTGACTTCGAGCGACACGTTATCGACCGCGGCGAGTCCGCCGAAGCTCTTCGATAGTCCAAGGACTTGCAGGAGTGGCTCGGTCATTTACAGCTTACCCCGCAGCGCGCATGCGCTGGCGTTTGTACACGACGGCGCCGTATTCTAGAAGATCTGCGAGTCCCCGCGGCAGAACAAGGACGATCAGCACGATCAAGCTGCCCATGGCGAGCTGCCAATGTTTGGCGTAGGCGCCGAACATGGCCGAGGCCGAGAGCAACTCTTGCAGCAGGATGTAGGCAAACGCGCCGATGATCGCGCCGTGAAACCTGCCCATGCCGCCGAGAATCACCATCATGAGCACCGTGCCTGACTGATGCCAGGCGAGAATTTCCGGGTTGACGAAGCCGAACTGGCAGGCGGCGAGATAGCCGGCCAATCCAGCCAGGGCGCCGGCCAGCACGAAGGCGCCGAGCTTGTAAGCGAATACCGGGTAGCCGATGGAACGCATACGATTTTCGTTGGCTCTGATGCCTGCCAGCGCGCGTCCGAACGGTGCACAGCGCAGCTTATTCAAAAAGGCGTATACACCGAGCATGAACATCAAGACCAAATAATAAAACTGCACCGGGTCTTCGAGATCGAGCGGCTTGATGCTGCCCACAGTGAGCTCGGGTCTGATGTTGATGTAAATGCCATCCGAGCCACCGCCCAACTTGGTGTCGTGGAATAGCGAATAGAGCATCTGCGCGAAAGCGAGCGTCACCATGATGAAGTATACTCCCCTCGTGCGGACAACCAGAAAGCCGATGACCAAAGCGGCAGCGGCGGCGGCGACGATCGCGACAGGGAGCGTGAGCCAGAGGCTCGCGGCCTCATACTTGGGCGTGATCAGCGCCAGCATATAAGCTGCGAGCCCGAAGTAGGCGGCGTGTCCCAGGCTCACCAGGCCGGTATGGCCGACGAGGAGATCGAGGCTCATGGCAAAGATCGCCATGATCATGATTTTCGCGCCGAGTTGAATATAGAAGGTTAATCCGATCAGCGGAAAGGCGGCGAGCAGCAAGGCGCCCAGTAACAGCACGGCGCGGGTAAAATGTGTGTTCGCCACTTGAAGGTTACGTCTTGTTGACGAGCCCTTGGGGCCGCCACAAGAGAATGATAGCCATCAAAAAATAAACCGCCATTGCGGAAAACTCCGGAGCGAGCACTTTGCCGAGGGTGTCGGCGAGTCCGATGGCAAGCGAGGCGATCATTGCGCCGTTGATGGAGCCGATGCCGCCGATGACCACGACCACGAAGCAGATGATCAGGATCTGGTTACCCATGCCGGGAAACACGGAAGATGTCGGCGCGGCGATCATGCCGGCAAACGCGGCGAGCGCCGTTCCGAACGCGAATACGAGAGCGAACAGCAAAGGAATGTTGACGCCGAGCGAAGCCGCCATTTCACGATTGCTGCTGCCGGCGCGGATCATCATGCCAAGACGGGTCTTTTGAATTACGAGATACAGCGCGGCGGCCAGCAGCAAGCAAACAAAAGTAATGAACAGTCGGTACACCGGATAGGACAGCGTGTCAGTGAGGCGCACCGAGTAGCTGAGCACGGCGGGCACCGCCACGCCGTGCACATCGTCGCCGAAGAGGATGCTTCTGAGCTCCTCGAAGATCAGAATCAGGCCGAAGGTGAGCAGCACCTGGTAAAGGTGGTCGCGCTTGTACAAACGGCTGAACAGCGTAACCTCCAGCAACACGCCGATAACGAGCGCGGTGCCGACGCCGAGCGGGAGGGCGAGCCAAAAGCTGCCCGTAATGCCGGCGAGCCAGTAAGCGAGATAGGCGCCGACCATGTAAAAACTGCCGTGCGCAAGATTGATCACGCCCATGATGCCGAAAATAAGCGTCAAACCGCTCGCCAGCAGGAACAACAGCAGGCCGTACTGAACGCCGTTCAGGAGTTGGATCAGGTAAAACATTTGGAATGAGGGTTCAAGCAGTTCAAAATGTTCAAGACGTTCAAGCCGTCGAATACAGCTCGCCCGTTTCAGGGCTGCAAGCCGGGCAGTGTACTGAACTTTATCGAGTCGCTACATCTTGCAGCCGCGCGCTGGATCGGCAAGTGCCTTGTGCGCTACTCCGATCACTTTATTCTCGCGGCCGACCACTTTGCGCAGGTAAATGTCCTGGATCGGATTGTGAGCCTTGGACATAGTCCAGGTGCCCCGCGGGCTGTCGATTTTGGCCTTTTCCATCGCCGCGATCATTTCTTTTTTCTTGGTGATGTCACCCTTGGCGGCGTTGACTCCTACGGCGAGCAGCAGAGCTGCGTCGTAACCCTGTACCGCGTAGACGTCGGGATCGCTCTTGTAGGCCTTAGAATAGGCGCTGCGAAAGTCGCGGTCGTGTTTTGTGTCGAGGCCATCGCCGTAATGCAGCGTGGTCTCGATTCCCTGCGCGGCGTCGTCCACTGCGTCCAAGACGCCGTCGGTGAGAAAGCCTGAGCCGAACAGCGGGATCTGTTTCCTGAGCCCCGCTGCGGCATAGTCCTTGATGAACTTCGCCGCGCCGCCGCCGGCAAAAAACACGAATACCGCGTCGGGCTTGATCGAGGCAATCTCGGTGAGTAACGCTTGGAACTCGACATTGGGAAAGGGGACCCATAGCCCTCGAACCGACTTGCCTCCGGCCTTGATAAACCCTTCGCTGAAGCCGGCGGTCGCCTCTTCGCCGGCGCCGTACTTCCAGGCGAGGGTCACCACGTTCTTAACGCCGCGGTCCGCCAGAACTTTGCCCATCGGATAGGACGGCTGCCAATTCGAAAAAGAGGTCCGAAAAATATTCGGGGCGCAGAGCGCGCCGGTGGCGGCATCTAACCCAGCGTTGGGAATAATCATGAGTGTCCCGGCTTCTTTGGCGATCTTCACCATGCCCATCTGGACGCCGCTGTGCACCGTGCCAACCAGCACGTCGACCCTGTCGCGCTGCACCAGCTTGTTGGTATTCTCCGGCGCTTTGGCTGGCTCCGATTCGTCGTCGACCGTGAAATACTCGATCTCGCGTCCGGCGAGCTTGCCGCCGCGCTCGGCTACGGCGAGCTTAAAGCCGTTGGTGATGGCGACGCCGAGTTGCGCATAGGTTCCCGTATAAGGCAGCATCAGGCCGATGCGGATCTTTTGCATCTGCGCCAGCGCGAAGCGCGTCGGTAACAATGCGCCCGCCGTGAGCAGGCCGGCCTGTGCCAGGAACTGCCGGCGGTTCAAGTTGCGTCCGAAGCCCATAATCTCCTCCGTGGTATGTGAAAATTGTCTGCGGCCTGAGTCTCACGCGCCGGTAACTGCGCGCAGCTTGAAGCGCTGGATCTTGCCGGTCGCGGTTTTCGGCAGCTCCGGTACGAATTCGACCCAGCGCGGGTATTTGTACGGCGCCAGCCGGTCTTTGACGTGTTGCTGCAAGGTGGCGGCGAGCTCGGGCGCTTGCTGAACGTCTGGCCGCAGCACGATAAAAGCCTTGGGTTTGATCAGGCCGTTTTCATCGGCGTGACCGACGACCGCGGCTTCGAGCACCGCCTCGTGTGAGGCGAGCGCGGCCTCGACCTCGAATGGCGAGACCCACATGCCGCTCACCTTGAGCATGTCGTCGGCGCGGCCGCAGTAGGTGAAGTAGCCGTCCTCGCTCTCGATGTACTTGTCGCCGCTTTTGGTCCATGGACCGAGAAAGGTGCTGCGGCTTTTCTCGCGGTTGTTCCAATAAAGCGCGGCGCTGGTCGGGCCGGCGACCTGCAACTCGCCGATTTCTCCTTTGGGGACCGGCTGGTTTTCTTCATCGACCAGGCGAATGTCATAGCCGGGAACCGGCTTGCCGGTAGTACCGTAGCGCACTGAACCCGGCTGGTTCGACAAAAAGATATGCAGCATCTCGGTCGAGCCCAGGCCGTCGAGGATCTCCAAGCCCGTGTGTTCGAGCCAGCGGCGGCCGACGTCGGGCGGCAGCGCTTCTCCGGCCGATATGCACCGGCGCAAGTTGAGCTCTTCGCGTTTCGGCAGATCGGGACTTGCGAGCAGCGCGCTGTAGAGAGTTGGCACGCCGTAAAAAATCGTCGGGCGATGCTGTCGCAGGACGCGGCACACAGCGGCTGGGATCGGACGCTCGCTCAGCAAGACCGTGGTCGCCCCGACGGAAAGCGGAAAAGTGAGCGCGTTGCCTAGTCCGTAGGCGAAAAACAGCTTGGCTGCGGAGAACACGACATCGCTCTCCTGGATGCCGACAATCGGTTGCGCGTAAAGCTCGGCGGTCCGGATCGGACTCGTTTGCACGTGCACCGTGCCTTTCGGCGTGCCGGTGGAGCCGGAAGAGTAGAGCCAGAAGCAGGGCTCGTCGGAGCGCGTCGGCGCGGCGGTGAAGTCCGATCCCGCTGCGGCGATCAAATCGCCAAGCTGAGGGTAGCCGGATGTGCTGCCACCCGATACCACGATGTGCTTAAGAAAAGGTTGAGCGTCAAAGATCGGCTTGAATGCGGGCAGCAGCGGTTCGGAAACGATCAGAGCTTGGGAGCGGCTGTCACGGAGCATGAAATCGTACTCGCCGCTGGTAAGCGATGTGTTGACGGCGACCGGTACAATACCGGCTTTGATCGCGCCGAGAAACACCGACGGAAAATCGACCGTGTCGGTCAAGCACAGCAGGACACGCGCTTCCAGCGCCAGGCCAAGACCGGTCAAGGCATTGGCGCAGCGATTCACCCGCCGTGCCAGCTCGGCATAGGTGTAGGCTCCATAGTCATCGATGTAAGCGATCTTCTCTGGCCGGACGGCGAGATTGCGTTCGATCAAATCGACTGCGGCATTGTAGGTCTGGAGCGTGCCCGAGCGCGCAGTCAGCGGGGCGGTCGAGTCGGTGGCGACCATACTCTCTCCTCAATTGAAATCGCAGCGATGCCCGCGAGCGGCGTAATTCCGCCGCCGGTTGCGGTGCGACCTGTATTTTTACACTAGGAGCATAGTTACCAGCAAGCGTAAATAATCAAAGCGCAGACTTGCAGATAATCAGCTTGGGATACAAGAGGTGACTTCACTGATTCCTCGCCCGCCACATGTACCAGGTCGGCGTGCCGATGAGCTCTTCTTCGCGCTGAACGACGAAACCGAATCTTTTATAGAACTCCACATTCTCCGGCCGGTCGGTTTCGAGATAGCCGGCGATCCTTTCCTGATCGAGATGTTCGATGTAGCGATTCATCAATGCCGTGCCGACTCCCTTGCCCTGAGTTTTCGGTGAGACGCCGATAGGTCCCAGATGCACGTGGGGTTGGTCAGGATCTAGGTGGCACCATCTTGCGAACCATTTCACGACCCGTGGAATTGCCTCGCCGAGCGGGGTCAGCAGAGTTGCTACCGCCGTCGGAATCTCCTCCGGCGCCGGAAGGCAGTGTGGAGAAGGGTTAAAATGCACGTATCCGCGAACAGCGCCGTCCACCAGCGCGACAAAAGCTTGACCGATGAACATGTGCCGCAGGCCGATCCGGAAAAACAATCGGTTTTGGTCGATACGTTGCGGCCCGAAAGCAGACACGTGGAGCGGGTTGGTCACGAATGCGTCGGCGAGGACTGAAACCGTCGGATCTAATTGCTCCGGAGAATATTTTTCGATTGCAATCGCCATCAAAATTCACCATGTCTTGTCGTCATCGTTTTGGCATACAAACCGGTTTAAGCCGCGATAGACGAGCCACCCGCAACTTGCTGCGGCGCCTCGCCACGGATCTTACTCTAATCGCTTCTTTAAGCTACACCCGTGTAACAAAAATCTCGGCTAACCATAGATAAAGCCGTTTCACCCGTTATCCCCCCGACCCTTCAATATTTATATCAATGCGGCGATTGTCGTACCGCTCAAAGGGCTTGTCAAGTTTCACGCGGCGCTCTGATGATTTAGCCTCCCTATTGCTTTATCTTCCCAACCTGGCTACAAAATAGGACAGCCCACCAATAACCCTATATAAGGAGCTTTCAATGACACAGAAGTACGTGGACAGTTTCGGCACGCGCAAGACGCTCACCGTCGGAGAGCAGAGCTACGATATTTTCCGGCTCGATCTCTTGGAAAAGGCCGGCTTCAAGAACGTTTCGCGGCTGCCGGTTTCTTTGAAAGTCCTGTTGGAAAACCTGCTCAGACAGGAAGACAACCGTCACGTGAGCACGGGCGACATCGAAGGGCTGGCGAATTGGAATCCCAAAGCAAAGCAGGAAAAGGAAATCGCCTTCATGCCGGCGCGGGTTTTGACGCAGGATCTTACGGGCGTGCCGGCGGTGGTGGATCTCGCGGTCATGCGCGAGGCGATGAAGCGGCTCGGCGGCGATCCGAAAAGGATCAATCCTCTGGCGCCGTGCGATCTCGTGATCGACCACTCGGTGCAGGTGGATCAATTTGGCTCCGCGTTGGCGTTCGAGGCGAACTCCAAGATCGAGTTCGAGCGCAACGTCGAGCGCTACGCGTTTTTACGTTGGGGGCAAAAAGCGTTCAGCAATTTTAGAGTCGTGCCGCCGGACACCGGCATCTGCCATCAGGTCAATCTGGAGTACCTGGGCCAAGTGACGTTCCGGGCCAAACAGAACGGCGCAACTATCGCTTACCCGGACACGGTTGTGGGAATGGATTCCCACACGCCAATGATCAATGGTCTGGGCGTTGTCGGTTGGGGCGTGGGCGGTATCGAGGCCGAGGCGGCACTGCTCGGACAACCGATCATCATGCTCATCCCCGATGTTATCGGATTCAAGCTGCACGGCAGACTCCGCGCGGGCGCCACTTCCACGGATCTCGTTCTCACGGTCACGCAGATGCTGCGTAAAAAAGGGGTGGTGGAAAAATTCGTCGAGTTCTACGGCTCGGGGCTTTCCAGCCTGAGCGTCGCGGACAGAGCAACCATCGGAAACATGTCGCCGGAATATGGCGCGACCATCGGTTTCTTCCCCGTGGATAACGAGACGCTGAGATATTTGCGGCTTACCGGCCGTGATCCGGAGCTGATCGAGCTGGTAGAAGCCTATACCAAAGAACAGGGGATGTTCCGCACCGACGCGTCGCCCGATCCGGTATTCACCGACGTGTTGGAACTCGACCTCGACACAGTGGAGCCGAGTCTGGCGGGGCCGAAAAGGCCGCAGGATCGGGTGCCGCTTGCAAAGGCGAAGAGCGCTTTCCAAGAAGCGCTGCCGAGCCTGATGAGAAGCGGCGCGCCGGACAAAACTGTCTCCGTGCAACTGAACGGCGACCGCGCCACGCTCGGACATGGCACGGTGGTGATCTCGGCGATTACGAGCTGCACGAATACGTCGAACCCTTCTGTGCTGATCGGCGCCGGCCTGCTGGCGAAGAAAGCGGGGGAAAAGGGACTGAAAGCTAAGCCGTGGGTAAAGACGAGTCTGGCGCCGGGATCGAAGGTCGTGACGAATTATTTAAAGGAGAGCGGTCTTTTGCCCCACCTGGAAGAGCTCGGCTTTTACCTCGTGGGTTACGGCTGTACGACTTGCATCGGCAACAGCGGACCGCTGCCGGAGCCGATCTCCGCCGGCATCCAGGAAGGCGATCTCGTTGCATGCGCGGTCCTCTCCGGCAACCGAAACTTCGAAGGCCGGATTCACCCGCAGGTGCGCGCCAATTATCTCGCTTCGCCGCCGCTCGTCGTTGCTTATGCGTTGGCGGGCCGGATGGACATGGACATCACCACCGAGCCCTTGGGCAACGACCAGAAAGGAACCCCTGTCTATTTAAGAGACATCTGGCCGACGCCGGAAGAGGTTCGCGACGAAATCGCCAGGTCGGTGCGATCGGAGATGTTCAAAAAGGAATACGGCGAGGTCTTCGAGGGCGACGAGCGCTGGAAGAAGATGCCGACACCTGAAGGCGAGCTCTTCGCGTGGGATCCAAACTCGACTTACGTGCGCGCGGCGCCCTACTTCGAAGGCATGACCAAAACGCCGTCGCAGCCGAAGGACATCACCGGAGCCCGGGTCCTGGCGGTGTTGAGCGATTCGATCACGACCGATCATATTTCACCCGCGGGCTCCATCGAAAAGAACGGCCCCGCGGCCAAGTACCTGACGGAGCATGGCATCCAGCCGAAAGACTTCAATCAGTACGGCGCGCGGCGCGGCAACCATGAAGTCATGATGCGTGGAACCTTCGCCAACGTGCGTCTCAAGAACCAACTCGCGCCCGGCACGGAAGGCGGCTGGACGGTGCATCTCCCTGAAAAAAAGCAGATGTCCATCTACGACGCGGCGATGCAGTACCAGAAAGAGGGCGTTCCTTTGATCGTGATCGCCGGGAAAGAGTACGGTTCAGGATCATCGCGCGACTGGGCGGCGAAAGGACCGAGACTCCTCGGCGTCAAAGCAGCCATTGCAGAGAGCTATGAGCGCATTCATCGGAGCAACCTGATCGGCATGGGCATCGTTCCTTTGCAGTTCAAGCCCGGCGAAAATCTCCAGTCGCTCGGCCTCACGGGATTCGAGAAGTTCGATGTTCGTGGGATCTCTTCTGGGCTCAAGTTGAGACAGAATCTCAGCGTGAGGGCGACAAGTGACGACGGCAAGGTGAAAGAGTTCGCGGTCACCTGCCGGATCGACAGGCCAGCCGAGCTGGACTACTACCGCCATGGCGGGATTCTAGAGTACGTGTTGAGACAGTTGCTGCAGAACTAACACGCACGTGGTCACACGGAGAGAAGCGCTGGCGATACTAACTCGTTCTTCGCTGGCGTTTTTCTTCGGGGGAACGCGAGCGTTTGCGGCTAATGGAGAAAGTGCGGACAAAACGGTTATGGCGGAACCCCCATACATCCGGCATTTCACAGCGAACAATCCCGGTTACATGACGCTGCAAGGAACGAATCAATACGTCGTTGGACGGGAGGGCGGGGTGCTCGTGATCGACGTTGCGCTCAGCGCTGATTCGAATCTCGACGGGATCATCGAGCAAGTGGAGGCGATGGGCGCCAAGAAGATTGATAAGATTCTGCTCACGCACATCCACAGCGATCACTGCGGCGGCGCGCTGGCGTTAAGAAAACGGACCGGGGCGAAAATCGGCATTCATCGCTCGCGCGCGGGCTATCTGGGCGGCGAAGACTTCCAGTACGGCGAGGGCGATCGAATCCAGTTTGGCGGCGGCGAACTGCAAGTGCTGCATACGCCCGGTCATGAATCAGGCCACTGCTGTTTTTACGAATCCGGTGATCAGGTGCTTTTCAGCGGTGATCACATCCTCGGTTTCGGAACGTCCGTGATCCGGCCGCCGGACGGCGATATGACGGATTACCTCCGCTCCCTCGAAAAACTGCTCGGATTCAACATCAGCTTGATCTTGCCGGGCCACGGGCCGCTGGTGGGGAAACCGGAAGCAAAGATCAGAGAATATATCGAACACCGATTGATGCGGCAGAAACAGGTCCTGGACGCCTTGCGTAAAGGACATGAGACCATCGGCGCGATTACGCAAACGATTTACGTAGATGTTTCGGGACCGCTCAAAAATATTGCCGAGTTTTCTGTGCAGGCGCACCTGATCAAGCTGATCAAAGAAGGCCGGGTAAAAAACGAAGCCGGGCGCTACCGCCTTCTCGACGCCAACTGAATCTTCCCTGCGGCGATGTCGAAGGGAATTGCGATTGATTCCCTGTCAGTTTCCAAATCCTTCCAAGTCTCTTGAGCCAGTTCCAAGGAACGAGCCAACGGCAGCCCGTCCAGCAGCAGAACCAGCGGGCCTTTGATCTGCAGGACCATGGACTGCCCTCCAGAAAGATCCGCTTGTAAATGGTCATTCCGGTTCGTGGATTCCTGCCAGCGGATACGGTGTGACCTTTCCTGAACGCTTGCGTAGACGCGAAAGAATTCCCGCGCCTCTTTCTCGGTTTTCCACGCGCTGATCCAAGCCGTCACCAACCTGTCACCTTCCTGATAGGCCGAAAGTGAGTCGCCCTGCCAGCCGGATGCGATCTGTGCGGCCTCGTTTTCGGAGCGGGCGGTGGAGAGCAACAGACGCGTCAGATACTCGCCCAAGGTTTGCTCTACCACTGCACTTTCTTTCATCCGGCGCGCGAGCCCCCAGGGATAGAGACGCAGCGGATTTTCCCGCTGAACATAATATCTTTCTGGATGGAGAATTTGGGACGTAGAGAGGGGAGGGTTGGCGAACAGTGCGTTGACACCGTTCCAGCCCTTGGTCGCATGTGCCCAAGAAACAAATTGGCTGCCTTCGCGATAGGGGAAAACCAACTTCCAGCGGAGGAAATCCGGTAAACCGGACGCTAACTTTTCCACGGCTGACGCCAAGCGGCCGAGGGTTTCAGCTATTGCCGGCGATACGGCGGGAGTTTTGCTGCCGCTCACGCGAGTCAGTGCCACAAGAGTCGCGTCGCCCACGGCCAGCGCCCGAAGCGCGAGCTGGCGATCCTCGAGGGCGATAGACTTGATTCGCTCTTGCCACTGAAAGTGTTGCTCGTCGAGCGCCTGCACGATTCCAAAGATTGCCGGGACCTCCGCTGCAACCCGGGGATCAGTTGCAGAAAACGCCCGCCCGAGGCTCGACGCTTCCGGCCTAACGACGACGCGCGTGCGCTCGGCTTCGTAATATGCGATTCGATCAAGACGGCGATAATCCGCCAGTGCTTTGGCGAAATCGGTGTTTTCGGGTAGTAGGCCGATACGCTTATAGGCCCGGGCGAGTTGCGTAACGACCGTCGGGCCATCCATCTCGGTCAACGTTTTGTCCGACGCGCCGACATCGCCGTTCGACGTCGTCGCCTCAATCGTAATATTCCGCTTTAGCGAGAGTCCTCGAATCTGACCGACACGGTTTTTGAGATCGGTGAAGGAAATCACCGGCGCGGGAGTCGACGGTGTCGGTGTGGAAGAAAAGCAACCACCCAGAAAAGCAAAAAAGGAAATCGCTCCGAAGATCCGCGCGAGAGGGGCAAGATTGACTCGCGAATTCAGATTTGCGTAACGGACGACATTCACCTACTTCTCCATGATGATCACTGGAAATCCTGCTTGAGCCAGCTGGCGCGCCTGCTCTTCGGCAGTCGCGCGATTGGTGAATGTCCCTAGCCGTACCCGATAGTAAGTCACGTCCTTCGCCTCAAGGGGCACGATGGTTACGTCCGCATGGGATTTTGCGAGGCGGTCGCGGAGTTGTTCCGCGTTTTCGCGTTGCGAGAAAGAGCCCAGCTGAAGGGTGTAATCGAGAGAGGCGGGGATGGTTTGGATCCTGTACGGGCTTTCGATCACTTCGAGTCGAACCGGGATCGTGCCGGGACCGATCATTCCCAGAGAACGACCGGCGCCATAGGACAAGTCGATAATTCGTCCCTTAGCGAACGGGCCGCGGTCAGTGATCGTGACTTCCGTCGCGTTTCCATTATTCAAATTAGTCACCATGACCCGGCTGCCCAATGGCAACGTTTGGTGCGCGGCGGTGAGATCGTTTTGATCGTAAATGGTTCCACTCGCCGTCGGTT
>WNGG01012682.1_pt1 | contig 15583 bp, 12 predicted proteins | sample 5400661 | NCBI WGS metagenome assembly WNGG01 (sample SAMN13153372, study PRJNA577476) | soil metagenome | isolation source: 100 cm soil or saprolite under Garry oak tree replicate 1 | place: USA:California | collected 2016-06-15
CCGGTCCCCGGCGTCCGGGCGCCCGGGTTCACCCTCACCGACCAGAACGGCCACACGATGTCGCTGGCCAGCCTGCGCGGCAAGGTCGTCGTGCTGGAGTTCATGGACCCGCACTGCACCGACATCTGCCCGATCGTGTCGCAGGAGTTCGTGGACGCCTACCACCAGCTCGGGCCGCTTGCGGGCAAGGTCGTCTTCGCGGCGATCAACGTCAACCAGTACCACGCGAGCGTGGCCAGCATGGCCGAGTTCTCCAACGCGCAGCGGCTGAGCACGATCCCGGGCTGGCACTTCTTCACCGGCCCGGTGCCCGCGCTGCAGACCGCGTGGCGCGACTACAACGTCGAGGTCGCGGCGCCCAACCCGAACGCCGACATCATCCACACCTCGGCGGTGTACTTCATCGACGCCCAGGGGCGCGAGCGGTTCCTCGCGTCACCGATGGTGGGCCACACCGCGAGCGGCGCCTCGTTCCTGCCGCTGGCGCAGATCTCCGACTGGGCCGGCGGGATCGCGGGGCTGGCGAGAGACCTGGCCCGCTGACCGGCTCCGGCCGCGGACGGCCCGGCGCCGGACGGCCCCGGCCTGACGGTGCGGCCCGCCGGCCGGACCGGGCCGGCGCTCAGCGGGGGATCGTCACCGTCGCGGCCAGCGCGCTGGACCGCTCGTCGCCGCCCACGTACAGGCGGCGCTGGCCCGGCGCGGTGACCCAGCCGCGCGCGTCCTGCCAGTACTGAAGCTGGCGCGCTGGCACGGTCAGGGTGACGACCCTGGATTCGCCCGGGCGCAGGCTGATCCTGGTGTAGGCGGCCAGGGCCCGCGGTGCGAACGCGGCCCCCGGCGGCGTGCTGGCCGGCGCGCCCAGGTAGACCTGCGGCACCGCCTCCCCGGCCCGCTGGCCGGCGTTAGTCACCCGGAACCGCACCACAAGGCCGCCGCCGGGCGCCGCGTGCCAGTTCAGCGTGCTGTAGCCGAAACGCGTGTAGGACAAGCCGTTGCCGAACGGAAACAGCGGGGCGATCCCGTCCTTGTCGTAACGGCGGTACCCCACGAAGATCCCGGTGGGCTGATTCCGGCGGAACCGCCGCGCTGCGGCGGGCCAGGTCACCGGGAGCCTGCCCGCCGGGTCGGCGCGGCCGAGGAGCACGTTCGCCGTGGCCGTGCCGCCGGCGCCGCCTGGATACCACATCTCCAGCACGGCCCGCACCGTGCAGAGCCAGGGCATCGCGACCGGGCCGGGCGTGTTGAGCACCACGATCGTGTCCGGGTTGACCGCTGCCACGTCCGTGATCAACTGGTCCTGGCCGTCCGGCAGGGTCCTGCCACCGCCGCTCCAGGCGAACACCACGGCGGCCCTGGCGGCGCGCGCGGTGGCCACGGCGGCGGCGAGGCTGGACTGCTGCTGCGCGGGCGTGACCCAGTCCAGCCGGACCTGTACAGGCCGGCCGGAACCGTCCGGTGACTCGGTGACGCCGAGCGTGTGGATGCCTGAGGTCAGGGTGACCCTGGCGCGCAGGTTCTCCAGGCCGTCGGTGGTCGGCACCGGAGCGGGTCCCGCCGGGGCACCGCCTGTTGCTGGGGCACCGCCTGTTGCTGGGGCACCGCCGGTTGCTGGGGCACCGCCGGTTGCCGGTGCCGCGGCCGGTCCCGGCCCGTCCCGCGCGATGACGGAGCCGTCCAGGGTGAGGGCGCCCCAGGACCCGCCGGTGCCCAGGCCGATCCAGTAGGTGCCGGTCGCGGGGACGGTCAGCTCGCCGCTCCAGGTGTAACCGGACCCGGCCGGCAGTGCGTCGTGGCCGGCGGCCGTGTTGTCCAGCACGGGCACCACGCGCGCCGGTCCGGGCCCGGCGCCGCTGCGCACCAGGCCCGGCTCGCCCTCGTGGGTGAGCGCCGCGGCGGGGACCGGCGTGCCGGTCATGTCGTCGCCGACGGCGAAGGTCAGGTGCGCCGCCTGGCTGGCCGGCAGGTCCCGGCGGAGCACTTGAAGGGCCCCGGGCGGCTGGTCTGCGGTCCCTGCGGCGGTTCCAGTGGCGGTCCCAGCGGCCGGTCCCGTGGCGGTCCCAGCGGCCGGTCCCGTGGCGGTCGCAGCGGCCGGTCCCGTGGCGGCGCCTGCGGCGGTTTCCGTGCCGCTTCCGGCAGCCGTTCCCGTGGCAGTGCCTCTGCCAGCGCCCGGTCCGGGCCCGGCCGCGGGACCGGTCCCGATGACCTGATCGGCGCCCGGCCCAATAAGGGCGAGCGAACTCAGCTCGGCCGGTCCGAGCGGGAGCGCGTGGCCGGAGTTCCGCAGCAGGGTGGCCGCGTCCGCCGCGGTCCGGGCGATGACCCGTGCGTCGGCGGCGGCCGGTGCGGCGGCGGGGTGCACGGGCTGCGGGCCGAGCAGCCCGAAGCGGTCCATCTCGGTGAGGACCGTGGCGGCCGCCTGGTTGACGGTGGCGGTGGTGATGGTTTTGCTGGCGAGCGCGGCACGGAGCGCGGCCGGGGTGAAGTACCTCGTGGCCGTCCGGCCCGCCGCCGGGATCTCGCCGTCCAGCCCGGAGTCCAGGGACAGCGTCCCGGGATTGGCTCCCGGCCCGGCGAGCACGAAGCCGGTGAAGCCCAGCTCGCTGCGCAGGATCTGGATGAGCAGGCCGGGGTTGCCGCACGGCGACTTGCTAACGGGTTCCGTGGCACCCGGGGAGCCGGCGGCACCGGGGCCGGTAGCGGCACCTGGGTTGCCGGCGGTGCCGGGGGCACCCGGCGCGGCGGGGGCCGAGCCCGCGGGAACGGTGGCCGAACCGCCAGGAGCCGTGGCCGAACCAGCCGGGACCGTGGCCGAACCGGCCGGGGCTGCGGGCGCGCCAGCCGGGACGGTGGCCGAGCCCGCGGGAACGGTGGCCGAACCGCCAGGGGCCGTGGCCGAACCAGCCGGGACCGTGGCCGTACCTGCCGGGCCGGCCGGGGCCGTGGCCTGGCCGGCGCCGCCGCCAGGAGCGGTGGCCGCGCCGGCGGGAGCCGTGGCACCGGCCGGGGCCGTGACGGTGCCCGCGCCGTCGGCGGCGGGCCCGGTGGCACCCGGGGGCGCGCCGCCCGCGGTGGCGCCGGCGGCACCCCCGGTGGCACCCGCGGCAGCCGTGGTGCCGGGGCCGGCGGGCGAGCAGAGCACACCCGCGGCACCCGCGCGCACCGCGTCCTCGACCGGCTGCAGGTAGATCTCGTGCAGCGCCACGGAACTCGGGGCCACCCCGGAGCTGCCGGGCCCGCCGGTCCCGCCGGGCCCGGGCGGATATCCGTCGGCCACCGCCATGGTTCCCTGTGCCTGGATGCCGGAGATCTCCGCGGCGGCGGTGCCGCCGGCCAGCAGCGGATCCTCCCCGAAGCCGGCGCCGGCCTGCTCCCCCGCGGCACCGGTGCCGATCACGCCGAACGGCCTGGCCACCGCCTGCTGCCCGAGCGCCCGCGCGTCCCGGCCGAGCACCGCGCCGTTGGCGAAGGCGTCCGCCCGGCTGAAGGTGGCGGCGACGCCCAGCGGCGAAGTGAGGGCGGCCGGCGGCTGCCGCACCGTGCCCAGCGGCCCTTCGGCCAGGTGCAGCGCGGGTATGCCCAGCCGGCGCAACCCGGGCAGGGTGGCGGCCTGCTGCCCCGGGGCGGTGGCCCATTCCAGCAGACGCAACTTGTCCGCCAGTGACATGCGGCGGAGCAGGGTGCTGACGAGCGGGTTACCGGCGGCCGGGGGCGGGGTGCTGGCGGCACTGGTCGCGGCCGGGCCCTGGATCGCGCCGCTCGCCCAGGTGAGTGCCGCCGTGCCCGCGACCATGGCGGCGACCATCGCCACGACCGTCACGCCGGCCAGGGGCCGGCGCCGGCCGTGGCGGCCCCTACTCCCTCTGGTCACTGAACTCTCCCCACCCATAGAAACGGCCGTAGGTCAGCGCAAATCAGGCCTAAACGGCCAGAAAAAGGCAATGACCCGTTACCCTCAATGACAAAACGCTAGGGCCATATTGCGTGACGGTCAAATATGCAGGCCGTCTTTTCAGGGCAATGATTTGCCAAACGGGCCGGCGCCGTCCCAAATGGGTGATTCAAAATAAGTACAGTTTGCCGTTATAAAGGTCTTTAGTGAGCCCTTCATCCCGATCCCGACGGGGCCGCGCCGCGATTGTGCCCGGCCCCGCGCCTCGGTTGTGCCCTCGCCGGCGGTGAGGCGGTATTCCTCGGTTGTGCCCGGCCCCGCGCCGCGATTGTGCCCGGCCCCGCGCCTCGGTTGTGCCCTCGCCGGCGGTGAGGCGGTATTCCTCTTCGAACCGGACCGGGCCGGACGGGCCGGACCGGGCCTGCCACGCCCTGCCCGCCAAACCGCTGCGGCGGTTCCCACATGAGTACCTCATAGGGGCTCCGGACCCGGAATGGGCCGATTTTCGCGGTGATATCTAAACGGGTCCCCTGGCCGGCCGGGCCGGCAGGCAGGCGGCCCGGCTCAGTTCCCGCCCTGCCGGTCCAGCGACCGCCGGACGGCCAGCGGCAGGCCGGGAGCGGCACGGTCGTTGACGAAGACGCCGGCCGCCCGGCAGGCCGGCGGACGGAGGCCGAGCATGGCACGGAAGCCAGCGGTGCCGCCGTCGTGGCCGAGGTAGCCGGGCGGGCCGAGGGCCCAGCCGAGCCCCGCCGACCGGAGCGGGTCGATCCGGTGGTGTGCCTGCTGGGCCGCCCGGATCGCCCGGCCCGCCGCGGAATCCGGTGGCATCAGGCACGCCGACAGGTAGCGGGCCATATCCTCGGCGCTGGCCTCGACGCCGCCCGCGCCGCAGAGGTGGTGGGTCCACGGGGGGACCGGATGCCCGCGGGCATGGCCCTGGATCCGGCTGCCGAGGCCCTGGCCGGCCACGCCGGAGCAGGTCATGCCGAGCGGCCGGAAGACATGGCGCTCCACCAGCGCGCCGAACGCGGCGCCCGCGGCCCGTTCCAGCGCCAGGCCAAGCACCTGGAAGCCGAAGTTCGAGTAGTCCCATTCCACCCCGCGCGGCTTGCGGGCGGCCAGCCGCAGCTCCCGCTCGGCGACCCCGGCGGTCAGGTACGCGTACGGGTTCGCCGCGCCCGCGACATGACTAGGTGCCAGCCGCGGCAGCCCCGAGGTGTGCGTGGCCAGGTGGCGCAGGGTGATGTCGGAGTTCTGGCCGGCGTCGAGCCAGCGGCCGATCGGGTCGCCGAGGGCCACGGCCTGGTCGTTCACGAGCGAAGCCAGCACCATGCCGGTCATGGTCTTGGTCGCCGAGCCGATCTCGAAACGGCCATCGAGCGGGCAGTCGTCGCTGAGCTTGACCGCGTACCCGCCCTCGTCGGCGGCCACCGCCGCGATGACCGCGGCGGCGGGGAGCGCGGGGCTCACGGCGCCGGTCAGTTCCGCCACGGACGCCGACCTCCAGTGCACGTGCCAATCCTGCACTAGCACGTTCTCACCGGCCGGCGGTTCTTCCCTGAACTAATCTCCGGGCCGTTCCACCGGGGCCTGTCGGTGGTGTTCGTGGCCGCCATCCGCTGGCTCCGGCGAGCAGGCGGGCTCGCGGCAGCAGATTCCGGCCTGACTCCCACGGGATGTCACCCGGCTGGGACACTACCCGTCATGCACACTCTGGTTGTCGATCATCCGCTGGTCACCCACAAGCTCACCGTGCTGAGGGACGAGTCCACCGAGGCTCCCACGTTCCGGCGGCTCACCGATGAGCTGGTGACCCTGCTCGCCTACGAGGCGACCCGCGAGGTCCCGGTGCGCCCGGTCACCGTGCGCACGCCGGTGGCCGACGCCGCCGGGGTCAAGATGGCCAGGCCGGTGCCCCTCGTGGTGCCCGTGCTGCGGGCGGGCATCGGCATGCTCGACGGCATGGCCCGGCTGCTCCCCACCGCCGAGGTGGGGTTCGTGGGACTGGCCAGGGACGAGAAGTCCCTGGTCGCCAGCACCTACGCCAACCGGCTGCCCGCCGACCTGGCCGGCCGGGCCGTCTTCGTGCTCGACCCCATGCTGGCCACCGGCGGCACCCTGGAAACCGTGTTCCGCATGCTGATCGACCGGGGTGCCGGCGCCGTCACCGGGGTGAGCCTGCTCGCGGCGCCCGAGGGCATCGCCCGCCTGGAGGCCGCCTTCCCCGGCGACGGCCCCATCCCGGTGCGGGTGGTGACGGCCGCCCTCGACGAGCGGCTGAACGACCGCGGCTTCATCGTGCCGGGCCTGGGCGACGCGGGCGACCGCCTGTTCGGCGAGATCTGACTGGCCGGCCTGACCCGGCCGCGGCCGGCCAGCGGCCGGGGCAGCCGCCAGCTAGGCGCCGGTGAAGCTGGGCGCGCGCTTCTCGCTGAACGCGATGACCCCCTCCACGAAGTCGGCCGACCCGGCCGCCTCCTGCTGGATCCGGGCCTCCAGTTCGAGCTGGGCCGCCATCTGGTCGTAAAGCCACTTGTTGAGCTGGCGCTTGGTGCCCGCATAGGACCTGGTCGGGCCCGCCGCGAGCCGGGCGACCAGCTCGTCGGCGCGGGCCGGGAACTCCTCATCCGGCCAGACCCGGTTAATCAGGCCCCACTCCAGCGCCTTGGCGGCCGGCAGCCGCTCACCGAGCAGCGACAGCTCGGCCGCGCGGGCGAAGCCGATGCGGGACGGCACGAGCACGGAGGACCCGCCGTCCGGTACCAGGCCGATGTTGACGAACGCGAGCAGGAAGAACGCCGATTCCGCGGCGACCACCAGGTCGCAGGCCAGGGCCAGGGACAGCCCGATGCCCGCGGCGGCGCCGTGCACCCCGGCCACCACCGGCTTGGGCATCTCGCGGATCCCCATGATGATCGGGTGGTACCGCTGGGTCAGCCTGCCGTACACATCGGGCACCCCGCCCTCGGTACGGTCCGCGAGGTTCTCCCGTAGGTCCGCCCCGCTGGAGAACGCCTTGCCGGCCCCGGTGACGAGCACGGCCCGGACGCGGGGATCGTCACCGGTCTCCCGCAGCGCGGCCAGCAGGTCCACCGAGAACTGCGTGTTCCACGCGTTCCTGGTCTCCGGCCGGTTCAGCTCGATCTTCGCCGCGCCGCCGCGGCGGTACAGGTTGACTGTCTCGTACGTCTTGGCCAGCTCGTAGTCGTTCATGGCGCTACCCTAACAGAGTATTACTCCGGAGTTTTACTCCGCTAAGCCAGGTCAATCTACAGAGCGATACTCCGGAGCGTTACTCTAGAGGGGATGACACAGACCGACACCCGCAGCCGCATCCTGGATGTGGCCCTCGCCTGCTTCCTGGCCGACGGGTACGAGCAGACGACGATCGCGCAGATCAGGAAGCGCAGCGGTACCTCGAACGGGGCGCTGTTCCACCACTTCCCGTCCAAGGAGGCGATCGCCGGGGCCCTGCACGTGGCGGCCATCGCCTCGTTCCAGCAGGGCCTGTGGGAGCTGGTCGGCCGCAAGCCGCGGTCGCTGCGGGCCGCCGTGCGCGCCGTGCTGGAACACCAGCTCACCTGGACCGAGCGCAACGCCGACCTGGCCCGCTTCATCTACGCACGCGGGCACCTGGACTGGGACACCGCCGCGGGAGCCGAACTCGCGGCACGGAACCGGGACCTGGCCGCCGCGTTCCGGCAGTGGATGGCGCCGCTGGTGGCCAGCGGCGAGATCCGGCCGCTGCCGATGCTGCTGACCACGGCGATCGTCAGCGGCCCGGCGCACGCGATCGCCCAGCGCTGGCTGGCCGGCCACCTGGACCGGCCGCTGACCTCGTTCCTTGATGAGCTGACGATCGCGGCCTGCGCGGGCCTGAGCGGTACCGCACCCGCCGCGGACGCGGGCGAGTCCCGACCCGGGCGCCCGGCCACGGCCCGGGTCACCTTCGACGTGCTGGCCGACGACGGCACCGTCGTCGGCCATGGTCAGGCCTCGGCCCAGCTCAGCCCCTGATACCAGGCGGGCCCTGCGACGGGCGCTCAGTCATCGAGCTCAGTCATCGAATTGGGGCGCGGTCATCGTGTAGCGGGCCTCGACCTGGGCGGTCACGGCCTGTTTGGCGGGCTCGAAGTCGAACGCGGGGCCCTCGTCCGGGCCGCCCGCAGGGTGTGGGCGCTTGGCCGCCGCGAACGCCACGTGCCTGGGCTGCGCTTCCATCAGCCCGGTGTCGGCCGCCTCGACCAACCCGGTGATCCGCCCGCCGAACGCCTCCGCGTACTCGCCCGCCCGCCGGGTGGCGTCCTGGGCCGCGGCCAGCCGCGCCGCGCGGTACGCCGGGCTGTCCGGCCGCAGCCGCCACTCCGGGCCGGCCACGGTGACCAGGTCCGCACCGGCCAGGCCGGTGACCAGGTCGCCGAGCACCGCGAAATCCCGGACTGTCACGGTGAATCCGGCCCGGGCGATGTAGAAGGAGATCTTCTCCCTGGCCCGGCCTTCCTTGAACACCGGCTGCACGCTGACCGGCTGGCTCTCCAGCTTCTCGATCGCCTCGCCGAAGCCCTTGATCGTGCCGCCGACGGTGCCGGTCCGCCCGGCCAGCAGTTCGACGGCCCGGTGCCGGTCGGCGTCCCTGGCCTGCACCGAGACCCAGACGATCGCGATCTCCGGCTCGACCTCGAGGCTGGCCTCTCCCCTGACGGAAATGACGGGCTCTGGCATCCCTGCGCTCCGCTCTGTGCTCGTTCGGTGTCGCGGCACCGGTCCTGAGCGGCTCAGACCCCAACCGGGTGCCAGACGGTCTTGATCTCCAGGAAGGCGAGCATCCGGGCCGGCGACGGCGCCGCGGCCCAGTCCTCCTCGGTGGCGAACACCCGCTTGACGTTACCCGCGGCGAGGCGTTCCAGTTCCGCCCGGCCGGCCACCGGGACCCCGGTGAGGTCGATCGCGTTCACATCCATGTGCGCGGCCAGCACCGGGGCGAGTTCGGCCTGCCGGCCGGTCAGGATGTTCACCACTCCGCCGGGCACGTCCGAGGTGGCGAGCACCTCGGCCAGCGTGACCGCGGGCAGCGGCGCGGGCTCGCTGGCCACCACCACCGCCGTGTTGCCGGTCGCGATCACCGGGGCGAGCACGCCCGGTCGGCTCCGGCATGCTGAAGTTGAAGTACGGCCCGGCGACGGGGTTGGCCGCGCCCGTGACCTGGGCGACCTTGTCGGGCCAGCCCGCGTACCACACCCACCTGTCGATCGCCTCGGCGACGGTCCGCGCCGCCTCGCGCTGCGAAAGACCTTCATTTTTAACGATTTCATCGGCGAACTGTGCTGCCCGGCCCTGGAGTAGTTCCGCCACCCGGTAAAGCACCTGGCCCCGGTTGTAGGCGGTCGCGCCGGCCCAGCCGGGCCCGGCCTTGCGGGCGGCGACCACGGCGTCCCTGGCGTCCTTGCGCGAGGCCCGCGCGGCGTGGGCCAGCAGGGTGCCGTCCGGCCCGGCCACGGGGTAGGAGCGGCCGGACTCGGACCGGGGGAACGCGCCGCCGATGAACAGCTTGTAGGTCTTGCGGACATCCAGCCGTGACCGGGTTTCGTGGCCGTCCTTGGCGGCCCCGGTGCGCACCGGGCCGGCCGCCGCGGCGGCCCCGGTGAGCACGGCGGGCTGGCCGGCCCGCGGCCTGGTCCGGGCACCGGCGGCGGCGCCGCCGGCCTGGCCGTCGCTGGCCTTCGCCTTGCGGGCCTTGCCGTCGGCCCGGCTGGCCCGCGGCTTGGCGCTGGCGGCCCCCTTGCCGGGCACGCGGCGCTCAGCCATGGAGGTATGCGGCCAGCCCGGCCCGGCCGCCCTCCCGTCCGAACCCGGACTCCTGGTACCCGCCGAACGGGCTGGCCGGGTCGAACCTGTTGTAGGTGTTGGCCCAGACAACGCCCGCGCGCAACCGTTGTGCCATGGAAAGGATCCGGCTTCCCTTCTCCGTCCAGACCCCGGCGGACAGGCCGTACGGCGTGTTGTTGGCCTTGGCCACGGCCTCCTCCGGGGTGCGGAAGGTGAGCACCGCCAGGACCGGCCCGAAGATCTCCTCGCGGGCGATCCGGTGGGACTGGCTCACCCCGCTGAACACGGTCGGCGGGAACCAGTAGCCACGGGCGGGCAGCGGGCACACCGGCGACCAGCGCTCGCCGCCCTCGGCCTCCCCGGCCGCGGCCAGGCTGGTGATCTTGTCGAGCTGTTCCCGCGAGTTGATCGCCCCGATGTCGGTGTTCTTGTCCAGCGGGTCGCCGAGCCGCAGCGTCTCCAGCCGGGCCTTGAGCCGGTCGAGCAGGGTGTCGGCGATCGACTCCTGGGCCAGCAGCCGGGACCCGGCGCAGCACACGTGGCCCTGGTTGAAGAAGATGCCGTTGACGATGCCCTCGACCGCCTGGTCGACCGGCGCGTCGTCGAACACGATGTTGGCGGCCTTGCCGCCGAGTTCCAGGGTGAGCCGCTTGCCGGTGCCGGCGATCGCCCGCTGTATCTGTTTGCCCACCTCGGTGGAGCCGGTGAAGGCGATCTTGTCCACGCCGGGGTGCGCGACGAGGTCGCGCCCGGTGCGGCCGTCCCCGGTGACGATGTTGACCGTGCCGGGGGGCAGGCCGGCCTCGGCGATCACCTGGGCGAGCAGCAGTGCCGACAGCGGCGTGGTCTCGGCCGGCTTGAGCACGCAGGTGTTGCCGGTGGCCAGCGCGGGGGCCAGCTTCCAGGCGGCCATCAGCAGCGGGAAGTTCCACGGGATCACCTGGCCGGCCACGCCGATCGGGCGCGGGTCCGGGCCGAACCCGGCGTAGCCGAGCTTGTCCGCCCAGCCCGCGTGGTAGAAGAAGTGCGCCGCCGCCAGCGGGACGTCCACGTCCCTGGACTCCTTGATCGGCTTGCCGTTGTCCAGGCTCTCCAGCACAGCGAACTCGCGGGCCCGCTCCTGGATGGCCCGCGCGATCCGGTACAGGTACTTGGCCCGTTCCCGGCCGGGCATGGTGCCCCAGGTCCGCTCGTAGGCGCGGCGGGCGGAGGCGACCGCGAGGTCCACGTCGTCCTGGCCCGCCTGCGCGACGCTGGCCAGGGGCTCCTCGGACGCCGGGTTGACCGTGGCGAAGTGCTCGCCGCTCCGCGGCGCGACGAAGTCCCCGTCCACGAACAGGCCGTACTCGCTCTGGATGGACACGATGTCGCGCGACTCGGGCGCGGGCGCGTACTCCCAGTCCGCGCCGGCGCCTAGATCCCGGCCCGTCTCCCCGGCCGCGACCGGCGAGGCTGATTCACCGCCCATGTGCGCCTGGCCTCCACGTATCTCCGCGACGCTAACCTACCCCGCCGCAGCCGCCGCGCACCCGCGCGCCAGGCCCCCGCCTCGCCGGGCCGCCCCGGCCCCAAGCGGCCGCTTTGATCATGGCTCAGCGATGTATAGGCGGTTTCATTACCGAATCCGATATGAGCGAGTAGTCCGCTTCGGCGGCCGGCGCGTCTTAGAAGCGAGTCGGCGGGCAGTGCCCGTTGCCCGCGGGGGCGGTCCGGATGATCTCTGGCCGAGCACGAGGCGCCGCCGGTCAGTCCAGGGTGAAGTAGTTGGGGCCGGCGTAGGCACCGGTGAGCTGCTTGCTGCGCTGCATCAGCAGGTCGTTGAGCAGGCTGGAGGCGCCGATGCGGAAGTAGTCCGGGGTCAGCCAGTCCGGCCCGGCGGTCTCCCGGACGAGCACCAGGTAGCGGATGGCGTCCTTGGTGGTCCGCACCCCGCCCGCGACCTTGACCCCGACCCGCCGGCCGGTGGCCGCCGCCGCGCGGACCTCCTCGTAGACCTGCGCGTACCGCCCGGCCAGGAACGCCCCCCGGTCGATGACCATGTCCACCTCGTCGGCCCCGGCGTCCACCGCCTCCGCCACGTCGGCGAGCTTGACCGCGAGCGAGGCGCGCCCGGACGGGAACGCCGTGGCCACCGAGGCCACCGCGACCGTACTGCCGGCCAGCTCGGCTCGCGCCAGCGCGACCAGGTCGGGGTACACGCACACCGCGGCGACCGGCGGCACCGCCGGGTCGGCCGGGTCCGGCTGGCGCGCCTTGGCGCACAGGCCCCGGACCTTGCCGGGCGTGTCCGCACCCTCCAGCGTGGTCAGGTCCACCATCCGGACCGCCGTCTCCAGGGCCCAGAGCTTGGCCTCCCGCTTGATCGACCGGGTCGCCAGCGCGGCCGCCCTGGCCTGGGCGCCGGTCTGGTCCACGCCGGGCAGGCCGTGCAGCGCGCGGCGCAGCGCGGCGTCGGAGAGCACCGCACCGCTGCCGGGGGCCGGGGGCACCGGCACGCCCGCCAGGGCGGTGTCGGTCACGGCACCCGGCGCCGGAACTGCGGTGCCGGCCACGACATCGGCGCCGGGGCGGGCACGGCGGTCATCGGCGGGCATACCCGGCTACCTACCCATTCCCCGAATCCGCACCACCGAGTCGCTGGCCGCGCGGGCCGTGGCGAAGCCCGGCTTGATGATCGTGTTGATGATCCGCAGCCGCTCGTCGAAGTGCCCAAAAGCGCTCTTCATCGCGTTGATCGTCAGCCACTCGATGTCCGGCCAGCCGTAGCCGAACGTCTCCACCAGCCGGTGGAACTCCGAGGACAGCGTCACCCCGCTCATCAGCCGGTTGTCGGTGTTCACCGTGACACGGAAGGAAAGCTGGCGGAGCAGCCGGATCGGGTGCTCCTCGATCGAGGGCGCGGCGCCGGTCTGCACGTTGGAGGTGGGGCACAGTTCCAGCGGGATCCGGCGGTCCCTGACGTAGCTGGCCAGCCGCCCGAGTTCCACCGCGCCCTCCGGGCTGACCCGGATGTCGTCCACGATGCGCACCCCGTGCCCGAGCCGCTCCGCGCCGCACCACTGCAGCGCCTCCCAGATCGACGGGAGCCCGAAGCCCTCCCCGGCGTGGATGGTGATGTGGAAGTTCTCCCTGGCCACGTACTGGAACGCGTCGAGGTGGCGGCTGGGCGGCCAGCCCGCCTCCGCGCCGGCGATGTCGAACCCGGCCACGCCCCGGTCCCGGTACCGGACCGCCAGCTCGGCGATCTCCAGCGAGCGGGCCGCCGTCCGCATCGCGGTGAGCAGGGCGTACATCGTGATGCCCCGGCCCTCGCTGCCGATGCGGAAGCCCTCGAGTACCGCCTCGACCACCTCGTTGAGGCTCAGCCCGCCCGCCACGTGCAGCTCGGGCGCGAACCTGACCTCGGCGTAGACGACGCCGTCGGCGGCCAGGTCCTCCGCGCACTCGGCGGCCACCCGGATCAGCGCGTCCCGGGTCTGCATGACCGCCAGCGTGTGCTGGAACGCGTCCAGGTACAGGTTGAGGTGGCCCCGGCTGGCGCCGCGCTGCAGCCAGACCGCGACCTCGTCGACGTCGTGGCTGGGCAGCCGGTCGTAACCGATGCCCCGGGCGAGGTCCACCACCGTGGCGGCGCGCAGCCCGCCATCCAGGTGGTCGTGCAGCAATACCTTGGGCGCGGAGCGAATCTCTTCCAAGCTGGGCATTCGCCTATTCTCACACCTCCAGGCGGCCGCCGTTACCCGCCTATCCGGTCGATGACCAGGTCCGGCAGGGCCGGTGAGTCCGGGCCGATCTCGAAGGCGTCGCCGAGGGCGGCCAGGCCCGCGGCGAACCGGGATTCGTCGTCGGCACGCAGCTCGAGCAACGGCTCCCCCTCCTGCACCCAGTCGCCCGGCTTGGCCAGGCACAGCACGCCCGCGGCCGCGCTGACCGGGTCCTCCTTGCGGGCCCGGCCCGCGCCAAGCCGCCAGGCGGCGTTGCCCACGGCGCGGGCGTCCAGGCGCCGCAGCCAGCCTTCGGCGGGCGCCGGCACCGTCCGGATGTGCCGGGCCACCGCCAGCGGGGCATCCGGGTCCCCGCCCTGCGCGGCGATCATGCCGCGGTAGCGGGCGAGCGCCCGCCCGCTGGCCAGCACCGCCTCCGGGTCGGCGTCCACGCCCGCGAGCCGCAGCATCTGCCTGGCCAGCGCGAGCACCACCTCGACCAGGTCAGCGGGCCCGAATCCGGCCAGGGTGGCGACGGATTCCTCGACCTCGACCGCGTTGCCCACCGCCCGGCCCAGCGGCGTGTCCATCCGGGTCAGCAGCGCCGTGGTGCGGACGCCGTACTCGGTGCCGAGCGCCACCATGGTCTGCGCCAGCAGCCGCGCGTCCTGTTCGCGGCGCATGAAGGCGCCGCTGCCGACCTTGACGTCGAGGACCAGGGCACCGGTGCCCTCGGCGATCTTCTTCGACATGATCGAGCTGGCGATGAGCGGGATCGACTCGACCGTGCCGGTCACGTCCCGCAGCGCGTAGAGCCGCCGGTCCGCGGGGGCCAGGCCGGCGCCGGCGGCGCAGATGACGCAGCCGACGTCCCGGAGCACGCCGAGCATCTCGTCGTTGGATAGCGCGGCCCGCCACCCGGGGATGGCCTCCAGCTTGTCCAGGGTGCCGCCGGTGTGCCCGAGGCCCCGGCCGGAGAGCTGCGGCACCGCGGCGCCGCAGGCCGCCACGAGCGGGGCGAGGATCAGCGAGACCTTGTCCCCCACGCCCCCGGTGGAGTGCTTGTCCACGGTGGGCAGGCCGACCCCGGACAGGTCGAGCCGCTCCCCCGAGTCGATCATCGCCCCGGTCCAGGCGCGCAGTTCGGCCGGCTCCAGGCCGCGGAAGTAAATGGCCATCAGCAGGGCGGACATCTGCTCCTCCGCCACCTCGCCGCGCAGGTAAGCCCCGAACATCCAGTCGATCTCGTGGCCGGACAGTGGCACGCCGTCTCGTTTGGCCCTGATCAGGTCGACGGCGGCGGGGACCGGCCGGTCGCTGGCCGCCGGCCGGGCGTGGCCGCCTGCCTCAGTCACCGGCGCCCTCGTGCCGGGCCAGGTCGGCGCTGGTGAACGGGGAGGGCAGCAGCCGGGCCAGCTCGGTCGGCCCGGCAGCGGTGTCCACAAGCAGGCTGGGGCCGCCCGCCTCGATGAGCAGCTGGCGGCAGCGCCCGCACGGCAGCAGCCGCTGGCCGTCGCCGCTCACCACGCTGACCGCGGCCAGGGTCCCGCCACCGCTGGCGTGCAGCGCGGAAACCAGGCCGCATTCGGCGCACAGGGTCAGCCCGTAGGAGGCGTTCTCCACGTTGCAGCCGGTCACGACCCTGCCGTCACCCGTCACGCCCGCGGCCCCCACGCGCAGCCGCGAATAAGGCGCGTGCGCCCGCTCCGTCATCTGCGCGGCGGCGGACCGCAGCGCCGGCCAGTCGATAGCCATCGCACCCCTCCCGACGGTCACGATAACAGCGGCCCGGCGGGGGGCCCGGGACCTGCCCCCGGCGGGCGCCTGCTCGCTCACCGGGGGGGCCATTCGCTTACCAATCCCGGCGCTTGCCAGTACTCTCCTGAACTTCCGGTTGCGATTTGGCAACGGCGCCGACGATCAATGCCCGCTGCCTTCCCCGGACGGCTGACCCGGTCTAGCCTGCGATCATCCCGAAGCAGGCGCCTGGGATCTTCGACCCATGGGCGCTCCGGGCTAGGAGGGGGCCAGCGGTCCGCACGGGGCAGCGGGGAACCCGTCCCAACGGAGCAGGCGACAGGCGCTCCGGAAGAGGAGGTAAGCAAGTGAGACAAGCTTTCCGGGCCGCGGCGGCACTGGCAGCGGTGGCCTTGCTCGC
>WNGG01004775.1_pt1 | contig 15579 bp, 14 predicted proteins | sample 5400661 | NCBI WGS metagenome assembly WNGG01 (sample SAMN13153372, study PRJNA577476) | soil metagenome | isolation source: 100 cm soil or saprolite under Garry oak tree replicate 1 | place: USA:California | collected 2016-06-15
ACCCGCACGCGGAGATCAGCGGCACCTTGCAGGCCGAGGTGGCAGCCTGCCGGGCCATGTCCAGCCAGCGGGCATCCGCTCCGGCCAGTGGGTCGGTGGGGCGCTGCCTGCGCCGGTCGACCAGTCCTTCGGGGCCGTCGGCCTCGAACCGCCAGATCATCCGGCGCACGGTCATCGCCGACACGCCTAGCTCGGCGGCCTTGGCCTGGCACCGCAACAGCTTCGCCGTCCCGGGAGCGTACTGCGGCCGCGGTTCCCCGGGCAGCGCGAGCGCCTCGCTGCCGCGCTGGTAGCCGGTCAGCACCTCCAGCACGTGGCCGACCAGCTTCCGCATTTCTTCCGTCTCCGGCGGTGTCAGCCCGCTGGTGCCCGGCCCGGCGGGGGCAGGCTCCGTGGAAGCGGTGTCCAGCAGGCGGGTCGCGGGATCGGCGAGCAGGCCGCTGACGCTGGCCTGGCGCAGGCCGCCCAGGGCATCGCGCAGCACCATTGCCGTGGCGGTCAGCTATGTCACTTCCCACAGCCCGCCGTCGAAGCACAGCCGTGTCCCGGCGGCGATGGTGCCGCCCTGCGTGCCGTTCATGCCCTCACCTCCAGCGCGCTGCCGGCGTCGAGATGGCCGTGCAGTTCAGTGGCCAGGCGCTGCTGCCATAGCAGCCGCAGTACGGCCGCCTTGACCTCGCAGGCCCGCCGGGTCCGGGACATCCGGCTGATCACGCCGCCGATCGTGTCGCCGGGCCTGACCGCGGCGAGGACGTCGTCCAGCAACTGCCCGGGCAGCAGGCCGGGCCGCCGGTAGCCGGCCAGGAAGCGCAGGTTCGCCAGCAGCACCGGGTCGGCCCCGCTCCAGATCTCGTACTGCCAGCCATGGCCTTCGATCAGCCGCCCTGGCCAGGCCAGTGCCTCGGCGGTCCGCGGCTCCGCCAGCTTGCCGGCCGGCTTGACGTTGACCACGCGCACCGACTTGTCCGCGTGCGCCAGCAGGAAATCCGGCACGTGACGGCGGGCCGTCCCGGCCACGCGGGCCTGCAGCAGGAACGGCTGCGCGGCGATCGCCGTCACGTCGCGGTCGAAGTCGGCCAGCAGCAGCCGGGCCAGCTCCAGGCGGCTCTCGTAGATCACGTGCCCGCCCATCGTCGAGGACCAGAAGTACCCCGGGTAGTGGGCCTGGCCGCGGGCACTGCGCGCCTTGCGCCACGGCACCGCGGCGATCACCCGGCGGGCCTGCACCTGGCGCAGCGGGAAGCTGGCCTCGCCGCCATCAGCCGTGCGCTGCGACACCACCGCATCCGCGGCCGGCTCGCCAGCCGCCCGGACGCCAGCCACGGGAGGTAACCCCCCGAACCGGGACGCCATGATCCGAACCTAACGGCCCGGGACTTCACAGCGGTGCAGTGACACGCCGGGGCAATGGCGGTAGTAGCGCTCCGCGCGGCGGGGCGTGCCGTTTACCCGCGATTCTGGGTCGGCCACCTCGCGTGCCCTTCGCACCGGGTTTCAAACGGCATCCTCCTCGCCGCCCGGCTTGACAAAGTAGTGAGTCATCACTAACTTGATGGTCGTGACCGAGACCAAGCAGCGGATGTCGGCGGCGGAACGCCGCGAGATCGTCCTCGACGCCTCTGTCGCCGAGTTCGCCGCGCACGGGCTGGCAGGCACCTCGACCGAGGATGTCGCCCGGCAGGCCGGGATCAGCCAGCCATACCTGTTCCGCCTCTTCCCGACGAAGAAGGCGCTGTTCATCGAGCTGGTCGGCCGGTGCTTCCGGCGCGTTCAGGACACGTTCGTCGCCGCGGCCGGCGAGAGCACGGGCGAGGAAGCGCTGATGGCGATGGCGGACGCCTACGAGCGGCTCCTCGACGACCGGACGCTGCTCCTGCTGCAGATGCAGGCCTATGCCGCCTGCGATGACCCCGACATCCGGGCCGCGACCCGGGCCGGGTTCAAGGAGCTGTGGGAGCTGGTAGAGCGGCTGACCGGGCTGCCGTTCCAGACCGTGGTGGACTTCTTCGCCGTCGGCATGCTGATGAACGTCGCCGCGGCGATGGACCTGCCCTCGGTCGACGAGCGGTGGACCAGCTGGTGCCCGAAGAACTCGCCCGCCTGATTTTTTTTTCGCATCAGAAGTTAGTGACTAATCACTTCCTAAGGAGGGAAGATATGACCGCGAAGAGCCGGACCGCATGGACCTTTGCCGTGACCTCGGCCGCGTTGTTCATGGCGTCGCTCGACAACCTCGTGGTGACCACCGCGCTGCCCTCGATCCGGGAGCACCTGCACGCCTCCCTCCAGGGCCTGCAGTGGACGGTCAACGCCTACACCCTGACCTTCGCGGTCCTGCTGCCCACCGGGGCCACGCTCGGCGAGCGGTACGGCCGTCGCCGGCTGTTCGTCGCGGGCCTGAGCCTGTTCACCGCCGGGTCGACGGCCGCCGCGCTCGCCCCCGGCATCGGCTGGCTCGTCACCGCGCGGGCCGTGCAGGGCGTCGGGGCCGCCATCGTGATCCCGCTGACCCTCACCCTGCTGTCCGCGGCGGTGCCCCCGGCGCGCCGCGGCCTGGCCCTGGGCGCCTGGGGCGCGGTCGGCGGCCTGGCCATCGCCATCGGCCCGCTGGTCGGCGGGGCCGTCGTCGAGGGCGCGTCCTGGCAGTGGATCTTCTGGCTGAACGTGCCGATCGGCATCGCGCTGCTGCCCATCGCCCGGGCCCGGCTCACCGAGAGCTACGGGCCGTCTACCAGCCTGGACCTGCCCGGCCTCGTGCTCGCCAGCCTGGGCCTGCTCGGCATCGTGTACGGCGTGGTCCGCGGCAACGACCACGGCTGGACCAGCGCCACCGTGCTGGCGCCCATCGTGATCGGCGCGCTGCTGGTGGCCGGGTTCGTCGCCTGGGAGCTGCGCGCCCGCGAGCCGATGCTGCCCATGCACCTGTTCCGCAGCCGCGGGTTCTCCATGACCAACGCGGCATCGCTGCTGATGTTCTTCGGGATGTTCGGCTCGATCTTCCTGCTCGCGCAGTTCCTGCAGGTCGTCCAGCACTACAGCCCGCTGCAGGCCGGGCTGCGGACCCTGCCCTGGACCGGGATGCCGGTGCTCGTCGCCCCCGTCGCCGGCGCGCTGTCCGACCGCATCGGCGGGCGTTCCCTGCTGGCCACCGGGCTGGCCCTGCAGGCCATCGGGCTGGGCTGGCTGGCCGCGGTGACCAGCCCCACCGTTGCCTACGCCACGCTGGTGCCGGCCTTCGTGATCGCCGGCGTGGGGATGTCGCTGTTCTTCGCGCCCGTCGCCAACGTCGTGCTCAGCTCGGTACGCCGCGACCAGGAGGGCATCGCCTCGGGCGCGAACAACGCGATCCGCGAGCTCGGCGGGGTCTTCGGGATCGCCGTGCTCGGCGCGGTCTTCTCCGCCCACGGCAGCTACGCCAGCGGATCGGCCTTCGTCGTCGGCCTGGCCCCCGCCGTCTGGGTCGGCGCGGCGGCGGTGGCCGTCGCGGTCGCCGCCGCGCTGCTCTTGCCGCGGGCGCGCCGCGCCACGGTCGGCGCTCCCGCGGCCGAGCCGGCCGTAGCAGCCCCGCCAGCCAGTGAACTCGCCCGGGTGCGCTGACCACCCGGGCGATCGCGCCCCACACGGGCCCGGATCCTCACGCGAGCGCGAGTCGCGGGGATCCGGGCCTGCGGCGTCAAAGCCCGGGGCTCATTCGTTTCTCGCAGATGGTGGGAAGGACTGACCGCAAGGCAGCCACAGCAATTCGCCCACTGGGCCTGGAACGCTGAGTTCCGGAACAGCCTGAAGATGAGACGAGCGGAGTGACGGGAGACTGTCACGCTCCGTTCTGTGGGAGCCCGGGGGTGAGATCCCCCGGGCCACCCGGCGCGGCTAATTTAGTCCTCCGATTCTGACGGGGCAGGTCGGCCACTCAACGTGAGCGGCCAGCCCCCGGTGTTCAGATAGAACCCCCGTTGTTCACATAGGTGTTCAGATAGCCAGTCGATTGTTCAGAAAAACCTGATCCCTACACTCCTGCCGGGGTTCCGTTCCGCCAGCTAATCCGTATTCCATCCGGGATACGTGCTGACACCGGAAACCCCGCCCGGCGCCTTTACGCAGGCACCGGCCGATCGGGACCTTCCGGTGGACTCCCAGACTGATACAGCACCATGCCTGTAAAACAATATGGGGAGGCTCGCGGGTGATAATCAGATGCGGTTAACCGGAATTCTTATTGCTGGTTCCTTATTCATTTTTCATTCAAGACCCTGACCTCCCCCTGGGGTGCGGACCCCGTCATCGATCACAGCGGTGTAGATGTCCAGGCCGCCGACCTGATCGGGATAGGTTGACCGCCGGGCTGAAATTCGGTCGTTATTCGAGCCCGCAACCCGCACTCTCATGCGGCTGGTCGAATCTTGCTGTGAGGGATTGCCCGGGCATGTGATCAGCCGAGGACTGCCTTCGCCCTGGCGAGGGCGCCGGCCAGCTCGGAGTCTCCTCGCTGCTCCGGCGCGGGGGCGGCCGGGTCGCGGGTGTATAGCTTGATGGCCCCGTGCGCGCTTGTGTGCACCTCACACGCGGGGGGCGCTGGCGGTCGGCCGGTACCGAGTTCCCAGCCCTCCTTTGCCCGGACCACGTGCCAGGTGCCGCCGCCTGGTCCCGCGGCGGTGAACGTGACGGTGGTGCCGACCGGGCGGAGCAGCCCGCGCAATGCCATCGGCAGCGCGTGGGCTGCGGCGACCAGGACCGGCCGGGTGAAGTCCGCGCCGAGACCGGGCCGCCCAGTGGCGTCGCGGATCTGTTGCTGGTGCACGTAGCGCTCCATGTACTCGCGGGCGACATCCAGCCAGACCGGTGCCGGATCCTGCCCGGTCGCCCACTCCACCGGGCCCCCGCAAGCGTCCAGGTCCAGCCCGCCGACGTGCTCCTCAAAGTGGCGGGCAGCAACGCCGATGAGCTCGACAAGTAGCGGCGGGCTGATGCGCCGGGCCGCCTCCACCCACTCCTGGTTGAAAACATTGAGCCACGCGTCGGGATCCTCACCCTCACCAGGGCTCAGTGCCCAGTGATCGCGCCGCACCGACACATTGCCCAGTTCCACCCCCAGCAGGTGGCTAGCGACCCCGTGGACGGACCAACCCGGGCAGACAGTGGCGGCCATCCATTCATCGGCGGACAGGCCGGTCAGCAACGCCACCAGCTCCAAGCGAAGCGGCCGCAGCAGCGGCGATGCGTCGACGCGGAGAAAGCCCATGCTGGCAGCCTGCCATCCACCCATGCCGCCCAGGAGCTCACCGCTGAGGAATACCCGCTTCTGCCGCGCTGGTCGCGATCCACCACGGTGTCTTGGTTCTCCCGGGTGACCGTGAGCTTCCGGGTGATCTTTGGCCGGATACCCTGGCCAGCAGGGCCCGCCCGAGGCAGAAGATCGGGACGCTCGATGAGCAGGAGGAATACCGCAGAAATTACTTCGGGCGGTTTAGTGGCTCCGAGGGCGACGAGATCCAGTGGACGCTGACGGGCGGTCCGAAGGCGATCCTCAGCAACGGCATTGGTGACGATAACGTGGGGGTCCCGGCCGACGGCTGAGATTTTCGCGAATAGCCTCCGGCCAAGCAAGGCCGGGGGGAAAGACCTGCCGCAGCGCCTCGCCAAACACGTCGAGCCGGAATTGATTTTTCCTGGTCAGTGTTTCGCGCCGCCTGGCGGCTCGATGCTTTCTTCGTGGCCGCCGACCGTGCTGACCCAGGAGATGAGGTTTCGTACGTCTTCCGGCAGCGACCGTTCCGGGAATCCGATCTTGCGTCTTTGTCCCTGGCTTTCGACAGTTACTGTGTAGGTGAAGCGGTCGGGCTCGGGTTCTTCGGGACTGGGTGTCGTCAGGGCGTCGGAGAGCCCGGCTCGCCGCACCAGGACCGCGAGTTTCTGCCGGTCGCCGGGTGACAGCCGTTCTGTGTCCGCAGTGATGGTTCGGATCAGCCCTGCGAACCCGCCACCGCGAACCACGGATACCCGCACGAACTGAGCATACGCCGTCTACTGGGTTCGCCGTTGCCAGCAAGATGCGCTACGCGGGTGTGATTCCGACCTGCTGCCAGGCCTCGCGGACGGCCTGCTGCTCGCCCCCTCCGGCGCCGTACAGCTCGCCGCTCACCTCTACAGTGGCGTCCGCGGCGGCCTGGAAGTCGGAGTCCTCCTTCAGCCGGGTCGTCAGCGTGGTGTACCAGATGCTTCCTGCCTTTTCCCAGGCGTTGCCGCCGAGGGCCGTCGCGGCGAGGAAGAAGGCGTGGTTGGGGATGCCGGAGTTGATGTGAACACCGCCGTGGTCGTGTTGGGGGTCGCCGTCATCGGGTAGCTGAACGTACTGGTCCATGTGCGCTGGCTGGTTGTCGAACTGGAAGGCGGTTCCCGGGGCTTTGAGCGACCGGAGGGCCGCTCCTGGGAGCCGCGGGCCCATGATGCCCTCCCCGATCAGCCAGTCTGCCTGGTCGGCGGTCTGTCCGAGGGAACGCTGCTTCACGAGGGAGCCGAAGACGTCCGAGAATGACTCGTTGAGGGCGCCGGATTGCGCCCGGTAGCGCAGGCCTGCCGTGAATTGCGTAACCCCGTGAGTTAGTTCGTGGGCCATCACGTCCAGGCACTCGGTGAAGCCGCCGCGCTTGAACATCTGCCCGTCGCCGTCCCCGTACACCATCTGGGCTCCATCCCAGAAGGCGTTGTCGTAGTCGGTCTCGAAATGAACGCTGGACACGAGCTCAAGGCCCTGGTCGTCCACGCTGTTCCGGTTGAAGACGCTCTGGTAGAAATCGAATGTCGCACCCGCGCCGTCGTAAGCCTGGTTGATGGCCGGGTCGCCAGCCGTCGGATCGCCCTCGCTGCGCACCAGGATGCCAGGGAGATCACCCTGGCTTCCGTTTTGCACGTCATAGACGGTTCGCCGAAAGCCGGCCGGCGGGAGCAGCATCGCCGCTGCCGCCTGCGGCTCGTGCTGGACCAGCCGGCGCGTGACCGCGCGCCGCTCCCGGACCCGCTCGGAGATGGCGAGGGCGCGGATGGCTGCTGGGCGCGTCTCTGGTGGCCCGTCCTCGATCAACCGGACGAGCACGTGCGGCGGGACGATGAAGCACACGTGGTCACTGGCCATGTTTCCCCTTCCCTGCGGCATCCTGAGAAGCCGCGATCTGCCTGCGGATGCCCGGCCGGGCCGGCTCACTGCCGGCTGGCCTTCCATAGCGCTGTGCGAGTCTGGATGTAACCGTCGTAGTCGGCGGGACTCTTGAGGTCGGCGAGAGGCGGCGTCCTGGTGCGCCGCTGAGGCGCGAGCGGAAGCTCCGAAACGAGTTCGGCATGGACCTGCTCGAGATGCGACGGCGTACCCGCGGCCGGGCTGGCACCAGCCGAGGCCGGTACGACTACTCCGTCCAGGGGGTCGTCATCGCGCGGCGCATCGAGGGTCAGAGCATCATCAACGCCGGGGGCAGCGGTGTCCCGGGCGGTTAGGCCCGGTAGCCCCCACCGTGTCTCCACGGTCTTGAGGATCGAGGTGTGATCGAGCGGCGTGGACCCGGTCGGGACGCGGAAGACGGTGCCGGGAGCGATAAGCGGAGAGACCAGGACGGCCGGGACCCGGAGCCCGAAGCGGGTGAAGTCGAATCTGTACTCGCCGACAGCCTGGTCCGGAGGGGTGGCGCTGATCGGCGGGGGGACGTGGTCGTAGCAGCCGCCGTGCTCGTCGTAGGTGACGATGAGCAGGGTTTGGTTCCATCCCCGGCCGTCTCTCAAGACTCGGTAGAAGTCGTGGATGAGCTGCTCGCCCTTGGCGACGTCATCGATGGGGTGCTGGCTGTTCCCCGCTGAACCCCATCCGGGCTCCAGGAAGGAATAGCCCGGCAATTGCCCAGCATGGGCATCGGCCCGGAAATCGTCAAACCGCCCGAAGCAGGCGTCTGGCGCGAACGTCGTACCGGGGAAGTCCAGCCGGGTCAGCGGGTCCTTGTCGTATCCGTAGATCTTCCAGCGGACCCCCTGGTCGGTCAGCAAGTCGAAGATGGTGGGGACGGTAAATGATTTGATGGCATCGTTCATGTGGCCCTGGCTGGACGCCGCTGCGGCGAACGCCCGGTTCGGAATAGTCTCGGTCGGGACGGATGAGTACCAGTGGTCACATACCGCGTAGCCGCGGGCTAGGCCGGAAAGCACAGGAAGCAGCTCGGGGGTAAACATCCCCATGATGTCGGCGGGCATCGTGCCAGCCACAATGGGGCGATGCCGCTGCTGATTCAGGGTGATATTCGCGGCAAAGTTCGTGATGAACCCGCTATTGGTGGCTACTGGCGGCGTAGGCGCCGGGTCGGCGCCGAACAGCTGCAAGTTGGTCGCGGAGTACCCCTCGCCCGGGTTGCAGCCGGGCATGAGGTAGGCGCTGGGCTTCGCTGGGTCGATCTTGAAGACTGTCACCTCAGCGCCGTTAGCGTCGGTGTTTGACTCCGTTCCGGTGAGTCCTTCAAAAGGATCTCCGGCGGGAGACCTATTGGCCTCGTCCGCGTAGAGAACGCCCAGCATGTGGTCGAACGAGCGATTCTCGAGCATCAAGACGACGATATGCTCGATCGCGCCTAGCTGATTGCCTGCCATGAAGCTCCCTCCGCTGGGGGTGCTGCCCCCTCATGCGCTGCCGTTCGCGGGTCGCATGGATCCATGGCGGCGTTGACGGCAGCGGTGGCGACATCGACCTTGTTGGCGTCCAGCACGGCGTTGACGGCTCTGATGACGGCGTCTCCCCTCTCGGCTCCGGAAACCGCGTCAAATGCGCTCGCAGCCGCAGTCCGCTGGCTTCCTGGACGGTTGACGGCGGCAGCTTCACCGTCATGCAGTCCCCACTCTCCTTTGCCGTCGGCATCCTGTCTCACGCCAGGACGAGTTACTGGTCCGCGGATTCTGTCGCCGTACCAGGGTCGATGACCACCGAGGGTCTCGCCTGGAAGAAGGTCGCGTCCGGCGACAGGTTGGGGCTGTCTTCTGGCTCAACAAAGAGATGGAAGTCGCGGTGCCGGATCAAGCGGTCCCGGAAGTTGAAGGACCGGAAGGAAACCCAGTTGGGATCGGCAAGCCCGGGCTCGAGGAAGAACGTGGAGTCCTGCTGGAACAGCTGGTCACCAGGCCCGCTCGGGGCCTCAAGGAACACTCTGAAATCCCGGTGCCGTAGAAACCGATCTGGGAAGTTGACCGAGCGCAACGACACCAGGTGCGGCTGACCGCGCGGCACGACAGTGAACATGAAATCCTCGGCCAGCTTGTCCAGCCTAGTCAGCTCGCCCTGGAAATTCCGGTGCCGGATGAAGTGGTCACGGAAGTTGAACGACTGAAATTGGAAGTGCTCCACTCGGGGCTCCGGTCAGGTCGACTACAGGTCACAAGTACTGGTGCTCCTTAATAGAGCCTCGCGGCGCTCGCCTGATACACCAGCCCGGCCCGGTTCCGCAGTTGATGTAGGACGATGGTCGGTAGATCTGGGTCCTGGCGTGCGTGACCTCGCCTTGCCTGGTTGGACGGCGTGTATCAAGTTGGTGTGTTGATGCTGGTCAGGGTCTTCGGGGCGACCTGGTAGATCCGCGATGGGGTCGAGGTGGCGAGGTGCGACCTGGCAGCCGCCCGGCGCTTCTTCACCCGGGCGATGCGCGTTGGCAGGATCCCGGTCGAGGTAACTACCGAGCGCGCGCCTGCCTACCCGCGCGCATGCAGATCACCCTCATCTGCACGCTACTGCCACCCGGTTCCGCGTGGGCAGAACGGCGGGTAGGGCCGCGGCCAGGGAATCGGCGGCGCAGCCTGCATATTTATGCATGACCGTCTGGACGCGAAAACGCACGGATCTGCCGCTGTGCGCGCGGGACGTGTAACGTCCGCTCGTGCCTGGGTCGGTGCGGTTGTTCCACCGTGACTGGATGCGAAACTACGCTCAGAGCTGTGGCACTGTAGGCCGCGACAGCGACGCTGAGGCGGAGCCGTCCGAGCCGCTGTACCCGGGGACGATGCGGGCGCTGTGCGGCGGTCGTGGCACCGATCAGGAGATCGCGGCCTTCACCAGCTCGGCGACCTTCTTCTCCACCATGGGGCTCCACTTCTTAAGCGCATATGACACCGGCCACACGTCGCCGCCGTCGAGGTTCGCCGCGTCCTGGAAGCCCAGGGTCGAGTAGCGGTAGTTGAACTTGCCCGCGTTCTGGAAGAAGACGACGACCTTGCCGTCCGCATTCGCATAAGCGGGCATTCCCGTACCAGGTCTTCGGCGACACCTCGGGGCGGCCGGGGTGACCGTCACATGCACGCGCTCCGCTAGCGCACGATCCTCCGGTGCCATCTCCGCGATGCTGTCGAGGACCGCCTGCAGGCCGTCGGCCTTCTTGGCGCCCTTCTTGCCCTCGGCGCGCAACTCGGCGGCCCGCTTCTTCATCGCGGCACGCTCCTCGGCACTGAAGCCGCCGGACTCGGTCTTGGCATTCTTGGCGGGCATGCTCGGGCTTCCTTTCTTGACGCTCAGGGGCTCGGTGTCATGTCGGCCTTCCACCGAAAGGCTAGGCCCGACCACACCGTGGCGCTTCTCGATTCCTGATCGGATCGGGGCCCAGCCGAGGCGCTCGAGTAGCGTCCCCCTCCACTGACCGAACATCCGGATCTGCCGCGATGAGGTATGTCGGGACGATCGGGTGCGGGGTTCGGCAAGGAAGGAATGCGGCACCGAGATGGCGGTCGGTGGTGGGTTAGCGCTGAGATCTGGTAGATCCGCGCGGCTTCGCCCACAGTGGCAGGCAGGCTCGGGGGAGTGTGCGGCCTGGTGACCGGTGGGCCGACGTCGGGTCTGCGGGCTTAGAGGGTGGTTATTGTGATGCCTTTGTCCGCGGCCACCAGGCGCATGTCGCCGGGGTCGCTGGTTACGACGGTGATCTGGTCGGCGGTGGCTGAGTGAATGACCGCGCCCAGGTGCGCGTCGGCGACGGAGACGCCAGTCCTAGTTCGAATGGCCGCCGCGGTGCTGGCATTGGCTGCATCCAGTGGAAGGTCGGCGATCCGCAGGTGGTTCGGGAATGCCCACGCCGGGGAGGTCCGGTCCCAGCCGGCCTCAACGCGGACGGCTGTGGGTACCACCACCTCTATCGCGGCGGCGCGGCGCTTGCGGCTTGCCACAACCTGGGCGTGGCTCACAACGTGGCGGTGCTTGGGATGAGCCGGATCTCGCAGGGCCCGCACGGCCTCGTTGTCCAGCACAACGAGTCGCGTCATGCCGCTGGCAGGGCCCGGGCCTCAGCCCACAGCAGCACGTCATCAGGATTGGCATCAGGGTGATTCCTGGCGATCTCGGCGGCTGCCTGGTGCAGGCGCCCAGGCCTGGCTGCCAGGGGATGACCGTCGAGCTCTGCGGCTGCAACAGCGAGATCGCCGAGGTCGGGCCGGGCCTGCGGATGCTGTTCGTAATGGGCATCGAGGACAGCCTGCATCACGATTGCCTCGAGTGTGGCTCGCAGCGCAGCGGTTGTCAGGGCGGTAGCAGACGGTGCCACGCCGAGTTCCCTGACCGCGAGCGCCGCAGCGTCCCTGAGGGCTGTTGGGATCCTCATCGAGGTGTTCGACGTTTCTGGCCCGTCGGCGTCGAGAAGTTCGCTGATCCGTTCGATGGCCATCGGTGCCTCCATGCGTGTACTGTACCACATAGCTGTGGTACAGTACGTCGCAACGCGGCACCTGCAAACCTGGGTGCCAATCGCGCATAAACGAGTCATCTCCACGCGTCACGATTTGAGGGATAGAAGCAACCACGCCGTTTATCGTGACGAACGTCGGCTGATCAGACGTACGGCGGCAGCCACCCGGGCCTGCGCGAGGCCCACAGAATCACCACAAGTCCGCGTCCTGCCGCGGTCCACCACTGGAAACCCACAACCAAACTGAAAAGCGGAAGGTCGGCAGTTCGATCCTGCCCCTGACCACCAGTTTCCCGGGCATCTGCCAGCCCTCTCACCTGCGGGAACGCAGGAAGAGAGGGAGCATCATGGCGAAGACCGCGCCTTTATTAGGAGTCTCTGACCAGCGGAAACGCTGGCCTGAAGGGAGCTGTCTTACAGCTCACCGGCAGGAAGAGAGACAAACTATGAGCGTGCCGGAACCGCGCTCCCGGTGGCCGAAGCCGCTCGCCGCGGGAGTGTTCCAGCCCGAGATCGGCTCGTTCCGGCTTGCCCTGGCGGCCGAGGGTAAGTCGGGCAAGACGGTGCGGATGTACACCGAGGCGGTCCAGTGGTTCGCTGCGGCCCACCTGATCCCCCAGGCCAGTCGGACCAGGTGGGAGCAGGTCAGTGGGCAGGACGTCCAGCGGTGGATGGTCTGGCTGCTGGGCCGCTACAGCGACTCCTACGCCAGCAACCAGTACCGGGCTCTGCAGCAGTTCTTTCGGTGGTGGGCCGAAGAAGAAGAAGAACTCCCCGACCCGATGGCCAGGCTGCATCCGCCGAAGGTCACCGAGAAGCTGATCCCGGTGTTCACCAGCGTAGAACTATCGAAACTCGAACGGGCCTGCCAGGGGCGGTCGTTCGCCCAGCGCCGCGATCATCGCCGTGTTCCAGGCGACTGGCATCCGGCTCTCGGAGTTGGCCGGGATCCGCTACGACGCCGAGGATACGCAGCGTAGTGATCTGGACCTGTGCCAGCGGGAGATCACGGTCCGGGGCAAGAGCGGCAGGGCGCGGGTTGTCAGGATCGGCTGCCAGACCGCCCGCAGCCTGGACCGCTACATCCGGGCCCGCGCCCGCCATGCCCAGGCCTGGCGGAAGCATTTGTGGCTGGGGGTGAACAACCGGGGGCCGATGACGGCGAACGGCATCTACCAGATGATCGCCCGGCGGGGCAGCCAATGCGGGGTGGCCGTGTACCCGCACCGGTTCCGTCATCATTTCAGTCACACCTGGCCCGGCCGGGGCGGCGCCGAGGGTGACCTGATGGAGCTGAACGGCTGGACCTCCCCGCAGATGCTGCGCCGCTACGGCGCCAGCGCCCGCAGCGCCCGCGCACGCCGCACCTACGACCGCATCATGGGCGACAGCTACTGACAACACGCGCACCTGCCGGTCGTTCTGACAGTCAGCAAGGGCGGCGGTGGCTCAGCTGCCGAGTGCGCGCCCGACGAGGGCACGGTAAAGGCCAAGGAGGCCGGGCAGGAGCGTCAGGTGGACGATCAGGTCACCGACGCTCGCACATGCCGATGAGCGTAAGCATGGATGATGATGGCCCTATGGCTGCAGATGGCCGCTCGGGTCGGTTCGATAAGGCGCCCGCATTGGCGGGGATGGACGTGCGCGTTTCCCGCGGCCGGGATGAGGCCGCTACCGTCGCGGAAGTCGAGTCGCTGTATTTCGCTGCCACTTCGGGGCGGCCGCTGTATGAGACGAAGGAAACGGCGGCACACTACGCCCAGCTGTACGGGGCTTTGCTGGCAAGGCCTGATCTGGTGGCGGTCCAGGCGCGCGATGATGGCCAGCTTGCCGGGTTCGCGTACGGGCACCCGTGGTCGTGGGCGGAACAGGCCGACAGCTGGGCCGATGAGCTCCGGGAACGGCTGGGGGAGGCCGCGGCCAGCTTGGAGGGCAGGATCGCTGTCTACCCCCTTGCCGTCCACCCTGGCTATCGCAGGGCGGGACTGGGCCGCCTGCTCCTGCAGACGCTGCTGGATGCGGCAGGCACCCCGCACGCCTGGCTGATTACCCGTGACGAGCCAACACCCGCGATGGCTATACATCAGCGAGAGGTGGAAGCCAATCGGTCACGGTCCCGAGACACCTAACGGCCTGCCCGGCCTGGTATTGATTCACGCTTAATCAGCGAACTCCCCGCCCCCTCCCCACAGACCCTTCGCCAAGTCGCAGACCATGAACCCCTCGCCCGTCGCGACCACCCGCTTGCTGCGCGCCACTCGCTTCTCGCCCTCCCCACCCGATGGTGGCCATCAGCTGTGCCAACAAGGCCGAAGGGGCCGGGCTTCCGCCGCGTGATCGGGCACAAATGTTCAAGCTCCCAGCCGTGGACCCGGTAAATCATCGAGCCATCAGCGAAGGCGCGTGCTGAGGCCGATGGGCCTCAGGGAGAGGCAGGTTTCCGTGATCAGCGAGGTCATGCCGTATCAGAAGCGGTTCCTGGAGGTGTCCGGCCATGCCATGGCCTACGTTGACGCCGGGCAGGGAAACCCGATCGTCTTCCTGCACGGCAACCCGGCCTCGTCCTACCTGTGGCGGAACATCCTCCCCTACCGGCAGCCGGCCGGCCGTTGCATCGCCCCCGACCTGATCGGCATGGGCGACTCGCAGAAGCTGATCGGAAGCGGGCCCGGTTCCTACACCTTCGCCGAGCACCGGCGCTATCTCGACGGCCTGCTCGCCTCCCTGGGCGTCGAGCGCAACGTGACGCTCGTCGTGCACGACTGGGGCTCCGCGCTCGGCTTCGACTGGGCGAACCGGCACCGCGACGCCGTGCACGGCCTGCACTTCCTCAAGGAAGACTCGCCCGGCCAGATAGGGCAGGCACTCGCCAGGTGGTATACCTCCCTCCACCCTTGATCATCGCTCCGGAGGCAGGGGCCGGGCCGCAGACGGCAGGCCCAAGGACGCGCGGAACCGGTTGATCTGGATGCGTACGCACCCCACGGTCCGCGCCGTTCTTATGCGCTCAGAGTCGGCGATCCGGCGCTTCGCCTCCCTACGAGTCCGTCACGGCCGGTAATCCTGCCTCGATATTTGAGACGCGCACAGTGCCGCCGATCTGCACGGCGCGAGAAGCCTCGACGCTCATCCGTTGAGCCGCGCAGATCAGGTCGATCTGGCACTCCACGGTCTCCTCGCAGGATGCCTTGATATGCCCGGTCCCCTCTCCTGCGGCACTGGTCTCACACCCCTCCCCGGCCGCGCCGAGTGCGCGGACCGGTGGATTCTCGGCGCCCGCCTACACGCCCGCCCTCTGGCTGGCAGGCGGCCCTCGCGGCCGGGGACGCCGCCGCAGCATGAATACGAAACTTCAGAGAGATGAGCCGTTCCCGCCCTGCGGTAACGGGGACTTTGGTCTCTGCCGCTGGGCTGGCGCCGGTGTTTGGTGAGGGGAGAACGGGAAGGGGTGTTATGTCTGGGTGTCCGGTGTCTGCGCGGTTCCAGGGCGGGATGGATGTGCTGGTCCAGGACTACGCTGGGCTGGGCGGCGAAGCGGCCAACCTGGCGTGGGAGGAGGCGCTGGTCAGGGCCGTGCCGCCCCGTCCGCTGCTACGGATATGGCAGAACGGCACCTGCGTTGTCATCGGCCGTGGACAGCGGGTGTCGCGCGAGGTGAACGTGGCGGCCTGCGCCGCCAGCGGTGTGCCGGTGCTGCGCCGGGCGAGCGGCGGCGGGACCGTTTACCAAGACCTGGGCAACCTCAACATCAGCGTGGCCGTGCCCGGGTGGGAGCCTGGCCTGGCCGGTGAGCTGGCGGCGCTGGTGGCCGGCGCCATCGGCCGGCTGGGGCTGCAGCCCTCGATCGGCGGGCGCGGTGTGTTCATCGGCCCCGCCAAGGTGTCCGGCCTGGCCA
>WNGG01019235.1_pt1 | contig 15576 bp, 12 predicted proteins | sample 5400661 | NCBI WGS metagenome assembly WNGG01 (sample SAMN13153372, study PRJNA577476) | soil metagenome | isolation source: 100 cm soil or saprolite under Garry oak tree replicate 1 | place: USA:California | collected 2016-06-15
GACCGCCGCACTCCGAAAGTCTCCATCCCGCGCCAGGGGCACCCGACGCAAGGCCTCGATGCCGGCGACGCCGGTGCAGAACATGACCCGGCGGAGCGTCTCAACGAGCTCCTCAGCCAGCTCGGCGGCAGCCTCCTCTCCGCGGGCGGCGGCGCGAAGCATCGGACCGGCGACCCCGACCATGTCGGCGCCGAGAGTCAGCGCCACCGCCGCCTGCAGACCGTTGCGAATCCCTCCGCTTGCGATCAACGGCAGCCGAGGCAGCCGGCCGCGCACCTGGACCAGGCAGTCCGCGGTCGGCGTTCCCCAGCCGCGGAATGCCGCCGCGACGTTCCGCAGCGGTCCGCTCAGGCGGTGGCGTTCGACCTCGCTCCACGAAGTGCCGCCGGCGCCGGCCACATCGATTGCGTACACGCCCGCCTCCGCCAGCCGGACGGCGTCCGGCTCGCTGATGCCGAAGCCGACCTCCTTGGCGATCACCGGCGAACCCAGCGTCCGGCAGAGGGTTTCGATCCGCTCCAGCAGCCGGCCGAACTGCACGTCACCTGTGGGTTGCAGCGACTCCTGGAGCGGATTCAGGTGCAGGACCAGAGCATCCGCGCGCAGAAGGTCGACAAGACGGCGCGCGTCGTCGACGGTGACCCCGCGATTCAGCTGCACCGCGCCGAGGTTGGCCAGCAGCGGGACGTCCGGCGCAAGGTCACGAACGTCGAACGTGGGCAGCAGCTCAGGCTGCTCCAGCAGGGCGCGGCCGGAGCCCAGGCCCAGCGCGAAGCCGTGGCGTTGCGCGACCGCGGCCAGCACGCGGTTGATCGGCCTGGCGGCTTCGGTTCCCCCGGTCATGCAGGAGATCACGAACGGCGCGGCCAGCCGCCGGTCGAGGAACTCCGTCGACGTCTGCACGTCGGCGAGGTCGATCTCAGGCAGCGCCAGGTGACGAAAGCGGAACTCATCCAGCCCGGTTGGACTGTCCGAGCTCACGTCTTCTCGAAGGTTGATCCGCAGGTGCTGGGCCTTGCGGGCGGACGACGAACGCACTGTGGTTGCCATCAGCTGCACCGTGCCTTGACAAAACCGGCCAGCTCGATGAGCGCCATCTTCGCCTCTGACTCCAGACCCGACCGAGAAACTGCCCGGACCGCGTCATCCACCAGACGCTCGACGGTTCGCTCCACCTCGGACCGATCGCCTGTCGCGAGCAGGAGAGTCGGCTTGCCCTGGCGGGCGTCCTCGCCTACGGGCTTACCGGTCTCGGCGGGATCTCCAAAGGCGCCAAGGAGGTCGTCGGCCAGCTGAAACGCAATCCCCAGCGGGATGCCGTACGCGCTGAGAGAGGGTGCCAGCTCCTCGAGCCGCGCGGCGAGACAGACGCCAAGGTGGAGTGGCCGTTCGACCGAGTAGCGCGCTGTCTTGTACAGCGCGACCCGGAGAGCCGTTTCCGCGTCGGCGCCACCCGCGGCCGTCGCACGCAGGTCGAGGTACTGCCCCATCGCCATTTCCAACTTCAGGCCGGCCACGACGTTGTGTGCTTCCCGCGGCATCTCGGCGAGCAGGCAATCGGCATGAAACAGAGCGAGGTCACCGAGCACGATTGCCGACGCCGCGCCGAACTCATCCGCGTCGCCGGGCCATTCTCGCCGTCGATGCATCTCCGCGAAGCTGACATGCAGTGTCGGCAATCCACGACGCAGCGTCGAAGCGTCCATCACGTCGTCGTGGATCAGCGCGGCGAGGTGGATCAGCTCGAGCGCCGCACCCGCGTCGACGATCAGCGATGCGTCAGGGTCTCCGCCTGCTCCAATAAAGGCCCAGTAGGCGAAGAGCGCGCGCAGCCTTTTGCCACCGCTCGCTGCGAGACGCGCGATTGCGTCGACGGCCGGCTGCAACCGCCAGTCGACCGCGGCCCACCGCCGTGACTCCTCAGCGTGGAGGGTTCGAATCCGCGACTCGACGCCCGCCAGGTAGTTGGGCACATCCGGGGATAGGGCGGCGGATACCGCGGCGGGGGCGAGACCCGGCAACGCGAAGACCAGGAAGGCGATCCACACCAGGGTGGCGGCCAGCAGGTAGGCGACGACGAACGCCGCAACGGAGGGGGGCCAGGGCAGCGCGCGCGGGCGCCGGCCGGCCAGCTTCTCGCGGGCGTACTCCAGCAGGCGCCGGCGCTGCCGGCCGAGGTTGATCACCCCCAGCGCGTCGCCGATCGCCCAATAACCGTCGAACTTGAAAAACGGGTTCAGCGAGACCAGGCAGCTGAATCCCACCAGCGCGCTCGCGAGCACGAGCGTCCGGCTGCCGGTGAGCAGCGCGGCCGCGAGGTAGCCGGCCCCGACCAGACCCTGTAAGTAGATCCCGCCCAGGTCCACCACCACGCGCTGCCAGCGGCGCAAGTCCCAGGCACCGGTCACATCGCTGAACAGGACCGGAAAGGCCAGATAGATCCCAACGCCGATCGCGCTCGGCCGGCCGCCGTAGCGGGAACACGCGCCGGCGTGTCCGAACTCATGCGCGATCAGCGACAGGAAGAACAGGCCATACGCGGCAAGGAACTCGGAGCCCAGCGCCGGCATGTGGCCCCCAACGAATGCAAACGCGACAACGCCGGCAGTCAGAGTGATGAGCACTCCCGCGACCGCGGGCTGGAAAAGGTAGGCCGCGATGCGTGCTACCGGCATCACATATCGGTCCGGGATCACCGGCACCGCGAGCCAGAATCCGGAAGGTGCGGGCGCGGGCCGGTCTTCGATCGACCGCACGCGCGCTTCGAGCCGCTGGTACGCGCCCTCCACTTCAGGGATGGACACGGGCTGACCCGTCAGCTCGGCGAGCCCCGCCGCAAGCTCCTCCTGGGAATGGCCGGCCCGCCCGTTCTCGAGCAAGTAGTAGGCGATTGCCGAAAGCCGCATCCGGGTCCCGTTGCGACCGCGCAGAACGAAGGACTCGCCGCGCTCCGAGGTGTCAAGTCGGACGCCGGCCTCCATCAGGCCACCCCGCTTGCGACGGCAGTCACCGCGAGCTGTTCCAGCGCCCTCGCGGCGATTCCAGGGCCGTCATACGCTGCAAAGGCCGCCTGCAGCCGGCGCGCCGCCTCACGCTGGTCGCCCGCGTCGACCAGGCGCTCCAGGGCTGCACGCAGCTCGCCGACCGGTGAAGATGCCGGCAGTGCGACGGCCGCCCCGGCCGCAACGCAACGGCCGGCCAGCGCCGGCTGCTCGCCCCCGGTTGGGAAAAGCAATAAGGGGAGGCCGTGCGTAAGCGCCCCGAGCACCGCCGTCGTGTTGCCGCTGCAGACCACGCCGGCCGCCTGCCTCAGGACGGGGCCCTGGGGGACATGGCCGCGCACGAGCCGGTTCGCGTCGTGAAAGGTTGGGGGCGGGTCCCGATGACGCTCCACCGCCGCAGCCACCCTGGTCCCGAGCTCCTCGGCGGCGGCGACCAGGCGGGCCCAGAAACTGCCGCCGGCCCGGAAAACCGAGCCATGTTGAACATATAAGAGCGGCCGGCCCTCGGCATCGGACTTGAGCCATTCGAGGAGCTCCGTGTCGGCAGCGTCCGCCTCGTGGAGACAGGACCCCACCAACCGGACGCGCGCCGGTAGTTGCTGGGTGAGTGGCTCGAGAAGGGGGATGGTCTGGAGCATGTAGAGGTCGCCCAGCAGCGGTGATCCTTCCGGCGAGCTGGGCCGGGCGCTCAGCCCGAAGAGTCCGCGCGCGCTGTTGTACAGCTCGACCATCTCGCGGTGCCGCCACTCGGCGAGTGGGTCGGCTCGGGGAGAGCTGCCCGAGCAGTCCACCGGCCACAAATACGTGGACAGCCCGAGCATGGCCACCGGCAGGCCCGCGAGCTCGCCTGCAATGAGGGGCCCGAGCGCAAGGGTGCTGCTGAGCACGACCTCGGGGTGGAAGCGTTCGATCGCGTGCTGCACGTGGCGGACCTGGATGGCGATGGCGATCGGGTGGCCCCAGCTGGCGAGGTGGAAGCTTTCCCCGTCCGTCTTACCGCGTGGCAGCCGCTCGAAGCCGGCGTCAGCTGTGACGCCCGCAAATTCGGCCGAGGTCGCGAAGGCCACCTGGTGACCACGCTTTCTCAGCCTTTGGGCGATGCCGATCATGGGATAAACGAAGCCCCGGCTTCCAATCGGACACAGGAGGATCTTCACGACAGACGCCTCCGAAAACGGGAGCATTCGGCCCAGAACACGATGTCGATCGCCACCACCAGAGCCACGTAGTCGATGGCTCGCGCATCGCTGACGACATTTGACGAAATCAGCAGCGCCGCGGTCATGAAGTTGAGCGCGCCATGCGCCGCGATCGGAGGATAGAGACTGTCGGTGCGCAGCCGAAGCGCGCAGAAGGCAAGACCGTCGGCTGCGAAAACTGGAAGAAACAGGAGACCGCTTCCGAAGTGGAACACCGCGAAGACCACTGAGCTGGCCACGGCGGCCACCAGCACACCCGCGCCCAGGCTCAGGACGCCCTGGAACAGGAGGCCGCGGAACAGCAGCTCCTCAGCGGCCGCGTTGAAGAGAAGGAAGTAGGCGAAGGCCGAGAGCAACACCAGCGGATCGTGCGTCCAGCCCTGAAGAGGGATCAGCAAAATCCAGGGCACCAGCCGGGCCGCGACCAACCCACCCGACCAGCCGAGCGCGGCAGATCCCGGCAGTCGCCCCAGGCCAAGGGTTCGCAGACCGTACGTGCGCTGTGCGACGGCAAGCGCGGCGAGCAGCTGGACGCCATAAAAAACGGCCGAGCGGCCGCGGCCGCTCGCTCCCAGATACTGGGCCACGAGCAGCGCGACGCCACCGGCCCCCAGAGGAATGATCAGCGTCGCCAGCAGACGAAGCCAGGCGCGGAGCTTCGGATGCGCCAGCGCCGGCGCGTTGCGAACCGGGACGGCGACCTGGCTCATCGCTCCATCTGGATGGCTTCAAGCGGCGATGCGGCGAGCGCGGCCCGGGCCGGGATCGCAAAGCCCAACAGAGGCGCCAGCAGCGCGAGCGGAATCGCCAGGGCGAGGCTGCCGGCAGGCACCACTGGGTCGACGCCCCCGATGACTGCACTCAAACCGCCGATCAGCGCGGCGGTGAGCAGGATGCCGGCGGGCACCGCGAGCACGACCGCAGGCAACATCAAAAGTCCGGCTGCCCAGGCGAGGCTGGCCCCCAGCTGGCGTCTGCGGGCGCCGATCGCCTTGAGGATGCCGATCACAAAGGCGTGCTCGTCGGCCAGGATCATGGTCATCGCGAACATGACCATGCCGGCCACGGCGGCCAGGCCGAAACCGAGGATCAGCAACACGGCCTCGAAGACGTTGCCCAGCGGCACCGCGATCGAGTCGCGGACAGGCGTGACCACGACCTGGCCGCCGACACTCTGCTCCAACCGGCTGCGGACGCTGCCGGCGTCGGCGCCGGGCTGCAGCCGGGCCACGAAGTAGGCGGGTGTCGCCTGCGGCCGGATCCGCAGCAGAAGGCTGTCGCGACCGACCACGACCTGGCCGAGGTTGTCGAGCTCGCGATAGACCCCCACCACCAGCACCGTCGTCTTATCGGTCCCGACCTGGAGCACCACGCTTCGTCCCGGCGCCAATGCGGTCGAGGCAGCCATGCCCGCCCCGATCAAGACTTCGGTGTCTGAGGCGACGGGCCTTCCCGCCAATAGATGGAATCGCAGTAGGTCCTGATTCGGTGTTATGAAGCGGGCGTCGGTGCGATTGCCGTCGAGAGTCGCGTTCAGGTCATAGACCGGCACGCTCGCCTGGATCCCGGAGGTGTTGTCGAGGGCGCGTTGTACGTCAGCCGGCGCCAGGCGTTTGACGTAGTCGACGCGCCAGTCGTAGGCGTAGCCCCACGTCGAAGGCTCTGAGCCGAAGCTCGACACGGTCGCCTCCGTGATCACGGTGAAGATGACCGTCACCAGGCCCAGCAAAAGCACGACCACGGCGGTGCTTGTCCGACCGGGTCGGCCCAGGAGGAATGAGGCCCCGAGTCGTGGGCCAAGCCCGCCACGGCCGACCTCGAGAGAACGGGCGAGCCGGCTGGGCGGCTGCCGATAGCCGGCCGCGAGCATGGTCGCCGGGGACGTCCGGCCGAAACCGCGGGTCGCCAGGCGGACAGCTCCGAGTGCTGCGAGCAGAATCAGGCCGCCGACGCCGGCGAGCACTGCGGGGGCCGCATCAAGCGTGGGGCTCAGACCCATGAGCTGGACCACCTGGCCGGTCATCCAGCCCGCGAGCACCAAGGCAGCCAGGCCGCCCAGGATCAAGCCGAGCAGGACCGCGGCACCTCGCTGCAGCATCAGGAGTCGCCGGATCTGGCGCAGGCTCCAACCTGTCGCCCGAAGTATTCCCAGCGTGCGCGCCTGCCGGATGAGATCGGCACGCGTCGTGCCGACGATGAAGAAAACACAGGCGACGAAACCGAAGAGTCCGAAGAGCACCAGGAAGCCTTCGAGCGCGAGGGTGAGGGGTTGCAACCCGTCCACCACGAGGCCGCCGTCGTTGATCGAGATGGGCACACCCGCGGGAACGAGGTCGCGAATCGCCAGGGCGGTCGCGCGCAGCCGCGAGAGATCACGGACGCGAGCCCCGAACAGCGCGGTGCGTGCGGCCGAGTCACCGCCGAGCGCTCGCCATGTCGATGCCGTCACGTAAACCATGGCTGGGGTGGTGAGCGGATAAGACGCGCGCGAGATGTCACGGACCACGCCGGCCAGCTGCAGGTTCACCGAACCGCCGCCGCCGACCACGGTAGCGTCCGAACCAGGACCCACGCTCATCCATTCGGCGGCGCCTCGTTCCAGCACGGCCGCATTCACGTCGGGCGCCGGCCACACGCCACCCGCCACGGTGAGGCTGCCGACGAGAGGCGGCGCGTCGGGCAGTGGGCTGATTGATGCCGGCAGCTCTTTGCCGCCCGCCCTCACGACACCGGACTGCACCATGTAGATCGGCGTCAGCGCTCGGACCTCGGACAGCTGCGCCGCCGCTGCGTACAGCGCCGGCGCCGAGGTCGAAAGGGTGCCCACCCAGAGATCGGGACCGTTCAGCTGCTGCTTGGTGGCCGCGTACGACGCTGGAACACTGGCGGCGGTCAGGAGCCCGGCACCGACGACCGCCATCGTCAGCAACGCGACGCCGGTCTGCACCGTCGCCTCCCACCACCGCTGGCGCATCCCCGTGACCGCCAATGTCAGGTAGGCCCGCGACCGGCGCCGGCTCATGGCCCCGGTGACGGGCTCGCCTGGGCGCCGCCCTCGGTCGTCGTCACCAGCCGGCCGTCGCGCATCCTCAGCTGCCGGCCGGCCCAGCTCGCGATCCGGGCGTCGTGGGTGACCATCAGCAGCGTCTTGCCTCGGTCGTTGAGCTCACCCAGCAGCTGGAGCACCGCCTCGCCGGCCGCGCTGTCGAGGTTGCCCGTGGGCTCGTCCGCCAGGATCAGCTGGGGGTCGTTGACGAGCGCCCGAGCGATCGCGGCCCGCTGCTGCTGCCCGCCCGACAGCTCGTGCGGGAGGCGATCCACCTTGTCCCGGATACCCATCGTCTCAAGCAAGGTGATGACACGCTGCCGGAGAGGACCGCCCGCGACGCCGGCCAGCAGGCCGGGCATAGCGACGTTGTTGAAGATCGTCAGGTTGGGGACCAGGTGGAAGGCCTGGAAGATGAACCCAACCTGCATCAGCCGGAACCTGGCCAGCTCGGATTCGCCCAGGGCCTGGATCGCCCTACCGGCGACCTGGATCTCTCCGGAGGTCGGCTTTTCAATCCCGCCAAGGAGGTGCAGCAATGTGCTCTTGCCGCTACCCGACGGTCCGGTGATGGCCGCGAAGGTGCCTGGCTCGAGATCGAACGAGACCTCCGATACCGCACTCAGGTCCGCGGTCCCGCCTGGAAAGACTTTGGTCAAGCCGCGAACCGCGACCATGGGGGCAGTCAAAGGCTCGATCTCGGAGCCGATATCGTACTTCAGCACGCCGACCCACTCCGCCATCCGTCCCAGCTCAGCGCCGCGCGCAGGACAAAAGCTGTTGTGATGGTGCGGCTGCTGTAAAAGACCGTGGCGACGGGCCCACCCGAGGCTCGGTTCACGTTCATCTGGATGAATGGACAGCCACTCCAGCCTTCCGTGCGGCGAACCGATTCCAGCCAATGCAGCGCGCGGCCTGCCCGCTCGCTGTCGGAGGCCTGGGTACGCTCGGGCGGGGCAAGCGCCAAAGTCAACAGCGCCAGGCTCGTGCTGAGTGCATCAGCGCCGCCGCCAACGCCCCAGCTACCGTCGGGCCGCTGGCCTTCGCGCACGAAACCGAGGGCGCGTTGGAGCGAGCCGGAGGAGGGCCGCACCGCCGCCAGCGCGCGGACCGCTACGAAGACCCCGTAAAACGGGCCGTAATACCAGGTGCTCGACCAGCTGCCGTCGGCGGCCTGCACCCTCTCGATGAAATCCAGCCCGCGCTCTAGCGTCGGCGCGAAGGCTGCCGGATCGTAGATGTGGAGCGCATGCAGCAAATTGGCCATCACCTCGGGGTCGGGTCCAGTGCCCCAGGCCAGCTCGACAAACCGCGCCTGTCGCTGCTGCCTGCGCAGGCGCAGCTCGGCGGGCAGGATCCAGGTCTCCAGCGAGCCGTCCGGGTGGGCGCCGTTCTGGAGCAGCGCTTCCAGCGCCAGATTGCAAGAGCCAGGCACATGCGCCAGAAAAGCCCTGGTCCCAGGAAAAGTTCATCAAGTGGCGCGCCTCACCGAAGCCACGCCGCCACTCGGTCAGCGTGTCCTCCAGCGCCGCCCATGCGAGCCGCGCCCAGGGCCGGCCTTCTACGACAGGGACGGTGATGTTCACCGGGGGCTGCGCCCGCACCCGGTTTGCGTTCTCGGCCACGATCCGCGCGATGTCGGCCTCGAGGTCCTGGCAGCGACGGCGCAGGCTGGCGACAGCGTCGGCAAAAGGCACCGCGGGCATTTCCGCCAGCGCTAGATCGGCCTCCCCGAGCTCCACCAACGCGACTCGCAGCACGTGACCGGCGTGACCCTCGTAGTAGAGCTTGCGGGCGATCCCGCCGACCTGCTCCGGGCTGAGCGGATCAGCGCCAAATGGGCCACCATCCGGCAGCAGCCGGGCCAGCAACAGCGACGGCTGGCGGCGCCGCAGGTCTTTCTTCCAATCGCCGAGGTCGTCGAACATCTGATACGCGACGTTGTAGTGGTCGACCACAGAGTCGAGGACGGCTGAGAGCCCGGTGTCACCGGCCAGCTGGGCCAGGCCGGCCACGCTGGCCTTGGCGATGGCGGCCTTCTTGATCGCCACGCTCCGCGCGACCTCCTCGGTGAACTGCCGCCACGGCCGGCGGCCACTTCCGAACTCGGCTTCGACGACGACGGCCTCGGCCAGGTCGCGCAGGTAGGCTCCGAAGCGCGACCAGAACGGGCTGCTGCCCGGAAACAGCTGATTCAGCAGGCGGTACGCCTCGAACTGCATGGCCACCGCTTGCAGCGGAGCGATGGAGCCGAACGCGGCGTCCGCCGGTCCGTCGATCGCCGCATCCGAAAGGAACATGCAGCTCGCGAAAAGGCGCGCCGCCACCGCCAGGCTCTCGACGTGCCGCTCATCGAGCCCGGGAAACGCGGGTACGAAGAGGTAGGGATGGTAGTCGTAGATGCTTTCGGCGGCTCCAAGTTCGAGCCTGACGGCGGATGGCCAACCGACCTCCAGCTGCTGCAGCCTGGCCGTGAGCAGATCAGGTCGAAAATCGGTTGAAGCAACGGATTTCAGTGCCACGCCGTGTTTTTCACCTCCGCCAATGTCGCCACCTCCTTGAAATGGCTCTTCGCAATGGACGAGCTGCGGACTCGAGGGCGGGACGCGCCCGCGGCGACGCGCCCGCCGGTCGCAGGAGTTACCTGACGCGGTCCCGAGAAGGCTCGCTAGGCGGTGTTGATGCCGCATGCGTTGACCCAGCAGTCATCGTTGGGGACAGCGGCCGCCATCTCGAGCCGGGACTCGAGCTCTTCCACGTCGAGGTCAGCAGCGTTGAGACTGCAGATCTCTAGCGCTTCCGGTGCGTCTGACCGTACCGGCGCATCCAAACGTTCCCGTGCATCCACCTTTCGTCACCTCCTTTTGTTCTGGAATCGGTCGCTCACAGATTGATAGGGCAGACGTTGACCCAGCAGTCAGCATTGGGGACCGCGGCTGCCATCTCGAGCCGGGACTCGAGCTCCTCGACGTCGAGGTCAGCAGCGTTGAGACTGCGAATCTCGACAGCTTTCATTGCCCCGAACCCCTCCGGGGAATCCATGTCCAGTTCCTGCACCTACATCACCTCCAAATGTCCGCGGTCGTTACTACAGGTCGCATACGCGGCCCTCGCGCACGTTCAGGGCGACACCCGATTCGTGCTCCAGGTACGCCTCCGCGACCATGGCGCGGAAGCGGGCTGCGTAGCCGTCGCAGAAGTTGGCGGAAAGCGATCCTCGTCGCCCTTCGGCCAGCACCGCGCAACCGCCCCCGCAGTGGAGGGCGTAGCGGCACTGACGGCAGATGGAGTTGCTGGCCACGCTGCGGCTGCGCCACGCGCTGAGCACGAACTGGCTCAGGTTGACCTCGCCATCGGGCTCGATGTTGCCGATGCGGATCCGCTGGTCGCCGGTCCGTTCCCAACACGCGTAGAGATCGCCGAAGGCGTCGAAGATGTACATCGAGCTGTTGGCCCCGCAAAACTGGCCGCGGTGATTTGGCAATCCTTCGTTCGCGAAGATGGAGCGGGCCTGATCCTTGAGACCGTCGTCCGGGCGGTCGATCACCCGCATCTCCGGATGGAGCTCGCGGCGCTCCTCGAGCGCCTTGTCGAGTCCCCAGCTCGTGTAGGTGCTCTTGCGCTCGGTCTTCTCGTTGGTGGCGTGGATGGGCGCCGTGTAGGCGCTCCAGTTCGGATACTTGGGCCAACCCTGCGCGATCATCTCCTGGGCCAGCGTCGGCAGGGTGTCGATGTTGTTGCGGTCGATGTTCAGCCGAATGTCGACCGAAGTGCCGAGCTCCAGGGCCATCGTGATGTTGCGAGCGATTCGCTGGTACGAACCGGAGCCGTCCGCATAGATGCGCCGCTTGTCGTGTTCTTCAGGCGTGCCGTCGAGCGTGATCTGGACGCGTCCGATCTTGCCCGGTCCGAGCAGGTCACAGTAAGCGTCGAGATCGGTGGCGTTGCTGACCGCCCAAAAGTTTGCTTCGCCGATGGCCTCCGCCTTGCGCATGATGTATTCGACGGCCGCCCGGTTCTGTCGCAAAAGCGGCTCACCTCCGAAAAAGCCGATCGAGCGGCGGTTTATATCGCCCGAGCCGAGTCCATGCAAACCCTCCAGTTTCGGTATGCCCTCGAAGATGCGGTCGATCATCCCCGTGCTCATGGTCTGCAGCAGGTGCTTGAACGCGGGATCGGTTCGCATGTGGTCCTGGAAGCAGTAGAAGCAGCGCAGGTTGCAGTCGTAGGTCGGCATGAAGATGTAGTTCGGCCGCGTGCTCGCCTGCTTGTGGAGGATGGTCGCAATCCCCGCAAGCCGGTCCTCCTCTTCTTGCAGAGTCATCTCGGTCAGGTAGCCCCGCCGCTTGAGGATGGCAATCGTCGCCGCTGAGGGCTGCGCGACGGTTCCGGGAGCGATCTCGGGCTCTGGCGTCCACTGGCCGTACAGCGGCCGGATTGGTCGCTTCAGCTCGAGCGACCGCAAGTAGGTCGCCACTGTGCCGGAGACGCGGTCGAAGGCTCCGGTGTATCCGTGCACCAGGAGCATTTCGTGGCTGTTGTTGGGAAGGTCGACATAGATCGTGTAGCTGCTGGCGCGCAGCCGCCTTTCGGTGCTCTCGGTGATCACGGGCTCGGCCGGGCCGGCCCTCGGCAGGATCATCTCGGCCGGGATGACCGGAAGCAATTTGACGGCCAAGCGTTCTCCTCCCTGGTGTGGCCGTCGTCGACGGCCATCGTGCGCAAGGCGAGCCTACGCACGCGCACCACAGTCGCAAAGTCGACGAAATCGCTGTCAGTGATCTAGCCGACAGTGCGCGGTCGGCGCGCGATCAGTGCGAACGTCGGTGTTTCTGCTGACTTTCGCGGGCGGACCGGAAGGTGTCTCATCGCTGCACACGGGAAGCAGCGTGCTCGACAAGTCCAAAGTTCCTTCCGGCCTGGTCGTCCACCGGGTCTGGGTGCCGGAACATGATTCCGACCTACGCCGGCCGATCGCCGATGTCAGCGATCGCCGCCGGCGGATCGTCGGCGCGGTCCTGATCGCGCTCGGGGTCATCCTGGCCATCGCCGTCTTGGTGACCAGAGCCGCGTTCTGGCTCGCATTCGTCTCCCTCCTCATCGCGTGGGCTGGCGTCGCGTATGCGGGAGGCGGCCGCACTGGCTTCTACGAGGTCGCCGACGACGGAGGACTCGGTGTTTACCTGGGCCGCTTGAAGCCTGACCTCAATTCGATGCACGCGACGGGGCCCTGGAAATGAAACTCGCGATGTTAAGTAAGGGCGGCCATAATCAGAAGTACCGGTGGGGCGGGCCAGGATCTTCACGCTGCTGCAGCGTCAGCTGCCGTTGACGACAAACGGCGACGGTCATGGCGTCCTGCGGTCGACGCCTGACTCGAGTAGGCCCGAGCTCCTGGGATGGCTGCGCGAGGCGACTGTCTGGCAGCGAATCGGCCGGTTGGTGCCGCTCTCCTGGATCGTCATCCTCGTCTGGCCGCTGACTCTGCTTCTGACCCACGCCCTCCCGCCGCTGGACCTGGCTGCCTCGCTCCTTGGAGTGGCGACGTTCGTTGTGGTCTGGACCTGGTTCTGGCTTCAGCCGCGAACCGGCACAGATCCCCGGCTGTCGACAGGTGTGCTGATCGCGATGACGGCGATCGCCACTGTGCTCACCTTGAGCAATCCGCGCATCTGGCATGACGGCTTGCTCGGCTACTCCATGGTCGTGGCGGCCGTCTGGCCGAGCTGGCGCCCTTCGGCATTCGCCGTCCCGGCCGTGGCGGTCCTCCTCTTTCTGGCCGTGGCGGCGACCGGATCGGGCACGATCAACGCGTTCGGCGTGGCCCTGGTCTGGCTGTTTCTCGGCTTCGGGTTCGTCGCCGTGCAGCACCTGCTGAGGGCGAACCTGCAGCTCAACGAGGCACGGGTGCAGTCCGCGCGAACGGCTTCGGCTGCAGTAGTAACGATGTCCGTCTCGCCGCGACAGCAGGAGATCATGAGTTTGGTCGCGGCGGGACTCTCCGATAAAGCGATCGCTGCGAGGCTGCAGGTTTCTCCATATACCGTACGGACCCACCTGCAGAGGCTCTACGCCCAGCACGGCCTGCACAACCGGGCCGAGGCGGCGGCCACCTGGATGGTTGGAAGGCAAGCGCCTTCTAGGGACGGCGAACTGTTCTGAAACCGTGTCGTCGAAAACGACTACACGGGAAATCGCGAATTGCACCGGCTTAGAGGTCGCCCGTTTGATGGGCGCAATCCATGGAAGCCCGCTTCAGCCCTCGCCAGACGGAAATCGTGAGCCTGATCGCGTCCGGCCACTCGGACAAACAAATCGCCCGCGCCCTCGGAATTTCCCAGCGGACAGTGCGGACTCAGCTAGAGCGTCTGTATGCGACCAACGGCGTGCACTGCCGAGCCCAGGCAGTCAACATCTGGTCGCAGATTCCGCACGCCTGACGCCAGACAGGCGGAATTAATCCTTCGCTGAGTCTCCGATCGCAGCCTGCGCCGCGGCAAGCCGCGCCACCGGCACGCGGAACGGGCTGCACGACACGTACTTCAAACCCAGCTTGTGGCACAGGTGGATCGAGTCCGGGTCTCCCCCATGCTCGCCACAGATACCCACCTCGAGGTCCTTGCGCGTCTTGCGGCCTTCCTTGACCGCGATCTCCATCAACCGCCCGACCCCGGCCTCGTCGATGGTCTCGAACGGGTTGCGCGGCAGGATCTTCTGCTCCAGGTACCGCACGATGAACGCCCGCTCCGCGTCGTCCCGCGAAAAGCCGAACGTCGTCTGGGTCAGGTCATTGGTGCCGAAGGAGAAGAACTCCGCCTCCTGCGCGATCTCGCCCGCGGTCAGCGCGGCACGCGGGATCTCGATCATCGTGCCGAACTTGTACGGCACCTTGACGCCCGTTTCCTTCTGCACCGCTTCAGCGACCGGCTTCAGCTCTGCGTGCACCACGTGCAGCTCGGCGACGGTGCCGGCGAGCGGGATCATGATCTCCGGCCTGGCGTCGATCTTTCGCTTGCGCAGGTTGCAGGCGGCCTCGATGATGGCGCGCACCTGCATCCGCGTGATCTCGGGATAGAGGATCGACAGCCGGACGCCGCGCAGGCCCAGCATCGGGTTGGCCTCGTGCAGCTCCTCGACGCGGGCCAGCACCTTCTCCTTCTCAGCCAGCAGGGTCGGGTTCTCGCCCGTGTCCTTGAGGTGGGTGGTGTCGCGGATCAGCTCCTCGAGGCTCGGCAAGAACTCGTGCAGCGGCGGGTCGATGAGCCGGATGATCACGGGCAGCCCCGCCATCTCCTTGAAGATGCCCTCGAAGTCGCCGCGCTGGATCGGCAGCAGCCGCGCGAGCTGCCTCTCGCGCTCCTCGGTCGTGGAGGCCATGATCATCGCCTGCACGATCGGGAGCCTGTCCTGCTCCATGAACATGTGCTCCGTGCGGCACAGGCCCACGCCCTGCGCGCCGTTCTCGCGCGCCTTGCTCGCGTCGCGCGGATAGTCGGCGTTCGCCCAAACCTCGAGCCGGCGGAACTCGTCCGCCCACTTGAGAATCGCGCTCGCCGACGGGTGCTGGTTCAGCGAGCGGGCCTCGATCGTCGGCACGTTGCCCACGTACACGTCGCCGGTGGTGCCGTCGATCGTGATCTGGTCGCCTTCCTTGATCGTCGTGCCGTTCGCCGAGAACTTGCGCTGCCTCACGTCGACGTCGATGGCACTTGCGCCCACGACGCACGGCCGGCCCATGCCCCGCGCCACCAGCGCGGCGTGGCTCGCCGTCCCGCCGGTCTGGGTCAGGATGCCCTTGGCCTCGACCATCCCGTGCACGTCGTTGGGGTTGGTCTCGACGCGGACCAGAATCACCGCCTTACCCTGCTTGCCCCACGCGACGGCCGTGTCTGCGTCGAAGACCGCGCCGCCGCTCGCGGCGCCGGGTGACGCGGGCACCCCCCTGGCCAGCGGATGTACTTTCGCGGCCGGGTCGACGCGCGGGAACAGCAGCTGCTCGAGCTGGCGCGGCTCGATCCGCGCCACCGCCTCCTTCTTGGTGATGAGGCGCTCCTTCACCATGTCGACGGCGATGTTCACCGCGGCCTCACCGGTGCGCTTGGCGGAGCGCGTCTGCAGCATGTAGAGCTTGCCGCGCTCGATGGTGAACTCGAGGTCCTGCACGTCCTTGTAGTGCTTCTCGAGCTGCCGGGCGTAGCGCTCGAACTGCGCGTAAACCTTCGGCATGTGCCTCTTGAGCGCGCTGATCGGCTCGGTGTCGCGCACGCCGGCGACCACGTCTTCGCCCTGCGCGTTGGCCAGGTAGTCGCCGTACAGCTCTTTTGTGCCG
>WNGG01004524.1_pt1 | contig 15574 bp, 11 predicted proteins | sample 5400661 | NCBI WGS metagenome assembly WNGG01 (sample SAMN13153372, study PRJNA577476) | soil metagenome | isolation source: 100 cm soil or saprolite under Garry oak tree replicate 1 | place: USA:California | collected 2016-06-15
TAGATCTGCAACTTTCCAGCAGATGCCATGACGTAGAGTTCAGCCGCTGCATTGGGACCGTTTACCACCTCTAGATATGGGGAAGGTTTCCCATTAGCGCTGACCTTTTCAAGAGCCTTGCGCAAGCGGTCAATAGCGAGCTGGTTCGCTTTCCCCTCTTCAGCTTGTAGCGCGACCGTCTGGCTCAAGCCGACGTACACCTGTTTGGTGATGAGGGCTCGTGCGTGCAGCGGAATTACCTGATCGTACTCGCCCTTCGCTTGAGCTTGAGCTCGAGCGGTAGTGGCAGCAACCTCCATTACTGTGACAGTTGCCAGTGGCACAGCTGGCAGGTGTTGCCGTGTACGGGTTTCCGGCGGATAGAGCGCAAGTTCGCTGCCCTCGCGCAGTCCATGAACCAGACCGGCCCCTAAAGTGACGGTGTTCCCTTCGACCCGTTGTACGGTAATGAAAGGATCTCGCTGCACCTGCAACCCTTCAAAGACCACCCGATCTCGGTTCCCCTCGCACTGCGGGGTTTGGTCGCGATAAATGGCATTCACCTGTACTGCAACTCGTTCGTGTAGTTCACTGCAGGTGGTGGTTGGCGCCATCTGTTGCAGGGTCTGCAACGTGAAATAGGTCAGCGCACCATGCCACACACCTTGCTGATCCTCGCTCTTGCTCCAATACTCGTTCGAAAGCTCCCGGTCACGGCACCCGGCCAGCAGCACGTGGGACATGCCCGTCGCAGCCCAACCGCTGGGCCCAGCACCCCTTGTGGAGGTACCAGCCAGGAGGTTAGCATCTAGATCAGTAGGGGGGAGCCTGTTATCAATAGGAGCAAGGCGGACGCGAGCTCCTCCTGGAAGCTCAATTCTACGCGTCCCAGATCCGGAATGACAACTATCAAGAATGACAGTAATATTATCGCCCTTCCGGTGCGCCAGTCGAGTGAGTAAGGCGGCGAGAGTCTTGTCGGGAATATCGTAAATATCAAAAGCTCTGCTGTCATGAGGAACAATCGTCTCATTGAAGCCATCGGGTTCTACACCAGTTGTGTCCTTCATCTGAGAACCGTGACCACTGTAATGGAACAGAATTTGATCGTTGAATGCTATGCCCGGATTATCGATGAGAAATTCTTTGAAGGAATGAAGGATAGCAGCGCGAGTGGCTTGCTGGTTTGTGTGTATACGAATGTGATTCTCAGGGACACCAAGCTGGTTCATGAGAAAAACGCGCATCGCCTCAACGTCATTGACACAGCCGTTCAGGGTCGATACGGTCTCAGACTGGTACTCGTCAATACCTACGAGCAGCGCCCAGAAAGAGGGATGGGTGGTGGCCTTCGATTGTTCTGCGTGCATCAAATTACCTCCTTGGAATCGATATTCCTTCAAGAACGTGGGTTGAGATCCGTTTGCCGCGTCAAGTTAGTGCACCGGCGTTAGAAAGCCAAATGGCCCGGATTCCCCTGAAGGATGAAAGCTCCCCAATAACGCGGGTGCGGATACTTGGCCCTCAATGCCTGTTGCGCCTCCTGTAGAGCATCTAAACGAGGATGATCCTCAAGGAGTCGGCGGTAGAAATCCACCATCAGCTCTTGTGTTTGCTGATCGGGCACCTTCCAGAGGCTCATCACCAGTGTCTTGACACCCGCCAGCATGAATGATCGCCGCAATCCAAGCACCCCCTCGCCCGTTTGTATCTGGCCTAGACCGGTGTCGCAGGCCGAGAGTACTGCCAACTCGGTACCCAGGAGATCTAAACCTGAAACATCTTCCGCTGTTAGATGGCCATTCTCGGCCTCAGGTGTGGGCACAGCACCATGTTGCCAGGTGTTTGCACCTGCCAAGGCCAGCCCTGAACGCAGGAGTGGGTTCTCTGGAGTCGCCGAAAGCAGTCCCATATTCTCACTTACCATCCAACCAACCCGTTTATCGTTGGGATCAGGTTTTTTGTCGGGCAGGAAGAAGCCGTGGGTTGCGATGTGCAGAATACGCGGCGAGTGGCAGTTTCGGATAGTACCCTTCACAGCTTCTCGCCCCAGTAGCGGCTGCGTTCCCAGGTAGAGAGCAATTTGCTCGCCTTCGGCTATAGTGCCGGGCAGGGGGCTGAAATGGAGCGTATTTCGTTCCAGGCCACGTGACTGCTGTGCATATGGCTGATCCTGCGTTGGTGCAGTTCCCGCCTCGGCGTTACTCAGGTCAAAGTCGGGAGCAGCGACGACGAGGGGAGTAGAAACCTGTCTTGTAGATGCCCTATTAAAGCGTAGCGCATCGCGTCCCACGCTGAGATAGCTAATGTGGTAGTCGTCGATCAGATAGCGATCATCATTGGTAGGTAATACCTCGAACGGCACACGAGTCAAGTCTCCATCGGGAGCGAGGAAGAGACGTTTGTACCCCTTTAGGGCTGTGATCAGTGGATCAAAGACGAGAGCATGTAGAGCTCTTCCTTCCAGCAGGAATGCATCCTCATCCGGCTGGTTTGAAGCACGACCCGCATGACGCATGCCAGCCATCTCCGCCGGTTCGGAGAGAGAGGGTGAATCGTGCGATGTTGCTTGAAAGGCAACGTCGTCTGCAGCTTTCGCCTCAAAATCACCAGTGATCGACTCCCTGAAAGCGGCTATTCTCTGATCGATGGTGTCGACCTCGCCTAAGTCAATCATCTGCACATTGTCGGGCTCGCCACTCGGCAAGACAAATGCCAGGTAATGGGCTGGCTTCCATCGTGCCTCACCGCGAGCAGGTACGGCCTGAAAATCGAATACTTGGAATTCAACGAACTCGATGAGCGCGGAGTGCTCAGGGAGGTTTCTAGCGACCGACTGCCGATCTGCGACTAGAAGTTGTTGTTTCAGGTTCATCTCTGGTATCTGGCGAGCGAGCTCAGCTTCCAGTTGGTTCTTTTGCTCGTTCCATACTGCTAATCGACTGTTGTAGGTCTCAAGACTTTCCTCACCTGATCCTTCTAAAGTCTTCTGAGCAATTTGCGATCGCAGAGCGGTTAGTTCTTGTAGTTTAGGAGCTAATGCTGGATAGTGACCCTCCACTATGGCATCGCGTTGCGCTATCAAGGCTTCTGCCCCAATGGCTTTACGCCGCAGAACCTTATCTAGGCCCGCTAGCACCGCTCCAGGGGTATGGGGCAAATACTGGTGAAGCGTAGACAGATATGCATCCAAGTGTCCCTGTATGGTTAACATGTACGTTAGCCGCTGGTTCTCGGAGCCGATTGAGAAGACCTGTCCCATCACTCGTTCTTCGAGTGCAAGAGCCTGCTCCATTGCCGCCATTGCCTCATCGGTATGGTGTGTGGCAATGCAAAGATGTGCTATGTTGAAGAGAGCCTCTGCGAGGTCTAATGGCCGTTCTCTCTCGGCCGCATGATAAATCTCCAACGCTTGTCTGAGGATAGGCGTGGCCTCGCTGTAGTTGCCCAGCGAAAGGTATAGTACTCCCAGGTTATTCAGGCTTTGAGCGATGTCTGAATGGTTTTCCGGTAGAACCCTGCGTCGAAGTTCCAACGCCTGACGGTAGAGCGGTTCAGCCGCTGCATAGTTTCCCGTCTCAACATAGAGTGCCGCCAGATTATTGAGACTTAGGGCAACGTCCGGATGATTTTCTCCCAGCACCTTACACCGGACCTCTAGCGTTTCCTTTAGAATCGTCTCTGCCAACTCGTACTGGCTTATTCCTTGATACAGTAAACCCAGATTGGTCGCCGTCGTGAAAAAGGAGGGATAATCCTGAACAGTATCCCAAATTTGCAGCGCTTGCAAATAGCATGTCTCGGCTTTAGCGTAACTGCCTATATCACGGTAGAGTTCACCCAGGTTATTCAGGTTGGTGGCAACGTCTGGATGGTTCTCTCCAAGAGCAGTGCGTAAGGTTTTTTGTACCTGCAGAAAGAGTCGCTCGGCTTCTGTGTAGTTGCCCATCTGGTGGGAAAGCGCTGCCAAGTTGTCCAGGCTCAATGTAACGAGCGGATTGTTCTCTCCCAGCTTTGAGCGCCGGATTTCCAGAGCTTGCCGATGGAGAGGCTCGGCTTTGGTGTAATTGTGTACCAATTGGTAGAGTACACCCAGGTTGTTGAGGTCCCGGGCGAACGTCAGACTCTCCTCCCCCTCAGCAGCACGATCGATTGCCAGTGCCTGCACGAACGATGACTCAGCGGTCGTATAATCACCTGCCGCTTGATAGAGTAAGCCTTGGTTATTTAGGATCGTGGCAACGCCGGGATGGTTGTCTCCCCAGGCTCTTCGTCGAATCGCCAGCGCCTGTTTGTATAGCGGCTCAGCCGCGGCATAGTTGCCTATTTGACGATACAACTCCGCTAAATTATTGAGACTCTGGGCAAAGTAGGGGTCGTACTCTCCCAGACTCTTACGCCGTACTTCCAGTGCCTGGTGCAGAATCGGCTCAGCGGCGGCAGGGTTACCAGTTGCCTGGTAAAGAATACCCAAGTTACTCAAGGCCATAGCGTACTGGGGATGATCCTCACTCAGTACCTGGTTTGCGGTCATGAGGACCTGAAGGGCTAAATCCAACCCTTGGTTGTACTGACCTTGTTGGTAAAGTTGCAAGACGATCTGGTTGAAATAGTCTATCTCTTGTTCGCTACTTTTGGACATCATGAGAAGGACACTCCTCTTTGCTGAAAAATCTGAATCTTTCCTTGTTTCACGAGAAAGCTACTTTACATTGCCAGAGATACCGCTGATCAACAACATAATCTTATCGATCAGGTGCCTTGATAGCAACATTGGAGATACGCTCTACGTATATACGTCTAAGCGGAGGCTTTTTTGTGGCAGAATGAATCGTCTTCCACTGCATAAAAACGCTCTTTATCAGAAACTGGTTGTGCTGGCTACTTGGCATATCCGTTCTAAAAAGATCGTAAATGAGAGCTCTCATAGTGTTTTTCTTTGCAATCTACCTTCCAGATAGGTGTCGTTCAAGTTTCCTGCATGGCTATTTACTTCCTGATTGTGCAACGGATATGCCAAGTTGAGTAGGCGACTGGCGAGGTACCATCGTATGATAGCCCTTTTCCCGTCACCCCTCTCCGAATGAAGTAGGGTACTGGCGAGGTTCCACAGAGTGGACCTTTTCCGTTACCCCCTTCCCGAACCGTACTGGAACCTTTCAATTCATACGGCTCTCCGGTCCCTGTTTCCGAAATGATGCGGTTGATTTTCCTGCATGAATGTTTTCATGGCACTGACGACAAACAACCAGTGTTTTGCGGGTACTGCCCCTCTGGGTGGTGTATAATTGTGCCTGCCCTCCTCACTGTTTGACAATCTCTCTCGACCCTGCTTATCCTTCCTTGTAGACTTCCCGTGATCTTCATTTCAAGCAGCGAGGATCCTTATGACGTTTCATGTGTTTGTGCTCCTGCTTTTGTCCTTCCTCATGCTCTTCCTGGCACAGCTGTGTCATCTGTACTGGACCTTGCAGACTGATAGGTGGGTTGCCTGCCATAAAGCACCTCCTCCTCTCAAGGACATGCTTGAGTGTTAGGAAGCCGGGTCGATATTTCTACAGGTGCAACTCGTCGCATTTGATATATTTATGGCGAGAGTGACCGAGAGACGGTAGGATCCTGCTGGAAACGGGCCAACTATGGGTTGCAAGGGACTACCACTTGCTCTCGCAGCCAATGGTTGTTCCAAGAAGTCCTGCGAATTTCCTCAGATATCGTTATGGTAAACCACGGGATCACCTGATCATCCGAGCTAGAGTACGCCTTTTCGCCAAACCAGAAGAGGTGGAGTGTGCTGGAGTCGGTACACGAGACAACTTATACAGACAATCTACACATTGAACGGCAGACGAGAAAATATGAATCTAATCTCAAGTTGTCTTACTATTGTAAATGCGCAATCAAGCAAGCGGTGATATTTTTGGAATTGATTTTTGTATTTATACAAGTATAGCTCATAAATATGATAAGCGCAAGTGTTCGTATTCCCTCACGTAAAATGTTACTGAACAGGGTACACTTCCCTCAAATGAAAATGTTACCGGGGGAAGTAAGAGGATGCCGACAGAAGACCAAATGACCGTCACTGAACGTCGAAAATACCTGAAACTGATGAAACCACGCTACCAGAAGGCCACGCGGGCCCAACAAAGTGAGTTGCTGACCGAGATGGAACAGGTCACGGGTCTGCACCGCAAAAGCCTGTTGCGGCTCCTCCATGCTCCAAGCCTGGAACGGAAGAAGCGCAGCCGGGGACGAGGGCGCACCTATGGGCTGGTGGTGGAGCAAGTGATCCTGGTCGTGTGGGAGAGCCTGGATTATGTGTGTGCCGAACGGTTAAGGCCGGTGCTGCTCTCGACTGCCCGGCACCTGGCGCGCTTTGGCAGCGTGCATCTGACCAGCGAAGTGGAAGCGCACCTGGCTCAGATCAGCGAGGCGACCGTGACCCGATTGGTGCGCAAGTATCGCAGCCGCAAGCAACGTCTGCCACAAAAAGGGCCAGAGCGGGCCAACCAGGTGCGCAAGCCAGTCCCCATGAGACGCATCCCGTGGGAGACGACGGAGCCGGGCCATTTCGAGGTCGATCTGGTCCATCATGGAGGAGACAGTTCGGAGGGCATCTATGCGCATACCCTGCAACTGGTCGATGTGGCAACGGGATGGAGCGAGCGGATGGCGGTTCTGGGACGAGGGCAACAGGCAATGGAAGGCGGCTTCCGTCGGATTCTGGAGCGGCTGCCCTTTGGGGTGAAGGAATTGCATCCTGATAATGGTTCGGAATTCTTCAATCAGCACCTGGTGCGCTTCTGGGGAGAGACCATCACGGGCCTGACGCTTAGTCGCAGCCGTCCCTTTCAGAAAAATGACAATCGCTTCGTGGAGCAGAAGAATGCGACGCTGGTGCGCCAGTATCTCGGAACCATCCGACTGGATACCCCTGAACAAGTCAAAGCCATGAACACGCTCTATGAGAAGATGTGGCTCTATTACAATTTCTTCCAACCCGTGATGCATTTGCAGGAGAAGATTTGTCAGGAGGACCACGTGGTGCGTCATTGGGATCAGGCCCAAACACCCTATCAGCGCCTGGTGGCCACAGGTGCGCTTTCACTCAACCAACAGGCTCGTTTGCAAGCCCTGTACGAGCAGACGAACCCTCTGGCTCTTCGCAAGGAGATCTATCGTTTGTTGGCGGCTTTGTGGGAAGTACCCTCTGCGGCCACCAGCGTTGCCTAACCTGTTCTGTTTGTCCTCAAGAAAGGAGGCTGTCGGCCTGAGTAACATTCTTATTTGAGGGAACTATCTTCCTTCGGTAACATTCTTATTTGACTTGACACGGTGTTTGGAAGAGATTTTTTAGTAGATATCCTTTTATGCTTGTTTACTGTAACTACTCAGGTGCCCAAGCGACCGGGAAAGGGTGACCATGAAAGACAGCAGTCAGAGCAGGCAGCATGGGGTGTCCTTGCTTCTGCATCGTCGAAAGATAACTGCGGATGCGGCAAAAAGCGGTGGCCCCCGTGGCACTGCGAAAGGTGCCAGAAATCTTTTGCTGCACTTTGGCCCAGCGAAGATCGCGCTCGGCCTGGTTGTTGGTAAAAGGAATGCGCAGGTCGTCAAGCAGCGCCAACACTTGCTCGGCACGCCCGAGCAGCGCATCCAGCAGATTCTTGGCCTTGCTTTGCTTGCGCCTGCCTGTGCGCGCTCCTGCGGAAGAGGCCAGTGGTGGCGGTTGAGCAGCATAGCCAGCCGCCAGAATCTCGAAGTAGCGCGCGACCCAGTCGTTGCGCTCGATGGCGGGAACCGAGGTCAGGTGGAGCAGACGCCACTGCTGGCACGCGTCATGCAGATCGAGCAAGAAGTCCTGCATCTGGGTGGCCCACTCCTGCTGCTCTTGCTGGGCGACGCCCGCACAATCGCGCAGGAGGTGCGCTCCACAGATGCTGTGCGCACAGCCATAGGCATCATAGCTTGCAAAGCGGTCGTGCATGCCTCGCCCACCAAAGCGCGGCCAGACGCCGATCTCGTCCATGGCCTCTCTGCCTCGCGAGGCATGCCAGGCCAGATGGGTCAGGAAGCAGGTGCAGTTCACATGCTGCCAATGCAGCATCCCATAGACGCGAATGCCGGTCTCATCGGCATGCTGGAGCCGACTGGCAGCGATCAGATCAGCAATGCGCTCGACCGTCGGTGCCAACCGCTCTGCGGCCAAGTCGCTCCACTCGATCAAGGTGCCTTCCGCGATCTGGCACCCACAGAGCGCAGCCAGCGCCTCACAGGTGCGAGCCGTTGGCAGCAATTGCCCTTGGTGCAGATACACGGCCAACGCTTGCAGGTGAGGACCATATTGCACTGGCGCACTGACCGCAGCGGGAAAGCTGCCCAGGTTGGTGATGTGACAGGCGGGGCAACAGATGGCTTCGATCTGATGCTCTTGGCACAACAGGCGGATTTCCGGCACGTCCAGGACTTGACGGCGTTCGGCGACGCTGCCTGGGACAGCACTGAGGTCCGCACGGCACTGGCTACAGACCGCCGGACGGTGACGCACCACTGCATCTGGCTGCTCCATCATCGAGAGGGTATGCCCAGGATGCCCAGCCTGACCTCCTGGGCGCTTTCCGCTGGGACGACGAGCACGGCGTGGCAGACGCGCCAGCCCATCAGAAGAGGGCGGCTTACTGCTCGTTCGACTGTCTTGCGCCAAGCGGTCTTCCAGGTCCTTGATCCGCGCATGCGCCTGGGCCAATTGCTCTTTCAACGGCAGCAGTTCAGCGACCAACGCTTTGAGGATCCGATTTTCTTCTCGAAGGGCCTGCAGTTCTTCTTCCTTCGTCATGCTTGTACTTTAGTTGGTTTCCTCTGCTTTGGCAAGTCGGTAGGAGACCTGAGTAGTTACTTCAAAAACACGTTATGGCACAGTATACTGTTGGTCGTCTTTTCTCTGGAACGTTGCCACTTCGATTCTACCCTTTTTCATACGGAGTGGTGCGCTCACAGCGCATGACGTTTCAAAAGCTTGGAAGAGCCATGATGTTCGTAATCCATATACACGGCGCACGTAGCTAGCACAGGGCTTCACACCCCGAAGAATGCCATTCTTCGACGCATGCCGCATACCCCTTACATCGCTATCCAAATGTAGCCCTCATGGGCAACACTTTCGTTCGTTAAAGAGCGCACAATTCCTAGGGCCAGTATATATCTTGGCCCCCCAGATTGGGGTTCAGGCGGATGGCTTGCTCAAAGGCAGTTAACGCCTCCTGGTAGCGTTCAAGGTTAATGAGTGCGAGGCCCTTGTTGTAGTAATCAGAAGCAAAGTCGGGGTCCAGGCGAATGGCTTGTTCAAAGGCTGTTACTGCCTCCTGGTAGCGTCCGAGTGCAGCGAGTGCAGCGCCCATGTTGCTGTAAGCTTGAGCATGGTCGGGGTTCAGGCGGATGGCTTGCTCAAAGGCCCGCAATGCCTCCTGGTAGCGTTCAAGGTTAGCGAGTGCGAGGCCCTCGTCTAGCCATTGCTTTGGGGATTTTTGAGGTCGATGATGCATCTTAATGCTCCTTTGAAGGAGGGAAGAACGCCTCTGGTTCGTGTTCTTTCTTCATCCCTCCATTGCATTGGGGATTTTTGAGGTCTATCACATTCGTGCCCTCAAAGATCTGAACAAATTCGAGGGCCACGAAAAACCGAGTTGGGTGAAGATCATGGCAGCCTGCCATCGCAAGACGCTGTTGCTTTGCCGTACCTGCCATCTGGATCTGCACGCCGGACGGCCATTGAAGCACAAACGATCACATTCACGGACGGAACCACTCCGATGATGCTGGAAAGCTGGATGTGGTGAATGCTGCACATCCAGTGTGCGCCGTGAGGCACTTCGAGATATTCCTGTCACAGACAGGAGGAACTAGAGAGGAGTTCCTGAGCTACCAACTTACCCGGCGGCGAAAGCCAAACGGAACAAGAGCATGTTGGGGAAGCGGGGCATGTCCGAAGGCGTTGTAGGACATGGCAACCGTATGGCTCGCCCACCATGGATAAAGCTAAACTGCTTGAACCTCAATTCCAACCTGGTGAATGTGCGCACCCATCGGAAGAACGCATGAAAACGATGTCACATGCTGCATTGGCATGAACCGGAGGCCGATGCACTCTCTGTATGTGAAGGAAGACCAATGAGGTCAGATCAAGGGATGAATGAGGGTCCTAACGTGTGGCTAAATGCTTCCAAGATGATTATGCGGCCTGAGCGAGTGACAGAGGAGCGTCTTGATCCTTCTCAGGGGCAAAGGGACTGCCGATATGGCGAAGGATCTCCGTCGGGGCCTGGGCGAGTGCCTGGAAATGCTGCTCCACATCCGCGAGCAGCAGCTCGAACGTGCTGCGATGATGATTATGAGTCACGACCCGTCGCGAGACGCGCCAGAGCCATTCAATGCGGTTGGCGTCCGGATCATAGGCAGGCGTATACACCAGGCGCAGATGCTCTTGCAGTTCGCGGAGCATGCTGCGCACGAGCAGGGAACCAGCCGATGTGTGGGTCTTGAGATTGTCAGCAATCACGATGGCCACTCGTCCTCGCTGCTTGGAACGAGCCACGGCAGCACGCACTTGCTCGCAGAACACCTCAGCGGTGCGTCCTGGAGCGACCCGGCTATCGAACCAGCCATCACGCCAGTCCACCAGGCCAAAGCCGTAGACCTTGCGATTCTCCCCAGGTGCTTCAACCAGGCGTTGCCTTCGTCGACCCTTGTGAGACCACACGCGCGTCAGCGTCGGGTGAAAGGTCACCTGCATCTCATCTTGCAGATAGAGGTCAGCACGTGGCACAAGCGCGAGCAACTCCGGCAGGTCGGTGGGAAGCTGATCCCACAAATCAGCCTCGACGAAGTCATGAACGGGTAGAGATTCGGGTACAGTGGCACCGGCTAATAGAACCTCTACCCTCACGCGTTTCCCACGTAATGGGCTTGCGCTTCGGCTTTGCGCCTCAGCGTCCAGATGGGGCGTTTACAGACGTAGTCATGGGCATGTAAGTACACGCGCACCGTCTCTTCCGTAACCTGGATGCCTGTGTGCTGGCCCAGGTACTCGGCAAGTCGTTCGGTCGTCCAGTTGGCGGTATCCTGCCCGACTTCATGGGGATCCAGCTCGATCACTCGCAGCAGCTCGGCTTCCCAGGCGGCCGTGACCCGTCGCTCTCGACCTGGAGCGGTGCGTCGCGGGACGGCATCCAATCCACCGGTGAAGAACCGTTTGAGGACGCGCACCACGGTGTCCTGGCTGCGCAGCACGTTTTGGGCGATATGGCTCGAGGTCTGACCCCGCAGCGAGAGCAAGAGCATCTGGTAGCGCGTGCGCGTTTCGGCATCAGTGGTTTCTTCGTAGCGACGGCGCAGCTCGGTCAGTGTTGGCTCATCCAATGAGGGGAGGGTTAGGGGAGCAGTCATCTCTTCTTCCTTTCTTCGATCTTCCACTTCTCTTCCTCTCATTGTATCACATCTCCGCATCACTTACCTGGAAGCATTTAGAACATATCTCGAAGAGGTACCACGGGATTACCTACGGAGGGCGACCGTGCGCCGCGTCGCGCACGATGGTATCCCTGGCGCAGCCAGGAGGAACTGAGAGGAGGGTTCCTGGGTCAACAGCTAACCTAATGGGGAAACTCAGACGGGACAACAGCCTGCTGTTAACGCGGTGATCGACGCAAGACGTGAGAAGTCGAGGTACCGCAAGACCCGCACGATAGGGGCAAGACTGGATTGTTTGAAACCCAATCTCCAATCGGGGCGACCCGTCCCCCATCGGCATCACGTCTGAAGCCGATGCCATAGCGTGCGAAGGGAAAGGGCTCGCGCCCTTCGCAACCTCTTCGCTGTGGGCGGTGACCGATGAGGTCAAGCAAGGAGATGAGTGGGTGCCCTACGTCGTGCTCGGACGTACCATGGTGACGAAACGCGGGATCGCCTTCCTCCCGCGAGGGAGATGGCGACGGAGGACTGGTAGTAGTCGTGAGAGTGATGCCTCACCAGGGAGCGTGGGAAAGCCACGCACAAGGCGAAGCAGTCCAGGTGGATGGTCTTGCGGGGGGAAGCGCACGGGATGTGCACTAGCTGAACTAATGCAAGGCCACCACCGGAGAGCCGTGTGACACGGAAACGGTCACGCACGGTGTGCGCCGTGAGGCGCGTTATGGTATCCCTGCTGGAAGCAGGAGGAACTGGGGAGAGGTTCCTGGGTTACTGGCATATCCGGAGGTGAAAACTGAAGGAGACCAAGCATGCCAGGTAAGCGGCGCATGCTCGAAAGCGTTGTAGGGCAGGGCGTTCGTATGACCCGCTCCCTATGAGTAAAGCTGGATTGCCTGAACTCGAATCCCGACTTGGTGTTTGGGACCACCCATCGGAAGAACGCTTGAAACCGATGTCACGTTGTGTCTCGGCATGAACTGTGGGCTGGGACAATCCCTCAACGTGAGAGATGACCAACGAGGTCACTCAAGGGATGAGTCGAGGCTCTAAGGGGAGCTAGTACGTACCATAACGACGTACCGCGGGATCACCTAAACCGTGCGAACGGCAAGGTGACACAGCCGCCATAGTGAGTCGTGGGAGTCACGCCCCACCAGGGAATGCCGGAAAGCGGCATGCAGGGCAAAGGGCGGCAGGAGGAACCGGTCGGAACTGCTAGGGTTGCAAGGCCGCGTAATGCGTAAGACCTTGCTTATTCCTGATGCTATGACCTGGTTGCTCTGGAAAGCCGAGTGCGATTAACGTCGCCTGCTCGGTTTGGGAAGGGGGCAACGGAAAAGGCTCGTAAGAGACCTCGCCGGTGCCCTACTTCATTTGGAGGGGGGCATTCGGAAAAGGGCAGGCATGCACCTCGCTGGGTGCCTACCATACTTCTTTTGCTTCTCTTCATGCACATCACCGTTCTTGTTATGACAGTTGGAGGACCTACCGTTGTTTATCGTTCCGTCTGATGCTTAGAGTTCTCGTAGTAGTTTCCTTTCCCCTTAAAGGCCCAACAATAGCGCAGTTTGCACCCTTCAAGCCCATACCGGGGGTGGCTATGCTGAGTTTCATCTTCAAATTCGGTTACTGTCGTCGGTATGAGAAGTTTCATCCTTTAATCTCCTATTGCTAATTTCAACCTGGGCAGGACAACACGTAGTTGCCCACATCATGTGCAGGAACATTACCATTCTACGACAACAAACTTTCTGCGTAAAGAAGCCACAGATAAGCTCTATAGAAGTATACGTTTTTTTGTCCACTGGTATTCTTAACACCACCGAGCATGCATGTGAAGGAAAGCGACTGGATGGGAAAGTGGCATCTGGCACGGTGGCTTCGTGTCATGTGCCGCTCACTTGACTGGCGAGTTTCCAGACCGTTCTTTGCATGACCCACCGCTCTTCACTGCTTGGAGTACGGGTCTTGCGTTTCTCATGAGGGGGGAAACGCACCGTCTTCCTCAACGGGTTGAGACGGCGCATGGTCGCGCATTCTGGGCATTCCACCCTCCAGCCGCCAGCTTCCTTCATCTCTTTGGGTGGCAGATCAAGAATCCCTTTGAACGGGCTTGCCGCCGCAGACCTGCGCAGTTCGCTAATCCCCACCGGGTCACGGGTCGGCGCACGCTCGACCACACGCCCGCCCGTCGGTTTTGATGGCTGAACGTCTGATCGAGGTTGGGAAGATGACGGAACCAGCAGTGAAGCGCTGGTTCCACCTTCGGAAGACGATTTTGCCCCTCTCGCATGTTTTCCAAGTAACTCTTGCAATTGCCGGGAACTCGCGGCATTTCCCGCCTCGACTTTGCTTTCCCCGCTTGACGGGTTGCGGAGGCTAAGAAGCCTGCTCCACTGGCTGATATGCTCCAGACGCTGTACGCTGATGTGGGCGCTCGGTTCGGTAAGATCGTCGATATCCACGGCCAACGGGTAGGGATTGGCCAGTCAGGTGATGCGGAATCGGCTGTCTGCGGCTGTCAAGCGCAGTTCCGCTGTCTCGTCGACCTCGCACACCAGCAACGATGCCCCGCCTATTGATCCAGCCTGCGCCAAGGCCTGGCGTATAAGCTGCAATGCTGACTCGTGGCCCTCCAGGTGGACAGTCAGCGGGAGCAGGGGGAGCGTAACCACCACCGCTTTGTACGTCATATCATGATTCGGCGCGCTGCTGTCGGTTAGATTCACCTCGACCCAACTGACCGTTGGCAAGACCCTCGTAAGGCGCGCCTGGCCAATCGCCCGAGTGAAGTTGAAGTGATCGTCGAGAGCGGCATCGAACGGGAACAAGGCGAGGAGGGTCGTCTCATTGTTGACCACTGGTTGTATCCCATGGACCGTGCCGCTATCGATGACCCAATTCCGATCTTTGTCACAGCTAGCGGTGAAGTACGGGGTTCAGGGGCCAACTGCCCCACCCAGAAAAGGCTGGCTCAGATCGTCAGGACTGGTCGCCTCGATCTGGGGATCTTGCCTGGCGATATTGGCATGTACTAGGGCATTGACGCGTTTGAACAGGTCATGGTAGGTGAGTATCTGGTTTGCCCTCTGGAGCGTGTCCAGGAAGTAGTAGGAGAAGATACCACGCACTTCGCCGCCCAAGAAATGCTCCTTGGCCTCCTCGTCGGCTCGACAACCCGCCAAAGCGAGGTGCTGCCCCTTTGGCAGCGTAAACCAGCCACTTCCGCCTTCTTCACTTCTAGCGCCTTCGTTCGCCATCATCTGCTCGATGGTGACGATGAAGCTATCGATGGGCCGAGCCACTCGTCCGTAGGCACTCGGCGCACACCGACGCGCTCTTCAGGTGCTCGGGTGCCCGAGACCGAGTGGCAGCAATCCAGGATCACCGCGATGTGCGGGCCATTCGCGGCCACCTCGGCGATCAACTGCGCCAGTTCTTTGTCCGCGAGATCCCATCCATCCTCCAGACGGCTGTCCCAGCAGACCAGCGTCTCGTCGAGGCGATCTGGCTCAAGGTACCAGAATTGAGGTGGAGACTGCTCTTGCGACCCATACCCGCTGTAATAGAACAGAGCGACATCATCTTGTGTGGCCTTCCTCAGATGCTGTCGAAAGCCGTCAATGACGGCCTGGCGTGTGGCATTGTTGTCGAGTAACAGGAGTGGTTCGAAGCGATCGCCAGCGCGCCCTATGCGATCGGCAAGGAGTGTCTGGACACGCTGGATGTCGTTGACACAGCCGTTGAGCGGGCGGATGGAGGCTGGATATTTGTCGATGCCGACGAGCAGCGCGTACACGGTGCGTGGCATGCTTTCCTCCGATGTGGGTGTTTCATGGCCCATATTTAGTGAAAGTAACGAGAAAATGGTAATGATGCGAATATCTACTTGAGCAAATTTCCTGCTGCCTCTACCCTAAGGTCCAATTATCCATTGCTTGACTGCTGCAAGCCCCTGAGGAATGCCATAGTAGCGAAAGTGGTCGCAGGGTAACACATGCATCGCGAGAGCGGGATAGACGCCTCCTCGCACACCTTTCATACTGGATACCCCGATAACCGTGTCGTTGGGCTCACCAAAATTGTGTCAAGTGTCTCGTGAAGCACCTTTCCGGCAAGACGATTG
>WNGG01012899.1_pt1 | contig 15570 bp, 13 predicted proteins | sample 5400661 | NCBI WGS metagenome assembly WNGG01 (sample SAMN13153372, study PRJNA577476) | soil metagenome | isolation source: 100 cm soil or saprolite under Garry oak tree replicate 1 | place: USA:California | collected 2016-06-15
AGCTGGTTACCAGCCGGGCGGCCTGGCCGTGGGTATCGCGCAGCGTCAGGCACAGCCCGCACAGGTGGGCCTGCCAGGCGCGGCGCAGCGCCCCGGACATCCGGTGCCGGCACGGGCGCACCACCCCGAACATTCACACCCCCGGGCCGAATTGTGTGCTGGATGTGCCTGCAGTCAAGCGGGGTCGGGGCGCATCGCCGGCCGGCTGGACCGCCGCGCTAGCGGGCTTGCCCTGACCGGGCTGGCCGGGCCGTGCCGCGGCGAGCGCGGCCTGCTCTATCTCGATGAAGGATTCGGTGCGCAACCTGGCCTCGTAGGCTTTCTTGCCACCGCGGACGCCGAACAGCCGCTTGGTCCAGACCAGGTAGATGACGAGCAGCAGGTTGACCACGAGCGCCGCGACCCGCAGCCAGGTGATCTTCACGGTCAGGTCGTAGACCTCATACGGCAGGAAGATCGAGGTCGCCACCATAGCGAAGTACTCGCCCCACCGCTTGCCCAGCCACAGCCCGACGCTTTCCACCAGCTCGATGAGAGCATAAACAGCCAACCCGATGGCCAGATAGGTGAGCGTGCGCGTGTTGAGCGTGAACGAGTCCTGGATCAGCCCGAGCAGCTTGGAGTGGCTGACGCTGAAGCCGAGATCCCGGTACAGGGCACGAATGGCAGGCAGGTCGTGGTCGAACGCCCGCTGGATGCCGGCCCGGTCATACCGGAACCGCCACACCCCGTAGGCCGCGCCGCCCAAGATCAGAAAGCGGAGGAACCGCTCCGCCGCGAACACGCGCAGGATCAGTTCGCTGCGCAGTTCCTTCCCCCGGCGCAGCAGCGGCGCCGCCGCGGCCGGACCGCTGCCGTGCTGCCCGCCGGTCACGAACGCGCCGCAGCGCAGGCACCGCCAGGCCGTTCCGCCCGCTGTCGAGGCCATCAGCCGGTCCCGCAGCTCCGGTTCGTCCGGCGCGTAGGTCACGTGCCCCCGGCGGGCACAGCCGAACAGGCTCCAGTCCACATGCCCCTCCTCCCGGGCGATCTTCGTTCAAGGAAGTCCTATCCCTCCCATACGCAGAGGGTCCAGTCCCCCGCGTGATACCTTCCACTGGCATCTGCGGCCCTGCGATACCGCGGCGACAGAATTCCTCGTTCCGTGTCCGAAAAGGCTGCAGAACCGACAACCGCCTAGTCGCACCGATCGGCGGCGATGCGCGCGTCGACACTCTTCAAGGCGAACACAGTGAGTGACGCAGTCCGGAGCTGCCACCGCCGCCCAGAGCGCCCGGATCGCCGACTCGGCGCGCTGGGTCGGCGATTCAGCCTCTGCTGTGAGCGTGCGCGGATTATGCGGTTCTGCGCGGGTGACGCTGTGCCCGAGACGTTCACCGCCGCGGTGGGCAGTACCGGCGCTGTCGATGGTCTATGGTCGCGTAATTGCTGCACTGCCGAATCTGCCCGGATAGAAGATTAGCGGCGCCGCTGCGCGGTGCCGGGTGTGCGCCAGCCTCCTGCCCGAGCCGTTCACCCCTGGGCGGCCCGCACCCATGCCGGAGGAGCCCCCGAGGGTGGTCTGCGTCGCAATCATGCGCGCGGCGGCCGCGACCAGTAAGCTCAGGTGATATGTCACCTAACGGCAAGACGGTCTCGGCGCCTGCCGGCGGATGGCTCGACGGGGACCAGCAGCGGGCGTGGCTGGCCTATATCCGGGTCCAGCTGCGCCTGGCGTACGAGATGAACCGCCAGCTCCTCGCCGATAGCGGCATGTCGTTGCCCGATTATGACGTGCTGACGGGGCTGAGCGTTGCTGAGGGGGGGCGGATGCAGATCACGGTGCTGGCCGCCCAGATCGGCTGGGAGCGCAGCCGGGTGTCCCACCACGTGCGGCGGATGAGCGCGCGGGGCCTGGTGACGTGCGGCCTGTCCGCCGCGGACAGGCGGGTCACCGAGGTGACCCTGACCGCCCGCGGGCGGCAGGCTCAGCAGGAGGCGGCGCCCGGGCACGTGGATCTTGTCCGGCGCCTGTTCTTCGGGGGGCTGCCGGAGGGCCTGGTGGGGCCGCTCGGCGAGGCACTGGAAGCCGTGTACGCCAACATCATCAAACGAGGCTCGCTCCCGCCGCCGGTCGATTGGCACCCGGCGGAGGACTGACGGGCCGCGCCTTGCCGCCTCGGTCCCGCGTCGGCAGGCAACCGCCGTGCCTGGGACCGGCACGGGACGCGCCAGCTGGTAATACGGGCGCTGCCGGGCCGGGCTCGCAGTCCCGCCGCCCCTGCAGGGCTCGCGCTTGCGGCCGGTGGGCAACGAGGTCCTCGTAATCCGGGTGGGGGCGTATGCTCCCGGCGGCGACTGAGCATAAGGAGTTACGCACCTTCCCCGGCCGTCAGACGGCGGCTACCACTCCGGCCTGGGGGCCGCTCACCCACGGCGTCCTGGTCGTCATCGCAGCAAAGCGAAGACGAGTTGGACGTCGCCGCCCGCCTGGCCTGGACCGGTGCCGCATCCCGCCGCGCGACCGGCATGCCCGACGCGGTCGGCATCCGCGCGCCGCCGCCGGGCACCGTGACCGGAGATCCCGCCTGCCGCGCCCATGCCGGGCGCCTGGAAGCCGAAATCCGGAGCCCAGTCCCTTCGGCGAGATCGCCGATGCTGCCGGCGGGATCTGGCGGAAGCACGGCCCCTGTTAAGCGCCGCGAAGCGCCTGCGCCTGCCCCGCGGATGCACGCCGTCAGCCTTCCCAGTCGATAATTACGTGATACATCATGTTGACAGTTACGTGATATATCACGTATGTTGCCGGGGAGAAGGTGACCGGCCCGCCGGGCCGGGACACGTGACCACCGGCCGCCGGGAGCCTGGACATGACAAAGCGAAACCGCGATCTGGCGAGGCGGGGTACCGGCTCCCTCGCCGCCGGGAGCGGGCAGGCCACCAGTTCGGCGGGCCGGTTGGCCGCCGCGCGTAGGGGCACCGTGGTTCACCGGGTGGTGCCGGCGCACTTGGCCTGCCGCATCGGCGTCCGGGCGCGGGCCGGGGACGGCAACGCCTGGGCCGCGGTGGTCTCCATCGCGTTGGGGTCGTTCGCGCTGGTGTTCTCGGAGGTGATCCCGGTGGCGCTGCTCGCGGACATCAGCGGGCACCTGCGCGTCTCGGTCGGGACCGGCGGGCTGATGGTGGTGGTGCCTGCCGTCGCCGCCGCGGTCGCCGCGCCGGTGCTGACGCTGTGCGCGGCCCGGCTGGAGCGGCGCAGGGTGCTGGTCGGCCTGAGCGCGCTGGTCCTGGTCTCCGACGTGGTCGCCGGCATCGCGCCGGGCATCGGGGTGATGCTCGCGGCCCGCGCCGTGCTGGGCATTGGCGTGGGCGGGTTCTGGGTGTTCGGGGCCGGGGCCGCGATCAGCCTGGTGAGCGAGCGGGCCCGGGGCACCGCGGTGGCGGTGGTCAGCTCGGGGATCTTCATCGCGACGGTCGCCAGCTTGCCGGCGGCGTCGCTGATCGGCACGCTCACAACCTGGCGGGCCGCGTTCGCGGTCGCAGCCGTCTTCGCGGCGGTCGCCGTGGCAGCGCAACTCGCCGCGGTGCCGTGGCTGGGCCCCGGCGGCCGGGTCCGGCCGGGGTCGCTGCTGACGGTGGTCACGCTGCCGGTCTCGCGGATCGGCCTGGTGGCGGCGGGCGCGATCTTCTTCGCCAACTTCGCCGCCTACACCTACATCGACCCGCTGCTGCACACCCGGGCCGGCCTCGGCGCCGGCTCGTTCACGCTGGTGCTGCTCGGGTTCGGCCTGGCCGGCGCGGCCGGCAACTTCACCGCGGGCGTCACCGTGCGCCGGTACCTGCGGGCCACCCTGATGGGCTCGGGCCTGCTGATCGCCGCCAGCGCGCTGCTGCTCGCGGCGGTCACCGGCGCAGGCCCGCTGACCATCGGACTGGTGGCCGTCTGGGGCCTGGGCTTCGGGGCGGTGCCGGTGGCCGCGCAGAGCTGGATGGCCCGGGCGATGCCGGCCAACGTCGAAGGAGGCCTGGCCCTGTTCGTCTCCGCGCTGCAAGGCTCGCTGGCCGCCGGCTCGGCAGTCGGCGGCGTGATCTACGACGCCAAGGGACCGGGCGGCGTGCTCGTGCTGGCCGCGGCCGTCGCGGCCGCCGGATCACTGGCCCTGCTCGGCCGGGCCGGCGCGGCCATCAGCTCTCCGCCAGCCGGCCCCGCCGGCCCGGCCCGCGAGCGGGGCCAGGAGGTGCCGGCACCGCCGCCAGGCGCGGCCGGTGGAGCAGGAAACACCGCACAACGACCACGCTGAAGTTGCCGTTCGCGGCCATACGGGCCGCTGCCAGGAAGGAACTGCCATGCCCAGCTACCAGGAAGGAACTGCTATGCCCAACGCGGTTGTGATGACCGGGTACGGACCGCCTGAGGTGCTGAAGTGGGCCGGGGTCCCGCTGCCCGAACCGGGTGAGGGACAGATCAGGATCAAGGTCAAGGCGGCCGGCATCAGCCCGACCGATCTGGCTCTGCGGGCCGGCTATCTCAAGGCCTTCCCGCTGCCCCCTAACGCCGTGCTCGGCTTCGAGGCAGCCGGCACCGTCGACGCGGTCGGGCCGGGTGTCACCGGCACGTCCGCCGGCGACGGCGTGACGGCCCTGCTGTTCGGCCTGGGCGGTTACGCCGAGTACGCGGTGGCGTCGGTCTGGGCCCGCAAGCCAGACGCCGTGTCGTGGATCGATGCCGCGGCGCTGCCCAGCTCGGCCGAGGCGGCCGTCGGGGTGCTGCGGCAGCTGGACGTCAAAAGCGGTGAGACGCTGCTGCTGTTCGGCGGCGGCGGATCGGTCGGCATCATCGCGACGCAGCTCGCGGCCGCCCGGGGGGTCACGGTGATCAGCGCGGTCGGCGAGCACGACGAAACGCTCGCCCGCGAGCTGGGCGCGACGCCGGTGCGGTACGGCGCGGACGTGGCCGGCCGGGTCCGCGCGCTGGGCGCGGTGGACGCCGTGTTCGACGCGGCCGGCACCGGTGTACTGGCCGACGCGATCGCCCTGGCTGGCGGGCCCAAGCGGGTCATCACCTTGTCGGACCCGGCCGCCGGCGACTTCGGCGTCACGCTGTCGGAGCCCACCCCCGGCCGTGCCCCTGGTGCCCTGGAGGAGACGATCGCCCTGCTGGCCGACGGCCGGCTGCGCCTGCGCGCGCACACAACCATGCCCATGCAGCAGGCCGCCGAGGCCCACCGCCAGCTGGAAAGCGGCACCGTCCACGAGCGCATCATCCTCACCCTCAACTAGCGCGGGCGGCACAGCGGCGGCCAGCCCGCCTGCTCATGACACGCCACCCGTACCCACACGGAGGTCAGGCCAGTGACACCAGATGCGGGCGCTCAGCCGGGCGAGCTGAGCCCGGCTGACGGCCCCGGCCCGCGCGGACTGCTCCGCTACCGCTCCGCGCAAGGCCGGTGGGTGGTCGCGGCGATGATCTTGGGGTCGTCGGTGGCAGGGATCGACTCCACGGTGGTCGCCGTCGCGCTGCCAGCGATCGGGCGGAACCTGCACGCCGGCTTCCAGGGCCTGCAATGGACCGTCACGAGCTACACGCTCACCCTGGCCTCGCTGATTCTGCTCGCCAGCTCGCTCAGCGACCGCTGGGGGCGGCGGCGGGTGTTCCTGGCCGGGCTGACCTGGTTCACCCTGGCGTCGGTGCTGTGCGCGGCCGCGCCCGGCATCGGTTGGCTCATAGCCGCGCGGGCCGTGCAGGGTATCGGAGGCGCCCTGATGACACCGGCCAGCCTGGCGATCATCGAGGCGGCATTCCAGCCCGCCGACCGCACGCGCGCGATCGGGACGTGGGCCGGATTCGCCGGGGTGTCCGCCGCGATCGCGCCCTTCCCTTCGGGAAAGTGATCACGATCGTGTCGGTGCCGCGCTGGGAGACGGGGTTCCAGGAGCTGCCGGCGTGGCCTTGCGGGCAGGTGGCCTGCCGGGCGCCGAAGTCGATGGCGAAGGCGGCGCGGTCAAACCCGGCGCCTGCCCTGGCCTGCGGTGAGGTATCGGCCAGGATCGGGGTGACCAGCGCGATGCCGAATTCGGCCTGGGAGGTCACCAGCAGTTCCGCCGAAGGGTAGCCCGAGTCCACGAGGTGCTCGCCGGGCAGCAGGTGCCGTCTGGCGAGGCGGGCGTGGATCGGCGCGGTCATCTGGTTGCCGGGCACGGTCGCGTCCGTGGTTTCCACGTTCACGATCAGATGAGGCGGCGGTGCGGCCTCACCGTCGCCGCCGCGGCTTTCGCTGCCGGTGCCGTCGCCGGCGCTGGTGTCGCAGGTCTCGGTGACGTGCACTTTGCAGCCGTTCCAGAAGGTGTCGCGCTTGACTCCCCACCGGGCGTCGGTGTCATACGGCGAGGTGATCCGGGATCTGCCCGGCGGGAGGCCCTCCGCGTCCGCCTCCCGCCGTTTGATCACCTCCCGTCCCTGCTCGTCGTCGACGGCGAGGTAGTTCTGCAGGAGCACGACCCGCAGCACCCCGGCCTGATGCAGCCGCGCCAGGAACGCCAGGTCAGGATCACTGCTGGCGGCGGCGTACACCGCTTTCAGCAAGGTGTGCCCGTCCCGGCCGTAAGCCAGCGCCAGCTCCTCCTTTCTGGTCGTGGCGGCGGGCATCCGCCAGGTGTCGATCCGGGCGGCGTACCGCGTGCCCCACGAGTCGTCCAGGAGCTGCGCCACCACCTGCGGCGCGGCCACCGCCAGCTGCTCCAGGCAGGCCCGCACCGACTCCCCGGCCAGCTCAAGGCGGTTCAGGTCCCGCACCGCGGAGATTTCTCTGAACTAAGAAATGATCATGGAGTGTGCGGTGGCGGTCGTCTGCCTGAGGTGTGCCGGACGGCTGTGATCACTAGGTTGGTGTTGCGGTCGTCGAGGCCGGCGAAGGCGTCGCGGAGGTTGACGGGAATGCCGTGGTAGCCGAACGCGGTGAAGCAGAGGTCATCGATCAGGTTGCAGGCGGCGAGGCCCGGATGCGGGTGACCACGGCGTCGCATGAACTCGGTGAGCTGGTCGCCGACCGGGTGACCGCTGCGGAGGAAGGCGTCGAGCTCGCCGAGCAGGTCAGCGATGTGGCTCAGGGAATCGACGGGAAGGGCGAAGGTTTCCGGCTCTGCAGGTTCTTCGGGGTCTTCGATTTCGGTCATCAGGGCCTGCGATGCGCAGGGTGCTGTCCTGATGCATGGAGCACGGCTGTGATCAGGAGCTGAACGTTGCGGTCGTCGAGACCGGTGAGAGTGTCCTGGAGATCGACGGGTATCCCGTCAGCCAGGCTCGCTGTGATCCTCAGCATTCGCCGCTCGCCGCCGGAGCAAGGCAGGCTGGCTCCCAGGGCAGTGATCGCGGCCGGCCAGTCGACGGTGGCCATCTCTGGCCCGTCGGCCAGGCCGCGCTGGACGTGGACGAACTGGCTGGTGAAGTCGGCTCGGTGCAGCCAGGACTGGGAGATGAGGAGCTCGGCTGCGGCTTCTGGGCAGTAGAGGCCCTGAGCGTGGGCGCGCAGCGCGGTGGCCAGCCTGGCGGGTGAGGTCATGTCGGGTCCTTGGCGGGGGCGGCTGTGCGGCCGGCGATGTCACGGAAGGCGGGGATGCCCAGGCTGACGGCGGCGGTGCGGCGGGCGGCGAGCCCGTCGACCTGGGCGAGTTTGGCGTTCGCGGCCGCGAGGCTGACCTTCAGGCCCTCGGCTTCGCCGGTCCAGCCTTCTCGCCGGGCTTCGTCGATGCGGGCGATCAGGTTGTCGCGGATGTCCGCCAGCCGGGGCCGCTGATCTGGGGAAACCCGAAGAAGGGGACATCTGACGCAGCTATGTTCATGAATACATCTGGTCCCGTAGGCTCGCCCGCAGTCGCCCAGGGCGACCCGGCGGCGTTCGAAGTGGCCGAGGAACTCCGCCCATTCCTCGTCGGTGGGGGTGCGGTACTCCTCGCTGGGTCGCAGGTCGCGGCGGCGGGCGATGAACGCCCGGTGGCCGTTGATGGCCTCCTCGGGATAGACGGCCTTATATCCCATGGTGGTATTGATGTCTTTGTGGCCCAAGATCAACTGGGCGATGTGCGGGGGCATCCCGTTCATCACGGCCTCGGTGGTGAAGATTCTCCGGAAATCGTGGGGAGAGATGGTGAGCGGCTTGCCGGTGTTGTCGGTGAGGCCTGTGCTGGGCATCGCGGCGCTGAGCAGGTCACGGATGGTGCTGGCGCTGATCGGCCGGTTCTCCACGCCCAGGAGATGCTGGAACAGCAGCGGCATGGGCGGATTCCAGACGCATTCATGGGTGTCGTAGGCGACCGCGAGGGGCACGGCCCCGTCCGTGCCGCGGATCCGGCACAGGATCGCGCTCAGGACGTCTGCGAGCTCCGGGCCGACCACCAGCAGCCGTTCCTCGTCGGTCTTGCTCGGGGCGATGTGCAGCAGCGGGACGGTTTCGCTGGTAGCGGGCAGCTGGTACTGGACCAGGCTGTGATGGGAGAGCTCGGTCAGCTCCTCGATGCGGATCCCGGTCTCGCCCAGCACGGCCACCGCCGCCCAGGTCCAGAACGTCTTGTCTTCCTCTCGGGAGAGGTCTCGGCGCACGCCGGTGCTGGGGTCCTGGACCCAGATCCGGAAACTGGGCTTGAGCAGCACGCAGCGTTGCAGTGTCTGACCGGCGGCGGTGAACGCCTCACCGGGCGGGGTGCACCTGGCTGCTTCCAGCAGCTCGGCTGCGTTCTTGCGTGCCTGGCCGACCGCGGCGATCAGGATCGGCAAGCCGGGTAGGCGTTCCCGGGTCCGCTGGTCCATCCGGGACTTGCGGTGACCGGTTTCTTTGCGGAGCTGGATGTCGCCGGCGCGGATCGGGCACGGCACCGTCCATGGTCCCCACCGGGCCGGGTCGTCAGCTGCCCACTGGGCGATGTCGAGATAGAAGGCCCGCACCATGGTCTGGTAGCTCGCCACCGACGAACGCGGGAGCTCGGTCTGGATGACCTCGCCGGTCGTGGCGGTGGATCGGGTCGTCTTGGCGTGGACACGCTGTTTCCACGCGACGGCCACGTCGGGGGCAAGACGCAGCGAGTCAATGCCGGGGTGATGGTTCTCCAGGTCTTTCCAGAACAGCAGGCCGAGCCCGAACGCCAGGTTTGTCAGGGTTGAGTAATCGATGGCGGGCTGGCGTTCGCGCAGGTAGTCCACCAGCAGGTCGCGGACCGGCCGGCAGGCGATGTCGTAGCGGTCGATCAGCTGCTCCACGGTCAGCTGGCCGCCGACCCTGGAGCTGAACATCCGCACGGTAGGCGGAGCGCTGGCCGGGAAGGCGCCCATCGCGTGCAATAGCTGATAGAAGTACGGGCCATACCCCTTGGCGGGCGGGCAGACCTGGGCACTGATCCCCAGCAGGTCCAGGCAATCGCCGACGGTGATATCAGCGATGCAACCCCCCTTGGCCGCCAAGATGACGGCGATCAGGTGACGGGCGATGGATGTGGTGGCAAAGCACGCCGGGCTGTCGGTGCTCAGCGATGTCAGCGCCGCGAAGCCGGCGACGTCACGGGCACGGGCCATGTCCGGGACCAGGATCGCCGGGGTTACGGAGGTCAGCATCCAGGCGACATCCGGGCGGATGACATCCCCGCAGATCAGCAGCAGCAGACCCGAACCGAGCACATCGGCGGCAGACCGGTTGCCCGCGCCGATCCGGCCGGTGACCTTGAGCCAGTCGATGGTCTGGGCCCGCCAGTCGATGCGTCCGTCGGCGTTCGCGCCCGAGCCGATCCACCGTTCCTGCCAGGTGCCCCCCGGTTTGGACTGGAGCCAGTCCAGCGTGCGCAGCAGGCCAAGCCTGCGGCTGTACTGGCCACCGGGGTTGTCCAGGCTGAACGGCGGTGCCAGCAGCCGGTGCACCACCATCGCCCGATCCTGGCTGGTGGCCTCCCAGGCAGCCGGGACCGGGCGGGGCGGGAACTTCTCCCACAGCGCTGATGCCTCCGCGCTAAGCCGCCTCGGCCGGACCGGCACCCCAGCCGAGGTGTTCGCGGTCGTCATCGCGGATTCCGGCCGAACAGGATGTCCAAGGTCTCGGGCCGGTAGCGCAGCGGCGGCGGCTCAGCCGGCGGCGGAGCCTGGTTCTGATCGGCCTGGCGCTGATGGTGGGCCAGCACGCTTTCGATCACATCCTCGGCGGTGGGAGTGATGTAAATCTGGGTGGTGGACAAGTGCGCATGTCCGAGCACCCACTGCACGTCGGTGATCGGCACAGCGGGGTCGCGGGCGAGCCGGTACGCAGCACTGTGGCGCAGGTCGTGAAGAGACCAGTTGGCCCCGAGTGCCGTATTGGCCCGCACGAACATCGCCCGGGCCGCGTGATAAGTCAGCGGCCGGAACGGCCGCCGCAGCGTCCACCACAACGGGTCGTCGGCGCCGGCGGCCACTACGCCATGCATCTGCTGCTGATACAAGCGCAGCCACACGAACGCATCCGGGGAGGCCGGCAACTGCTGCAACGCCCGCGACCCCTTACGGATCACCGTGATCAGCTGCTGCCCGGGATCCGCGCCGCCGCACAACACGCCCAGCAGCTCCGATGCCCGGGCGCCGGTAGAGATCCAGAACGCGACCAGGGCCCGGTCCCGATGCGAGGACAGCTTCGTAAACAGCTGGCTGAACAACTCATCCGGGATCCGCCGCGGCAGCCGCCGGGTCAGCCGCGGCCGGAACAACCCGGTCCGCTGCTTGCCGAACGGGTCCATCGGATTGTGGTGGGCGTGTGCCCGGCCACCTCGCGCAAGCGGGAACGGGTTCACCATCGGCCCTGACCCGGCCTCCAGGTGAAAGGCATAAAAGCCGCGCAGCACCGTCTCGCCGTGCGCGGCCGTCGACGGCGCATACCCGCGCGCAGGTGCCAGCTTGCCGGTCACCTGGTTAGGTGTCCCCGCCGCAGGCCTGCCCGCTGATGGAGAATCCGGCGGCCCCGCCAATCCAGCCGACCCGGCCCGCTCGCGTGACCGGACGGGCTTGCCGGTGATCTGGATCCACCGGCTAAAGTCGCGGGCCTCGACCCTGGTGGCCTGATCCCACCCAACCTCGATCGCCCAGCAGAACCTAAACCAGCGCAGCAGCGGATGCGCATACGAGCGCTGGGTACTCGCCGGGCGGCCCCCGGCCTGCAGATCCTTCAGATACTCCGCGACCGGGCGAACCACCCAGCCGTCAGGATCAAGCAGCTGATAGGGCTCCCACAGGTCGCCGGTCACCCGCAACGCGCCGACCAGCGGGACCACCAGCACAGCCAGATCCCGGGACCCGTCCTCGTTTCCGATCACGGGCCGCGAAGCTATCCGCCAGGCAACCGACCTGCCCGCCGAACCGTGACACACCTTCCCGTAGTTCAGTCAACAGGAGCACGTGGGTGGAGTCGGTGCGCATCTTGCCGCCCGCCGGCACCAGTCCATCAGCGGCCAGCCGCTCCAGCAGCGTGTCCAGCACCACCTGGTCCAGGCCGCCGGCGGCGACCCTGGTCCGGAACTCGCTCAGGATCGAGGCATCGAAGCCGGGATCCAGCAGGTCAAGACCGAGCGCGTACTTCCAGTCGATCCGGGTGTGTACCGCCTCGGCCACCTGCCGGTCGGTCAGGTCCTCCGCCTTCTGGAAGATCGTAACCAGAGCCAGGCGGCTCGGCGGCCAGCCTGGCTTGCCACGCACCCCGCAGGCGCCCGCGAACTGCTCATCGGCCAGCCACTCACCGAGCTGGTCACGCACCATAACCGCCAGCGGACGCTCACGTTTGCCCCGGTACATCGCCGCAACCGCCGCGACGATCTCCGGCGCGGGCTGCGGCCACGGCTGCGGCTGGACAGACATCACGAACTCCATCCTGCGGCCGGGGCACGGGAGAAGTCGACCGCAGCCCGATCATGCAGAACTCAAGATCCAAAACGGGTGCGCCACGCCAGGCGGGTCCAGATCGCCTACGGAATTAACCAGCAGGGTCACCCGGGGGCTCAAAACCAGGCTGGCTAGCCGCCCCGGGCGCTCCAAGTATCCGGTCTGGTCAGGGACGGCGCAAGCTCGCAGACACCCGGCCGGCCGGGCAAACAGCGCCCGGCAAGCAAGAATCAGCGCATGAAGCAGTTCTGGCGCGCCTGGCTATCTGGCCCAAGCATGGTCTCGCCTGCAGCGTGGCGGTTCATAGCAGCCCAGGCTTTCGGCGCGACAGCGAGCGGATAGCTGACGTGCTGGCCGGGTGCCGCGACCTCCGGGCGTGGGCAGGCGCCCATCGCATCGCCTCGACAGCCATCCCGATTCACTGGCCGCGCTCGACGGCGCGCTGGACCCGGTGCCACATCTCGCCGAACGGGCACCCGGTCGTGAAACTCGGTTCGGGCCGCGAGCTTGACGGCGTGGCCCATCGTCGGCAACCTGGCAGATTCCAAGGAATCGCGCCTCGCCACGCTCCATTCTGCCGCCCCGGCGGATGCTGGCCGCAGATCATCCAGACCGCGCTCGCCGGCGACGTCCTCCAGCCACACCGCCACGGGCGAGTGAGCCCTCCGGAGTTTGCTCCGGTACCACAAGCCCCGCCCGGACCGGTCCACCGCAAGACCGTACTCGGCCATTGACCGCGACCAGACCGGACCGGCTTACGACCAGATAAACCAATATGAACGTCATCCATCGCCAGCACCGAAGCGCTATCGGCGCGTGTAACGTCGGCGCGCTCACCGTCAATCGGACGCCATCACTGAACGTGACTGGCGCCAGACCCTTCGGACGCAGCAGCTTGCGCTAGATCGCCGACTCGGTGCGGCCGGGATCTCCACCATCCCTGCGGGTCACTGCGTACAGATCAGCCATATATGGGCGGGAGCCGAAGATGTCGTCCATGAATTCCAGCGCGCGCTCAGCTTCGAGGCAGCTCGCCGTCGCCCAGATCCCGGACGCCCGGTATGTCGAGCTGGCCGGCGAGGACGTCCTGCCGTACCTGGCGGACGCTGGCGCGATCGTCGATGAGATCGGGGAGTTCCTTACTGGGGCGCGCGGTACCGCCGGGTCCGGCCGGAGCCTGGCCACGGTCTTGTTCACCGGCATCGCCGGCTCCACGGACACGGGTGGGCGGTTCAGGAACGGACCGGGCGCAACGTGCGGGCGCTGAGGCGTGGGCAGCCTTTCTCGTGCGCTCCCGGTGGCCATATCGTGCCGTGGATGTGGCGGACGGGACGTCACCTAGGGGGGATGAGCCCGGCACGATCGCGCCGCCTCGGCGAAAGCTACGCTTCCAGGCCGTGACCAGTGCCTTTGGCGGACAGCGGGCACGGCACGGCTGGGGCCGTAGGGTTAACTGGGGCTATGTCGGGGTCATCATGGAATATGTCTGCCGAGCGGAAGCCGCCCAGCTGGTCCGAGATCGAGCTGGCACCGGCTGCCGAACGAGGTGAGCACTGGTGGCCGGTCGCTTTGGCGATTATCGCGGTGGTCGGCTTGCATGTGGTCCTGCCTGCGCGGTAACGGGTCCAGCCCGTATGGGTGATCCCGGTCGTGCTGCTCGCGTTGCTGGCGGTGCTGATCGCCGGGGACCCGGGCCGCATCGACCGGCAGAAAACCTGGCTGCGGGTGCTCATGGGCATCGTCATCACGGTCATCACCCTGGCGAACCTGCTGGCCGTCGGCCGGCTTGTGGTGGACATCTTGACCAACAACAAGCTTTACGCGACTAACCCCGCCGGGGAGCTGGCCGCTGGTGGCGTGATCTGGGCCACGAACGTGATCGCGTTCGGGTTGTGGTACTGGGACCTCGACCGCGGTGGCGCCGCCGCCCGGGCGCACCATCCAGACCGGAACCCCGCGTTTTGTCTTCCCGGAGATGCAGCACACGGAGTACGTGACCCCCGGCTGGGTGCCGCGGTTCCTGGACTATCTGTCCCTGTCGTTTTGGACCTCTACCGCCTTCAGTCCTGCCGAGACGTCAGCGATCAAGCCGTGGGCCAAGGCCCTCATGATGATCGAAGCGGCCGCGTCGCTCGCCTTGGCCGCGCTCGTGATCTCCCGCGATCAACATCCTCTAGCCTCGGGCTTTTCGCATGGGCCCGGCCCGGGCGTGATCGTTCGCATGAAAAGGCGCCTTGACCTGCGATGCGCCACACACGGCAGCAGCTTGTGGGGTGGGCCTACTCGTTGTTCGGGGGGATCCGGGCAGCGTCTCGAACAGCGGATCAGGCGCGAGAGCAGGCGAGATCGTGGTTCGCGTATGAGTATGGCCTCAGCGCGCCGGGGGCGACAACAACGGCACAGCCTCTGCCATCATTCGCTCAACGATCTGCGCGGCGGCCGGCACGTCGGCGACGTCGCCCACACCGCAGCCGGCGTACATGGCCATGGCCGCCACCTGGCCAGTGGTGAATACCGTCGGTGGCTGCGCGGACCAGCGGACGACCTCCCAACTCTGGTCCCGGTAGGCGGTGCGAGCGACGACCCGGTCCGCACATACAGCCGCGCGCTCCGCGGCGATGCGCAGCACGCGATGGGGGGCGTCCGGCCAGCCTTCGCCGAACGCGGTCGTGTGCACGGTGTCGCCGGCGGTCGCTGCGAGCAGCGCAGCCACGTAGCCGGGGTGGGCTCCGGACTCGGCGCTGGCCAGGAAGCGGGTGCCCACTCGAGCTGCACTAGCGCCAGCGTTCAGGGCCCCGGCCAGCGCGGCACCGGTGGCGATGCCGCCGGCGGCGATCACGGGCACCTCCACGGCCGCGGTGACCTGCCGGAGCAGCGTGGCCAACGGCGTCGTGCCCCGCACATGGCCACCGGCCTCGATCCCCTGGGCGATCACCGCGTCGCAGCCGGCGTCGACGGCGGCCACCGCCTCGTCGAGCGAGCCGACCTGCCAAAAGGCGATCGCGCCGTCGGCATGGATGCGCTCCACCACCGCGGCGTCAGGATCACCCCAGAACACATCGACGACGGGTGCGCGACGGGCCGCGAGCTCGAGCTCCCCGGTTCTCGCCGGCAGGTCGAAGGCAAAGAACCCGACACCGACCGGCCGCTCCGTGCGCGCCTGAACCCAGCTCAACTGCTCACCGAGAGACATGGGGAAGGTCGATGAGAGCATCCCCAGCCCGCCGGCCTGGCTCACCGCGGCTGCCAGCTCCGGGGTACCGGTGCCACCGCCCATCACCGCCAGCTGGATCGGCGCTCCGCATCCGACCAACCTCGTGAACGGAGTCGCGAACTCTGCAGCCACCTTCGCGAAGCTACCAGCGGGACGACAAGCATGCTCAGGTCATCAATGACATTCCCGGTGGGTGTGTTCTGCCACCCAGATCGTTCCTTCGGCGTGCGCCAAAGTGACCACACCGGAGACGGCCCCCGCGTACGGATCGGCGGATCTTCGCGCGCCTGCCATCGGATGGGTGGCGTCCCCGCGGCAGACCGCTACGCTGCATCGTCGACTGGGCCGTAGTCTGCCCGCAGGCCGCCGGGCGGCTCGGCGCCCAAGCCTGTCTGGGGGACCAGGTGCGCCAGCAGCTGATACAAGTGGCTTCCGACGTCCGCGGCGTAGTCATCACCACTCCGGGCATAGCATCGCGCTGGAGAACCCGGCAGCC
>WNGG01005999.1_pt1 | contig 15567 bp, 11 predicted proteins | sample 5400661 | NCBI WGS metagenome assembly WNGG01 (sample SAMN13153372, study PRJNA577476) | soil metagenome | isolation source: 100 cm soil or saprolite under Garry oak tree replicate 1 | place: USA:California | collected 2016-06-15
GTTCAAGCCATTAGAATCCGCAGTGGATTGAGGCCATATCAGTTCGAGACGCGGTTCGCGCCGTACTCCATCATTGTCGTAATGGGCTTCCACAAAACCATGGTTGACGTTGGCTGCGGCCTCGTCGGCCACCCAGCCGGCCGCGGAAGGATGGTTCATTGGAACATTCACAACCGCAACTCTGAGCTGTGGGTTTTCCAAAAACAACGTACGTGCAAGCGCCCCCGCACCAGGTTCATGCTGCACAAATACAATTTGCTGAAGGCCTTGGTTCAGGGCTGTTTGGGCCGATTGCACCAGGAAGCTTGCGGTGTTTAAGTTGCGTTCAACCGGAACGCAACAAATCAGCCCTTCACCCGCAACCGAACAAAATTGTTCTTGCAGAAGGTCTACGGGAAACAGTCGGTCGTTTCCCACGACCTTCCAATTGCCCGCCGACCGCAAAGGTTTAGCACGCAGCGGTTTTTCCAGAAGCTTCACACCGAGCATCCTGATCCACGAGTCAACGCCGGCTGGATATTTATCGGCTCTTTCAGCAGACGCGGGGGAATGATGCTGTTCGAGTGCCCTGGCAGTTTCCGCCAGAGTGGCATTTGTGAACTCGGCCGGCGCCACCGGCGCTGGAATATTCAGCCGGCCCGATGTCTCCAGGATGAACTGGCTGATGGTGATTGAATTTAAGTGGAGGTCGCCGAGAAACCGGTGTTCAGCTTTGATTGCAGAGAGCGGCAACTGCGTTTTCTGTGCCACCATGCGGCGCAGTGCTTCAAGAGCAGAATTTTCTGGCTCGGCAGATATGAATGGATGCGCCGGGGCACCAGCCTCTCTCGCCAGCCTGGGCAGGACCGATTCAGGGACGGTCTCGCAGGGATTCGCCAGAAACGCCAGTCGTCTCTTCAGGTTAACCGGCCGACCAAAGCGTTTTTGATAGAGCGGAGAAGCTTGAATCTCTGCGCCAAGAGCAAATGCGTATCCAACAGCAGAAAGAAGACCCCGTAGCGACTCACCGCCGGCATCCAGGGCGATGACCGGTTTAGCCATACACTCTCGAACAATTCCGGAGAGCACGGAACCGGGACCAACTTCAAGAAAGAGGTTGACCTCTTCGGCCGCGAGACTGAGTGCCTCAGCGAACAGGACTGGCTTGGTAATTTGCGTCGACAAAAGAACTTTCAGGTCGGCATCGGAGGCAAGTGGCGCAGCCGTAACCGTTGAAATCACTCGCCGCTGCAGATTTGCAAACCTCTGCGAAGACAGATGCCCTGATAATGCAGTAGCCACCGCGGCCACCAGGGGTGAGTGGAAGGCGTGCGATACGGGAAGCATGGTGGCACTCAAGCCCTGCAAGCGTAGTTTCTCGGTGAAACGCCGGACTGCGCCGGATTCTCCGGAAACCACCGTTTGTGAGGGTCCATTTCGTGCTGCGATTACAAGGTCATCGCCATTCAGCCGCTTCAACACTTCCGCGTAGCCGGCATGGATGGACGCCATGGCCCCCGACGGATCGCCCGCTTCTGCCATGGCTTTGCCACGCGCACGGGCAATACGAATGAGGTCGCTCTCTGAGCAGACGCCCGCCCAATGCAAGGCAGTAATTTCACCCAGGCTGTGGCCTACGGCAAGTGATCCCTGTATGCCAAATGCCCGCGGGGCAACGCAGCTTGAGCATAGAGATCGCGCAAAGAAGGGAAGCGGCGCGACCAGATACCACCATCGGTGTAAACCGGCGATGACTGTCCTGGAAATAGAAATCCAATTCGCGGAGCACTGGCAGTCGCGCTGAAGAATGTTCCGCCCTCAAGATCAATCCGCTGGCCGATTCCTGCTTCGCACCACGCCAGAATTTTTCTGAGCGCCCGGCTGGCTTCAGCAGGCGTTGACGCGACACACGCGGCACGGACTGGCTTGCCGGAACCAGCGGCATCCGTCTGCTTTGCTAAAAAGATTGAAAGATCGGTAAGCCCGGAATATGAAGCTTCGTCGGCAAATTGAAGGGCTTCAGCCAATTGTGTTCGGAGATCACTGGTGTCACGGGCAGCGAAAATGAAGAGCTCGCAATCCTGCCCAGAGGAGATTTGTTCCTGCTCCGCGACGGTAAAAGTACATTGATGCCCCCAAAACCAAAGCCGTTAATTCCTGCACGCAGGGGGGTGGCTGTGGGCCACGACTCGGCCTCGCGGAGAACTCGCAGTCGTGCGGCTTTGGTTGTAAGCTCGGGATGGGGATGGTCGCAACCGGTGGTGGGCGGCAGAATCCGGGTATGCACAGCCATGGTTGCTTTTATTAAACCGGCGATGCCGGCCGCCGCTTTGGTGTGTCCGATATTTGCCTTGATCGATCCCAGCGCCGTGGGCGGGGAGTGGGACGAGCCCTCGCGCATGGCGCGGGACAAGGCCTGTAATTCAGTTGCGTCGCCAATCGAGGTTCCGGTTCCGTGCCCTTCGAAATAGGCAACATCGTCGATGCGATACCCGGATCTTGCATAGGCGCGGCGCAAGGCAAGTATCTGGCCGGAAATCTCAGGACGCGTGATGCCGCCTTGTCCGTCGGAAGAGATGCCCCAGCCGCGAATCACTGCATACGGTAATTGATGATGCTCCACGGCGTCAGACTGGCGCATGAGTACGACCATGCCACAGCCTTCGCCGGGCCAGAAGCCTGATGATTGGGCGTCGAAAACGCGCATTTTATCGGGCGCGAGCGCGCCGAGACTGGAAAACCCGGCCAGCTCAAACGGATCAAGGCTAATATCCACGCCGCCTGCAATCGCAACATCCACGTCGCCAGAGTGCAAGGCCGAACACGCAGTTGCCACAGCTAGCAGGCTCGATGCGCATGCGCCGTCGACTGTGTATCCGCCGCCCTTGAAATCAAAGTAATTGCAGATGCGTCCGGCGATGGTGTTGGAGAGACCGCCGGCGAGAGACTCTTCATTTGTCACCGGAAAAGGCGCCTTGTAAAGCGCCTCAATTCTGGCCAGAAGATCCTCAGCGATCTCATGGCCCGATCCATTTTGCTTGAAAGCGGCGGCCAGCACACGACGCACGTACGGCCATCGCAGCCGCATGAGGTTTGCGCGAGAAAATTCTCCAGTGAGTGAATTACCCACGTAAACCGCGGTGCGCTCCCGCTGATCGGCGGGGGCATGCTGCAGTTTTGCGTCCTCAAGTGCCTGGGACGCTACGTCCAGGGCCAGCCAGTGCGCCAGGTCGGTTGCGGCAAAAGCATCCCTGGAGATATGGAACCGGGAGCGGTCGAACTCATAGTCATCCAGCAGGGCCGCCATCACGGGCATGATGTTGTCAGCGCTCTGGGCTTCAACCGAATAGTCAGCCAGGTTCAAGCGGACGCGCGGAATATGCCGGAATGACTGCCGTTGCGCCAGCACATTCTCCCACAACTGCAAGGGAGAGCGGGCCTCGGCGTAACGGCAGGCCATTCCGATAATTGCGATTCCTGTCATGCAATCGCTACGAAGCCATGCTGACGGCTGCTGGTACTTCAGCGGAGGATTGTGGTTTGCGTACCAACTTGCGTTTCCACAGGGCGTTTCCATAAAGGGCCAACCCTCTGGTCGCGCTGGTAAGCGCAAGCGCAATAAAGAGCCCGAAGACGATGTGCGACACAAAGAGAATCGCGTAGATCGCGGCTACGCCTGCCCCGAAACAGATCTGTCGAATTGGTTTGATCGGCGTAGTGGCTGGGTCGGGAATCATATAGAGCGAAAACAAGATAAATCCGGCGCTGGTCATGGGCAGGAAAGGCACGGCCAGAGGCGCGCTAAAGACATAACTGCGGACAACAGCCTGCAACGCGAATCCGGCGAACCACGCCAAGACCAATGGCAAACGCCCCGTAAATTTTCCATGAATGATGGTCCCCGTAATCAGAATTACCGCTGGAATCGCCCAGTGCCAGACGCCAGTGACGTTCTCAGTAAACTGGTATGGCGGCGCCAGGCCCGCCGCAGGAAGCAGAAGAAGCGTAACGGTAATTCCCAGATTGGACGGGTTGAAGATGTGTTGCGTCTGACCGTTTCCGATCGGCGCGCGGAAGATCACTTTGGATGCCACCGAGAGAGCCGCGGCAAATATGATCGGCATAAGCAGTTCATTGGCGTAAATCAGCATTGCGCAAGCAAGACCTGGAATGATGCAGGGCGGAAGAAAATTGATCAGATTGCTCCAGCTTCCAGCGAATCTCGGCGTACGCCGATTTACAAACGCATCAAGGCCTTCCAACAAAAATGCGACAACACAAGCGGTGAGCACTCCCACGATAGGTTGCGCGTAAGACTGCTCAAAGCCAAGGACGGTGTCTCCCAGGATTGTCCATGCCGTCAATAGCACGGTGAAATACCACAGCGCGAAAAACCGCATCCTGGGATCTTTGCGAGGATAGAAATTGAGCGTCGCGAATGTCATTTTTCCTCCTGAAGTCTTATGAGCCAAGCTCAATGCTGTTCCAACCCGGTTTGAGCCATACCGTTTTTCGTTCAATCTTTCCCGATCCGTTGCGCCACGCCAGATCAACTTTCAACGGCGTGTCGGCGTTGATTTGGCCAAGGCCGAAGTGAAGGTCGGCGCTGCGCTTTCCCGAGTGCCCGCTGCCGCCATCCACCTGGCCTGACAACTTGCGTCCTCCGGGAAGTTCCACGGTCACACTGGCGCCAAAGGCCGGTCTGCCATAAAGGTCAGTAGAAGGATGTCCCTGGCGCACCTGAAATGCTGACGGCCCGCCCTTCACCGGCAACAAGAGGTGTAGACCGAGGAATGCTCCCGTTCCGGAACTCTCATTCCGGTAGAGATAAGAGTCGTCCCATTGGCCGGCGATAATGAAATCCAGCCGGCCATCTCCATCTACATCTGCCAGTGCGACCCCTCGCCCGAGTAGCTCTGATGCGACGCCCACTTCGGCAGCAACGTTATGAAAACGGTGGTCAGCCCCTTCAACAAAAAATGCCGTCTGGTTGTGGCCGCTTACGTCGTCACCGGGCCGAAACCCTGGCCACAGCCGCGGGTTGCTGATGAGGCTGTCATTCGATGTGCCTAATGACTGAAGTTCAGGCCAACGGTCTATCTTGCCCTTGATGAATCCGAGAGCTTGAACGATTTCCAGCTTGCCGTCATTATCGAAATCTGCCATGCGGGCATCCCAGCCCCATCCGCTGCGCGATACTCCGAGCTTTTCACTGGCCTGAACGTAAGGCGCTTTACCCTGGCGTATTGCTTCTTTGTCTCCGGTGCTAAGCCACAGGAAGTGACTTTCCTGTAGCGCATAATCGTCGGCAATATTGCTGACAAAGATGTCGGGAATGCCGTCGCCATTCAGGTCGGCAAAATCCACGCCCATGCCTTTGAAAGAATCTTTTCCCATCACGCTTGAAGCTGGAGTCGTGAAACCCCGATGGCCCTGGAGAAGCGTGAATGCGACGTGGCCCGGCGTGGAAATGTTGTGAAGCAACCGGTCCGGCCCAAAGTCGTGGGCAAAATAGAGTTCGGGGAGGAGATCACCGTCAAGGTCTGCTGCGCCTGCGCCAAGAGTCCAGCCGTGTTCCACCTCGGGCGGAAAAACGTTTTTGGCCTCTTCGAAACGGACAAATTCATTGTCTTCTGGCCTGGGTTCTTTCCAGAGAAGAACATGTTTCGCGCCGCCGTTGAACGAACGCGATTTAGTGTTGTGCATCACCTCAGTGCCAGTTGCCGAAGCATCAAGGATGTGGGCGCCATCCTGAAAGTAATTGCCGATGATCAAGTCAGGATGGCCGTCACCATCGACGTCTGCAAAAAGGCCGGCGTTTGAATACCAGCGCTCTGCGCCGGGGACTAATTCCACGGCAACGTAATCTTCCGCGCGCAGCGGGGCAGCGCGGCCAGGAGTCCCGGATTTTCGAATAAACGCGACAGGCGTGCGACCCCAGTAATAAACGACAACGTCAAGCAGTCCGTCTTCGTTAAGATCCCCGATCAGGCAACCCATGGGAGCTGTGGTTGCGGGATCGTTGTGTGACGGCTTGAGTTCAAAGCGCGGATAACGATCTCCGGTTTGCGGCGCCGGTTGGATTGTTACCTGATCTGTCCGAGGATCGACGAGGCACACATCATTGGGCAAACCATCACTATCAAGATCGCCAACAGCCACCGCCGCCCCGACCGAGGAAATCCATGCAGAAATTCGCTTCAGGCTGGGCTGGACCGCGCGAACATTCTTAGACTTCGAGTCGCTGGCCATAGGAAATACGTGGGGGACAAAATGAAAACGACTCGCCAGATGCATTCTTTCGGCTGCAGAGATATCCGGAACTCTTGCTTCGAAAAAGAGAAACACTGCAATCAAACATGCGGCGATTCTAGTGATGTTGCGATGGAGCCAAGGGGGAAGAGACAGCGAGTTCATCTGAATAGCCTCTGTTGGGAATTTCTAACCAAGACACAAACGATTTCTGAAGAAGGAGCCGCCAATCCTGGTACAGGCACGAATGAAGTGGGTTGATGCGTGCAAAGGCGGTGTCACACAGCGCAGCGGCTTGCTCGGCCGGCATTCCGCAAATTATGGAACACGCCATATCTGTGTGTGGTGCGGGATTGCCCGCCAACTGGCGCGTCTTGGCCGCGAAAGCAGCGCCCTGGGTAAGGGCCGCTGCATGCAAACCAGATTCCTGCCGCAATTCCGCGATCGCAGCAGGAGCAATCCCGCCGGCGTAGGCACAGGCGAGTCCCACGCCGCTCCATGCGTCATTATGGTACAAGGGCGAAAACTGCAAGATGCTGCGGCATATCCTGCGCACATCGGCGCCGTCGATAAACCACAAGCTTCGTCCCAGCCCCTGGTAGAAGACGTGGCGGCCATGCTCGGAGAGACGAGATGTACAAAGATCCGAAATCGCTTGCGTCTTCCCTTCAAAATATCCCTGGTGAAATCCGTAACCGTCGATAGCCAGCCAGCGCAGGACGGGATCCAATTTTGCGAAGGCCCGTTCAATGCGACGCCGCGTCCATGGGAGTCTCGCGTAGGCCCATCCTGCTCCCACATGCAGCATATAAAGGTGACGGCGGCCGGCGCCTGTGGCGAAGCGAGAGAATTGATCGCTGCGGAACATGATTCCATCTTGCAACGCCAAGGCCATGGCTGCGCCTTCGTATGCAAAACCGCGCTGATCTGGTTGAATTTGATCTAGCTCCCTCGTCAATAAATTCTGATCATCGTGCACCAAAGCTGCGCTATAGCCACGGAGAAAAGTTCGCCCGATGGTTTCAAGATGGTCGCGGATCGCCGGGTTGGAGCAGGTGAAGCCGCGACGATCAAACTCCACCTCGCGAGGGTTGATCTCCAGGAACCGGCGGATGAGTGAGGGAACGAGCATTACGACTGGGTCAAACGGCCTTTCGCTCCTGGGGTGAGACTCCGCCAATGGGCTTCAGCCATGAGATGTCAACATCCACAACAAAACTTCGGGCGATGGAATCAATGGAAACTACAACCCGCGTGTTGTTCCCGCTGCGCAGCAAACAGCCGCTCATTCCCTGCAGAGCGCCTTCGGTAATCAGCACGCGTTGGCCAACAACAAATGAGGAGTGAGGCGCAGCATTGCCAAACTCCACGCCCCTTTTTATGCGGTCGATCTCTTCCGGCGAAACGATGGAAGGAGAGTTCTTGCTACCGATCAAGCCAACTACATTCGGGAGCGTGAGGACTTTCATGCGATCGGCCAGGTCCATGTGAACGAAGACATAGCCGGGAAAAAGCGGCATCTCCAGCGTCACGCGCCTGTCCTTCCACTGGCGCACAGACCGATAGCAGGGAAGGAAATATTCGAACTCGCTGTTTGCCAGGCGCTGAGCTGTCCTCTTTTCCTGGTTGACCCGGACATGCAAGACAAACCACGTAAGAGAGCTGGGATCGAATGGCAAATAGCTTTGGACCAAGGGGAGGAGCTCTTTTCAGAGGGTCGACCTTACCGCAGTGGATACAGCTTCGCCCTATCTCTTACAGGGTGATGGTCCAACACTGATTCGGTGTCGATTTGCCGCAGCTTCGATCAGGTGCTCGGGGGTACCTGATTTTGTCGAAGTGGTACAAGATGTGGCACGAGCCTTGAGGCCACCTCAAGATGTCAGGTTCCGAAGGGTGGCCTGATGTCTTGAGGAACACAAAATAACCCGTTGCAAAAATGTTGGCAAGACAAAATTGAGATTGTCTTAAAGTTTTACTAACCAATTTTCCCAAAATGAAATTCGCCAGAGCGGCGCCTGAGAGGGCAAGGAATTAATCGAGAGAACAAGGTTTTATTAAAACATCAAAAAATGAAAGGCGTAGGGAGAACTAGCCTGCGCCTTCAGGAACTCACCTCGATCCTTTTTACTGCGCAGAAATGCAAGCTTTCACAGCTATATTGCCAATCGTCTGGGCGCCATTCTTCGCGGATCCACGTTGCGCGGCACTGGCCGTCGTCGGGCTGGTCGGGCTCGCAGTTGTATTGCAGGTGCTTGGAACAACTGGATGTGGACCGTTGTGTACCGGCCTCGGGTAAAAGCCTCCAGAGGGAAAGCTTGAAGACGACGGATAACCCGACGGCGGAGTGGAACTCCAGGACGAGCCCGAGGAAGTCAGCGTGATGGAAGAAGCAGGTTGATGACCAACATAATTAGCGGAATTTGTGACGCTGGCGCCTGCTTTAACAAAGATCACGTCTGCATTCACAGTGATACTTGAATCGAATGTGCCATTGGTGCGGACTGTCACTGTGCCGCTGGAAGCAGAGAGGGAGTCCGGCTGCGGCAAAACGCTGGTGGGAATCGTTCCGCCCGAATTGTTGAGCGTAACGTATACGTCCACTTGCTGGCCTTGAAAGGTGGTGCTGTTGGTGCTCTTCATGAAAAGGGCCGTCACATTGGCCGGCGTGATTCCGCCTCCAGTAACGTCCTGGGTCCTATGCATGATGGTGTCTGTTGATCCCGTGGACGACTGGATAGGAACACCTTGGAGAGGCACGTTGCCTAACCCAACACTGCTTAAGTCAATGGAAGCGCCCGAGCCAGTTTGAAGCAGGTCGTAGCCGGCAGTTTGGGCAGACAAAGGGATTGCGCAAACCAGCAGCACGGCAAACGAGACAACTAGAAACAGCCGCGACTTACGGTCTTTGCTCATTAGAAGATTGTTCATTGTTACGCTCCTTGTGGAGTGTAATTAAAGTGTGTCCGCGGACCCGCGTCTTATCCGCAATTGCTAACATCGCGTACATGACCTTAGCGCCCTGGAAGCAGCGCTTCAGGCGGAATAGCGGTGAGGTCTCTCTGCAGGCTTTCCCCGGGGCCTACCGTTATCAGTTCCGCCACGCCCTCAACGGTTCTCTGCAGCTCAGGATCAAGCCACTCAAAAGGTTCTATCTCCTGAAAGGCAAATAACTTGTAAGTACCCGGCGGGACGTTTCTGAGGACAAACAAACCGTGCTCACTGGTATTGGTGACCCGATAGAAATTACGGGAGCTACGAAGCTCAGGTGCGGCCGGAGCCAGCACAACAGTTGCGCGGGACGGCTGGCCCTCTTTTCCGACTGTTCCAGAGATTTGCGCGCCATTGGCGACCAGGACAACGTGAAGTTGCCCGCGTCCACTCTCGCTGACATTCACCTCCCCGGCCACTGCATCGCTGTTGCCCAAACTTTCCGTTTTTATCCAAAGCCCTTGCGGCAATGGCTCAACCGAAAGAGTCCACAGCCCGGGAGTAACCCCGGTGAGCCGGATGCTTCCATCGCTTCCAATCTTGGCTGATGGTTCAGGGCCAAGGGCAAGTCCCTCCGACGAGGAAAGGCGGAGAGAAAGACTTGGCAGACTTCCGCGCGGCGCGCCTTCTACTTCAACAGATCCGGTTATCTCAAACGCAGGAGTGAGCAGCAAGGCGACATCTTCCGGGGATGATGAAGGATTGACCTCAACGGGTACGCGGCCGCCGAACGACCTTCCAGCGAGAAGTTGTGATGCAATAAGGATGTATGAACCGGGAGGGACGCCATGGACCTCAAATTTCCCGGATGCGGGATCAACGAAAGCGGAGAGGCGGTCAACAAAAGATGCAAAGTTGGCGTCATTATGGGCAAGCACAACCTCTATCTGGCTCGATGCAAACTTGCCAGACGGGCTGACCAGGTGCCCCCGAACAGTCACTGCGCGAACTTTGCGCAGACGAAAATCCACGTCCGCGAGTTCGGCGCCTTCAGCCAGAGATATTGGTGATGCTGAATCCAGATCCACTGCGCCAGGAAAATAAACCGGGACGTAAAAATCCTGGGCTTCCGGAACCAGCGCGCCGGATTCAAATGGCCTGGACATGGGTGCGCCTGGCATGGATGCCCGAAGCACATAACGTCCAGCGCGGAGACCGAAAATTCGATACTCGCCGCGATCGTTGGAACTGGTCCCACTGACTGAAACCAGTTGACGCCGCCCATTTGCATAGCTAAAACGCAAGGCCTGTATCCCAACGGCCTGGAGGGGCTCACCGTCCTCATCGACAATGCGACCAGCGATTGCGCCCAGTGGGACAAGCCGAAACGCGACTTGGTGAAGTTGCTGCCCTGGCGCCAAAGTCAGATCCGTTCCCTCACCGGCAGGCGAGAGAGCGCCATAGACCTGCCGCGCAAACCCGTTCCGTTCCACCCATAATCGATACGTCCCGGGCGCCAGTTGAAGAGTGAAATGGCCTTCCACGTCCGTGTCTGTACTGACCGGAGACGAAGCCCCGGCATCAGGGGACGTCCTGGTGTAAATCACGTGTGCGTTCTTGATCGGGGCCCCTGACATCTTATTGACGACGGAGCCATCAATAGTGGCGACGGATGGCGCTGCCCGCCCCGGTGTAATGAATGCCAGGCAAACAGAAAAGAGAAGACACTTTGGCATGACGGACAAAGCTGTTTGCACCCTGGATAGAAAAATTAGTTGCGGACCAAAAGCCATAGGCCAATGTATTCGGGGACTTCGATTCGACTGAAGCCAGTCCGCAGCCTCAGACCTTTTCAGTGAGCGATCCAGATCAAACCTGATTATCCAAACCTAGAGCAGCGAGTTCTTATCCGAACTTGCTAAAAGACGCTAGCGGGGTTTAAGCAGCTTGTCGATTTCAGAACGCAAATCGCCGTATGCCATTGCGCCGGGATGATAGAGGGCGACGTTTCCATTGCGAGCCACGAGAACAAGCGTAGGCGTGGTGCTGGCGCCGTAGAGATCAAAGTTCTGCTTGCTGATGGGAACGGCGACCCCGGAAAGCTGTGAGTAATAACGCTCGCGGACGGCTTCAATGTATTGCCTTTCCTGCGCCGGAGAAATATTGTCCTGCGTCCCGGCATAACCATAGCGCTGGGTCGGGGCCACCACAACAAAATCGCGCGACGGCAGCTCCGCCTGGAGGCGGGCGATCACCGGTTCTTCAGCCTTACAGTCACTACACCAATGCGCCCAGAAGAAAAGCAGTACCACCGACCCTTTGAGGGCCGATATAGGACGCGGCTTCGCGCCTAAGTATTCAGCAATCGCCAGCGGCGGCGCGGGCTTGCCGAGGAGTACGAGTAGGTTGAGGTTCTTCTGCAATCGCGCGCGGATGGACGTCTGGCCGTAGGTTGTGATCGCCTGGCGCAGGAGCAAGATTGCTTTTTGAGTCTGGCCTTGTCTGGATAAAGCCTGGGCCTGCACCTCAAATGCGGCCCCCAAGGCGTTAGCTAAATGCGGTTGCAGATCGAGTTTCGAATTATTCAGGAGTTGAAGCGTTAACCTCTGTGTTTCCTGGGCAGCCTTGTTCGCTTGTTCCATATCTCCAGTTGCCAGTTCAGCACGGCCGACCCAGGAAAGGGCGTCGACATATTCGGCATCGATCCCGCGTTGCGAACGATAGGCAGCCAGCATGTTTGTGGCGGTCTGGAAGTCATTCCGCGCCACGGCGAAGCGCACGTCTTCAACGATGCCGGCGGCAGCCGTGAGCTGGAGAGAGAACAGGAGCAGAAGAACTCGAAGGAGCATAGAGAGATTGCCACGGCGCGGCGTCAGTCGAAGCGACCGATAGTTACCTTATCAGTTTACTAGAGAATCATAGGTAGGTGCGAGGCTGGCAAAGTTGCTGGGATGAAAAGCACGGTATCGATGACCGAAAGTAATTCCGTCCCAGATTGGAACGACTGCGTCCCGCACAAAATAATCAGAATCCATTCTGCTTGACAGACATCTTATCAGCTCGTTAGGATTCATTTTCCGATGATCGCACTGCGCCAGATGCCGATGATGTGTTCGAACAACGCATGTTGTTCGATCGTCTTGTTCGGCACATCTGGCGGGTGATCTTTTCAGCGCAAAGTTTAAAGAGTATTCCTGAAGCCCACTCACCAGACGTGAGTGGGCTTTTTGTTTTGGGGCGAAAGCAATGGATGAATGAGGAGGTACAAACAAATGCCAGGCAAGACAAAAGCAGTGGAGAAGCAGCGAAGAGCGCTTTCACTGGACGGTTGGGCCGTGGGAATAGCGTTGCTGCTGGCGGCGCTGGTACGGCTGGGCGTGCTGAAACATATTGCGTGGTAACGAACGAAGACAGATATTGAGAGGAGGATCAGGGAAATGGCAAGTTCTACAGCTGTACTCAGAGCAGAACCAATTCAACTTCCTAAAAGACTGCTGGCCTTGCTGCCGGGGGTCGCGTTGCTGACCAGTGTGGGACTGGCGGGAAAGGCACTGGAGAAATCGATCAGCACATATACCAAGGCCCACCATCTGGTGGTTCCCAACATCGAGTACGTTCTGTGGGCGATCCTGATCGGGTTGCTTATTTCAAACACAGTCGGCGTGGCAGAGGTGTTCAAGCTCGGCATTGCCACGTATGAATTCTGGTTGAAAACCGGGATCGTCCTGCTGGGAGCGCGCTTTCTGCTGGCGGACGTGCTAAGACTGGGCGCGGTGAGCCTGACGCTGGTGTTGATTGAGCTGATTTTGTCGATTGGCTTTATGACGCTGCTGGGGCGGATCTTCAAGCTCAGTCCCAAATTGACCAGCCTGCTGGCGGTGGGATCGTCGATCTGCGGCGTCTCAGCGATTATCGCCACCAAAGGCGCGATTGAAGCGGATGACGAAGACGCGTCCTTTGCGATTGCGGCAATCCTGGCGCTAGGCGCGCTCGCGCTGTTCACCTTTCCGCCAATTGGACACTGGCTGGGAATGAGCGACCGCGTGTACGGTCTGTGGGCCGGGACGGGCGTGGACAACACAGCAGAAGCGGTGGCGGCGGGCGCGCTATATTCCGATGCAGCAGCCAAGATTGCCGTGCTGGCCAAGACCACGCGTAATGCCATGATCGGCTTTGTGGTGCTGGGATACGCGCTATATTGGGCGGCGCGCGAAGGCAGGCAGGCGGTGGGCAGCAAGGCGACGTTCCTGTGGCAGAAGTTTCCCAAGTTTGTGCTGGGATTTCTGCTGATATCGCTGCTGGCGAGCCTGAGCGTCTTTAATAAGGACCAGGTGAACAGCCTGGCGAATCTGTCGCGCTGGGCCTTTCTGCTGACGTTTGCAGGGGTGGGCCTGCGGATCAATTTCAAGGAGATGAAGAAACAGGGGATCAGGCCGTTCATTGTGGGAGCTCTAGGCGAGGTGGTGATTGCGGCAATCACGCTGGGACTGGTGCTGGGCGCGAGCAAGATCGTGAAGCTGTAGCTCACTGCAAGCCGCTCCAGGGCTTGGTCGCCCTGGGGGCGCTTGGTTCTCCGGCCTTTATGGCGATAGCCGCCGCAGGCGGTCCCAAAGGGCGCCTGCACCCATTAAGAATCACTGAAAGAGGAACCACCACGCCTGGACAGATATGTCTAATTTCTGGATTGTGTACCGTTATTGGACGGTCTCCCACCTCTCCATCCGCTTAGGCCGATGAGGGCAAAATTCTCAAACAACTAATTCTATTGCTTATGGGATGGCTTTCCAGGGTTGGCAAGCCAAGTGCAACTTTTGCGAGATGCCTCCGCCCGCATACTCAACAGCGGAGCCTTACTAAAGGACCTCTCAGTCATGTATCGAAGCACTTTCTGGGTGTTGCTTTTCATGGTAGCTATAGCATTGCCACAGGCGAATGCCCTTTCGCAGCAGGCTGCCTCGGCGACGACAGCCGCTGTAAGCCCTGAAGATGTAAAGCTATTGCTGCAACGGCTGCACGATTTGGAGGATCAAGTCGCAGCGCTGAAAACCCAAGTAAACAAAATCACCGACAACTCAAGTAAACCGTCTGAATCTGCGGTAAACGCGCCTGTTTCGGAACCAGCGACTGAGCAGGGCATGTCCATGCCCGGACACACCGGAGAAACTGTAAGTGCACCTAGGTTGCAACTTCGTGGCTACGGAGATGTTGGGTGGAATGCCAGCGATTTGAAAGGCACCACGAATTCCTTTGCGCTCGGCCAGTTTAACCTGTTTATTACTTCACGCTTGACTGACAAGGCGACCGTCCTTTCAGAAACCGTCATAGAGGCAGAACCGAGCACGAACGACTTTGGAATTGATTTGGAGCGACTAGAGCTGATTTATGCCGTGAACGACCATCTCAACCTCCAGTTCGGGCGTTTTCACACAGCAATTGGTTTTTACAACACGGCCTACCACCACAGTGCATTCATGCAGACCACATTGGGGCGTCCTTTCTTATTCGCCTTTGAAGACGGGGGCGGAATTCTACCGGTTCACAGCGTGGGCATGAGCGCCATAGGAACGGTTTCCCACAAACTTGGACTGCATTACATCGCCGAAATAGGCAATGGCCGAAACCCGCGTGCTGGTGTCAATCCGGTTCAAAACGTCAGCGATGACAATAACGGCAAAGCTTTTAACCTGGGATTGTTTGTGCGCCCTGACTCGCTACCGGGCGCGCAATTTGGGTTTTCAATCTATCATGATCACGTGACGCCCGCAGGAAAAGCAAATGTGACGGAAAATATTCTGGCGGCACACGTCATCTACCAGAACAGCCGGTTTGAATTTCTGAATGAGGCCGTTCTCTTGCGGCACAGTGTCCAGGGCAGCGTTGTTGCCGCCAATACGCCGGGCTTTTACTCCCAGCTATCCAGACGCTTTGGCAACTACCGGCCCTATTTTCGCTATGAATATGTCAATGTGCCGGTCAAAGACCCACTTTATTCCGACGTAGGTCTCTTTCATGGGCCGAAGACCGGATTGCGCTACGACCTGAATGACTTCACCGCCTTCAAAATCGAGTACGGGCGCACCATGCGGCGCGGCCTGGGCCCGGTGAACTCGTTGGGGACACAGCTGTCATTCGAGTTTTGAAAGTAGACATGAGGAGCAGATACATTCTCGCCTTGGTTGTGATGGTGGCATGCTCGCTGGGCGGCTCTCAGGCGTCACAGACCGGGGACATCGCCGTTGTGGTGAATTCCTCGAACCCGGTCAATGATCTTTCATTGTCGGAGCTGCGCAACATGCTGATGGGAGACCGGCGGTTCTGGAAGGGAAACGTCCGGGTCAAGTTGATTCTGCGGGAACCAGGAACCCGCGACCGAGACGCCGTACTAGTACTGTTGTTGAGGATGGA
>WNGG01007956.1_pt1 | contig 15566 bp, 19 predicted proteins | sample 5400661 | NCBI WGS metagenome assembly WNGG01 (sample SAMN13153372, study PRJNA577476) | soil metagenome | isolation source: 100 cm soil or saprolite under Garry oak tree replicate 1 | place: USA:California | collected 2016-06-15
CCGCCGTGGTCCCGCCTCCTCTCCAGGCCGCGACAACGGCCCCCGCTCCCGCGGTCGCTCCCATCGAATCGAGCAGGCCGGACGCCAGTCCGTCGGAGCCTGCTTCGAGGGCCCGCGCGGAGGAGGTGCCGACCCTCGGACTCCCCGGCCTGTCCTTCGTGGGACATCTCGATGAGGCCCACCAAGAGCGCCTCGACATCGATCGAACCGAGCCGATCTCGCGTCCCGCGCTGCGCGGGCCGCTCATCGGTGGAACAATCATTCCGTCTGAAAAATAATAATGGAGGCGACCCACCCACCTATGAGCCTCACGATGCACTCGACCAGGGCGCGTTGCCGTATCGATCGAGGGCTCAGCTCCGAGCCAGGGGACTTGTTCGCCCCCCCACTTCCGCGATTCGTGTCGCGGGGCGGAGCGCGCCCACCTGCTCGTAGGAGACTGAATGCCCATCACGTCGGGGACTGACATTCGGTGGTGCGAGCGATGCCAGCGGAAGGCGGCAACCTCGTTCTGCGAGGTCTGGCTCTGCGGCTCCTGCTATCAGAGACTTCACCCGCGAGACCCTTACGACGGCCACCTGGTCCATCTCACGCGCGGCGAGGCTCGCCCGGAGGACAAGGGGAACCTCGAGCCCTGGATGCCACGGGAGCGATTGCGAAGTCGCGATCCGCATCGGACCGGGTGAATCGACGATGTCCGGGGGACTCTTCAGCGGCCTGAGCGTCGTGATCCCGATGAAATCGGACGAGGACCCCCAGTGGGTCGCCGACCTGATCGCGACCGCGCGACACGAGTGCAACGAGATCGTCCTGGTCCTCGAATCCCGCGCCGACATCACCGCGATCCGGCCAGCCCTCGGATCGTTCGGCGAGAAGACCAGGCTCATCTTCCAAACCGGAAGCGGCAAGAGCGACGCACTGAACCGCGGACTCATGGAGGCAAAGAACGTTCACGTCGTGTTTTTGGATGCCGATGTCGCTCTCGAGGTCGGGCAACTTACGGCGGTCCTCGACATGCTCCAGGATCCTGAGGATCCCGCGGAGTTCGTCAGCGTCTCTTACGGTATGCGGGCTCCGCAAATCTCACCGTCCGCGTTCTGTTCTGGGTGGTTCTTCGGCGCGAAAAGGTCGACATTTATCGAACTCGGCGGATGGAGTGAGGGTTTCGTCGAGGATGTCAAAACCGGGCGCAAGATCGCGGCAAGCGGGCACACGATCCGTGTGGCCTCATTCACCTGTCGCTTACGACGAGGCGTCCGGCGTCCTGGGCTGAAGTTCCTCAGCGTCCTCGAGTCGTTCATGGGACATAGACAATAGGGCGGGAGCCTCCGTCCGGCAAAGATCGAGGAAAGGCTAAGCGACTTCTTTCAGCGGTGTCGCGTCTTTGCTGCAGAACTGCGTTCCCACCGAATAGTGCGAGCCGCATGTGGGACAAAACATTCCTTTACCGCTTGCCCAAGGCGTAACGGCTGTTTGGGGTGGCTGTGCTGCGTAGAGCGAGGCGGCGGGAGTAGGGGAAGGGGGGATACGCAGGTTCCCGAGCGGCAAGATGCGCCGAACAGCGGACAACGCGACCAAGGTGGACACCAAGAAGAATGCGAAGACAACGAAAGCCAAGAACCAGCCTGTTCCCCCACCCCACGAATAAGTTGTTGGTCCAAAGAAACCGTTCTGTGTGTAGGAACCGAAGAAACTGCTCACAGGAATTGACCCTCCCGAAGATGAAATCGCTGCGGGGAGTGCGAAGTACAGGTAGACGGGCGCAATCAAGAGCAAAACCGAACCGATCGCACCGGTGATGAGGGTTCCGACGCCCAGCCTGGGCCAGAATATTGACAAGATGAAGAAGACAAGCGCGAAAATCGCGAGCGTAAGCGAGCTAAACACCAAGGTGTTTGTTAGCCCGAATGCGTCGTGTATTGCCGGGTTGCCCTGATAGCTCTGGCAGGAGGAACCGCTGCAAACGTTTCCCAAGTACCAAGCTGACGTTCCGCCGCTGCTCGAGGAAAAGTTCCACCACGAAAGTGATGTCACGATCGCAACGAGGACAATCGCCAGGATCACAAGTACAAGCGCGACTATTGTCCGCCCACCGAACCTCTGTGCGAGGTCGCTTGGGTGCGCGACCGTGTGCTGTTGCAAGATCTCTGCCCCCCACTCCAACATGAGTAGACCCCTGACGGTAGTTAAGCCCTACGCGAACACCTCTTGAAAAGACCTGTTTATTCGGCGCTTGCGGTCTCGTGCCGCACGGGCGGCCCAAAGGTAACAACGTGTTACCTTTTCTCTCCGATTTCGGCATTGAGAAGATCGAGTCCTCCCGGTCTCGCGCGGTCTCGCGTATCACAATGTGATACATGGAGAAAAGTGGTCCGTTCCTCCTGGTGGAACGATGTAGATACGGCATTCCGGGACCCTGTAAACGGCCATTTCATGGAGAAAATGGGGTTGACGTAGCTATGACGTAGCCGCGTCAACGTCTCACGAGGAACAAACGATTACACGTACTTTCGTGGCTTCTCTTCCCCCGTCCCTCGGCACCGTGGGCACTCCTTCCACTCGTCGTCGCCGAACTCGATCCGATCGCGCATCGTCGGCGGCACGACCTTGAGGCCGCGACAGCGACGGCACCTCACCCGATCGCCCTCGAGGCCCGCCGCGTCACGAGCCGCGTCCACGCGACGCCGGACGCCAGGCCGACGGCCATCAGGACCCAACGGTGTACGAAGCTCGGACCCGGCAACGTGCCGTAGTACAGGACCGAGCCGTTCAGGGCGGCGAAGACCCCGGTGATCGCGGCCTTGATGGCAAGGATCACACGACTCGCCCCCGCGGCCTCGAGGCTTCCCAGGCCGTGATCGACAGGAACTTGCCGAACCTCCCGCCCCCCACGATGTCCACGACGTCCACGACGGCGTCCACGACCTTCGCGATGTCGATCACGACCTTCCCGACGTCGACGTTCTCCTCCGACCCCACGACTACTGACTCACTGGATTGCATCCACGCACCGGGGACGGGATGGGGGCGGTAGGCTATTAAGACCATTCATCCCATATCGCCGTGAACGGACATGAAGACCAAGCGGGATGCCGGGCACATGACGGTGAAGGCCGTTGCCAAGGTCGGCTCGAAGGGCCGTCTCTACCTGCCCCCCGAGGTCCGCGAGGCGCTCAAGATCTCCGAGGGCGACTACCTCGCGTTCCGGGAGGAGCGCGGCCGGATCTACATCGAGAGGTTGGAGTGAGCGATGATCGACATCGAGATGGGATGATTGAGATGAACGCCCGTTGCGTACAATGTGGACACGAATTTGGACCGAAGGAAGGAATCGCTGCCCAATATACGGCTAAGAGATTCTTGAGAGTCGTCGCCGGATTGCCGAGCGGCGGGATGACATGCCCGAATTGCAAGGCCACCGGCGCGAGGAACTTCGTCTGCGCGGAGTGCGGCCAGTTCCACATGTGGCGCCCCGGTCCCTGTAGGCGCCGATGACCGGGCGCGACGTCCAGTTCATCGCGATCGGCGTGATGCTGTCCGGCTTGGCGCTCGTCCTGGTCGGCGTGATCGGCTACGTGCTGGGATGGACTTAGGTAAGCGGCTACAACGTCGCCGCCAGGAACTGGAGGGAGGAGCCGACGATGACCATGCCGATGCCCACGCGCGCGAACTGGCGCTCTGTCGCGAGCATCGTGCGGAGGTGCGGGTTTTGACCGACAAACGTTGCTGTGGCGACGCTGAGTTGCGCGTCGGTCCGTGCCAGGATCGGCCACGAAATGACGACGGCCCCTGCCAGCGATATCAGGAATCCGATGGCCGAGTAGACCAGGCTAGGCATCGCTCCCTCCCTTCCCGGCCTCGAGTCGCTCCGCGATTGCGACGAGTTCCCTGAGGCCGTCGAGCCCGATCGACTCGAGCATCCGGGCTTCTTCGAGATGGAGTTGTTCCGGCGGGATCGCCGGGGTTTCCGTCATGAGGAACGGCGAAGCTTCCCGGTACTCCCTCCGAATCGCTTCGACCACGTCCTCCGGGATCTGCATCTTGCCGGTGCTGTACCGTCGGTCGATGTCGTCCGTCCTTCCGGTGACGAACTTCCGATCGCTCAGGGTGATCTTCCCGTTGCGTTCCGCTGTCTCGAGGTTCGTGATAGCATAGGATCGCAGGACGTAGGGGCGCAAGCGAACCTGGGTCCAGAGGTACTTGCGGATCTCCTTCGTGATCGCGGGCGTCGACAGGAACGGCGATCCGTGGGCCGGGTTGTCGACGCGTCGGCCGCGGCGCTCCCAGGCCGGGGTCGTGCGGACGAGTGGCGACCCCGGTTCGAGGACCTCCCCGCGGGCCATGCGCCGCTCCAGGTAGTCCGCGATATACCGGCACGCCTGGGCGGGTGCGAAGGTGAAGAACGGCTTCTTCGTCTTCGAGAGGGGCTTGCGGACCCGGACCATCGCGGGCACGTGGGCGAAGCGGACGCGCCCCTTCCGGATCTCGAGGTCGGGCAGGTCCCGGATTGTGAGGCCATCCGTCCCCCGCCGGTTGCCGAGGACCTCGGGCCGCAAGGCCGATAGGGCGCAGAGGGTGACGATGACCTTGCCGCGCTCGTCCGCGACGCTGAGCGCCCCGTGCAACTCCGCTTTCGTCGGGATCCGCTCGGCCTCGAGGGTGGGGGTCGCCGTCGCGTCCCCGACGCGGATCCTGCGGACGAGGGCGACCTCGTTGAACAGGAGCCACGACTTCACGACCTTCACCATGTTCGCGGTGTAGCCGGGGCTCTTGCCCTTCCGGCTCATCTTCCCGACGAAGTCCATGAGGGTGTCCTCGATCTTCCGGCGGCCCCCGTTCGCGTCTCTCCCGAGGTCCGCGAGTTCCTTCGGGCTCATACGGATCGTCTCGCAGAATCGCCCGAGGACGCGGATGCGTTCCTCGGCCGTCGCGTGGGATCCGAGGCCCAATTGTTCGTACCACCGGCGGACCTCGTCGTCCCCGAGGAGCGCACGCCATTTCGCCGGTCGACCGTTGTTTGCCATGGAGAGGACATGGCTTCATGGGCTTAAATCCCTTATGTACCCTGGAGTTACGGACCCGGAGGGATTCGAACCCTCGAGAGCCGGATTAGAAATCCGGAGCCCTATCCGTGCTAGGCGACGGGTCCGGTCGAGGGCACGGAACGCCAACGCTAATAACCCATCGACCGGCGGATTCGGAAATCGTTCCCCTCGCGACGAGTCAAAGGTCTTCGAAGCCCGGTACGCCCCCGAGGCTCTTCGCCGACACCACGGCGTTCACGGCCGACTTGGCGACCTCGCGGACCGCGACATGATGCAATGCATCGAAGGCTCGATGATCGAGTCGTCGACGATCGGCCTTTCGAGTCGCGAAGCCCAAGATCGTGTCTCCATCCGTCGACATGTGGGCGGGCCGCACCGCGAGGGCGATCCCGTCATGGGCGAGTTCGACGAGGCGTGCGAGTTGCTCGTGATCGACAGGGGCATCCGTGCCGACCGTCCCGATCGTCGTGCCGAAGCGGGTCGTGGACCGTTTCACGTAGTCCCCGAGCACATCGTCCATCTCGAGGAACCCTTTCCGCCTCTTGTCCCGGGTCCCTCCGATCGTCCGGTTCCGGAACGGATCGTACACGTTGCCGACGCAGTTCGTCACCACGATGGCACCGACGGTCCACGGCCCCACCTTCGCGGCACTGCTACCCAGGCCGCCTTTCGTCCCACCGTCTGTCCCGAAGAAGGGCCCGACGGTCGCGCCCGTTCCGGCACCGACATTGCCCTGGGCCACCGCCTTCGTCGATGCGTCCATGCACGCCGCATATCCGAGGCTCGTGTAATCGAGGCCGAGCGCGTCCGCGAACCCTAGGTCGTAGATGTTCGTCCCCATGATGCCCGGCATCTTCCCCCCGCCGGTCGGCGACGCCAGCTTCTTCTCGAGCAGGAATCGACGGATCCCACCGACGGCATCGAACCCGTACACGTCGCCCCCGGTCAGGAGGAGGGCGTGCCGGTCGATGAACGTCTTCCCGAGATCGGACGCCGCCGTGTCGTAGGTCCCCGGACATCCGCCCCGGGCATCGGCGAAGGCCATCGCGGGAGGATCGAGGAGCACGACGGTGGTGCCGGTACGACGGCGGCGATCCTGTGCATGGCCCACACGGACCCCACGGATCGCGGTGAGCGTCCGGTTCGATGCCATGGCTCCACTCCCAGAATCGCGGAGACGGTCCGAGTTCTATTTAACGGATGTGCGGCGGAGAGGGCGAATAGCCCAACTCTCGTACCTCCAAGTAGAGGTATGTTTGAGGGACCGATCTCAGGGGGGAAGATCTTCGATGTGGAACTTCACGCCGCGAGCCTCGAGCTCGGGCAAAAGGTGTTCTGGCGGAAGTTCCTCCGGTGCTAGGACGCCCGACCGAGCGACACGCTTGGGCAGGATCATGACGACGCCCGTCGCCGACGCCGCCGCGGTCAGGAACCGTTCCGCGGTCGTCCCCCGTCGTCGGTTCGCTTCCCGATGCTCCATCGTGAGGGACGCCCGCACGGCACCCTTCGATCCGTCCGTCTTCGTGCCGTGGATCTCCACGACGATTGCGAGGGCGCCGCCCATCGGACCGATCAGCGTCGACGGTTCGGGGATCGCCGCCAGGAACGCCTCCCGGAACGGGATGTGCGCGGTGCCGATCTTCACCGTGTGGTGTGGATCCAGCAAGCCCAGGGCATGGAACGCATGAATCGCTTGGACGAGCTCTGGCCGGATGTCGTGCTTGTAGTCGACCCAGGCCACCGGCTTTCCCAGGTGTTCGGGCAAGGTGAAGACCTCCTCGTGGCGGAACAGATGGACGTGCCGCTTCCCGATGGGCGCGGGGAATGCGTAGTCCTCTTCGCCGCTCACCGGCTCCCGCTCGACGAATCCGGTGCCGTCCCAAACGACGGGAGGGGCGAGGGCGTCGTGCAGGAAGATCTCCCGCGAGTAGAGCGGGAAACCGTCCGTCTCCTTCTCTCCGGTCGCCGCCTTCCGCACGAGGACCCGGTCGATCGTCGCGAATCGTTCCGACGCGACGCGGGCCATCACGTTCGAGAGGCCCGGGTCCGATCCCATGGAGACGATTCCGGTGAGGCCGCGCTCCCGCCACGCCGCGTCCCGGCCGAGTTGGTCGAGGACGCCTCCCTTCTCATCCGGCATCCTGGGGCTGTACCCCGACGTGTCGACGTACGAGCATCCGACCTCGAAGCAGGCCTCCATGATCCGGATGTTGTGCTCCGGCAGCGTTGCGTTCACCGCGACGTCCGCGTCGGCGAGGACGCGACGCAAGGCATACGGATCCTTCACGTCGGCCTCGAGGGCCTGGACGGTCGCCGTCTTGCCGAGGGATTTCAAGGCCCGCGAACGGTCGCCCCGCTTGTCCGCGATCACGATCTCGTCGACGCGAGGGTCCGATGCCAGTTCGAGGGTGATGATCCTCCCGAGTCCGCCGGTCCCCAGGATCGCCGCTTGCACGTCGCATCGAAGCGGGAGGCGTAGCTTAGAAGTTTCGACCTCATTTTCTTCGGGCGAACGCCGATCAGCGCGCTAGTTTCACGATGCGCTCTGCGCCCGCGTAGATGTTGAATCGGTCTCCCCGCGCGAAACCGACGAGGGTCATGCCGAATTCCTCCGCGATGGACACCGCGAGGCTGGACGGCGCCCCGACCGCGATCACGAAGGGAATGCCCGCGACGGCGGCTTTCTGCAGGATCTCGAAGCTGCTTCGCCCGCTCACCGCGAGGACCGTACCGGCCAGGGGAGTCCGACCTGAGAGGAACGCCTCCCCAACGACCTTGTCGACCGCGTTGTGACGTCCGACGTCCTCGCGCAGACTCGAAAGCTGACCGGAGGCGTCGAACAATCCTGCCGCGTGGAGCCCTCCCGTCTCGGAGAACAGCGCCTGGTCTTTTCGGAGCCGTTCCGGAATCGCGGCGATCGTCTTTGGGTCGAGCGCGGGCGCGTCCGGAGGAATCGGATGACGGACGGCGACGCGGACGGCCTCCAGGGCGGTCTTCCCACAGACGCCGCACGACGAGGTCATGTAGAAGTGGCGCGCGAGCTGGTCCGCGCGGAAGTCCACGGTGGGCCTAAGGACCGCGCTCACGATGTTGTACTCCTGCGTGACGCCGGGATCCGTGCAGTATTCGATTCGCGCGATGTCCCCCTTGCGGGCCACGATTCCCTCGGTGAACAGGAATCCGGCGGCCAGTTCGAAATCGTGGCCCGGCGTCCGCATCGTCACCGACAAGGAGGTCGTCTCCCGTTGCTCTTTCGGGCCGCTCTCCACGCGGATCTCCATCGGTTCCTCCGCCGCGAGCTGGTCCGACTCCTGACTCGGACGGGCACCGCGTACCTTCCACACCATGGCGGTCGTCGTTGGCCCCGGTCGCTTCATGGTCGTATCCCGGAGGCGGGCACCGGTTCGATGCGCACGAGGGCGTTGTAGTCCGGCATTTCGCACGCGGGGTCGACGATCCCGCGGCGAATGAGCACGTTCGCCTCGGGCCAGTAGATCTGTACGTTCCTCGGTCGGATCGGAGCGAAACGCACGCGACCCCGATAGGAACCGAGTTCGTTCGACAGCTGGACTTCGTCCCCCTCGCGGAGGTTCAGGACCGCGGCGTCTTCCTCCGCGATGAGTACGTCCCGGCGCCCGGCGCCGAGTAGCGGATCGACGTCGCCCTGGATCATTGAATTGAATTGTTTTCCGCGGCGCGTGCTCAGGAGGAACCGTCCGTCGGGGATGTCGAGGTCGGGGAGCGACACGACCGTGAAGCGAGCCCGGCTGTCGGGCGTGGGAAAGATCCCTCCCTCGCAGAGGCGGGAGCCCCCGTATTGGAATGCGTCCCCCTTCACCCGGAGGTTTTGGATCCCGTCGTAGGCCGGCACCGCCTTCGCGATCTCCGCACGGATCGCGGCGCCGTGCTCGAAGTGGATCAGATGGGCGGCCTCAGGCCGTACTCGTTCTCCCAATTGCATGAAGATCTCCCATTCGGCTCGTGCCTCGCCGATTCGGCGGCCCGGGACTTCGGGGGAGAAGTACACGCGCCGTTCGGTGGAGGTCTGCGTGCCGCCTCCTCGTTGTTCGTATCGCGTCTGCGCGGGGAACAGGAGGACCGCGTAGGAGGGGTCCACGAGCATCGCGCTCGTGAGGACGATGTCCTGGTGGATCCGAAGGGGGATCCGGGCCAAAGCTTCGCGGACATAGTCCGGCTCGGGCAGCGTCTCGAGGAAGTTGCCTCCGGCCATGTACAGCACGTCGAGCCCGCCCGCATGGGCCGCGTCAATCATCCCGACCGCGGTCATGCCATGCGCCGTCGGTGGGCGGAATCCCCAGAGCCCCTCGAAGCGGGCAGCGTTCTCCTCGTTCACAGGGAACCCGAGTCCGAAGTCCTTCGGATTCGCGCCCATCTCGGAACCCCCCTGGACGCCGCTGTGCCCTCGGATCGGCATGAGACCGCATTTGGCCCGTCCGACGATCCCGCCCGCGAGGCCGAGGTTCACGATCGCCTTCACGTTGTCTACGCCGAACCGATGGTGCGTGATGCCCATGCTCCATACGAAGACGGCCGTTCGCGCCCGCGCATACAATTCGGCGAAGTCGAACATGGCTTGCCGCCGGAGGCCGGATTGCCGCTCGAGTTCCTCCCAGGGTTCGCGTTCGATCGACTCTCGGAGGGCCTCGAAGCCCGTCGTGTGGTTCGAGACGAAGTCGTCGCGGACCCACCCTTTTTCGATCATGTGCTTCAGCACGCCGTGGATGAACGCGATGTCGCCGCCCGTGTGCACCGGGAAGAACGCGTCCGCGAACCGTGTGCCGAAGAGGGCGCTGTCCGGGACCGACGGGACCCAATATCGCTCCAGCCCCGGTTCCCGCATCGGATTCACGACCGCGATCTTCGTGCCCTGCTTCTTCGCGTAGTACAGGTACTTCGTCGTCACGGGCTGGTTGTTCGGCACGTCGGAGCCGAAGAAGACGATCAGGTCGGTCCCGATCCAATCGGTGTACGAGCAGGTGGACGCCGCGACACCGATCGTGTCCTTCAGGCCTGTCGTGCTCGGAGAATGGCACGGTCGGCTCGAGTTGTCGATGTGATTCGTGCCGAGGAACCGGGCGACCTTGTTCGCGACGTAGTAGGATTCGTTCGTCATTCCCCGCGACGTGACGAAGAACGCGATCCGGTCGGGCGGGGCCGTCCGAATGCGCCGGGCGGCGATGCCGAGGGCCTCGTCCCAGGAAATCCGATGGAACCCCGGATTGCCTCGACGACGGAGCATCGGATAGGGCAGGCGACCGAGGGCGCGCAGGTCTTTCGACGACACGGACCGCAGCCGACCTACGTCTTCCAGGATTCGGGTGTCGAGAGGTCCCATCGTGTTCAGCGGGAGGAGATTCAGCCGGACCGTACACAGGTGGATGCCCTTCATCGTGAAGTCGCGCATTCCCGTGGTGCCGAGCGCGCATCCGTCGCAGACGCCGTCGCGGAGGATCCGCCAGGTGAACAAGGGATTCCGCTTGTTCTGCCAGGCGGTCCGCACGACCTCCCAGTAGTTATGCGGCTTAGTGAAGCCGAGTCCGAACGGGATGCCGCTCACCCGCTCTGCGGGCATCTGTCACCGCCTCGACGCCACGATTCTCCGGAAGTCGCTGCGGCTTATCTTACCTTCCCTCGCTTTTACAGGGAGAGGGACGATCTGGTCTCCGTGTACTCGGCGCTCATCCTCGCGGGTGGCGAATCCCTTCGATTCGGAGGCCCCAAGGCGCTTGTGGACATCGCCGGTCGCCCGCTCATCGCCTACGTCGCCCGTGAGATGGCGTCCCTCGCGGAAGAGACGATCGTGTCCGTGGGTTCTCCTGAACGAGAAGCGCAGATTCGGCGGGTCCTCCCGGGCGTTGCCTTCGCCCGCGATGTGCGCCATGGCCGCGGCCCGATCGAAGGGTTCCACGAAGGCTTCCGGGCGGCCCGAGGAGACCTCGTGCTGGTCGCCCCGTGCGATGCGCCGCTCCTGCGAGCTTCGTTGTACCGGTTGCTGCTCGAAGTCCTCGCGGATTACGACGCCGCGGTCCCCAAGCTCGAGGTCCCGGATCCGGTCCGAGCCGTGTACCGGCGCGATCGTGTGATGGAACTCCTCGAAGCTTCTGCGACCGTGCGCTCTCCTTCCGCACTCGTCGATCGTCTGAATCGCGTGTACGTCCCCACGGAGCGACTTCGCGAGAACGATCCCGACTTGTCATCCTTCGTCGACGTGAACACGCAGATCGACTTGGACGAAGTCCTCCACCGATTGGACACGTCCGGACAGGGCACGTCGTCGAGTGGGTAGGCGGGCGGTCAAGGCCTGCCGAGGCCTCGGAACAGGGTGCGGATGGCCTTCCGGTGTTCCTCATGCTTGATGTCCTTGGCTTTCAAGATCTCTTCGATCTTGTCCGGAGTGAATTCGTGGAACACGGCGTCGTCCATCGCCCCGAGGCGCTCGAGTTCTCCGGCATCGAGCCAGACGCCAAAACAGTCGAGGCACACGTCGACGCGGACATCGCCCGCATCCTCCCCATCCATGAGGCCGCCGCAGTTGGGGCACACGAGCGGGCTGTCCGAATCTAGGCCGAGGTACTTCGTGAGGAGCTTGTTCAGGCTGGAACTTCCCGTGAGGGTCCGAATCTCCTTTTTGTCTAGGAAGATTCCGGTAAGGCGGGCCGGGGCTGAAGAGACTTTCGCCTGTCGGTAGGGCCGTCGGAGCGGGTCACGTCAGCTTGACGTGCCGCGTGATCGGGGCGACCGTCTCGACGTAGCCTTTCGGGTCCGTGTTCATCAGGATGTCGCGGAGCAGGTTCGTCCGTTCCTTCTCCGGCACGCCGTCGAGGAACTTCCGCTTCTTGCCGGTCTTCTCCCACTCTCGGAACTCTTCCTGTTTCGAGACGTACAACGACTTCACCGTGTTCTGCACGAACTGGGTCCCGCCCGCGCCGACCTTGTCGGCGTCGTAGTCGCGCTGCACGAACTCGATGAAGAACCATTCGTCGTCGAAGAGCTCCCGGGTGAAGGACTGGAGCAGCGGCCCGAAGGAATCCTTGTCCTTGTAGATCGGCGTGAGGAACTCGGCCCCTTTCGACTCCAGGTACGCCTTGAGCTTGTCGATGTCCGTCGTCCGGAGGGCGAGGTGCTGCATGTACGTCTGCGCGTCCTTCTGCGGCTTGCCCGCGAAGCCGTACGCGAAGGGCGCCTGGGCGTGCGACACTTCCTCGGGGGCGCTCATGCCGAGGACGACCGCAAGCCGCTCTCCCGTGAGGGAGCTGAGGCACGCGAACGTGGCCATGGCTGTCTTGGCCTCCCCGACCCGGTCAGTCTCGTACACCGAGGAATAGCCGCTGTTCAGGAGGAAATCCCGAAGGGCGCGATACGCGTTCAGGTCGCGGCACAGGACCGTCTTGTGGTCCACCTTGAGTTTCAGGAAGGCGGGAAGAGTCGCCATTCGTTCACCGCGTGGAAAGTGGAACACGGGACGATAACCCTTTCGTGGCATGGGGTCACATGGGCGGACGTCGCAAGGGGCAAACTCTCCTGATGGATCGATGCCGTGCGACCGCGGTAGGGTGCGCGGGACGCAGGTACATTAACACGCGACGGTCTACGGCGGCCTTCCCGCGGTGCCCCCGATGCAGTACAAGTATGTCGTGCTGACGAACACGACGATCGGGACGTTCATGGCGTTGCTCGACTCGAACATCGTCCTCATCTCGCTCCCGACGATCATCCGCGACCTGCCCGGCACGACGACGATCGAAGGCATCTGGATCATCTTGGGCTACGTACTGGTCACGGCGAGCCTCCTCCTCACGATCGGCCGACTCGCGGATTTGTACGGCCGCGTCCGGCTGTACAACTTGGGGTTCGCGATCTTCACGATCGGATCGGGCCTGTGCAGCCTCGCGCCGAACGGTACGAGCCTCGTCCTGTTCCGGCTCGTCCAGGGCATCGGTGCCGGGCTCTTGTTCGCTAACAGTGCCGCGATCCTGACGGACGCGTTCCCCGTCTCCGAACGGGGGCGGGCCCTGGGGCTCAACCAGGTCGCGGGGACCGCGGGTGCCTTGATCGGCCTCGTGGCGGGCGGCGTCCTCACGGCCCTCCTCGGCTGGCAGTCGATCTTCTGGATCAACGTCCCCTTCGGGGTGTTCGCGACGATCTGGGCGTACGCCCGCCTGAAGGAGCTCGGTGCCCGCCCGGGTCGCGAGAAGCTCGATCCCGCGGGGAATCTCCTCTTCGCGGGAGGTTTGTCGCTCGCCCTCCTCGGGGTCACCCTCGGGGCGATTTCCGGTTGGGCCCCACTGGATCTCGTCCTCTTGTTGGCCGGCGTCGCGTGCCTATTCGCGTTCGTTCCCGTCGAGCGGGCCGTGCCGTCCCCGATGATGGATCTGGCCTTGTTCCGGAACAAGGTCTTCTCCGCGGGCGTCCTCAGCAACCTCCTCGCGTCGACGTCGAGGGGGGCCGTCGGCCTCGTCCTCGTGTTCTATTTCCAAGGGGCGCTCGGGCTCGATGCGTTGACGGCGGGACTCCTCCTGATCCCCTTCTCCCTCGCCTTCGTGAGCGTCGGTCCCCTCAGCGGCTACCTCTCCGACAAGTACGGTCCGCGGCTCTTCACCACCGGCGGACTCCTCGTGTCCGGCGTCTCGTATCTCTGGTTCGCGGTTCTTCCCTACCAGGTGCCCTATACGACGTTGGTCCTGCCCATGATCCTGGCGGGCATCGGTGGCGGGTTGTTCATCGCGCCGAACGTGGCCTCGATCATGAACTCCGTCCCGATCGTGCGCCGCGGGGTTGCCGCGGGAATGTCGGCGACTCTCTTCAACGTCGGGTTCCTCGTGAGTCTCGGGCTGGCCTTCGCGATCATGGCCTCGAGGATGCCCTTGGCCGTGATGCAGGCGATCTTCGCCGGCCTCCCGATCCCGCAGGGCCAAGTGGAAATCGGCTCGTTCATGGACGCGTTCCATCAGATCTTCGTCGCCATCGCCGGGATCAGTCTATTCGGGGCGATTCCCGCCGCCGTTCGCCGGAACCCCGTCACCGAGCATCCTTCGAGCGATGTAAAGGCCTAAAGGCTGCCGACGCGCTACCTTCTCTCTCCATGGTCCTGTACGCGAAAGATATCGTCGAACCGGAGTTCCTCTCGATGCGTCCCCAGACCACCCTGCTCGAGGCGGCGAAGGTGATGGCCGACCGCCACCACGGCTTCGTCCTCGTGACGTCGGCCGAGGGTCGACCGGTCGGCATCGTGACGGAATGGGACATCCTCGCGAAGGTCGTCGCGGAGGGACGGGACCCTGCCCAAGTCCGCCTCGAGGAGCTCATGACGCGCTCGCTCGTGTTCGTCGAGGCGAACGAAGGCATCGATCGCGTCGCGCAGATCATGGCCGACAAAGGGATTCGCCGGGTCCTCGTGCAGAGAGACGGCAAAGTCATCGGTGTGATCCGCGCGCAGACGATTGCCCGCCGCATGCGAGACTATCTCGATTCGATTAGCGCGCAGATCGCGCGGGCCCAACTGCCGCTGTTCTGACCTTCGATCTGCTCGGTTTCGTCTCGGCCCCTCTAGGCGAGCGAAGCCAAGAGTCTGTTGCAACCAACCACTCAGACCGCGGGGCCAATCGAGTTCGCTAGGATTCCGATCCCCTCGATCTCGATTTCCACGCGATCTCCCGGCTTGAGGTACCGGGCGCGATCGCCCCGCTCGAGCTCGCAGCCGCCTGGGATCGTGCCGCTTCCCCACACCTCCCCCGCCTGGATCGGTTGGATCCGGGAGAGGCATTCGACCATCTCGGGGAAAGACCAGAGGGCCCGCGCGCCCGCTGGCACCCAGGGGTTCTCGAACACCATCGTCCGATAGCGGTCTCGCAACCGCTCCTCGTTGTTCACCCGAACGACCACGGATTGATCGCGCAACTCGCCGAACTCGTCACGCGTCACGATGCACGGGCCGAGGGCGTTCGCCCAATCCTTCCCAGGTGCGGGGCCCATGCCGATCTTCCCCGCGGCCATCTGGATGTCCCGAGCCGAGAAGTCGTTGAAGATCGTGACGCCGAACAGGTGTTCCGCGGCCCTCGCGGCCGGGATGTCCCGACCGCCCTGGCCCAGGACGAAACCGATCTCCGCCTCGTAGTCCATCTTCGAGGACTGGACGATCTTGGGAGAACCTCCCCCGAACGTCTCGAACCGCATCGGCGGGATGGCGTCGCCCGTCCCGACGATGTTCAGGTGGTTCCCGTTGTAGTAGGCGGGAAGGAGATCCCACTCCGGTGGGATGGAGGTCCATGCCGCGGCGCGAGTCCGGGCGACATGCGCCCGGAACGCGAGGAAGTCCCGAAGCAGGCGCGGGACAATCGGAGGATGCAGCCGCACGTCGGGCGGCCGCAGCGCCCACGCAGGCGGCTCTGTCCCGATTCGTCCGGCCTCCGCCAGGACGCGGAGGGCGCGGTCCCAGGTCGCTCCTTTCAGTCCCGGGCAGGCATCGATGAACGCGACCGTTTCGCCCGGAATCTCCGGATC
>WNGG01008668.1_pt1 | contig 15565 bp, 13 predicted proteins | sample 5400661 | NCBI WGS metagenome assembly WNGG01 (sample SAMN13153372, study PRJNA577476) | soil metagenome | isolation source: 100 cm soil or saprolite under Garry oak tree replicate 1 | place: USA:California | collected 2016-06-15
TGAGTATGTTTATAACCTTGATTTTGAGGCCCGAAGAGTCTACGCCGGCGTGGCGCCGATGTTAGCACCACCCCTGAGGTTGGCCTGTCGTTAAGGAAAGCCGGGAACCCTCTCATGAGCCGCGGGGTTGGACTGTCCCGATCTCGACCTCCAGAAGCGAGACATCGTCGTCGAAGCCTTTGCCGCCGCACAGGCCGGTGATGTGCTCGATCAACCGGTCGAGGGTCCCTGAGTCGTAAGCGGGCTTGCCCATGAGCTCGACAAAGGTGTCGAGCTCCCACATCGAGCCGTCTGCCTGGTAGATCTCGAACGCCCCATCGCTATAGAGATACAGCCGGTTGGACGCGTCGAGCGAGCAGGCCGTGGAACCAAATTCCAACCCGTCGAAGGCCCCGACTATCGGTCCCTCCCCTTTGAGAAGCTGCATCGTTAATTGCGACGGCGATGACCCGCTCAGCAGTAGGGCCGGCGGGTGGCCGCCGCCGGAATAGACCAGTTGCCGCGTTTGCCGGTCGTAGACGCCGTACCAGATCGTGAAATACTTGCCGTCGTGCTGCTCCATGCGAAACGCCTTGTTCAAGGCCGTCAGCACTTGGCCTGGCTGGCGAAAATCCGTCTGGGGAAGGGATTGCGAGCGCAGCGTGTTGAGAACGGAAACCGAAAGCAAGGCGGCGCCGACGCCGTGGCCGCAGACATCCAGCAGGTAGCAGGCGAAGTAGCGAGCATCGAGGTCGTGATAGCCGAATGCGTCTCCGCCAAGCGATGCTGAGGGTATAAATCGCCAGTCGGTCCTGATCTCTCCCTGGGGAATGCGCGGCGGCAACAGCGACTGCACGTACTGGGCCGCCTGGGCCACGTCCTCGGCCAGTGCCTGCTGGCTGGCCAGCAGTTTCTGGTACGCCTCGTTCCGCTGCAAAAGGTTGATGTAGCCCCGCGAGTGATAGCGAATTCGGGCGAGCAATTCCAGCTGGTCGGGTAGCTTCACGATGTAGTCGTTGGCACCGATGGCAAAGGCGTCGGCCTTGATCTTGGCTTCCTCCTTGGAAGACAGGACAATCATGGGCACATCGCGCGTGGCATCGTTCTCCCGGAACATCTTTACCAGGGTCAGGCCGTCGATCTCCGGCATCACCAGGTCCTGCAGGATGACCGTGGGAGATACGCTGGCCGCGGTTTCGAGAGCCTTGGCCGGGTCCTTGCAGAAGTGAAACTCGATGTCCTGCTCCTTGGCGAGCATGCGGCGGACCGCCTCCCCAATCAAGGGCTGGTCGTCGATCAGCAAGACCGTGATCTTGTGCTGGGTCAGGGACGGTTGCGTACTCATGGGAGCTCCTCCTAGCCCGTCGATATTCATCGGCATTTCACCGCGGCGAAAGCAGAGAACTCTGAGTGAAGAGGCCAAGCCGGCAGGCAGAGAAGTTCAAACGAGGTCCGGGCAGTATTTTCCTTATCTTCGTTTTCTTCTGCTCCGCGCTCTCCGCGCGCTCGGCGGTGAATAATCCGACTAGCGCCCTTTCATCGTTCGAATCTGCTCGGTGATCGCCGAGGCAATCTTATGGACCGATAAGACTTCGACCGCCGCACCGCACTCGGCGGCCGCGCGCGGCATGCCCCAAACGACGCTGGTTTGCTCGTCCTGGGCGATCGTGTGCCAGCCACGCTGGCGGAGGCGAAGAAGTCCCTGGGCGCCGTCCCGCCCCATCCCGGTCAAGAGAACTGCCACTCCCCAGGCCGGACCGTGAGACGCCACGCTGCTGAACAAAACGTCCACCGACGGACGATACCAGAGCTTGGCGGGCTCGGCGACGTAATGTAGGCGGCCGTCCTCGTCGAGGATCAGATGATCGTTTGTGGCCGTGAGAAGGACCTTCCCTGAGACCGGCATTTGTCCTTCGCCAATGAGCTCAATGGGCCACCGGCATTGTTCCTTCAACCACGAGGCAAGCCCATCGGCGAAGGCGGCATCCACGTGTTGGACGACGACAATGCTGGCCTCCAGGTCGCGCGGCAGCGAGCCGACAACCTGTTTGACGGCGGCGGGCCCTCCGGTCGATGCTCCCAGAAGGATAAGGGGCGCCCGACGGATTGCCGATGAGCTTGCCGATGGTCTCGATTTTGGCCAGCAGGGCGGGGGCCCCTTGAAGTCCGGCAGAGCCCAGGCTGGGCGTATCGACGGCGTCGAGGGCGCCATGTCCCATGGCTTCGTAAACCTTGTGAATGTGTCCGGTCACCGTCGCCGTCACGACCAGGATGGCGCACGGCCGGGTGGCCATGATCTGTCGCGTTGCCTCCACGCCGTCCATACGCGGCATGAACAGGTCCATGAGGATCAAGTCCGGACTATCTTTGCGCGCCAGCATCACGGCCTCGGCGCCGTCTCGCGCCAGCCAGGCTACTTCCAATCCCTGCCTGGACTCTATGACGCCCCGCAGCGCCTCCCGGGCCAGAGCCACGTCGTTGACGATGCCGATTCTCATTCCCTGGCCTCGCCGATCAGGTCCTGTACGGCATTCAGAAACGTCTGGTCGTGAAAGCTGCTCTTGGTCAAATAGCAGTTTGCCCCGGCATCCAGCCCGCGCATCCGGTCTTCCTCTCGATCCTTGTACGACACAATCACGACCGGGAGCGATTTCAGTTTCGGGTCCTGCTTGATGCGCCTGACAAACTCGATTCCGTCCATCCTGGGCATGTCCACGTCGCTGACCACGAGCTGGTAATGGCCGCTGCGGACGGCGTTCCAGCCGTCCACGCCGTCCACGGCGATGTCCACCTCGTAGCCGCCCGTTTCCAGCAGTTGGCGCTCCAGCTCGCGCACCGTGATCGAGTCATCCACCACCAGGATGCGCTTGGCGACGACCTGGCACGGGAGCCGGTCCTGTTTGCGTGCTCCGGGAGTCGTCCACGTGAGCCGCCTGCCGGTCAGAAGATTGTCGATGGATCGCACGAGGTCTTCTACGTCGAAGATGAGAACCGGGCTGCCGTCCTCGAGGACGGAGGCGCCGCCGAGGTTCGGAACTTTCCCTAGCCGGGGATCCAGCGGACGAACGTCCAGGTCCCGCTCGCCGAGGAATCGATCCACCACCAGGCCGAAGAAGTGGCCGCGGTCCCCCAGCACCACGACCGGCAGGCTCGATCGCTCCGGACCTTGGCCTTGCCCAAGCTCCAAGACCTGGGCCGACTCGACCAATCCAATCGTATGCTCATCGAGCGTGAAGTACTGCTTGCCCTCCAGCCATTCGATCCGCTCGGACGGCACGACGACAATGCGCTCGACTCGGGTGAGAGGAAACGCATAGGGCTCGCCGCCGATCTGGACCAGGAGAGCACGAATGACGGACATCGTGATGGGCAGCCGAAGCGTGAAGGTGGTCTCGCGGCCTGGGATCGAGGCGACGCGAACGCTGCCTCCCAGGCCTGTGACCATGTTTTGCACGACATCGAGACCAACCCCACGGCCAGATATCTCCGTGACCGATGGGCTGGTCGTGAAGCCGGGGAGGAAGAGAAAGTCGAAGAGCTCTAATTCGCTCAGTTGCTGGGCCATGGCACGACTAACCAGCCCTCGCTCGACGACCTTGGCCCGGATGCGCTCCGCATCGATACCCCGCCCGTCGTCCCGGAGCGTGATCTGAAGCATGCCCGCGCGGTGGCAGGCGTGGAGGCAGATTTGGCCGGTGCCGGGTTTGCCGGCCCGAGCGCGTTCCTCGGCAGACTCGATGCCGTGATCCAGCGCGTTGCGGATCAAGTGGTTGAGCGGCGCTTCGAGCTTCTCCAGCACGTCGCGATCGACGCCCGTCTCGTCCCCCTTGATCTCGAAGTGGACGGATTTGCCCAGCTGCCGCGCCAGATCCCGAACCAGCCGTGGAAATCCTTTGGTCCCGTCCGCCAGAGGACGCATGCGGCTGGCAACGATCTCATGATGCAACCGACCTGCCAGGTCCTCGCTGCGGTGAGCAAAATCGTCGATTTCCCGGATGCGCTCGTTCAACTCGTTCTGGCACTCGCTGGATCGCTCCTGGGCGCGCGCGAGCAGATCCAGGACGAGGTCTCGCGAATCGGCCGCCCCGTTTCCCAGGTGCTCCTCCAGCGAACGAAGAGTTTCCCACAGGGTCGCCTGCTCGTGCTTGATGGCCTGGAGCGCGCCGACAAACGGGCGGAATTGACGCGCCTCGACGAGCGATTCTCCCGCCAGGCCCAGGAGCCGTGTCATGTTTTCGGCGGTGACACGAACTACGCGCTCCGATCTCTCAACGACCGCCTGCATTTGAGCCGGAGGAGCAGGATGGGGAGATGCGGCACTGTCCGAGGCCGGAGTTTTGGGCGAGGCCTCGGGCGCTGGCTGCAAGCTGGGAGCGACGTGCTCCTGGGGCTCCGCTGGCTTTTCGGGCGGCCGATTAGATTCTGGGAGCTCTGGTATGTCCGCAATTTGCGGCGAGGCTTTTGCCGGCGGCTCGGCAACAATTGCAGCCGGCTCTGCTTCCGGGTGATTGATGATCGCCTTTAGTTCTTCCACGAAATCGGCAATCTTGGATTGACTTGCCGCGAGCTCTGCCGATTCGTTCTCGGATAACCGAGCGATCTGGTTCAGGAGATCGACGCCGCGCAGGAGCAGATCGATGTGTGCAGACTGGATCCGGATCCGGTGGTGCTGGGCAGCAACGAAGTAATCCTCGACGACGTGGGCCACGGACACGGCGGCGTCGAGGCCGACGATCCGGGCAGCGCCCTTGATGGAATGCGCCGCTCGCATCAACGACTCGAGCGTTGCCGCTGAAGCGTCCCCGCGCTCCAGAGACAACAGGCCCGCCGACAGAGTCTGAGTCTGGCTCTCCGCTTCAGCGCGAAATAGCTCGATCAGGGAAAACCCGCTCAGGTCGTCGCTCACTGTCCAAGACTCCCGAACGCCGTAAGGAGACGCTCTTCGTCAAGGAAGCCAACATGGCGATTTCGCCAGATGAAGACGGCCTGGCTGTAACCGCTGAGCGGATTGGCCAAGGTGCCCGGAACCTTGCGCAGCTCCTTGCGAGGAATGCGCTCCACTGCCGCCATCTCATCCACTATGAAAACCCAGCGTTCGCCGCGACGCTCCGCCACCACCAGCATTCCATGATCCGTCTCGCCGTTCGATGCGCCGTCTGGAACCGGGCCCCTCCCATCCGAGTCCAGACCTTCGATTCCGAGAACGCCGCGAAGCGAGACGCAGAGATGCAACTGTCCCCGGATATTGACGAGACCTTTGAAAAAGCGGTTGGTCCGGTGCGGCACGCGGTGAATGCTCCTGATGAGACATACCTCGGCCAGGCACGACACCGGCAAGGCCAACCACTCCTCCCCGAGCCGGAAGATGCCGACGCTGACAAATTCATATTCGGCTCCTTGCTCCGCCCGGGCCAGGGCCGCCGTCCACTCGGCCACGTACTCTTCCGGGAGCTGTCGATCGAAGAGAGACTGCGCCGCTGTCGCGAAAACCGGGCAATTCCGGCAGTGGATATGCTTGACCAGCTCGGGGCAGCTATGGTCTCCGCCCACGCCGATCTGATTCCAGCAATCTGGAACCACGGTGGCAAGAGAAGTCATTTGGCTTCCCCCCTCAGCCGGGCACGCTCGGCTCGCCGCCGGTAGCGGGCGGCGGCATCGGCATCTCCACGCCCCTGGCATATCAGCCCCAGGGCCAGCAATGCTTCTACATCGGCGTCGTCCAGGTATACCGCCTTCATCAGATAAGCTTCCGCCTTGTCGCTCTCCCCGGTCGCCAACGAAATCATCCCAAGCAAAGAATAGACGCTTGCGGACGGAACCTGATTGCGGACAAGCTGGTCGCAAAGCCGAACCGCCTCCGCATACTGCCTTTGATCAGCCAATCTTCTCGCCTCATCCAGAATCTCTTCTGGCGAAGTGGGAGCACTGTCCGGGGCGCGTGGCAGGCCGGATTTCTGATGCTCTGGGCTAAAACGAAGCGGCGTCTCCCTGAAACGCTCTGCCTTCGGACCAGAAGCCGGCGGCTCGCGTTCCGCGCTCCCCGCTGCGCCCCTCCGGTAAGCAAAGCTCCCCCAATCCTCGTCCGGCAGAAAGTGTGGCTGCAGATCAGCAATCATTTCGGCATGACCGACGAAGAGGATCCCACCGGGGTTGAGCAGTCGATCCAACGTGGCTACCACGCGCTGTCGCGCCGGTTTCGTCAGATAGATCAGCAGGTTTCGGCAAAAGATCACATCGTAGGTTTTCTGGCCGGCCCATTGCTCGTCGGCGAGCAGATTGGCTCGAAAGAACCGCACCAGCCGCCGCACCCTGGGATCGATTTCCCATGACTGTGCGAGTTCTCGAAAGTACGCCAATCGATGCCTGGGTCCTTCGCCGCGGAAAGCGTTGGCACGATAGACCCCTCGCCGCGCCCGCGTGAGCTGACGCTCGCTGATATCTCCGGCATCGACCTGGATTCCGTCCGGCAGAAGCCCGGCTTCCAGCAAAGTAATGGCGATCGAATAGGCTTCTTCGCCCGCCGCGCAAGGTATGCTGAGCGCCTTGAGCGGTGTCATCGGCCCGGAGGGTCCCCAATTCTCCCGGGCATACTTCTCCAGACGCTGGAATGGGTGCTTGTCTCGGAAGAACCAGCTTTCCGGTATGACGACTTCTTCGACAAGCTCTGCCAATTCCTCATCCGAATTCCGGAGTATTCTTAAATAGGGGCCTGGTTCGGCCAAGCCGAGGACCGACAAGCGTGCTTGGATGGCCTGCTGGATCAAGCCCGAGCCGACCGAGCCGGTGTCGAGGCCGATGCGCTCGGCAAGCAGCCCTTCGATTTCGATCCGGTAGGTCATGGTCGCTCCACCGTCGATCCCGTCAGGGCGCGGTCAAGAGCTTCCGGTACGACCTGATCGACCAGGATCAACTGTACCAGGCCGCTCTCCGTCTCGACGAAGGGGCCAAGAAAGGAGACGTTGTTCATGGCACCGGAAGGCGGCATGAACTGGTTATCTGCGACCTTCACCAGATCGGTGACACGTTCCGCCAGCAAACCCATCAGTGACCGTTCCGCGCCCGCGGCGGACCGCTCGATGACGATAATCCGGGTGCTGAGCCGTGGTTGGCAAGCCGCCGCCCCCATCAGTCCGGCAAGGTCCACGACGGGCACGACCTTTCCCCGATAATGGAAAAGACCCTTGATGTAAGGCGCTGCGAGAGGGATGGGGCGCAGATTCACCCACGGCGTCACTTCCAGGACCTGCTTGGAGTCGACGGCAAACAGACTGGAGCCGACCTGAAACTTGAGGAGCAGCATTGCTGGTTTCGCCGCCGGGCTTGAACGGCGCCCCCATTCTCATGTTAGTGCCAGCGTGCGCGGCTCGCGCTCCCGATCCTGTGCATCGCTCCTGAGAGCCTCGACCGGTCCGTCGCGGCTAAGCCTGAACCAGGAGACGTCTTCCTTGAGAGAGGCAACGGCTTCGCGCAGCTGAGCGGTGGCCTTATTGAACTCCGTCAGGGAGCGTGCCGTCTGGTTGGCGCCTTCGCTCAGCCGCATCATCGCCTCGCGGATTTGTTCGGCCCCCTGGGACTGCGCCTGCATGCCCTGGTTAACTTGCTCGAAGCGTTCCTTACCGGACTTCACTCCTGCAATGATCTCGCCCAATTGCGTGCTGAGGCGCCCGACCTCGTCCACGCTCTGCCGGACCTGCTCGCTGAACTTATCCATCTCCATCACGCCGGTCGAAACGCTCTGCTGCATTTCCTTGACCATGCGCTCGATGTCGAGCGTGGCGACGGCCGTCTGGTCCGCCAGCCGGCGAATCTCCCGCGCCACCACCAGGAAGCCCAGGCCGTACTCGCCGGCCTTCTCCGCTTCGATCGCCGCGTTGATCGACAGGAGATTGGTCTGGTCCGCGACCTTGGTGATGGTGGTAACTACCACGTTAATATTCCGAGCCCGCTCGCTGATGATGGCAAGCTTGGAGTTGATCGAGCCGGTGGATTCCGCAAGCTGGCGCATCGTCTTGTCCATGCCGGCGAGACTTTGCTGGCCCGCCGAGGCCATGGCGGCCGTCTGGGTGGCCATCTGGTTGACATCGTTCATGGTCCTCAAGAGTTCCTGGCTGGTGGCGGAGATCTGCTTGACCGCCGCCGCTGCCTGGTTTGTCGAGGCGCCGAATTCGCTCATGGTCTCCTCTTGCTGCTTGGAGGTGGCGGCAATCTCGGTCGCCGTGGACAACAGGCTGACACTCGACATCTGGATCTTGCCGATCAGCGAACGAAGGTAGGTGATCATTTTCTGGATGGAAGCAAGCAGCAGGCCGGGCTCGCCGGTGGACCGGAGCCGGATTTCCTCGGTCAGATCGCCGGCCGCAACTCCCTGGGCTACCCGCGCCGCAGCCCGGATCGGCTGCGACAACGAACCGGCTACGATCAAGGCCACGATCACCACGACGACCACGGTCGTTCCCATCAGTAACGTGGCGGCCCGCCGCTGCCGCGCGATCAGGGCGAAAGATTCATCGTAATCCTGCTTGACGACCATGCCCCAGCGAAAGCTCGGCAGATAGGTCCACGAGGCGGCGACCGACTTGCCCCGGTAGTCGATCTCTTCGCCGTATCCGCGCTGTCCTTGGACAGCCCGCTGCAGCGGCAAGCCGCGCGCGTCACCCAGCGAAACACGCGCTTTGAATGCCGCCTCTGGGTCGTGCCGCAATGGCGCCACCACCACGACTCCGTCACCGACGCGAGTTCCCACCAGCGTCTCGCCCGTGTCGCCCAGTCCGGTGTAATCGCTGAATACTTCGAAGACCTCGTCATTGTTTAATTCCAGTGCGATCACGGCCAGGACGGCGCCCTCCCGGTTCAAGACCGGGGTAGCAATGAACGCGGCCGGCTTTTTCATTCCCGGGTAAATCTGGTAGTCCGATAATTCTGTCTGAAGCAACGTCTTGGCTCGATCTACGGCGGCGGCTAGCTCCATGTCCCGCAAGGGGCCGCTCTGGATCTGATTGCCGAAATCGAGGCCCTCTTTGAGCTTTAGAAGCGGCTCGCCATTGGGACTGAAAAGAAAAACGTTTGTGTATCCCAGGGTCTCGGCAAAGTCTGCGATATAGGCTCGAAATTCCTGGACCTTTTCCTTGAAGTCCTTGGGCTGTCCTTTCTTTTTCGATTCGTAGAGGTAGACGGCGGCCTCTTGAACCTTGGGCACGCGGCCGACAAGCGTTGCGGTCCGCAACTTCTCCTGAGCAAGATCCTCCAAGTGACTCGCCTTGGCTTCCGAGATCACGTGCAAAGTCCTTCGAGCGAGCTCGTGCGTCGCCTCGCTGGACGAACGGTACAGCAAATAGGTGACGGCGGCACAGGGCACGAGCGATAGGATCAAGAACCACAACATCAAGCGGCTGGCAATGGAGCGAAACACGTTGATTTTCCTCACGCGCCGAGTCTTCCGCAGTGTCGGAAGATTTCGGAGGTCTTTTTACCTCGTTGTCGCGGCCGCGGTCTGGTCCACCGGATTGGCCCAGGTGTTCCGCCAGCCCCTGTAGAGATCGCTCAGGTACTCGTCCCATGCCGCCTTGGTTCGCGTCATGGGATAAGGGACCGGGCGGATGGGCTTTTGCGAACTCCAGACAATGTCGAATTGGCCGTCGGCCCGGGCCTTGCCGATATAGACCGGCCGCCACGTATGCTGCGTCCGGGCATCGACCGAGACGACGCCTTCCGGAGCATTGAAGCTCTGACGACGGATGGCGTCTCGTACCGGCTTGATGTCCTCTGTTCCTGCCTCCTCGACCGCCTGGGCCCAGAGACGGACGCTGTTATACGAAGCGGCGATGACATCCGTAGTGACTCGGTCCTGCCCATATTCAGCCTTGAAGGCTTTGACGAAGGCCTGGTTCTCCGGTCGGTCGAGGCTCTGAAAGTAATTCCAGGCGGAGAAATGTCCCACGGTGTCTCGGGGCGGGAGCTTGCGCAGCTCGTCCTCGGCGATGCTGAAAGAAATTACCGGCATGCGTTCCGGCAGGACGCCGGCGTCGTGTAGCTCCCGATAAAACGCCAGGTTGCTGTCGCCGACCACGGCGCTGAGGATCACATCCGGCTTGGCCTTCTTGATCTTCTCGACCACGCCTTTTGCCCGCGAGCTGCCGAAAAAGATGTACTCCTCACCCGCCAGCTCTGCCTTGAGCGCCTTGAGCTGGTCCTTGATGATCTCGTTAATTGAATGGGGCCAAATGTAGTCGGATCCAACGAGAAAGAACTTTCGCGCCTTGAGATTATCGTAGCTCCATTTCACAGCGGGAATGATCTGCTGATTGGGAGCGGCGCCGGTGTAAATAACATTCCGCGACAGCTCCAGCCCCTCATAAGCCATGGGATAAATCAGCATGTGGTCTTCCTGCTCAATGACTGGAAGAGTCGTCTTGCGGCTGGCCGAGGTCCAACAGCCGAAGATCACGCTGACCTTGTTTTCCCGGATTAGTTGGCGGGCCTTGCGGGCATAGGTTGGCCAATCGGATTCGCCGTCGGCGATGACCCATTCGATCTTCCGCCCAAGGAGGCCTCCGCGTGCATTGATCTCCTTCAGGGCAAGGACTTCGGCATCGATCATCGAGCTCTCGCTGATCGCCATGGCCCCGGTCTTCGAGTGCAGGATTCCGACGACGATCGGACTCTTGACATCCCGAAACCAGCCCACGGCAAACCAGCCTCCGGCAGCCAGCCCCGTGACGCCCAGCACGATCAGCCCAGCAAGCAGCCAACGAGTTTTGATGGCGCTCTCCTTCCCGTCTAACAAATCTATGCATCTTATCACGGAGCAGCCGAGCCGCAACCAAACTAATCCCCGTGGCGTTTTCTTTGCGTCCTTGGCGCCTTCGCGGTGAAAGTGTTCCCCCGCATTAACCGCCAAGACGCGAAGAGCGCAAAGAAATCCGCGAAGAAGGATCCTTTCCAGGCGGCGAAGGATTTGCACGTTAGTAGTACAGGGGACCAACACTAACAGAAGGTATCAACGGCAATGATTTCCCGTGCCCCTGGCCGGCACGGCTAGAGAACATCCGGGGCGGCCGGTTCGATCCTATTCTGCTTGACGCTTCTTACGGCCATCTTTCCTTTCGAGCCAATGAACTCGCGAGCGTTCCAGCCGCGGATCGCATCGTGCCCGGCGCGTGAACTACACGTAAACGCGCTGCAGCAGCTCCGCGGCCGTTTCGTCCAGTTGGTCGGCCCGGCGGAGATCCTCGAACCGCGCCAGCAGGTCCTCGACCCGCAGCCGGCGCTTCTCCGCCCCGCGCAGTTCGTGGACGACCCGGCCCCGGTGCATCATGATGAGCCGGTCGCCAAGACTGGCCGCCTGCTGCATGGAGTGGGTGACCATCAGGGTGGTAAGCTTCTCGCGGCCGATGACCTCTTCGCTGAGCTTGATCACCTGGTCCGCACTCTTCGGATCGAGCGCCGCCGTGTGCTCGTCGAGCAAGAGGAGCTTCGGCTTGAGCCAGGTCGCCATCAGCAGCGTCAGCGCCTGACGTTGTCCCCCCGACAGGCTGCCGATTGCATTGTCCAGCCTGTCTTCCAGGCCCATATTGAGTCTTTGTACGGCCTCCCGCGTTTTCGCCGTCAAATCGGAATTGAGCGCCCAGCCAAGCCCTCGAGGCCTCCCCCGCCGGGCCGAAAGCGCCAGGTTCTCTGCGATCGATAAGTTCGGCGCGGTTCCGCTGAACGGATTCTGAAACACCCGCCCGATAAACTGCGCCCGCCGGTGCTCGCGCCAGCGGGTCAGGTCCTTACCTTCCAGGTGAATGCTCCCGGAGTCCACAAAGAAGGTCCCTGCGATGGCATTCAGCAGCGTGGATTTCCCCGAGCCGTTGGTTCCGATCACGATTACGAAGGAGCCGTCCTCGATCAAGAGGTCCACGTTCTGTAGGGATCGCACTTCGTTCGGCGTCCCCGCATTGAACGTCTTGGATATCTGCCGGGTCTCAAGCATGGGCGGCCGCCCCCGCTTTCTTTGCGCTCAATTTGGCCAGCAGATTAGGAAGGATCAGGGCCACGAACACAAATACCGCCGTGATGAGCTTCAGGTCATTCGGATTCAGACCCCAGCGCAGGGCGATGGCCACCAGCAGCCGGAACAGCAACGAGCCCATCACCGCCCCGATGATGGCAAAGCCAAGTTGCCGGGTTCCTACCAGCGCTTCCCCTATAATCACGCTTGCCAAACCCCACACGACCATCCCGATACCCATCTGCACATCGGCGAAGCCCTGATATTGCGCCAGCAAGGCTCCGGATAGGGCGATCAACCCGTTCGAAATCGCCAACCCGAACGTGAGCATGTCGCCGTCACTCACTCCCAGGGCCCGGATCATTTGACTGTTGTCTCCGGTAGCGCGCATCGCAGTCCCCAGATCAGTTCTGAAAAACAGATAGAGCAGCACGCCGAGGATCGCAATTACCGCGATCACAAAGAGGAACACGGAGGCATCCCGGGCGCTGACCTCCCATCCCCATATATTCAACGACTCTCGTCCTCCCAGCACGAGCCCTCCCGCTTTCTCGGCTGTGGTAGCGAACGTGTTCTGCGAGAGAAGCGGGATGTTGCTCCTGCCCATGATGTGCAGGTTGATGGAATACAGCGCCGTCATCACCAGAATGCCCGCCAACAGTCCATTGATGCTGAACCTGGTGTGGATCACGCCCGTCGTGGCGCCGGCCGCCATTCCTGCGCCGAAACCGGCGAGAGTCGCCATGAGCGGGCTGTAGCCGTGCACTAGCAGTGTTGCAGCCACGCAGGCGCCCAAGGTGATCGAGCCCTCCGCCGTGATATCCGGAAACGCGAAGATCCGGAAACTGAGAAAAACTCCCAACGCCAGCAGCGAAAGAATCGTGCCGATCGTCATCGAACCTATCAAAAGACTCATGCGACCTCCCCGATAGGACTCACCCAGCACGACCCGCGCACGAATTCGCTCTGCGCGGCTGTCGCCATTTGCCGGTCGTCCCCAAACAAGTGGAGCACACCCTGCAAAGTCTCCGCTTCGAACACGGATTTGACCGTTGTCTTCAAATCGATTCTGCCCTTCTGCAGCGGGCGATAGGAGAACGCGGCGGCATGGAAGTGTCCGGCCGTTCCCGAGCCGCCTTCGAGAGGGCGAAGCATCGAGCCGCGCTGAACGACAACCACCGGCGGACCTCTGGATACCGAAACGGCGCCCCTTCCCCGCCTGGCCGCGCCGGCGATTGCCGGAGAGCGGCCCCCATCAGCCCCGCCGATTCGGCCACTATGACGATGCCCGCCATATCGCTGCCGGCGACCTCCAGACAAGCGTCCACCAGTTCGCTTAGGACCACGGTGCCCGCGTCGCCTTTCGCTTCAAAGCGGGCAAGCCGGGCGAACGGACCTTCGCAGACCAGGCTGTAGAGCACCTGCAACTCGGGGACAAACGTGCCTTCCGCAATCAGATAGTCGGGGACGTTGCTGCCGTCCGTAGGCTGATAGGCGGCAGCCCCGGCGACAGAGAGAAATTCACCGAACCGCCCCTGGCAATCCTCGAAGTGGTTCCCGAAGGCACCCAAACCAACCGCCATGGACGACTCCGGAAACCTCACGGTGCGCGAGTGTTCCTTGCAGAAGCCGCAATTGGCGAGCAGTCCCGGCTCGCCCACCAGCGTGCACTTCATGCGCGCGTTCGTCGCGCATTCGAACACTTCAAAGACCGCAGTCTTGCGCTCCATCTGGCGCCCGGTCTCCGGCGCCACTGCGGGAGCGGCCCCGGCCGCCGCGGGCATCAGCACAACGGCGAGCTGCGCCATTTCCAGCACCTTCTTGACCGGCTCGGACGGGTTCGATACCACGAAAAGGCCATGAATCCCGTGCAATTGCTTGTAGAACCTCAGTAGAACGCGGATACCCATCGAGCTGATGTAGGTAACATCGGCGAGATTTAGCCGGACATAGTGCGCGCCGCCGCGGATGACTTCTTCCAGTGCCGTGGTTAAGAGGTCCGCCCAGTAAGCGTCCAGGCGGCCCTTGACGATCAATTCGGTAAACTCACCCGCATGCTGTTTGGTGATCTCCATACTATTTTCCAATGACCTCCGGGCCGAGCCTCATCACAGACTGCGGAATATTCATCCCGACCGCGCGGGCTGCCTCCGGGTTGATGATCAGCTTTGTCTTCGTGAAAGACTGGATCGGGATCCTTGCCGGACTCTCGCCGCGGATGATCCTCACTGCAACCAGCGCGGCTGCCATTCCAGCATCATGATAGTCCCGCGCCAGAGTCACCGCCGCGCCACCCAGCGCCTGAGATTTTTGAAACGCGAACACCGGCAACCTGGCCCTCTTCGCCGCCTGCGCGATACCCCCAAACGAAGCCGCGGTCAGATTTCCACCAATCTGACAAACTGCATCGATGCCCCGGCTCATCATGGCCAAGGCCGCGTCCGATACCTCCGAACTAGTGCTCACGGCGACTGCAACGACTTCGATGCCGGCCTTTTCCCCCTCCCGCACCAGCTTTTCCTTATTCACGACCATGTTCACCTCCGCAGGGACAAAAAGCGTCCCGACCCTTCGCGCCGAGGGGATGCACTCGCGCAGCAATCTGAATATTTGATCGTATGCGCCTATCATTTCGATTCCCGTCACATTAGGCGCGTGATCCTCAAGGCTGCGTCCCGCTCCCGCGGCGAGCGCGCTCGACACGTAAGTAAACACCACCGGAACCTTCTTTACCCGCTGGAGCGCAACCTGCAGGGTCGGCGTGGACATCGTGATCAGCATGTCAGCGCCGTCCGACAGCGCGGCCTCCACCACGCCGGTCAGCGTTGCCATATCTCCTTGCGCGTTTCCAATCTTGACCTCGAAGTCCCGGCCCTCGACCAGTTGCGACCTCAGCCCCTCGAGGATGCCCTGCTCGCTCTCCTCCACATCGAGAACGTTGTTAAACTCGACAAGATAGACCTTCCATTTCCTGGGGCCAGTTTTGCGCTGGGTCCAATCGGAGACCAGCAGGGCCGCCGACGCGAGAGCAATCAGTATCAATCCCAGTGAGAGGCGTCTCACTGGGCGGCCTGTTGAACCAGACCGGCTGGAAACGTGATGCCCAGTTTGCGCGCTACCTCGTGGTTGAGCGCCAGTTGCTTCACGGCAACTTCCTCGAACGGTAGATTTTGGGGATTCTGGCCAAGCAAGACTCGAGCCGCCAGTTTAGCCGCGGCTTGCCCCGCAGGATACCAGCCTAACCCCACACAGGCCAGGGCCCCGCGGTCCACGAATTCCGGATCGTTGTTAACAAGCGGAAGCCGGCGGTCCAGGGCGACCTTCGCAATGGCGTCGAAGGCCTGAAGCGCCGTGTTGTCTCCGGTGATCCAGATGGCCTGGATGTTTCGGCTGGCGAGGACCTGCGCCGCTTGCGCGACCTCGCTCGAACCCGTCACCGACACTTCCTCCAGTTTGCCGCCGCGCGCAAGGGCCGCATTCCGGTTTTCACCATTGCCCCGCCGAGCATAAGGCGCGGGAGCCTCTTCGATTCCGGCGTCAATTTCTACGATGTGGGCGAGCAGACCGGTGAGCTGGCGGCCAGCATTCTCAGGG
>WNGG01004531.1_pt1 | contig 15562 bp, 14 predicted proteins | sample 5400661 | NCBI WGS metagenome assembly WNGG01 (sample SAMN13153372, study PRJNA577476) | soil metagenome | isolation source: 100 cm soil or saprolite under Garry oak tree replicate 1 | place: USA:California | collected 2016-06-15
ATTCCATTGCTCTGGCCTCAATAGTCGGCGTGATAGTGATGGCATACGCCTATTTGTTCTCGGGCGCGGTACCGCGGTGACTCTCACTTCTGAACGCTCACGCTTTCAACTGCCAGGACATCGTGAAATGCGTTAAGCACAACGCGCTTCGGCTTTTGCGGCAGCCGGACCTTTAGCTCTTGAGTTGTTGCGTTCCCGGCGATGCTGGCCAGCCCGAGTCGAACCCACTTGCCGTCAAAGTCCATATAGATCGGAACCATCATCTTGAAGTTTTCCGAGACGCCGCTTTGAGACACCATCAGCTTCAGCAATACCTTCCCATCACTTTCCGGAGTGAGCGAGTACTCGAGCCGGTATCGCGGAACCTCGGTTCCATACACCCACTCGTTGAAGAACCAATCCATTTTCTTGTTGTCGTCGAGGTCCATCCCCGGAGTCATATGCTTTTCGACCACGCGCTTGAAACTCTCGGTGGATGCGTTCTGGTTGAAGTGTGACTTCACGAAGTCGTGCATCATATCGATGAACTGTTGGTCGCCGGTTTTTTGGTTGTACATCATCGTTCGAAGCATGTGGAGGATATATCCGCCCTTCGGGTACACAAGCCTGCTGTAAGCGCCGGACGTCTTGAATGTGTTCAGCCGAAGACCCATCCAAATTGGGCCGGCGTCGTTTGCGCGGTTGCCCCACTGGTTCTTATCGAGTATCGCCTGCTTCTGGTGTTCCCAATACTTCAGGTACTTGTCGGAACTCTTCTCGGTGGCTTGAAGGAATAGGCCAGCAGAAAAATCCGCGAATCCTTCCGACAGCCACTGATCGTGAAACGACGCCCAGCCGACGATGTGACCCCACCACTGGTGCGAGACCTCGTGAGGCGTCACCTCCTGAATGAACTCTGTCAAACGCGATGAGATGCGGCCCATCAACATCCAGCGTTGGGTCGAATCAAGGTATGCGCTGATAGGCAGGTAGACCAACGTCGGCCACGATTGACCAAAGTTGAATTGTGGCTGCTGGGTTATCGCAATCCGTCCGTAAGGCGCCTCACCGAACCAGCGCGTGAAGACTCTCATCGAGTTCTGCGCGTCCACCATCGCATTTTCGTTCAAACGCGAAGGCGTCATCCCTCCGATTACGTCGCCTGCCCGGCGCATGTAGTCGGGAAGGTCGCTGGTCGCGTAGCCTTCAATCTGATACTTCGTGTCCGCGTCGGCGATCTCCTTTTTCTTGAACAAGCCATAGTTGAATCCCGCGACGGCAAGCGGGACCTCGGACACCCACTGCGAAGCAGCGAAGTCTCCTTCACGCCACTCCTTCACCAGCTTGCCAACTCCCTCGACCGTATACTTGCTTGGCACCTTGAACGTAAGGTCGAACGTCGCGCGATCGTTGAAAGCGTTTACGCTTGGATACCAACTTGTTCGCGCCCCGACAGCGAAGTTCCCGCCACCCGCGTCTTCGATCACCTTGTTGCCTTGATACTCGATGCTCAGTTTGTACTGCTTGCCCTTGATTAGCGGCTCGGGCCAGACGACGTAGAACGAGCCGTCCTCTTTCTTTGGTTCCTGAATGAAATTGATCTCGCGTTCGCCCACGGTAACCCGTGTTACGCGCAGATTGGGCAGCAGTCCGAAGCCGAGCACGCGATCGCCGTCGCCAAGCGCGGTGAACGTCAGCTCGGCTACTGCGGTCAGCTTCTCTCCGCTGTCGATCGCGGTCTCGATGCGATAGTGCTCGGCGTCTATGACTCGCTTGTCCTCGTCGGAGCTGGCTGTGTGGTTTTTGTATTCGTCTGAGAGATGCGCGAGGTACCAAATCCCTTCCTTCTCGCCGACCGGATCGACGTTGATGAGCGCGACTTCCTCGGGCGCCAAAAGCTGCGGCAACGCACCGCGCGGCCTGACGTGGTAACGCAAATCGCCGTACTTGCGACCGAAAACATACGCGCTGAAGAACCCTGCACGCTTCGAGTTATACAGGCCGGCCAGAATCTCTGCATCCAGATTCTCGCCTTCGTAGGCGAGAAGATATTCGAGCAAGCTACGCGGGCGCTCAGTCCGGTATCGAACTCGCTTCTGAAAATCGCTCAGCACGCCGCGCGCGCGAGACTCATCGCCGCCTGATTGGGCCTGACGCTTGATCTCCTGAAACGTTTCGTCCGTGAAGCAGAAGACCGCCTTTTCAAACGCTTCGTCAACCGTCTCCCTGTCGGTAATGAGGCGCAGATAATCGCGCTCCAGCCTGATCGCGGGCGCCAGCGTGAACTGGCCTTCGCCAACGAACACGGCTTTGACAACTCGGCCCATAACGGGTGAGAGAAAACTAACGCGCCCGCTGACAAGCGTGATCGTTCCTACGTCGCGTTTGAGCGCGACGTTGTTTACCGTGTAAGTCTCAAATGCTTCGCCGTCACGGAGTTGGCGATAAGTTGGTTCAGAGTTTGGGGCGACCGTCCCCTTCGCGCCGACTTCCAACCTCTCGCGCGGGGCCGCAACTTCGAGCCGGATTTCGATCGCGGCCGTACGACCAGGCTCGATGACCACGTTACGCTCAGCCGGCTCGAAGCCAGTCTGTGAAACGCTGACCGTATATGCGCCGGGCGCGAGTCTATCAAACTTGAACTTGCCGTCGTCGCCGGTTGACGCGGTTTTCGTTTCGCCGGTCGCCTCGTTTCGAATCGAGACTTGGGCGCCAACGATTACTGCGCCGGCCGGGTCTTTGATCGTGCCACTGAGCGAGCCGGTCGCGGTTTGCGTCGCTTGAATTGGTAGCGCCGCGACAAGGAACGCGAATATGATAATCCCTGGGAGCGAGATTCGGTTGCGCATTTGTCCTCCGGTCAAAACAGGAAAGATGATTGCAAAAGGTTAACTGACGGACCGAAGTGAAGGTAACACGAGACCGTAACTCTTTCAAGCCGAGATGACAGGACAACCGAACTTAACACAGGTCGCCGGATTGTGGCGTGGGTTCAATCGAAGTAGCGCGACTGGGCGCGGTGCTGGCGCTCGACTTCTTCCAGGATGGCCTCGGGAGATAATCCGTCAGAGGGAATGCCGAGCTTTGTGGAAATAGGCTGGGCAATGCGCATCGCGAGCCCGGTTCGGCTCGGTTCGGTCAACTCGAACCGTCGCTTCAAAAAGCTCTCGATCGCACGGAGTTCTCGATCTGTCAGCTTGCGCGTGTCGGCGACGAAAGGCGCGGGCGCCGCGCGTTCCATTCGTTGCTGCTCCAGTTCAGAGACCTTGATGATTTCTTCAAGCGAGGGCGCTTCAGTTGCGCGCTCTTTCACAACGACCGTGCCCGCTACGAAATCGCCTACTCGTTTCGATCTTGCGCTGAAGATTATCGAGACTACACCGATAGCGTAGGACGGAAACGGTTGGAAGTCTATCACCAGACGAAGCAGGTTTCTGACGAACACCTCGAAGAATCTCACTGGCCGGCCGTCCTCGCGCACGACTCTCAGTCGCATTATTCGCTTGCCCGGCGTCTGTCCGCTCCAAATCGTCTCGAATGCCACGAAGTAACCCCAGTAAATCGAGAATACTGCCAGCACGAGCAGAGCGGCCGTCCACGTATTCATTGAGTTGAACAACTGCCATTCGCTGAGCGCTCCAGCGGCAACGATGATCACGACAATCGCGACGACTTGAATAAGATGATCGATGGCCGCGGCAAGGAAGCGATTGCCAACGTTGGCGAGCACATAGTGAAGCTCGACACGCTCGGGAGTTTCGATTACGAGTTCATCATCAAGCATGGCAATTGGACAGAATTTCCAGTACGAACAGGATTGTCAAAACGCTCGCCGTGCATCCTGTCAATCCTGTCTATTCTCCGTTAGCATTGGCAGCACGAGCCCCATCACAGCTGCGTGAGTAACGCCTGCCGCTCCCGAAGCATCTATTACATGCATGCGTGAAGGCTCCCGCTCCGCCAGTGTCAAATAGGCCTGGCGAACGCGCACGTGAAAATCAGCCTGCTCGTCGTCGAATGCGCCAAGTAGGCCTCCAACGGGACGTGCGCGCAATCGCGCGCGAGCGACTGACGGATCGATATCAAACACGATGGTGACGTCGGGCTGCAATTCTGCTGTGGCGAAGCTATTCAACCGATCAATCATCTCCAGATCGAGCCCACGCCCGTGCCCTTGAAAAGCAACGGTCGAATCCGTATACCGATCCGAAAGCACGACCTGCCCCGCCTCAAGCGCCGGCCTTATAAGCTCTGCAACATGCTGGGCACGCGCACCGACTATAAATAATAGCTCGGCTTTGGGCGCAATGTTGACGCTCGCATCTGAGACCAGCACGTCTCGCACAGCTTCGCCAATTACGGTACCGCCAGGTTCGCGGGTGACCACAACGTCAAGCGCGCGCCGACGGAGTTCCTCTGCGAGCAAAACAATCTGCGTGCTTTTGCCGCAGCCGTCTATGCCTTCAAAGGTTATGAACAATCCGCGCATAAGGATCAAGTTTTAGAGTTCAGCTTCAGACTTGCCTCAAGTCCAAGCTTGAAGTCTGAACGCAGAAACTACGCGGGCTGCCCAAAGGCAGCCCGAGACGTTCGAGAGATTGTCGCTCACCGGCCAAGGACTCAAGATTTCTCCTGAGCCGTCGCCGTATTCGCCTGAGGCGCGGCGGGCTGATGCTCAGCCGGATGCTGTTCGCGCTCACGGTCTGGCGGCGCTGATGGCCGTGTGTAATGATACTCACGACTGCCTGCCCGCGGCAGCGACACCGTCGAGATCGCGTGTTTGAAGATCAGTTGCTCTTGCGATCCCGCTTCAAGAATCACCGAGTACTTGTCGAAACTCTTGATCCTCCCCGTAAGCTTGACCCCACTCATGAGGTAGATTGTTACGCTGCTGCGATCCTTTCGGGCGCTGTTCAGGAAGTTGTCTTGTATTGTGTTTTGTTGTTGAGGTGGTTTTTCCATTGCGCTTCACTCCCCTGGCAAAAGTTTAGGGTGACTTCAAGTTAACACAAAGGACCTGGACGAGCAAGAGTCCAACCCGCCAAATGTCCAACGTCTTCAATTAGTTGTCGGGCTTCAAATGTCGGAAGTTCTCGAAGCCGTCAACCCAGAGTGGAGGCGAAATGACAATGAAGAACTCGGCCGCGACGCTACCTCTTGTTGCTGTTCGATGCTCCCGCGGCTCTGTTTGCCCCGGTCGAAGTAGCGGCCGACGATTGGTTCTCATTTTCAATGCGCTGCTGCGGCTGTTGCTGGGAGGATTGTTGCAACAATTGCGAAGGTCGCATCTCGACGATCGTCTGCGGGCTCTGAACGATTCGCTCCGCGAGGTAATTCTTGATGCTCGTTTCGGCCAAGGTCACCATCATGAGGGCGTTCAACAAAACCTGTTGACGTTGCTGAGTGATATTGTTGATGATGTCTGATCGGACGTCGTTGAGCGTAAGGTTCTGCGGGCGGTCGCGCTTGAGGTTCAGCTTGAAAATATACCAGTTGCCGGTGCTGTCTTTGATCGGCTCCGTATACTGCCCTTCGGTCAACGACATCAATCGCGCTGCGATGTCGGGTATTCCCGCAAACGATTGCTTCAAACCCGCCTCGGTCGCGAAGCCGAGCCTGCCGCCTCGAAGCGCCGATTGCTGCTCTTCGGATTTTTGAGAGGCCACAGTGGCAAAGTCCGATCCGCTCTTGAGTTGACCGTAAACGCCGCGGATCTTCTGCTCTGCTCCGGCCTCGCCACCGTTGTTCGCGGGCGAAACGGCGATCACCGAAATGTCCGCTCCGCGCTCAGCCACGAATTCAGATTTGTGATCGTTGTAGTATTTTTCGATCTCGGCGTCGCTGGGCGCGCTTACCCGAGTGCGCTCGCGCTCTCTCAGCGCGTTGATCGCAACCTCGCGGCGGATTTTTTCGCGAAACTCATCTTCGGTGAGTCCGGCTTGCTTGATTTGGTTCTGATACTGCTCCTCGGTAAGTTGGGCGTCCTGCTTGCGCTTTTGGACTTCCTGTTTGACCTTGTCGTCGTCGGGGACCAGATTCTCCTTCTGCGCTTTTTGAAACAGCGCTTCCTCTTGAATGAGGTTATCAAGGACGCTGAGCCGTGCCGCAACCAACTCCGCCGATGTCATCGACCCGCTGCCTCCGCTCGAGTCGAGTTGTTGTTTGATGGTGCTGTCGACACGCTTCAATGTGATTTCGGCCGAGCCCACTTTCGCTGCGACTTCGAGGCTGGATTTGTCCGCTGCGCTCCTGCAAGAGGCAAGCAGCAGGGAAGAGAAGAGAACTAAGATGAATGGTCTTAAGAAACGAAACACAACCTTGCTCCTTGGAAGTGGTTTGACGAATGCCGAGTCATCTGTGTTAAGCTGTCGTTTTGCTTTCATAGCCATATTCTCATCGGAGGAACGCCACAATGTCCAAGCGCTGTGAAGTCTGCGGCAAAGGACCCCAGTTCGGACACCGAGTCAGCCACGCCAACAATCGAACCAACCGCCGCTTCAATCCCAACCTGCAAGCCGTTCGCGCGCTGGTCAGCGGCCGCGTCGAGCGTATTCGCGTTTGCACCCGCTGTCTGAAAGCCGGCAAAGTCGTAAAAGCAGCTTAGTCATTAGTCCATTATTAGTCCGTGGTCCGTGGTCAGTAGTCGTTAGCTACGGACTACTGACAAGGGACTACGGACTAGCCAACGCAATCACATCGATCTCGACCCGGACGTCGCGCGGCAACCGCGATACTTCAATCGTCGACCGAGCTGGCGGCACGTCTCCGAAAAAGCCGCCGTAAACTTCGTTCATCTCCGCGAAGTCACCTAGGTCTGCAAGAAACACGGTAGTCTTAACAACCCGATCCAGCGAACTCCCGACAGCTTCAAGTACCGCCTTCAAATTGTTCAAGACGCGATCGGTCTGCTCGCGGATTCCTCCCTCGACGATTTGCATAGTCGCCGGATCGAGTGGAATCTGGCCTGAGGCAAAGATGAAGCCACCCGCCTTTACTGCTTGCGAATATGGCCCGATGGCCTTGGGCGCGTTGTCAGTCTGAACCCGATCTTTCATCTCGCCTGGCTCCTCAGCTACGAATTCTTCGGTAAATTGAAATTCCGAATTATCTCAAATGAAAGGATCGCTGTCCAAGTCGGATTACACAGATCAGAGATTCGAAACAGCTCACACTTGAACCGGTTCTCCGCTAATGCGCTCAACATCCATAACGCCGCGGACCGACTTTAGCGCGCCGGTGATCTTTTCCAAATGCTTCAGATCGAATATCTCAGCCGTCAACACAAGCTGACCGTGACCGCGCTCATCTAACGAAGCCCGGATGTCGCGAATATTGGTCCCGACGCCTGCAATCGCCTGTGTGACATCGGCCACCATCCCCGGACGGTCTTCAGTCACGAGCTTCATCGTCACCGGGTAGGCCGATTCGTGCTTAGCGTCGGCCTTCATCCATCCGACTTCAATCAGCCGCTCCGGGTTTACCAGCAGGCTAGGCATGTTGGGACAGCGATTCGAGTGCACGGCCACGCCCTTGCCTCGGGTTATGTAGCCGATTATTTCCTCCCCTCGGATCGGATTGCAGCAGCGCGCCCGGTAGACCATTATGTCGTCGATGCCTTTAACAACTATGCGGTCCTGGATTCCCAGCGCGCGTTTGACTACCTGCTTGAGCGTCGGCCCCTTCTGTTGCTCGAGTTCCGCAGCGCGGTCGGGCGGGAGTAGCTTTCCGATCACGCTTCGTGGCAACACCTTTCCGTAGCCGATTGCTGCGAGCAAATCGTCCGCGCGAGCAACTCCATAGTCCGAGATAATGCGGTCGAGATCACCATTCGACACGATTTTCTTCATGTTCAAACGGAAGCGGTCTGCCTCCTTCTCGAGCAGTTTCTTGCCGAGGTCGATCGCGGTAGTCCGCTCGCTCTCGGCAAGATAATGACGGACCTTGGAGCGCGCCCGCGAAGTCTTGACGAAGTTCATCCAGTCGCGCGACGGATGCGACCCGGGCGAGGTCAGAATCTCGACGACGTCGCCGTTGCGAAGCTGGTATTTCAGCGGAACGATTCGCCCGTTGACCTTCGCGCCTGTACAAGTCAGACCGACCTGCGTGTGTATGGCGAAAGCGAAGTCGACCGGCGACGCACCCCGCGGAAGCTCGATTACTTTTCCTTTTGGCGTGAAGCAGTAAACTTCTTTGGGATAGAGATCCAGCTTCAATGAGTCGAGGAACTCGCGTGAGTCTTTTACATCCTGCTGCCACTCGACAAGGCGCTTGAGCCACACGAATGCTTCGTCTTCATCGGTATGCGTGCCCCGCCGTCCTTCCTTGTATTTCCAGTGCGCGGCGATGCCCTCTTCAGCGATCGATTGCATCTCCTGCGTGCGAATCTGCACCTCAAAAGGCTGCCCGCCGTCGCCAACGACGGACGTATGCAGCGACTGGTAGAAATTCTCTCGCGGTATCGCGATCCAATCCTTGAAGCGCCCGGGAATCGGTTTCCACGAGTTATGAATAACGCCAAGCGCTGCGTAGCAATCCTTCACCGATTCGGTGATGATTCGCACTGCCACAAAATCATAGACCTGATCGATATCAATATGCTGCCGCCTCAGCTTCTGGTAGATCGAATACAATCGCTTGATGCGGCCTTCAATGTACACAACGTGAATGCCGGAACCGGTCATCATTTCCAGGATGCGCTGCTTTACCTCCTCGAGGAACGCCTCTAAGCGCGAGCGTCTCTTTTCGACAGACGCCTTCAGTTTTTGATACTCCTCGGGCTCGAGGTATTTGAATGCAAGGTCTTCCAGTTCGCCACGCACTCGCGCCATGCCGAGACGGTGCGCGATGGGCGCATAAACGTCTAGCGTCTCTTGTGCTATGCGCCGCCGTTTTTCGCCGGGCAAGTACTCGAGCGTGCGCATGTTATGAAGCCGGTCAGCTAGCTTAACGAGAACGACACGCACATCGTCGACGATGGCTAGAAACATCTTGCGCATGTTGAGTGCTTGGCGCTCCTCGGTTGAAGCGTGATCGAGCTTTGAAATCTTGGTGAGCCCATCGACCAGGTGAGCGATCTCCTTGCCGAAGTATTCTTCGATTTCTTCGGTAGACGTTTCGGTATCTTCGACGATGTCGTGCAGCAGCCCGGTGGCGACGCAGATTGGATCAAGCTTCAGCTCGGCGAGAATATTGGCTACCTCCAGCGGATGCACAAGATAAGGCTCACCGGATTGGCGACTCTGCCCGCGGTGCTGCCGGGCAGAGAACAGGTAAGCCCGGCGCAGGAGTTCCTCGTCGACATCGGGATGGTTCTTCCGCAGCTTCTCGATAATTGTCTCAAACCGGATCATTGCGATTTAGCGCTTTGAGTTCAGCCTTCAGGCTGCGTTCTGAGTTCGGCCTTCGGACTGCGGGCGGGCAAGCTAAAGCTTGAACTCTGAACGGGCCTAAAAATAAAAAAGGTGACCGCCCTTCGAAGGGTGTCACCTCAATTCTAGCACAGGAGGGAAGCTACTTCACTTGGAAGCAGATGCTGACTCGGTCGCAGCTTGGGCTTGCTGCTGCTTTTGCATGGCGTTGTATTTGTCCTGCATCTCGAACGCTTTCTTTGTCAGCTCGTCCTTTCGCGATGGCGTGTACTTAATCTCTTCGATGTAGACCAGCTTCTCGTAGAACCACGCGTTAGCGTAGTTCGGATCGATCGAGATTGCCTTCTGCAGGTATTCATGCGCTTTCTGAACAAGCGGCTTCATCTTCTCAAGAATGTTGGGTGGAACCGGCTGGTTGTGCGAGACGTAGCTGGCGTTCATGTGGTAGGATTCGTCCCAGTAACTCACGCCCAGAGTGTAATAGACGTCGGCCTTGGTTTTTGAGGTTGCCGACGGCAGGTTCGCCCGTTTTTCGAGAGCCTCGCGTTGCAGGCGTTTGTACTCGGCGACCTTGTCGGGATTAACCCGTGTCATCTGGTCATAGATGCTAGCCTTGTACGCGAGCGCTTGATCTACCGCTTCATCGTTACCCTGATTCTTATTAATGACGTTCTCGTATGCGGCAAGTGTTTTGTTGCCAAGTTCTTCGCTCAAGTTTTGATTGAACTGCGCCTTTATCGACTGAGCATAAAAGAGCTGTGCGTTGGTCAGTCCGGGACTCAGATCCAGCGCACGCGCAAACTTATCTTCGGCCGTCTGGTACTTGCCCTTGTTAAACTCGCGCACCCCTTCGTTCAAGCTGTTCTTGGCGCGCAGCCTGTTGACAACGCCACATCCCGGCGCCACCAGCACGAGCGCCAACAGCGTCATAAGCAAAAAAAGTTTTGTCTTCGTGTTCAACTTCATTCCTCCGACTCCCTCACTGCAAGTAGTCGATCTGGAGCCCGATGGGTTGCGCCCCCGCTCCTTTGACCGTGTCGATAACCGCGACGATATCGCCGTACTGTTTATCCTTCGGCGCTTTGATGAACACGGTCTTGTCGGGTCGCTGTTCCAGCAGGTCCTTAAGCGTCGTGCTCAATTCGATCAAGCTCATCGGCTTGCTGTTGAGCTCGATCTGTTGATCCAACCCGCTGCCCGACATCTTAACGTCAACCATCAGCATGTCCGATGGCGGCACGACTTTGTTTTCATCCTGGGGCTGCGGTTTTTGCGGAATCTGCGATTCGAACTTGGCTTCCTTTTGCGGCTGGATGACCATGAAGATGATCAGCAGCACCAACAACACATCGATAAGCGGCGTGACGTTAATGTTCGGCTTGGCGAGCCCAAGTTTTTTCCCGCCAAGAGCTTCTTCAACTTCGGGGTATGGCATTCTATTTTCAAGCCGCCCTGTAACGGGCAGCTTCCTCCTAGATGGTTAAACGAGAGATGGGGCTCCCACGTCTCGTCGGGCGCGGCAATGCCACTTACTGGCTCCGGATTACCGGCCCCCGCCAGCGGCCCCGGGCTTCTCCTTCTCGGCCACCAAACCGATCCGATCGAAACCGGCATCCCGGATCGAATCGATAACCTCCACCACGGTGCCGTACTTCACCAGTTTGCCGCTCTTGATGTAGACGACCTGCTCGGGAGCCGGTTTGTCTTTGAGAATGTTCCTGACCCTCGTCGGTATGTCTGCCTGCGCGACCTTGTCACGGCCTATGTAAAACTCGCCGTCGGCTGGTATCGCGATTACGGCGGACGTGTCCTTGATGATGTTCGGGTCGGGCTCGGGGTACTTCGATTTCGGCAACGCCACGCTGACGCCGCTCTGCAACATAGGCGCGATCACCATGAAGATGATCAGCAGCACCAGCATCACGTCCACCATCGGTGTGACGTTAATATCAGCGACGTAGCCACCTTCGCCGCTGCCTACTGCCATTCCCATAGCGTTACCTCACTTAAGCTCGCGGCGTTTGATGAAGTAGTCGATCAGCTCCGACGACGAGTTGTCCATTTCGATCGTGAACGCTTCGACCTTGTTGGTGAAGATGTTGAATGCCCACACCGCCGGGATCGCCACGAGCAATCCGAACGCAGTTTCAATCAGCGCCTCGGAAATACCGCCGGCAACCGCCGCGATGCCCGTCCCTTCAGCCGCCTTCATTCCCTGGAACGCTCCAATGATCCCGATGACCGTTCCGAGCAGTCCAACGAACGGAGCAGTCGAGCCGATGGTCGCCAGACCTGAAAGTCCGCGTTTCAGCTCCGCGGTCTTCAAAGCGGTCGCGCGTTGCAGCGCCCGTCGAGCGGCGTCCATTGTGGTTCCGGGAATATCGGAACCAGCCTGATGCGCCTGGAACTCCTGAAGTCCCGCATTGACTACCATCGCGAGGTGCGATTTTTTGTGGCGATCGGAAATGGCAATCGCATCGTCGATGCGGTTTTCGCGCAGGGCTTTGGCAACCTGCGGCGCGAACTGACGCGACTGATTGCGGGCCGCATTGAAGGTGAGCCAGCGCTCGACCATCACTGCGATCGAGTACATGCTCATAATAGCCAGCACGATGGCGACGACCAGCGCGGGCCATTTCATCTTTTGGATCATGCCCCAGAGCGAGAAGTCTTCCGTGGCGCTTGCCGCGCCCTTTTCACCGCCCGCCGCCTGATCGGCAGCCTGGAGCAAAAAGAAAGCGAGCTTGTTGCCCGCCAGCCAAACGTTCGACAAAAGAAGTAGCATTGGTCGATACCCTCCAAATTCAAATTAGGATAGTTCTGAGTTCAAGCTTTAGCTTGCGTTCTGTTCTGAGTTCAGGCTCTTCTAGCTTGCCCAAACGCAGCCTGAAGGCTGAACTCAAAACTTACAAATTGAAGTTGAACGTGATCGTGCCTATCACTTTCACGGGCACGCCGGTCAACATCGTCGGGCTGAACTTCCAACCTCTTGCGGCGGCAACCGCAGCGTCCTTGAGCAGCGGGTGGCCAGAGATGGCGCGAGCCGAAATAACACTGCCCCCTTCGTCAACTGTAACCTCGACCACCACAGCGCCGCTCACACGCGCCGCCTTGGCAAGCGGAGGGTACGAAGGCTCGACGCGCCTTGTGGCCGAGCCCTGAAGCACGCCTCCCGACTTGCGAATAATCTTGGGCGGTTCCTCTTTTGGCGGCGGCGGAGGAGGCGGAGGCGGAGGCTCAGCCGGTCCCGTGGGACCTATGCCTCCCGGAACGCCGCCCGGCACGCCACCTGGAACTCCACCAGGAACGCCGCCAGGCTGCCCACCTGTTTCGCCGACCGTCGAACTCACAAACACTGGTGGCTTGGGAGAAGGTGCTTTGATCTCCTTAGGTGGTTCCTTTGCCGAAACAAATGCTTCTACCACATTTGTCTTTACCACCTTCTGCTGCGGCGCTGCGGCTGGTGGTGGCGGAGGAGGAGGCGGTGGCGGTGGCGGTGCCAGCAATGTCAACGCATTGAATTGCTCGTTCAATCGGGCGTCATAGGCCATGATTCCCCAGACGATTACCGTACTCAGGACCGTAACCCAGATCGCCGCAGTCACTGTGAAATACAGCCACCGGTTAGAACGCCTCTTTATCGCTGACGATTCTACTAGTTGGTCGAACATTTGATTGCCCTCCCGCTATTGCGTTGCCACTTGGATGAAGCGCTTCGAAACTGCCCTACAGGAGATGCCGCTCTGCTGCATAAAATACCGTGCTGTCTGACTGAAAACCGGCTGAGTCTACTACGGGCTTCCCCTCTAGTCAAGAAGCTTTATAGACTTCCAGTCGGTTAGACACCGGCAGTCCGAGCTTTGTTCCCTGCTGGCGCGCAGGCCTGCTCCCCCGGCGATAATCGATCCAAGGTCTCAAACCTTGGCCAGCGTTCGCTCCGGCGCGCGAGCCCTTGTCGGCGACACTTTGCCGCGGCCTTTTTTCCCGCCGGTGATGTATTCCCACCAAAGCATCATTGGGCTGGCCACAGCGATCGATGAATAAGTGCCGATGATGATACCGATGGTCAACGCAAGCGCGAAACCTCGAAGCACTTCGCCTCCAAAGAGAACTATGGACACTACCGAGACAAACGTCAGCCCGGCCGCGATCACCGTTCGCGAGAGCGTTTGATTGATCGAGTCGTTCGCGATTTGAGCAAGACTATCCCGACGCCTCAGCCTGACGTTCTCGCGTATGCGGTCAAACACAACGATGGTGTCATTCATCGAGTAGCCGACTAACGTAAGCAACGCCGCGAGGACTGTCAAGCTGATCTCCCACTGGAACAGCGAGAAGATTCCCAGCGTGATCATAATGTCGTGGAAGACTGCCAGCACTGCTGCTACGCCGTAAATCCATTCGAAGCGAAACGCGATGTAAACCAACATTCCGGCGAGCGCCGCAAGCGTGACGTAGATCGCGCGGTTTCGCAGATCCTGGCCTACGACTGCTCCAACCACATCCGCCGAAATGACCGCGAAGCTGCCTTCGGTGAAGTATGACTTCATTTTGTCCAGCAGCTCAGCCGATACGTCCTGGGTTTGAAGCAGGCTGATGTCGGTGATTACTCCGCTGCTGTCCCGGCGGTATTTGGCGATGGCATCTGCCGCTTTCGAATAAACATCCGAGCCGCTCCCGACCGCCAGCGGGTCAATTCGATTAAACGACTCTTCGATCTCGCTTCTTCCGGCAAGATTCAGGTCGATCTTGCCTGCGTAGAAGCGGTCCTGGATCACGGACTTGACTTTGTTCTGATCGAAGCCGAGAGGATCAGTCGCCTGAATGTTCAAATTCTGAATTGCGCTGATATCCCTAATAAACCCTTTGTTCGGTCCGTTGCGAAACTCGATGATTTTGTTGCCGACCTGGCGATAAGGATGTTCGCTCGGGAAGTACTGCTTGTTGATGTTCAGTGGATCAACCTGCCGCAACTCGGCCTCGATCCCCGCGGCGTCGATGCTGTTGATGTTGACCTTTCCCGCTGAAACGTCGCCCTCGGGACTGAGTCGTTGCAGTGCTCCAATAATCGCGCGTTTGTCCTCGTCGACGCGCCGCTCGGCTTCGGTGCCCTCGCGAAGCTGCGGAGCGTGGATGATCAGCTCGTTTGGGCGACTGGTCACCGGCTGCAACGTAACCTTCGTCGTGTCAATACCCGCTTCACTGAGCGTTGAGCGAATCTTCGGGAGCGAAGGAGCTTCTGTGAAGCGCACGGTCATAAGCGTGCCGCCGGTGAAGTCAACTCCGAGGTTAAAGCCGCGGACTTGAACCGAGATCGCGCCAACCAACAAGAGAAAAATAGTGACGCCGATGAAAAATTTCTTCGCGTTGATCCAGTCTATTTTGGGATTCCTGAAAAGCTCGACCATAGTGATCCGTGATTCGTGATTCGTGATTATTCCGGTCACGCATCACGCTTCATATGCTCAGCGTCTCCACTCGCGCGGTGCGATTAAGATGCCACATATAAATCGTCCTCGACACAAACACCGCGGTGAACACGTTCGCCAGTAAACCGGCGACTAACGTGACCGCGAATCCGCGAATCGGACCCGTGCCGAAGACAAAAAGAAAGACCGCCGAAACGATCGTAGTGACGTGCGTGTCGATGATCGTCAGAAACGCTTTGTTGAACCCGACTTCCACCGCCGAAGCCACAACCTTGCCGTTGCGCAGTTCATCGCGAATCCGCTCGAAGATCAGCACGTTTGAGTCGACGGCCATGCCGATAGTCAGAATCACGCCCGCGATTCCCGGCAGCGTCAACGTGGCGTTGAACAATATCAGAGCCGCCAGCAGGAGAACCAGGTTCAGAATTAACGCCAACACCGCGTTGATGCCCGACCCGCGATAGTAGAAAAGCATAAACAAAACCACCGCCAGCATTCCGGCGACCGAAGCAGTCACGCCTTGTCTGATTGAATCTGCGCCGAGGGACGGGCCTACCGTGCGCTCTTCGAGGTAAACAGCTTTCGCCGGCAGCGCTCCCGACCTTAGCACCAGCGCAAGGTCTTCGGCGGCCTTCTTAGTGAAGTTACCTGTGATCTGGCCTCGATCGTGGATCTGGCTGTTAATCCGGGGAGCGGATTTGACCTCGTTGTTCAACACGACCGCCAACTGATCGCCGACGTGTTTGCCGGTTGCGTCGCCGAATCGATCAGCACCGTCTTTCGAAA
>WNGG01008048.1_pt1 | contig 15562 bp, 10 predicted proteins | sample 5400661 | NCBI WGS metagenome assembly WNGG01 (sample SAMN13153372, study PRJNA577476) | soil metagenome | isolation source: 100 cm soil or saprolite under Garry oak tree replicate 1 | place: USA:California | collected 2016-06-15
GGGATCCCGCCCCAGCCGGGGATCAGGCCGAGGCGCAGCTCGGGAAACGCAAATCGCGCCATCTTGTCGGCCACGATGATGTCGCAGGCAAGCGCGAGCTCGAATCCTCCGCCAAAACATACCCCGTGCACGGCGGCAATCGTCACGACCGGCGTGGCGTCAATCGCGTTCATCACCCGGTGCATGCGTTCCAGGAATTCCCGCGCACCGGCATAAAATTCTTTTTCCGGCATCACCGCGGACAAGCGGTACAGCTCACGCAGATCGGCGCCCGCGCTGAACCCGCGCCTTTGGGCGCTCGCAAAGATGCACGCGCTCGTATCGGGAGAAAGCGCATCGAGCGCCGTGGTGAACTTTTCCAGCTCCCCAAGAACGGCCAAGCCAATCTCGTTCGTGGGTTCATGGTCGAGCGTCAGCTCAAGAACACCATCGCACCACTCCCACCGCATTGTCTCTCCCCTAAATGCTTTCATTCGCTCTTCCTCTCATACATCCCCGAGATCTCCTCCGCGTACCGCGCGGCAATTGCGCCGCGGCGCAACTTGCCGTTGACGGTCAGCAGGCCGTTTTCCACGGTGAACGCGTCGCGCAACACGACAAAACCCCGCACCTGCCGGTAGTGCGGCAGGTCCGGATTCAGCCGGTCGAGCGCCGCCTGCACGTCGCGCGAATCGACATCGCCAGTCACGAGCGCGCACAGATATCCGCGTCCATCTCCCGCCAAGAGAATTTGCTGCGCTTGAGGAATCAACGTCCGGAGCTTCTCTTCGACCGGCTCCGGGGCAATATTGTGCCCTGAATTCAAAATGATGAGGTCTTTGATTCGCCCGGTGATTCGCCAGTTTCCGCGGACATTCACTTCGCCTTGGTCTCCCGTGTGAAACCACCCGTCCTGCAGCACACGCACCGTTTCCTCCGGACGGTTCCAGTAACCCGGGAAAACATTCGGCCCGCGCACGAGAATCTCTTCTTTCTCACGGAGCTTCATCTCAATGCCGGGGATCGCCGTGCCCACGCGGCCCGGTTCGACCGGCTGTCTGGGATCGTCCATCGCGCAAATGCCCGTCGTTTCCGTCAGACCATACACCTGCAAGATCGGGATCCCCAGCATCAAAAAGAACTGCTGCGTTCCCGGGGCAAGCGGAGCCGAGCCGCAGACCATCGCCCGGAGATTCGGCCCAAAGCGCGCGCGAATTCTCGAGAAAATTAGGATCCTGCCCAGATTCACCCAGACGCCGTCAAAAAATCTTCCGCGCCCAACATGCAGCCTTTCCCACGCCGCCTGCGCCTTGGCAAAAACGTTGCGCAGCGTCGCGCTGCGCTTCGAGAGCGCGCCTTCTACACCGCGCCGCACGCGCTCGAGAAATGTCGGCACATTGATGAAATAGTTCGGCGATGCGGCCCGGATTTCGTCGGCAAGGCGATTCAGATCGGTGGAGAGCGTCAGCACGCTTTCCCGCGAGAGGCACGACAGCATTAGAATCCACGACGCCGCAAAGTTGAAAGGAAGATAATGAAACACGCGGTCCGGCTCGCGCGTCGCGCCCATGAGTTGATTCAACCGCTCTGTCGTGCAGCTCAGAATGTGATTCACGTTACCAACGTTCAGGCAAACGCCTTTCGGCTCGCCGGATGTTCCTGAGGTATAGATGATTGTGACGAGATCGTCCTCTGCGCGCGGAATTGGCGGCACCACAATGTCCGCGCGAGCCGCCCCGGCCCCGAGCGCTTCTTCAAAAAGCGCGCACCGCGGCGCATCCGGCCACGCGGAGGCAGTGGCATCTCCGAGCGGGGCCTCGCTGCACAGCAGCAAACGCGGCTGGCAGTCTTTCATCATGGCCACAAGCTCCGCGGGGGCTTGCCGCGAGTAGAGCGGCACGACGATGATGCGTTCCGCCATCAGCGCCAGGTCAATGGCCACCCAGCGAATCGAATTGGGGCCAAGCAGGGCACAGCGATCTCCCGGCCGCAGACCCGCGCGCCGCACAAACGCCCGGGCCGATTCGACCTGCGCCAAGAGTTCGCTCCCGGTCACGCGCACCACGCGGTCCGCATACACCTCTTTCAGGACGAGGCGTTGCGCAGCCCGCTGCAATTGTCCAAAAATGTGTTCGAGAAAATCGGGCATGGGTCTTGGGAGGCTCAGCGGGCCGCGGCCTGCACTGCCGTGGCAGAATCATGGCGCCCGGCGAGCGCGCGCAGGTTCTCGCTGAGCGGCGGCAGATAGTCCTCCCAGCTCAACACGCCCGTGCGAAGAGGAAATTCTGGATATTGGCGCCGCACCGCTTCTTCGAAAAGCAAACCCATTCGCGCCATCACTTTCAGATTGCGCACCACGGTGTGTGCGATCCCCTCGCGCACCGATTCCTGCTCCTCGCGCAAGGTTTCCATCACCGACAGGAGTTTCGCTTCGAGGTCCGGCTCGTCTACGGTGAGTAGCAGATGTTGGTGGCCGCGTTCATTCATCAAATTGCGGATGCGCTCGTCCATCGTGACGCCCGCCGAGGCGACCAGCGCAGGCATCGCGGTCACGATGCCGTGATACCGCGACGACACCATCAGAGAGCAACACCGCAGGATGCTCACAAGCTGGAACATGTCGTAATCGTCCGAAGTAAACACAGGCGCGCCGGGGAGTCGCCTGGCCATGTCACGGCACGCCCGCGCGTCCAGCCGCTCCATGGCCACGAGGATCGGAAAGACGCGGTGACGCACGCCGAACGCCGCCGCGGCTTTGCCGAAATCTGAAATGTAGTGCTCGTATTTTCGGTCCACCTCGGGGCCGGATTCATGGAAGTAAACCGTGCGGTACTGACTTTCCTTGAATGCGCCGGTGGTGGCGCGCGCGAGGTACTTCGCGACCGACGCCTTCACCGGCCAGACAAACGGATGGATTGGGCAGAGTGCCAGGATGGGCGTCCGCTCATCCCAGCCCGCTTGGCGCAGCGCTTTGCGCCCGTACTCGGGCGGATGCGGCTCAAAGGTCCACGCCGTATCCGTTCCGAGCTCGGTACGAACGCCGAGCTGGCCCAACAGCGTCTGCGACTCCGGATTTCGCGTAATGACCAGCGAATCTCGGACGTACCGCCCGCACATCCGCTCGATGAGGCCGTCCATTTGGCCGGCCTCGGCGCCATAGCCGATCGACAGCTTGTTTTCCGCCGACGCCAGACCCAGCGAGCCGATCATCATGGTCGTCAGCGCATTGGCAAATTTGCTTTTGAACATCGAGCCTTCGCACGCAATCACGCCGTGGTTCTGCCGCACTTCGCGGAAAAGGAAAGGAGGATAAACGTCCGGCAGATGCACTTGCTGCGTCCCCTCGAAGTAACCGCGTGTGCGGTCGAAGTTCTGCGTCATCACGCTGAACGCGACTTTCTCTCCGCCGAGCACATGGCGAATCTGGCGGATCATCTCCTGCACGCGCACATCGGAGCCGGTATTGCGCGTCCCGTTGTAGCCCGCAAAGAGCAGCTTCAGCTTTTCGCCCGATCGCCAACCGCGGCCGAGTCCAAGCATCCAGCCGATGCGCCTAATCTCGATCAGAGCGCTGACCCAGGCCACGAGGAGAAAATCGGTCATGCGCGCGCGCCTTTCACGGCGACCGCTGCCGCCGGAGCCTTCTCCGGCCAGGGTGCATACGGATATTCGAAGTGATTCTTGCGGCTGAACTTCAGGAGCGGGTAGGCATACGTCGAAAACGGCGCTGGCGTCTCCCCCAATTCCGCGACGATGCGGGAATTGTCAAAAACGGTGTTCCAGACCAGGTATGGCCAGAATACTTTCAGCAGCGAAGCGCCATAGCCCACTGCCCCGTGGCGGCGCGAGAGCCAGTGCACCAGTGAAGCGAAGGGCCGCCTGAGCGCTGGCCAATAGAGAGGACGGCGCCAGCCTGCGGCTGCGGCAAGCGCATCCGTCATTTCCCGATACGTTTGCGAGGCACTCCCCGAAGAAAGATGATAGATCTCGTGCGCGGGTACCTCCTTCTGGTGGATGGTTGCGATTGCCTTTCCGACGTAGTCTTCTGGTGGATGGTTGCGATTGCCTTTCCGACGTAGTTCGCCGGAACGATGTCGATCTTATCTTCCGGGCGCAGTGGCAGCACGGGAAGACTGGCCAGCACGTCGAACGCGCGGACCATGTCGAACTGCGTGGTTTCCGGCCGGCGGCTGTCGCCCAACACGATTGCAGGCCGGAAGATCGTGCGGGGCACGTCCGGTAGCAACTGCCGCACCATGTGCTCGGAGAATTTCTTGGTGCGCGCGTACGGATCGAAGTCGGAGAGCGTCCAGTCGATGGCCTCATCTTCTTGCACAACGGCGTCCTGCCGCTTGCCGGCCACGGCGACTGTGCTCACGTGGCTGTACCGCCGCAGGCCGTGCCGGTTCTGCGCGTGGCGCGCGAGCTGGATGACCTCAAGCGACCCGCGCAGATTCACGTTCAAGCACTGCTTTTCCGATTTTCGGTTGAGGGAAGCCGCGCAATGGATCAGTGAATCGGTCGTATCCACGAGAGTGTGATATTCCCCGTCTTCCAACCCAAAGCGCTCGCACGTCAAGTCGCCGCGGTAAATGTGCACGCGCGTCTGCAAATGCTCGATGAATTCCGGAAACCCGAAATGAAGTTGCAGCGACTGCCACAGGCGTCTCTCCGCCTCCTCGAGCGTATGCGCGCGCACAAGAAGGTTCAGGGTGTCGCGGGAGTCCCGCAAAAGGCCGGCGACGATGTAGCTGCCGATGTAGCCCGTCGATCCGGTTACGAAGATCGCCATAGCGGGTCGGAGTGCGGCGCAGAGGACGCTGCGGACGCGCCGACGGCTTCCCCGTTCCAGTCGAACGCGCGCGGCGCCCGCGGTTCGAGCGAGCGCCCCTCCATGAGCGGATAGCACCAGCGCCGCAGCGCCGGAATATGGATGTTAATCCAGTAGTCCCACCAGTCAATACTTTCCGGGTCGAAACCAAACCGTTCGCGCTCCTCCGGCGGAAGCGCCGCCGAAAGCAGCCGCGCGTTCTCGCATTCGAAGATATGTTCGTTAAGCAGAATGAACGGCTCGTACAGCTCGATGAGTTTTTCGATGCGTATGAGGTCGCGCTCCTGCTTCGCCAGCGGTGGCTTCTTCAGCCGCAGTGACGCAGCCACGCGATTGATCCCGGAGACGAAAGCTTTCTGCATGGGCACCGAAAGCCGCTCATAGCGCTGCTTCGAAACCGGGATGCTTTCGAGTTTCACTTTTAGCCAGCGGTCGATTCCCTGTTGCGAACGATAGTGCTTGCGGTGCGCCAAGCCGGTCAGCTCGATCGAGCGCCCCATGTCGCATGGGTTGATTGCCGAAGTTGCGAGCTGATAGAGCCGCGCGTGGCGCCGGGTCACGACCGCGGCGGCAATCAGCGTCATGCCGCGGCAGACCATGTCCACCGGAATTACGTCGAGACACTTGCGCTCGTTCGAGGGCAACTGGCGGAAGTTTGTCCCGAGCAGGTAGGACAATGGCCCCGAAGTGTTGATACCTTCGTTCCAGCCGGGAAAGGGCGAACGCGTTGAGCTTTCGACAATCGCGGGCCGCACAATGGCAATGGGCAGGCTGCGCCCGCGCCGAGCCAGAATGGACTCGCCGAGGCTTTTTGTAAACGTGTAGGTATTGGGCCAGCCGAGGTACTGCGCGCGCCGCAGGCCCACACGCGCCAGGCGGTTTCGCACCCAGCGCGCCCGGTTGCGCCGCATCACTCCGTCCAGCTCACCCGCGGATGCTGCCGATGCGTCGCCCTTGCGCCCAAGCGCCTGGCGTCGCAGCGCCGCTTCGAGCTCAGCACCTTCGCCCCGCTCTTCCACGCGCCGGATGGTTTCCCGCAGCGAATCAATCTCGCGCTCGGCGTCAAACTTCGGATCGCGCGCGGGATTGTAATTCTCCTGCAACTCCTCGGATACGCGCCCATCGCGCGCTCCAGCCACGTAGCATGTGGAAAGATGCATCAAACCGGCGTGGTCGCACTCTCGGAGAAATTCGAGAAGGTGGACCGCCGAATCGACGTTCGATGAGAGGGCGTCGCGCAGATCGGGATTGAAATCAGTGAGCCCCGCGCTGTTCACAACGAGGTCGAGCGATGGGCCCAGGCGTCTCCGGGTGGCCTCATCGAGCCCCAAGCCCGGCTGGCTGACGTCACCTTCTACGACCTCGATCTTCCTCCGCAGGAACGCGCCGAACCGCTCGCCGTGTGTCTCGTATAGCCGGTCGAACGCGGGCGATTCCTCGGCGATTTTCTCGAAGCGTCTCTGCGCGGAAGTTGCGCGACTGCGCCGCAGGAGCAGCGTGATCTTGCCAATCTCCGGAAGGTCCTCCAGCAACTGCACCAGCCAGACTTTCCCGATAAACCCGCTGACTCCGACGAGCAGGATGTGCTTCCCCGCGAGCGTTTCGCGGACGCGCAGTTCGCCGGTATGCGGCCTACCGTCAAAAAAAACTACGGGGCGATCCGGAGCACGAGGGTAGCGCGCGGTTGCGTGAATCGCGGCCTCCAGACGATGCGGTTGACCGTTCCAACCAAGCTGTCCAAGCAGTTTCCCTCGCTCGATCCGGCCATCCGTCGCCCCGCTGGCGAGCCACGCCAAGGGTCCTCGAGGGCGCACGACCGGATCAAGCAGGCGGCCGGTCGCGCGGCCATTCCGAAATTCCAGGCGATTTGCAGCCAGCCATTCCGCGCCGAAGTGGTGCGCCAGCGGCCGCATCACGTGGTCAACGCCCTGGCTTACCAGAACGATTCGCTGTCCCTGCCGCACCGCCTCGCAGAGTTTTTCAGAAGCGCTGCGGCGAAGTTGCGGCCGCAGAACATATTGGAAATACTCTTCGCCGAGCAGGTCCAGGCGGTCGCGGCTGACGCCGCACAGGAGCGTGTGCAGCAAACGCGTGGCAAATTGGCGCCCGCTGGCGTAGGCGAAGGGTCGCAGCAGCGCCATCGCCGCCATGCCCGCGCGGCGCGCCCAGCGCTCGGCAAAACTCTGCGCGTTCCAGGTGAAATAGCCGACCGACCGAAGTGCGCCCAGCTCGAGCAGGCTCCCTTCGACGCGCCAGAATACGAACTCACGCGTGTCCGCGGCAAGCTGACCCCGCGCCGGATTGGCTGGCTCAGACATTCCAAAAATCGGCTAGTGACAAACGAACGTGAAATCCGGTCCTTGGCGACGCACCGCTACTGGAAAAGACGCAGCTTCGACCTTGACCGGCCGCTCGTTGTGCTTGGGATCGTGACCTCGACAGGGACGAGCGTCCGGTTCTTTAGGAAGTGGAAAAGGTAGCATTCCGCGCAGCTTCTCGCAAGGCGGGCTGCGCACCCGCTCAACATCGGCGGACTACAGTTCGGGAGAGAACCGGAGCTCGCTCCCACAGGCCCCAAGAGGCCCGCCCCGGTTATACGCCCCAGCCGTACCGCCCGGCGTGTTCGAGGGTGAGCTGCATCTCCTGCCGAAGGATTTCAGCGAAGTGTGACGTGCCGACGACGCGCCCCGCCGGCTCCGCAATATCCGGCGTGCGGTAGCCGGCGGCCAAGACGCGCTCGAGCGAGCGCTCGATCCAGTCCGCCTCGATCCCCAGACCGAATGTGTCGCGGAGCATCATCGCCACGCTAAGGATTGCGCCGATGGGATTCGCCGCCTCTTTTCCTGCAAGCTGCGGCGCCGAGCCGTGGATCGGCTCGAACAGCGGCGTGCCCGTGCCGAAACTGGCTGAAGGTAGCAGCCCGATCGAGCCCACCAGCGCCGCGGCCTCATCGCTCAGGATGTCCCCGAACATGTTCGAGGTGAGGATCACGTCGAACTGCTCCGGCTGCAGTACCAACTGCATCGCCGCGTTGTCCACATACAGGTGCTCAAGCCGCACCGACGGATAAAGCTGGCTCATGGACGTTACCGTCCGCCGCCAGAGCTGCGAGCTGATGAGCACGTTTGCCTTGTCCACCGAAGTGAGGCGCCGGGAGCGATTTTCTGCGCGCGCGTAAGCGAACGCGGCGATTCGCTCGACCTCCGGTGTCGAGTACGATTCCGTGTCGAATGCCCGCTCACCCCCGCTGATCTGCTGACTGCCTCGCTCACCGAAATACATTCCTCCGGCCAGTTCCCGCACAATCTCGATGTCCAATTCGCCGAGCCGGTCGTGCTTGAGCGGCGAAATGGCGCGCAGCGGCTGGTGCAAGCGCACGGGTCTCACATTCACGTACAAGCCGAGCTCCTGCCGCAACGCCAGCAAGCCGCTCTCGGGCCGGTTCCCGACCGGCTGCGCATCCCATCGGGGCCCGCCCACGGCGCCGAGCAGCACGGCATTCGCCTTCCGGCAGGCCTCCAGAGTCTCAGCTGGCAGCGGCACGCCCTTTGCGTCAATGGCCGCGCCGCCGAGCGGATACTCCGTGAGATCGAAGTGATGCCCGAACTCGTGCGCGCACTCGCGGAGGATGCCCGCAGCGGCGCGGATTACCTCCGGTCCAATGCCGTCTCCCGGCAACATCACGATGATTTTCTTCAACATCGTCGCGAAAATTCTCCTCGGGCCTCTCCCGGCCCTACAGGCCCGGCGGCTGTCACGGGCAATTGCGCTCGGGCAGGGGTCGCGGCCCGGTGTCAGGCCGCGGGGGAAGCCGTCCGTGCGACGGCGGGCCGGCGGCGCATCACGTCGTGTGCAATCGACAACACGTCGCGCGTGCGCACCTGTTTCGCTTGGTCCGCAAGCGCCGTGACACGCCGGTAGCATTCCGCCAGCTCCGTGTCATTCGGCTCATACCCCAAGTCACGGAGAGTCACCCGCAGCGCGTTGCGCCCTGAATGTTTCCCAAGCACCAGCGAGCGCGACGGCACGCCGACGGTCTGCGGCGAAATGATCTCGTACGTTAGCGGATTCTTGATAATCCCATCCTGGTGAATCCCGGCTTCATGGGCGAACGCGTTTGAGCCGACAACAGCTTTGTTCGGCACCACCTGGATTCCCGTGATTTCCGAAAGCAGCCGGCTCGTGGGGAAAAGTTCGTTCAGGCGAATGCCGGTGGTCACGCCGAAGCTTTCTTTGCGCACCGCCAATGCGACCACAACTTCCTCCAGCGAAGCATTGCCCGCGCGTTCGCCGATTCCATTGATTGTGCATTCGATCTGCCGCACTCCCGCGCGGACCGCGGCCAGCGAATTGGCCACCGCCAGACCCAGATCGTCGTGGCAATGCGCGCTCAGGGTTATCCCCGGCGGGTCGCCCAAGTATTCGCGCACGCGACGGAACATCTCGGCGTATTCCTCCGGCACGGCGTAACCCACGGTATCGGGTAAGTTCAACACGCTGGCGCCCGCATCAATGGCGACGCGGCAGACTCGGCACAAAAAACCGATTTCCGTGCGCCCGGCATCCTCGGCGGAAAACTCCACTTCCGCAACGTGCTGCCGGCCGAGCCGCACCATGGAATCTATCGCCTCCAAAACCTGCTCGCGCGTCATATTCAGTTTTACCCGCATATGCAGGTCGGACGTCGCCAGAAACACGTGCAGCCGGGGTTCGGTGGCCGATTCGAGCGCTTCGATAGCGGCCCGCACGTCTTCTTTCTTTGCACGGGCCAACGCCGCAATCGGGACGTCCCGCACCTCCTCTGCAACCTTACGAACTGCTTCCAGGTCGCCCTGCGATGCGATTGGAAAGCCCGCTTCGATGACGTCCACGCCGAGCGCAGCAAGCTGCCTCGCCATGCGCACCTTTTCCGCAGTGTTCATCGAGAAACCGGGTGATTGTTCCCCGTCGCGAAGGGTGGTGTCGAAAATACGGACTGCGTCCATGCGATCCCCCTTCCGGCCATGGTGCCAGCCGGATCGTCTTCCCGTCCAATTTATCTTTATTCTACTTTTGATAATTCTGCCTTATACTCACCCGGGCGGCGAACCGAGGTGTTTCTTGGATCTCGCGGAATTACAGGTTTTTCTGACCGTGGCGCGCGAGAGCAGCTTTTCTCGCGCCGCCGAAAAGCTGTACCGCACGCAGCCGGCCGTCAGTCTGACGATCCGAAAGCTCGAAGACTCGCTGGGCCAACCGCTCTTCGTCCGGGGCGCCCGGCCGGTGCGGCTCACCGATGCCGGCAAGCTGCTCGAAGAGTACGCTGAGCGCCTGCTGAATCTACGTGATGAGGTCCGCAAGGGCCTCGCGGATCTTGAGGGCCTGGAGCGCGGCGAATTGTCGTTGGGCGTGAACGAAAGCTCGATTCACGCCCTGTTGCCGGCGCTGGCCCGCATTCGGCAGGAGCACCCAGGCGTGCAGGTGCGTGTTCATCGCGTCTTTTCCAGAGACATCCCGCACGAAGTGCTGAACTACCGCCTCGACCTCGGGGCCGTCTCTTTTGTTCCGCGTGAGCCGCAGCTCCAGGCCACGGAGATTCTCCGGGACGAGCTGAGCCTGGTCGCGCCTCCCGACCACCCGCTCGCGCGCCGCCGCGTGGTGGAGCTTCCCGAGTTGGCCAAGGAAGTTTTCGTCGCGCACATTGTCGAATCACCATTCCGCCGTCGCGTCATCGAACTGTTTGCGCGCCACCGCACGCCGCTCAATATGCACATCGAGTTGCCTACCATTGAGAGCATCAAGCGCTTTGTGCAAATGGGCATGGGTGTTGCGATCGTTCCGCGGATGTGTGTGCGTTGGGAGCTTGAACGCGGCGACCTGGCCGAAGTGAAGGTCAAGCAGTTGGCTATGCCACGCCATCTGTATCTGATCGTGCGCCGCGGGGCGCGGCTGCCGCATGTCGCATCGGAATTCGTCCGCCTCCTGAAAGAAAACTGAAGCGCGCCTGGACGTAACAGGGCGAGAACCGTGTCTCGGCAAACGTCCGGAGAAGCTCTCTTTTTCCATTCGCCGCCACTCCTCTCACTATTCCCGCTGAGCGAAGTCTCGCAATTTTTATTGACAAGCGAGTATACCCGGGCTTACTTTGCCGGGCAGTTAGGCCCCCTCTCAGAACCTGCAACACACCGCGCGGTCAGCGGCCAAGGAAACGCGTATGCCCTGCGTGCAAGTGCGAATTGCGGCGCACAGCAAGTCCCTGTCCACTCCGGTTCCAAACCTTCGAGCAGTTTCCTCCGCTTTGGCACCAATTGTTCTCGCAATTCTGGCAAGCGGCACCGCCTGGGCGCAATCGCAAGCCCAGCATGTATACGCCTCGGGTGGCACAGCCGTGTTCGGTTTCGCGAAGGACTCCACAACGGGCGCTCTCACCGCGACCTCAGGCTCGCCCTATAGCGAAACTCTTATCGGCAGTGCGCTCGCTGTTGATCCGCTGGGACGGTTCGTGTACGCATTGAATCCCAACGCGAACAACGTCTCGGTCTTCGCCATCGATCAGACGACCGGCGCGTTGGCCAAAGTTCCCAATTCTCCGTTCACCGCGGACGACGCCACGACCCCACAAGTGCTCGCGGCAGAGGCCAGCGGCAAATTCCTTTACGTCGGCAACCATCAGGGATCCCAGTCCGGATTTACCACTGTCGGCGTCATCGACATCTACTCCATTGATCCCAACACCGGCGCACTCGCCTCTGCCACTCCAACTCCCACGGCGGGTCCATTCAACCCTGTCAGCATGGTGGTGGACGCCAAGGGCCGCTTCCTATATGTCTATCAGGGACCCAATGGTGCTACCGGCGACGCTGGTGGCGCAATTGAAGCTTCCCAAATCGATCCAATTACCGGACTGCTCACCCCGTCCCTATCTTCATGTTCCGGCGGGGGGTTCGGGCTCGCACTCGCCATTGACCCAAAACTCCGCTTCCTTTTCGCGGGGCGCGGTGATCAGCAAGGGTACATCGATGCGTGCACGATATCGCCAGTAGATGGCTCTTTGCAATCGATTGGGACAGTAAGATTTCCCGACGAAAATGTTTTCCCCGATGCGATGGCCATTGATTCCAGCGGTCAATTTCTCTACGTCGTTACGTCGCAGCGCACGATGCGAGCTTATTCCATTGACCAAACTACAGGCGTTTTGACCGAACTTCCGAATTCCCCACTTCCGGGAATCCTGCTGGGGTTCTCCATCGTGGCCGACCCGCAGGGGCCCTTTCTTTACGCCTTGGGTGGCAAGGGCATTGTTGGGTTTCAGGTGGATCCGTTGACCGGCGCATTGACACAAATCGCTGAGGTTTTGACCACGGGATCCGTGGCCGTCGCCATTTCCGGCACGCCAGTGCTGGCCTCATCGGGCCCCGTTGCAGCCTTGAGCCCAACTTCGGTTGATTTCGGCAACGTAACCGTCGGAAGCACGACCGCCCCTTTGGTCGTTTATGTCGTCAACACGGGCGATCAAACTCTGGATTTTTCCAGCCCCGCCATTTCCATCACGGGAACAAACAGCAGTGACTTCCAGCCGACGAACACATGCGGCGCGACTCTCGTTCCCAATCAGAACTGCACCATAAGCGTGAACTTCACTCCGTCCGCAGCGGGCACGCGCTCCGCATCCCTCACGATCAGCGACAATGCTCCGGGAAGTCCGCAGAGCGTCCCTCTCAACGGCCAAGGCGTTACGCCGCAGCCCGCGGTATACCTCGTGCCGGGCAACGTGACGTTTCTCGAAACGCTGCTGGGTAACAGCAGCTCCGCAAAAACCGTTTCCGTGACCAATTCCGGCCAGGCCACACTCACCATCTCCAGCGTGGCGCTCTCGGGTTCTAATTCCAACGACTTCTCGCAGACAAATGACTGCACGAGTCTCGCTCCAACCACGAGTTGCACCATTCATGTCACGTTCACTCCGCTGGCTCCCGGCCAACGCGCTGCGTCCATCCTCATCACCGACAACGCCGCGGGATCGCCCCACACGGTCACGCTCTCCGGTTTAGGTGACGCACCTTTCACCGTCGCACCAAACGGCTCGAATCCCACTTCGCTAACGATCACTGCGGGCCAAACGGCTCAGTACGAGTTGCAACTGACGCCTGCAGCCGGATTCACGGGCGCAGTCACCCTTGCATGTTCCGGCGCACCGCTCGAGGCGGCTTGCGCCGTTTCCCCGACGTCCGCGCAGGTCAACAACGCAAACCCGATCCCCTTCAGCGTTTCGGTCGCGACAACTGCCCGTTCCTTTGTTGTGCCCTTTCGGCTTGTTGCGCGCCATGAGCCTCTCGGAATGATTCGTTGGCCGCTGATTCTCTTCTTCGCGCTGGTGATTTTATTCTTGAGAAGGATGGGGGCGAAAACTGCCGCGCGGACGACCATCCTCAGGTGCTCCCGAGTCGCGGCGGGTTTTGCGTTGCTAGCAATTGGTGGAGTGTGCGGTTGCGGGGGGGGCGGAAGTGCTTCTCCTGTGCAGCCTCCGCCGCCGACGGGGACGCCGGCGGGCAAGTCCACGATCACGGTGACAGCCGCGCACGGCACCATCACCGAACCGCTTCAGCTCACACTGATCGTGAAGTGAGGAGTCTTTAGAACTGCGCGCTAACGTGGAACAGCCGCCACGCAAAGCCCATCCACACAAACCCCAAACAGGCCAGCGCGATCAGTGCGTCCTGCACTTTCGTCCACCACCAGCGATTGCTCCGAAGTGACCGCCAGACATTCGCCAGGGCAACAAGTGCGCCAATCCCTCCAAGAATGCTGGCCGCCTCCAGAACATACACCGGAACATTCAGGCCGCTGTTGAACCGGCCAATTTCCGACGAGCCACGGCTTAGAAGGACCGTCCACCCGATGAAGACGAGCACGATCCACGCGCCGACTAGGCGCGCTCCGCGGCGCAGGCCAATCTCCTCAGCGCTCAGCGTGAGCGGCAACTTGTAGTGGCGCCGCACCAGGCCGGCAACGGGCCAGAAAAGAAGGCTGAGAACAAGTATTCCGAGGCTCCCGATGAGAACGAAAAGGTTGAACCCCATCGTCTCCGTCAGGCCTGCCTTCTGAAACGCAAACGCGGCGAAGTCGATGAAAATCGTCATCCGGCCCGAGTCGTCACGCCGGAACAGCACTCGTTCCTGCCCGTCCACTTCCTGATAAAGGAGCGGCCCGATTTCGCGCCAACGCTTCGGCTTTCCGTTGAACTTCTTGAACAGCCCGCCCTCGATCGTTCCATCTGGCCGCGCGGTGAAGTTGGAAGTCCCGATCAGAGCGAGAGCGCGCAGAATACTGGAATCGCCCCGCCGGCTGACCAGATATGGCCCCGAAACCTGCGCCGCGTCGGCGGCGGCTGTGCTCGCCGTCGGAATTTCCGGCTGCTGGTAGGGGAAATAGCGGCCCAGGAACTTCTGCCAGAGCAATTCGCGCAGGTCGGTTTCCGCTTTGCCCAGACTGTTCAGCGAGATGAACATTCCGACGTTCGCATCCAGAATCAAGTGCAGATGGCTGTGAAAATACTGTGTGTCTCCGCCGTGGCCGATGATGGTGTGGCCGTTCCGCGACTCCTCAAAGAATCCCAGGCACATCGCCAATAGCTTCGGATCCGGAGCGAACGCGCGCGCGTGCATGAGCTTCGCCGTCTCTGGTTTCAGGATTTGAGCGTCCCCAAACCGTCCGTCTTGCAGATGCGCGATGGCGAACTTGGCCATGTCGCTGCCTGAAACGGACATGCTCCCCGCCGGCACCGCCTGCACCACCTCGAAAGGTTTCGCGCCGTCCGAGGCGCGCATGTAGCCCTTGGACATGAGCGGCTCCAAGGCCGGGGGCAGCGGTTGCACAAACGTCGCGTGCGTCATTCCGAGCGGCTTGTAAACGTGATTGCTGATGTAGTCCTCGAATTTTTCGCCCGAGACGCGCTGAACGATGTAGCCGGCGACCGCCGTCGCATAGTTGGAATAAGCGGGAATCGCGCCCGGCGCAAAAATCCGCTCAGGTTGATGGGCAACCAGATAATCTCGCAACGACGTCAAATTTTTCGTGTCGGAGATGAAGAGATCTTTGATCACTTCCTCGAAGCCGGGAGTATGCGTCATAATTCTCCGCAGCGTCACCGGTTGAGGAAATGTCGGCCGAATCGGGAAGTCGAGATAAGCGTTGACGTCGCGGTCCAGATCCAGTTTGCCCTGCTCCACGAGTTGCATCACCGCCGTCCAAACGAAAAGCTTCGAGACCGAGCCGGGACGGAATAGCGTGTCGTCCACGGACACGGGCTTCTTTTTTTCCACGTCGGAGTAGCCGTAGCCTCTCCCGAACAACACCTTGCCGTCCTTCACGATGACGACAACAGCTCCGCCGATGTCGTCCCTCAGCAGTTGCGGCATCATGTAGCCGTCGAGAAAGGCTTCGACGTCCGCGGCAGTCAGCTCCGCGCCTTTCGCGGGCGCTGCAATCGCGGCCGCAGTCTTTGCGGAGGGTATCACTTGGGCCGTCGTCGAAAATGGGAAGCCCGCCGCGAAAAGGAAAAGCTCGGCTGCGGCACAATTGCGGAAGAACCTTCTGTGCGCATTCATTGCAGTCTTCGACTCCTGTGAAACGTTTGTTTCACATTGGGGATGGGCGCGTTTTTACACCCCTCCCAGACCCTTGTCAACGGAATTGCCCCCGGAGACGCCCTATTTCTTCGACACGCGCCAGATGACGCCCGCGCCATCGTCCGAGACAAGCAGCGAGCCGTCC
>WNGG01011130.1_pt1 | contig 15560 bp, 13 predicted proteins | sample 5400661 | NCBI WGS metagenome assembly WNGG01 (sample SAMN13153372, study PRJNA577476) | soil metagenome | isolation source: 100 cm soil or saprolite under Garry oak tree replicate 1 | place: USA:California | collected 2016-06-15
TCACACCTCGGAGCCCGATGACGTCGCGATTCCGGTGCGGCTGCGCGCCGGTTGGAACCGCGTGCTCGTGAAGGTGGCGAATCTGGACGGCGGCTGGGCGTTCCAGCTGCGGGCCGCCGACCCTGACGGTGTGTTACGCTGGGGTGCGGGCCCCGAGGAGGCACGATGAACGAGAATAATGCGCCCAAGTCGCCGTGGGGTGGGTGGCTGCTCCACGCCGTGATCGGGACCGGCCTCACCGCCGTGCTGGTGTGGCTTGCGGCGCCTCCGGTCGCCGTGCTCGTGGCGGTGCTCGCGATGGGGATCGCGCACGAGATCGGTGACGGCGATTTTCTGCGCTTACCTGCGGAGCGACGCTTCACGACGTAGAGTGGCATAGGATAGGAGCCTCCCTCGCCCCGCGACCTACGGGAGGTCTCGGTAGAGCTCGATCTCGCCGGACGCAAGCTTGCGCAGTTCGTGGGCCACGGGCGCAAGACCCGCGGAGAGGCCACTGGAGATGAAGAGCACCTCGACGCGCCAGCCCTTCTCGATTGCCGTCTTCAGCGGCGGCATGTAGTCCGCGTCGCCAGCTACAAGGACGATCGTGGAGGGCCCCTGTTCTTCGTAGAGGGTCTTCATAAGGTCGGTAATCAGCCACGCGTCATCCTGCTTCGAACGATTCTTAGCACCGAGATAGCCCCGACGTACCGTCCAACCCCGGGCGTGGGCGATCGCCCAGAAGGTATCATCGTCGGGAACGACGCCGGCGACATATGCGGTCTTCACGCCGCGCGGCTGATCCAGAGACGTACGGGCGGCCGCGAGCATGAGGCGCCCGAAGTCGAACCGGTAGCCGATACCTCGGTCGGCATTGACGATGCCCCAGAAGAGATTCTGGTCGTCTACAAACACGTGCACGAGCTTGTTGGCGAGCGGCTGGTGCGCCGGCGCCGTCCCCCCACGCGTCTCGCGGGGGAACGCCTTTGGCCGCTTCGCCGGCCGTGTCTTGACTTTAGCCGAGTACTTGGACACGCACACAAACTAATCGGGACGCTCAAGATGTTGGAGGGGGTGTAACGCGCATAGCCGCGGTGCGGAGAAAAAGAAACGCAGCGGGCGCGCTCCGGCGACCGCGTCCTGCGACGCGCCTGCCGCATTCCCGCCCGTCGGTGCCGCATTTTCGCCCTACCGCACCGGCGGCCTGAGATACAGGTTGCATTACTCACACTCGTCTGGGAGCCCTGATGACGGACCCCACCCTGGCCATAGCGAGCTTGTTGGCGATCCTCCTCTCGCCCCTAGTCGCGGTGCTAGTGTCGACGTATCTCCAGAATCGAAAGGAGCGGCGGGATCACAAACTCTTTCTCTTAGGCGCCCTGATCGCGAACCGCCATAACCCCGTTGGCGACGAGACTATCCGAGCGCTGAACACAATTGATGTCGTGTTCCACGACGCCCCGAGTGTTCGCAAGCTCTGGCAGGACTACTTCGCGATGCTCAACAACCAGGGATTGAATAACCCGATGGGGCGGCAGCAATGGCAGAAGAAGAACCTCGAGATGATCACCGAGATGGCGAAGGTCCTGGGCTACGGGAAGGCGATCACGGCCCTCGACGTGGACCGCGTCTACACACCTATCGCCCTTGAAGAACGCAACGAGAAGAATGCAGCGCTCGTGGATGGGTTTATCCGACTTCTCAACGCTGTCAATCCGCCGAAGCGGGGCTAGCGCCGCCCCCCGACCAATTCCTCTCCCGTCCTGACGTAGCTTGCGCGTGACAAAGAATCGAACACCTACGCGCAGGGTTCGGTATGCCATGGGTACCGTCGGCCTCATAGATCGCCCGAAGGGCGTCGTCTGTCGCGCAACAGAGTCACGTGCTGATGATCGCGAACTGGGCCGCCTTAAGGGCGTCCAAGACGATCCCGATGTGGGCAACCTCCACCTTGGCGTAGCCGATGTGATCGCCGTTCACGTACAGCTGTATGAGCTCGCAGTTAAGGTCCCGCGAGTCCTTGCTGACCACCGCCGTCTGGGTCATCGTCCTCTCCTCTCCGATCGGGTAGAAAAAAAACGGCCTCACAGCTCTCCGAGGAGAGCCATGACGCCGTCGGCGACTGGACTCGCTAGAGCGGTCCGGTCAAGCCTATTTGGCCTTGCGCCCGCAGCCTATCCAACGCGGGCCCGTGTGTCAAGGGCGGATCGGTCCCGGCAATCGCCGCGGATCTTTCACAAACCTTTCAGTGCCGAGCGCGTAACGCGATGACCCGGGCGGGGATCGAACCCGCGGCCTACGGATTAAAAGTCCGTTGCTCTACCAACTGAGCTACCGGGTCGGACTCCGACCAAACTTCACATCGCGCCCGGGCTTAAACAAGCGGCCGCCGCGGGCCAGTCTCGCTCCACGAGCGGTGCCGACGCCACGACGTTCCCGACGACGAGCGTCGCGGGAGGCTCGAGCCCGGCCGCATCCACGCGCTCGGCGAGCGTCGCGAGCGTGCCGATCACGCTGCGCTGCTCGGGCAGCGTGGCGCTCGCGATCACCGCCGCCGGAGTCTCCTCCGACATGCCGTGCGCGATCAGCCGCGCCGTGATCTCTGGAAGCGCACGCAGTCCCATCAGGAACACCAGCGCCGGCAGCCGCGCCAACGCGTCCCAGTCGAGATCCGACGCTGCGTCGCATTCGTGACCCGCCACGACTGCGAACGCCGACGCGTGGCGCCGGTGGGTGACGGGGATGCCCGCGGCGGCGGGCGCGGCAATCGCCGACGTCACACCCGGCACGACCTCGTGCCGCACGCCCGCGGCGCGCAGCGCCTCGCACTCCTCGGCGCCCCGGCCAAACACAAAGGGGTCTCCCCCCTTCAGGCGGACGACGATACTGCCACGCCGGGCCTGCTCTATCAGCAGGGCGTTGATCTTCTCCTGCGCGATCGGATGCCCTTCCCCACCCGATCGCTTCCCGACGAAGATCCGTTCCGCCCACGGCGGCGCCTCGTCCAGGAGATCTGGATGCACCAGGCGGTCGTACACTACGACGTCGGCCGCCTGAAGACGTTCGAGGCCCCGCCGCGTGATCAACCCCGGCTCTCCCGGACCCGCGCCCACTAGGTAGACGATGCCGTCCGGCGCGGGGTCCCCGGCGCGCTTGCCTGTCGCGGCCTGCACCAGCTGGTCGATGCGGCGTCGGGCGCCCGCGACGTCGCCCCGCCGCACCGACTCGATCGCGTCGGAATCGACGATGCGGTACCACAGCCGGGTGCGCACCCTCACGTCGCGGACTCTCCGCGCCAACTCGGCCCGCAGCTCGCCCAACAGCTCGAGCAGTGTCGCGTATTCCGGTCCGATCAGCCGCCCGATCCGCTCGCGCAGCCGCACGGCGAGCGCGGGACTCTTCCCCGCGGTCGAGACGGCCACCGCGATGTCGCCCTGACGGTGGATCGCGGGGGCAATGAAGCTGCAGTGCGGCAGATCGTCCACCGCGTTGAGCAAGACGCCGCGGGCTTGGGCCTCGACCCACACCGCGCGGTTCGCGGCGCGATCGTCGGTCGCCGCGATCGCGAGAAACGCGGCCGCTAGGTCACCAGGACGATACGGCCGCCGCTCGATCGTGACCGCCCCCGCGGCCTCCAGATCGTCGAGCCGCCGAGACACACTCGGGCTGATGACGGTCACCCGCGCGCCGGCATCGAGCAGCCCCACCACCTTCTGCTCCGCGATCGCGCCACCGCCCACCACCACGGCCCGGCGGCCGCGCAGGTCGAGGAACACCGGATAGAAGTGCGTCACGGCGCGGCCTCCGCGACGGCGCCGGTGCGTAACTCGTCGCTGCCGATGCGGCAGCAGAAATCCCCCAGGCCCTCGCCCGGCAGGCGCTCGGCGCGGTAGCGCTCCAGCAGCGGCCGCACCCGGGCGACGAGCCGGTGCCGCGGCACGAGGTCGGCGTACTCCGTGGCGAGCCTGGTGCCGAGCACGCTTCCTCCCACGAAGATCGTGTACTTGTCCGCCGACCGGCCCACGAACGCGAGATCGGCCGTGTAGGGGCGCGCGCAGCCGTTGGGGCAGCCCGTCATCCGCACGGTGAGCCGCAGGTCCGCGAGCCCGAGACGCTCCAGCTCGCCCTCGAGCTCGTCGATCACGCCCGGCAGCGCCCGCTCGGCTTCGGCGAGCGCCAGGCCGCAGGTCGGGAGCGCCGGACAGGCCATCGACCAGCGCCTGACGGTCGAAATGACGCCCGCCGGGTGCACGCCGTGGTCCGCCAGCATCGCGTCCAGCGCGGCCCGGCGCCGCTCGGCGATGCCCGTGAGCAGCAGGTTCTGCTGCGGCGTGAAGTGGACGCCTGCCCGGAATACTTCCACGATGCGCCGGACGCCGGTCCGGAGCCGCACATCCTCCGTATCCTGGATGCGCCCGTTTTCGATGAACAGCCCGTAGAACGAGCTGCCGCCTCCCTGATCGTGCCACCCCAGGTGGTCGTGCACGTCGCTGATGCGGAGCGGAGCGGGCGGCGGCAGTGACCGGCCGAGCCGCTGCTCCACCTGCCCCCGGAACCAATCGAGCCCCCGGTCGTCCAGCAGATACTTGAGGCGCGCGTGACGGCGGTCGCTGCGGTCGCCGTAATCGCGCTGCACGGTGATCACAGCCTCCGCGACGGCGACCACGTCCTCCGGGGTAGCAAACCCCAAGGGGTCGGCGAGTCGGGGGTAGGTGACTTTCTTGCCGTGGGTCATGCCGAGCCCCCCGCCCACCAGCACGTTGAACCCCGCGACCGAGTCCCCGTCGGGAATCACCACAAACCCCAGATCGTTGCTGTAGACGTCGGTGCAGTTGTCGTCCGAAAATGCGATCGCCGTCTTGAACTTCCGGGGGAGATAGCGCTGGCCGTAGATCGGCTCGGGCTCGGGCGCGGGTGCGCCCTCGGCGACCTGATCGCCGTTGAGCCAGATCTCGTGGTAGGCCCGGGTCCGAGGCAGCAAGCGCGCCGAGATGTGGCGGGCCACGGCGAGCGCCTGATCGCGCAATCCACCGGGCAGCGGCGCCGGGCAGCTCATCACGTTGCGCTGCACGTCGCCGCAGGCGCCGAGCGTCGTGACCAGCGCGTCGTTCAAGGTGCGGACGGTGGCTTTCAGATCGCCCTTCACTACGCCGTGAAACTGGTTGTCCTGTCGCGTGGTGACCCGCAGCGTGCCATTCCCGTACCGTCCCGCCAGCTCGTCGAGTGCCAAGTACTGCTCGGCGGTGACGACGCCGCCCGGGATCTTGCAGCGGACCATGAAAGCGTAGGCGGGGTCCAGGCCGGCATCGCTCCGCTGCCGGCGCGTGTCCCGGTCGTCCTGCTGGTAAACGCCGTGGAACTTGAGCAGCTGCGCGGCTTCGTCCTCGAAATGGCTGGTGTCGGCGGCGAGCTCCGGCGCGAGCGAGCCGCGCAGCCCGTGGCTCGCCTGCTTGATCTTCTCGACGGCGCTCACATCCGCGTGCTTGTCGGCCATCCTCACTCCTCCCTGCTTGGATCGATCGATCACACAAAAACGACGAGCCCGCTTCCCGAATCGGGAAGCGGGCCCGCATTGCGTTGCACGTCGTCTCGGAACTAGCTCACGTTCGTCCGGTACCGCACCACCGTGCATCGCCCATGCGTCCGCTTCCCCACGGGAGCGCACACATCCCTCGACAGCACGGACAACAGCGGGTGGCGATCCGGGTGCTCAGCATACTGGAACGGACCTTACCAAGCCGGCCCGGGCGCTGTCAACCAGCCGTGGTGGCAAACCTCCCCGGCCGTCTGTACTTGCACCACCTGACCGCGTGGGCGCCGCGGGCGTGGCCTCCGTCACGGTTGTTACGCCCGCTGGACCGGCAGGCTCTTTAGCACGCATGCGACCACACCCGTGGCGTGCCGGGTTACCGGCTCGTGACACCACCGATCGGGCCGTCGTGGAACGAATGGCGGCGGGGGACCAGGGTGCGGTCCGCGAGCTGCTGGCGCGCTATCGCAGCACCCTCTACGCAACCGCCTACGCCGCACTGATCGACCCCGAGCAGGCCGAAGCGGCCGTGGCCAGCACCTTCGAGCAAGCGTGGCGCACCGCGGCCCGGTTTCTGACCACGCGCGGGACCGTGTCAGGCTGGCTCACCCACCTCACCCGGCTCAACGTCGCGGCGCTGTCGGCAGGCTGGCCTCCCCTGTAGCACCGCAGCTTCCGGTCGGCGGGTGACTCTAGCCGAGCGGTGATCGAGCCCCGAGATTTGGCTCCATGAAGCCACCTCTGCTCCTCACGCTGGGTCTGTGTGTTTGCTCCGCCGGCATCGCGGCGACCCAGACCAAGCGCATCGACCTCTCCGACTTACAGAAGCTCGTCAACGTCTCCGACCCGCAGATCGCCCCCGATGGGAAATCGATCGCCTGTGTCGTGTCGCGCGTGAACTGGACCGACGATCGGTTCGACGCGAATCTCGTGTTGGTCGACATCGCCACGGGCGCGCAGCGCACGCTCACATACGATCGGAAGGGCATCACCGCGCCGCGCTGGTCCCCCAGCGGGGATCGCCTCGCGTTCCTCGCGACCGCGGGCTCGGGGGACAAGGCGGCGCCGCAGGTGTTCGTGCTCGACATGCGCGGCGGCGAGGCTCGTCAGATTACCGAGGCGGCGAACGGCGTGGAGCAGTACGCCTGGAGGCCCGACGGAGCCGACATCGCCTACGTCACCGCCGACGACGCCGAGAACAAGAAGGAGATCGAGGCGCACAACGACGCCTTCGAGGTGGGCGACGACGGCTACCTCACCACCGCGGCCCCCACGCCGTCGCACCTCTGGATCGTGCCGGTCGGCGGTGGGACGGCGCGGCGCCTGACCCGCGGCGCGTGGAGCCTGGCCAAGAGCCAGCCCCCCGGCCCGCCCTCCTCGCCGCTGGCCTGGTCGCCCGACGGCAAGTCGATCCTGTTCACACAACAGGCCACGCCCCATTTCGGCGACGCCGATCAGTCGGTGCTGATGGTGCTCGACGTCGCCACGAGTGAGAGTCGCAAGCTCACCGCGCATAAGGCGTTCGAAGGCTACGCCACGTACTCGCCCGACGGCTCGCGCATCGCGTACTGGTACCCGCGCGACGGCGATCCCAACAATGTGAACGAGATTCACGTAACGACCGCGGCCGGGGGCGACGGGACGGTTCAGACCCGCCCCGTCGACCGTAACCTGGTGCGCGCGGTGTGGATGCCCGACGGCAAGTCGTTGCTCTTGGGCGGTCACGACGGGACGCGCACCGCGTTGTGGCTCATGCCGCTGGGTGGCGCGGCCAAGCGCATCGACCTGGGCGAGGTCAGCCCGGCGTGGGGCTTCTGGATCGATGTCTCGGTCGGCAAAGACGGCGCGATCACATTCGCGGGCAGCACCCCCGACCGGCCGACCGAGCTGTATTACCTCGCGTCGGCGGCGGCGCCGCCGCGCCGGCTGACGAACCTGAACGCCGAGGTCGCCGCCCGCCAGCTCGGCAGCATGGAGCGGTTCGAGTGGCCGGGGCCGGACGGCTTCCAGAGCGATGGCGTCGTGACCTACCCGCCCGGCTTCGTCAAGGGCAAGAAGTACCCCCTCGTGCTCATCATCCACGGCGGGCCGACGGCGGCCTCGGTGCGTGCGTTCAGCCTGTTCAGCCAGGCCGTGGCCGCGCACGACTACATCGTGTTCTCGCCCAACTACCGCGGCTCGGACAACCTCGGCAACGCCTACCAGCGCGCCATTTTCAACGACGCGGGCGGCGGCCCGGGGCGGGACGTGATGGCCGGGATCGCGGCGCTCGTGAAGCTCGGCGTCGTGGACACGACCCGCATCGCGGTCTCCGGATGGTCGTACGGCGGCTACATGACGAGCTGGTTGATCGGGCACTACCACGTGTGGAAGGCGGCCGTCGCCGGGGCCGCGGTGACGAACCTCGTGGACCAGTACAATATGGCCGACTTCAACGTGCTGGAACGGTACGGCTTCGCGGGCTTCGCCTCTCCGTGGACGGGGCAGGCGCTCCAGGCCTATCGCGACCAGTCACCGATCTCGTATGCCGCCGCGATGAAGACTCCCACGCTGATCCTGTCGGATGTGCGCGACGCGCGCGTCACGGTCACGCAGTCCTACGAGCTGTACCACGCGCTGCGGGACAACGGCGTGCCCGTCAAGTTCGTCGCGTACCCGGTCGACGGTCATTTCCCCGGCGATCCGGTGCGCACGACGGACGTGTACCGGCGCTGGATCGACTGGCTGGATCAGTACCTGAAGGGGCCCGTCTCGACCCGGTAGCGGTCGCCGTGCGTCCGGCGCTCCCCAGGATGGCACGTCCCCGTCGCTGGCTGCTCGGCCTGTACGTGGCGAGCGCCCTGCTCGTCACGCTGCAGCAGGGCGTGCTCCGCCCGTCCAACAACTTTCGCGTGTTCCGCTCGGCGACCTTCAACCTCCTCGCCGGTCGCGATCTGTACGCGGCACACCCCGAGCAGCATCTCGACTTCTACAAGTACAGCCCGACGTTCGCACTGCTATTCGCGCCGCTCGCCTATCTGCCGTTCGCCCTGGCGTTCCTCTGCTGGAGCCTGCTCAACGCGCTGCTCCTCTGGTACGCGCTCGAGCGCCTCCTGCCGCAGCGCCAGGCCACGCTCGCACTCGGGCTCTTGTACCTCGAGGTGCTGTTCGCGATGCAGTACGGGCAGAGCAACGCGCTGGTCGCCGCGCTCATGGTGCTGGCCTTCGTCGCGCTGGAGCGCAGCCGCCAGCTCGAAGCGGCGAGCGAGCTGGCGCTGGGCGCGTCGATCAAGCTGTTCCCGCTGGCCCTGCTCCCGGTCGCGGTGTTCCACCCGCGGCGCGCGCGGTTCGGTCTCCTCTTCCTTGGCGTCGCGACGGCGCTCGTCGTCCTGCCGCTCCTCGCCGTGCCCGCGCCGGAGCTCATCGCCCAGTACCGCTCGTGGCGCGCCATCGAAGCGTCGGACACGCTGAACCGGGGCTATTCGCTGATGCAGTATCTCTACATGGCGCTCGGCACCGATTGGCCCAACTGGCCGGTGCAGCTCGCGGGCACGGCGCTGCTCGTGGCCCCGCTCGCGCTCGGCCGGCGGGGGGGGCGCTGGAGCGACGCGGCGTTCCGGCGCCTCGTGCTCTGCTCGGTGCTCGTCTACGTGGTGCTCTTCAACCATCAATCGGAGCGGGCGACATTCGTCATCGCCTACACTGGCATCGTCGTCTGGTGCGTGAGCTCCCCCTCGAGCCGGCTCAAGACCGCGATCCTCGCGCTCACGCTGCTGGTGATGGTGGTCCACGACGTGGACATCGTGCCGCGGTGGGTGAAGTCGGAGATCCTGATTCCCTACCGCATCAAGGGCATTCCCTGCCTCGTGGCGTGGTGTGCGATGCAGGTGGAGCTGTTCGCTACAGCGCTCCGAAGTGAATCAGCCGGAAGCGCCCTCGCCGGAACCGTTCCCGAACCTCGGGGCGCATGAGCGCGGCCAGCTCCCGGGCGCGCGGCGCGGCGTAGTCGTCCCAGGCCGCGAGCTCCCCGTCGGGATGGCCGGGATGCACCATCAGCTCGGTGGTGCCCGGCTCGAGGTGGTCGAGGAGGGCCAGCAGGCGCGGCAGGAAGCGCGGGCTGCCTTGGAGCGAGATGCCGACGAAGCGGTCCGGGCGGCGCAGCGGCGGCGCCGCCTCGCCTGCCGCAACGCTCCAGGCCAGCCGCAGCGTCGCTTTCTTGAGCAAGGCCCGCCAGCTCGCAGCCGCGCGATCTGCGCTGCGCACTCGACCGCGATGTCCCCCGGATCGATGCGTCCCGCGAGCGCGCGCGGGACGAGCCGCCGCAACGGATGGAACCAGCCGGTGCGGGCGTCGCTCAGGCTTCCACCCCACGAGACGGGCCGGCCCGTCGTCAGGTTGAGGTGCAATCCGACCCCGAGCCCGGGCCCGATGTCGCGCAGCTGCCGCGCGCCGTCGGTCCACCCCGGCGTGTTCACGAGGACCGAGACCGAGGACACCACACCCGCCGCGTGCGCTTCCAGAATCCCGCGGTTCACGCCCGCCGAGAGGCCGAAGTCGTCGGCGTTCACGACGAGGCGCCGCGCGTCAGCCGTAGCGCCCCCGCCAGGCGTTCCAGCGGATCTTCACGAGGTCCTCGAGCATCTCGACCGCGTCCGCCGCGAAGCGGACGGTGCTCGGCTCGTCGTCGTACCGATAGTGGACCGCCGCCTGCGCGACCGTCAGGCCTTGCTTCTTGGCGATGTAGAGCAGCTCGACGTCGAAGCCGAAGCCGGCGATGGTGAGCCGCGGGAAGATCAGCTCCGTCGCACGCGCCGTGAAGCCCTTCAAGCCGGCCTGGGTATCGAGAATGCCCGGCAACAATACGAGCCGCACGACGCGGTTGAACACCCGGCTCATCACGTGCCGGGTGTAGAGGTAGTGGAAGAACGACGGACTCATGAGGTAGCGCGACTCGGGAAGCACGCGGCAGGCGATCGCCACGTCGCTCCCGGTCTCGAGCTGGCGCACGATGTGCGCGATCTCGTCGACCGGATACGCCAGATCGGCGTCGGTGAACACGCGGTAGCGCCCTCGGGCGGCGAGCATCCCCCGGGCGACCGAAAAGCCCTTGCCCCGGTTCGCCTCGTTCCGGAGCACGGTCACCTCCGCCGCGTCGCGGCCGAACTCCGTGAGCAGGCGGGCGGCCGCAGGCTCGCTCGCGTCGTCGACCAGGACCAGCTCAGTCGGGTGGCCACGAGCGCACGCGAACGCCCGCAGCGCCGCGAGATGCGCCGGGAGGCGATCCGCCCCGTTGCGCACGGGCACGACGACCGATAAGTGGATTGCGCGATCACCCACGCGACGAAAGGTACGGCGCTCGACGCCGCGCACCAGCCGCTGTAGCTTTCCGGCCCGCGATTGTCGAGGCGCAGCGTGAGCGAAGCGTCCGGAACCATCCAGCACGTCTCCGATACCGCGCGCTGGGTCGCGCTGTATCGCGCCATGGAGTCCGAGCGGCCGGACGCGCTGTTCCACGACCCCTACGCGCGGCGGCTAGCGGGACCGCGCGGCGAGCAGATTCTCGCCTCCATGCCGAAGGGCCGGACCTGGGCGTGGGCGATGATCGTGCGGACGGCGGTGATGGACGAGCTGATCCTCCGGGCGATCGCGCGCGCCGGCGTCGGAACGGTGCTCAACCTCGCCGCCGGTTTGGACACGCGACCGTACCGGCTGCCGCTCGCTCCTTCGCTCCGTTGGGTCGAAGTGGACTTCCCCGACGTGATCGCCTACAAGCAGGAGCAGCTGGCGGGCGAGCGGCCCGTGTGTGCGCTGGAACAGGTCGGCGTCGATCTCACGGATGCGGCGCGCCGGCGCGCGCTGTTCGCGCAGATCGGCGGCGCGGCGCGGCAGGTGCTGGTGGTGAGCGAAGGCTTGCTCATCTATCTCACGGGCGAGCAAGTCGGGGCGCTCGCCGGCGATCTCGCCGCGCAGTCTTCGTTCGGGTGGTGGCTGATCGATCTCGCCTCGCCGGGGCTGCTCAAGATGATGGAGCGGACGTGGGGTCGCGCCGTCACCAGCAACGCGCCGTTCCGGTTCGCCCCTTCCGAAGGGACGCGCTTCTTCGAGCCGTTCGGCTGGCGCGAGACCGAGTTCCGCTCGACCTGGGAGGAATCACTGCGACTCAAACGGACGATGCGCTTGGCCTGGCTGTGGGGTCTGCTCGGCCGGTTGTACCCGAAACGCAAGCGGGAAGAGTTCCGTCGCTTCTCCGGCATCGCGCTGCTGGGACGCCGCTGACCCACGGCGCAACGCCGCACCGTCGAAAGGAAACTGAACCATGCGATCCTGTCTGCTTGTCGCCGGCTTCGTAGCGTACGCCGCCTGTGCCAGACCGGCGCCTCGGGCCGCCGGGCCGAACGTCGTCACGATCACCGCCACCGACTACGCGTTCAGCGCGCCGGACACCATCCCCGCCGGACTCACCACCCTGCGCCTCGTCAATCGAGGCAAGGAGCTCCACCACGCCTCGCTCGTCCGGCTCGGCGCGGGCAAGACTATCGCCGACTTCCAAGCCGGGCTGCAGGCGGCGATGCAGAACCACACCCCCCCGCCGCCGTGGATTTCCTTCGCCGGAGGGCCCAACGCCGTGACCGTCGGTGACACCGCCCAGGCGACCCAGGCGCTCGCACCCGGGTTGTACGTGCTCGCCTGCTGGATCCCGAGCGCTGACGGGGCGCCCCACATCATGAAAGGGATGATGCGGCCGATCGCGGTCGTCGGCCCGGCAGCGGTCGCAGTGCCCGAGCCGCCCGCCGACGTCGTGGTGAAGCTCACCGACTACGACTACCAGTTCTCCCAGCCGCTGACTGCTGGCATGCACACGATTCGGGTCGAAAGCGCCGGCCTCCAAGCCCACGAGATCGTGATCACTGCCCTCACGCCGGGAAAAACGCTGCAGGACTTCATCGCCTGGGAGCAAGGCGGTGAGAAAGGCCCATTGCCCACCGGCCGGTGGCTGGGTGGTGTGACGGGGCTCGAGGCAGGCCAGCACGCCCAGTTCACCGCGACCTTCGCGCCTGGGAACTATCTGGTCTTGTGCTTCTGGCCCGACGCGAAGGACGGAAAGCCGCACCTGGTGCACGGGATGGCGAAGCAGATCACTGTAAGCTAAGGCGGTAGGGCACGGCCGGGGTCTCCCTCCGCGACAAGAATACGCAGTCGCTGCGGGAGACCCCGGCCGTACCCTATCGCTAGTTCAGCAGATACCTCAGCCCGACTTGCATCTGCCAGCGCGACAGCAGACTCGCGTCGTCGATGAACGTCTGCGACGGGCCGGTGAAGTTGAACACCGGCGCCCCATTCGAGTCGAAGCGGACCAGCTTGAGCGGCGACGTCGCGGCGGCGCTGGCGACCTTGCGCACCCCCCACGACGAATTCAAAAGATGCCCCACGTTCAGGATGTCGAGACTCAGCTCGAAGCCGTGACGCTGCGCGCCGCCCTGAAAGGCGAATTCCTGCAGAATCCGTAGATCCACATCGTTATACCAGGGATTCGGCTCCCCGAACCGGTCGGCGATTTGACCGCGGTGCGAGCTGAGGTAGCCGTCCTGGTTGATGAAAGCGTTCAGTCGGTTCCACTGTTCCTGCGCCGTCACGACAATATTGCCGTTGAGATCGCGGATCGGATCGAGCAGGATCTCGCTCTGGCTTCGCGGGATGTAGATGAGGTCATTGCCGGCCTGGCCGTCGCCGTTGACGTCGCCGGAGTAGATGAACGAGTAGCGGTTGCCTCCGGCACCCGCGAAGCGGTTTCCCTGGGCCGCTTCCAGAAACAGCCCGATACGAGTCTTGAGGGTCGGCGACCACGACTTGGTATAGGTCGCGGACCCCACGATGCGGTGCCGCGCCCCGAATTCCGAGTAGCCGAGCTCCGGATTGTTGGGATCGCCCTTCACGGGCTCGTTCTGCCACAACACGCTCGCGATTTCCGTGGACTTGAGGTTGTTCTTCGCGTCGGTGAAGCTGTACCCGAGGCTCGCCCCCAGGCCGAACAGAAAAGTCTTGCGCAGCTGGGCCGTGATATTGAGCGAATGCCCCGCGCTGGTGTTGTCGAGCACGTAGATCCCGGCACCCGCGCCGCCAAAGCTCGGATTGAGGCTGTTGTTGCGTGCTCCACCGAAATACGGCCGCCCGTCGGGCGTTGGCAGATTGCGCACCGGCGCAACCAGGTCGGCGTTGCGCATGACGATGGCGTGGACGTCCTTCCCGTAGATGACTTCGAGCGTTCCGAGCACGCCCCCGCCGAGCTGCTGATCGACGGCCAGGTCGGTCGTCCACACTTGCGGCCACTTGAAGTTTGGGGCCACGGCGTTGACATCGAACGACTGTGCGAGGGTGGAGGAGTCCTTGGCAGGGCCCTGGGGGCGCAGTGGGCCTGTGTGCGTGACGGTGTTGTACAGGCTCGAGTTGGCGCCCGGGTTGGAGATCACGTTCCCGATCCACACGAAGGGGACACGGCCCGTGAAGATGCCGGTGCCGCCGCGCAGCTGTGTGTGCCGCTCCCCCACCGCGTTCCAGTTGAACCCGACGCGCGGAGCGAATAACGGTTTGGCGCCCGGTAGCTTGCTCTGATCGACGGTTTCCGGTTGGCGATTCCGATCGAGCGCCGTCAACGACCGGGAGAACTGGTTATCGACCGGAGTGGTGGAGTAGATCGGGAAATCGACGCGTAGCCCGTACGTGAGATTGAGCCGGTCCGACGCGGGGTACTCGTCCTGGGCGTAAAAGCCCACCTGCCCGACGGCCATGTCTTCACCCTTGTACGGCCCGGTTTGGATAAACGTCCGGAAATCGATAAATGAGTCCACCGCGGTCGAGGAGTTCGGATCGGTCCTCCGGAAGAACTGGTCGAGGGAGGAGAACGTCGTGCCACCGAATTGTCCGGGGCCGGGCGGCGGCCCGAGGAAGAACACGCCGTCTCGGAAGATGTTGAACGAGTTGAAGAACGAGAATGACTCGAAATTCGCCCCGACGGTGAAGACGTGCTTCCCGCGGAACAGACTCACGTTGTCGGTGAACTGCCACACGTCCTGATCGAGAATGTTGTGGATCGAGAACGGCTCGTGGCCGACCGTCGTGTACGTGCAGCACCCTTGGCCGATCTCGATCGTCGGGAAATCCTCGCTGAACGGTTGGCGGAAGTCCCGGAACCGGTTGTAGCTCGCGAAGAAGCGGTTCGCGAGGCCGCGCGTCCGGCTGTTGAGCTCCAGCGCGAACGAATGCAGGTGGTTGTTGATCGCGTAGCCCGACTTGTAGAACGGCAGGCTGCTCTCGTTCGGGCCCCGGCCGGTGTTGTTGAAGCTCAGCACGAAAGGGTGCGGCGGGAGATCGCGCTTCGCCTTGAGGTAGTCCCAGCGCAACGACAGCGTGTTGCTCGCGTTGACGTTCCAGTCCAGCTTGGCGATGAATTTGTCGTTGTCGGTGTGGTGCAGGTATCCCTGATACGGACCCGGATCGTAGTTGTACGCGCTCATCATGCGCCGGCGAATCGAGTCCATGATCGTCGCGTCCACGCGCGAGATCCCAAACCCGGATGATCCGTTGCTCGAGGCCACGAAGTCGGAGCCGGGGTTGTCCGACCGCTCGATTTCCCCGTTCACGAAGAAGAACAGCTTGTCGTGCACCAGCGGCCCGCCGAGCGAGCCACCCGCCTGGATGAAGCTCAGGTTGGGGTTGGCGACGACGGGCTGCCCCCGCACGGTGTTGCCGAGCAAGTCCTGGTTGCGACCGAACGTGTAAGCGGAGCCGTGGAACTCGTTGGTGCCGCTCTTGGTCACCGAGTTGACGTTCGCGCCGGTGAACCCGCCCTGGCGCACGTCGAACGGGGCCACCGAGACCTGCACTTGCGCGACCGCGTCGTACGGCACCGGCTCGGCATTGGTCTGTCCGCCCGGGGCCGGGTCGTCGAGGCCGAACGGGTTGTTGAAGTACGACCCGTCCAGCGAGATGTTGTTGTACAGCCAGTTTCTGCCCGAGAAGCTGTAGTTGCCGTCGTTGCGTGGGTCCGTCCGAATCAGGTCGCGGGTGCTGCGCT
>WNGG01006808.1_pt1 | contig 15559 bp, 13 predicted proteins | sample 5400661 | NCBI WGS metagenome assembly WNGG01 (sample SAMN13153372, study PRJNA577476) | soil metagenome | isolation source: 100 cm soil or saprolite under Garry oak tree replicate 1 | place: USA:California | collected 2016-06-15
CAGCTCGCGCTGTATGAGAACGATAGGCAGTTCAACTTCCTTATTGCCGAGGCGGCATTGCGGTGGCTGCCCGGCACGCCGGATCTGCTGCTTGCCCAGCTAGACCGGATCGCCTCGGTAAGCACACTGGAAAACGTGTCGGTCGGCGTGATCCCGCTCGGTGCTCAGGCAGTCACCATGCTGACGCACGCGTTTGTGATCTATGACGGCCGGGACGAACAGGACGCCCTGGTGAGCGTCGAGACGATCCACGCGCACCTGGTCGTCAAGAGCCCTGGGGATGTCGCCTTGTACCGGCGGCGGTGGGAACTGCTGAAGGAGATGGCGATCTTCGGCGGTGAGGCCCACGAATTCATCAGCGGCCTCATCGCCCACCTGAAAGCCCCACCGGGGTGACGGCCATGCCGGGGGACATGCCGACGCGCGGTTTGGTGGGGTTGCGGGGGCCGGCAGGGGTGCTGCTGGGGGGGGCCAGCAGCACCCCTGCCGGATGTGCTTGTGGCGGTTCACCGCAGGTGGTCGAACTCGCCCGCCTTGGCGCCGGCCAGGAACGTTGTCCATTCGTCGCGGGTGAACCACAGAACCGGGCCACCCTGGTCCTTGGAGTCACGCAATGCCACACCCTCGCTGGCCGACGCGACCTCGACGCACGACCCGCCCTCACATCCGGCTGTGAACCACCACCACCACAGCAGGGGGTCCTGCGCGTTCTTGTCGCTGCTGCTCATCGCTGTCCTCCTGTCCTGAGGGCGGCCAGTCGCCGCCCTGACAGCACGAGCCTCAAGCCGGCGACTGGGCGGTCTCCGGTGCGATCATCTGGTCGGTTCTGGGTGGCGGGATGGGCGGCCTCCTGGGGGGCCCGCGGCCAGTCGCCGAGCCGCCCTCGCCCAGGCCCGCGAACCAGCCACTCTGCAGCGGAACCATGACGGCGGCGACCAGGCAGAAAACACCTGACTCACCGGACTACCCGGTGGAGATCCGGGTACTTGGAGGGGTCACGGTCCAGCTGGCTGGGCAGCGCGTCCACCTTGGTGACGCCAAACACCGCCTGATGCTGGCCATGCTGGTAGCGGCAGAAGGCAGGCTGATACCCACCGAGCAGCTGATCGACCAGATCTGGGATGATCACCCACCGCGGACCGCTCGAGATCTGGTCCACTCCTACGCCAGCTACCTGCGCAGATACCTCGAGGCCGGCCGGGTGGGAGCAGCAGCGATGCTGCCCCGGCATCACGACGGCGGCTACCAGCTGCTGGTCAGCAGGGAGAACGTCGACCTGTGCCGGTTCCGCGATCTGCGTGCCCGCGCCAGGCCACTGGCCGGGCACGACGACGCCCAAGCTGCGGCGTTGCTGCGGCAGGCCCTGTCCCAATGGGGCGCCGGGACGGGAACAGGGCCGGGCGGCGGCCCTCTCGCCGACATGAACGGCACGCCGGCAGCCGACAGCCGATGGCTGGAGGCCTACCGCCACACCCTCCGGGAGGAGCACCGCGCCACGCTCATCGCATGCCTAGAGGCTGAGCTGCGGCTCGGGGAGCACGAGCGGCTCACCGCCGAGCTCGCCGACCTGGCCAGCGCCGATCCTCCGGACGAGCGGATCGCCGGTATGCTCCTGATCGCTTACTACCGCAGCGGCCGCCAAGGCGAAGTCACGCTCGCCTACCAGAGCACCAGGAAACGACTCCTCACCGAGCTCGGGGTCGAACCTGGCCAAGACCTCAGGGATCTTTACCAGAGAATCATCAGTCACGACCCTCGCCTCGATCTTCCCGCTGCTTCGGACAACCCCGATACCACGACAGGCGGACCGCACGGCGAGACTGCAGGAGAAGTCCCCCAGGCCACCGAGCGCGAGCGGGATCTCATCCAGCCGGTTGCGGTCAGTGGGCTTCTCAGCCGACCGTTTCTCCGCCTTGCAGGGACTCCTTCTCCTGCCACGGCATTGCGGCCCGCGTATGGCGTCGTACCGTTCGACGATTCCGCTGGCCAGCTACGCCGGCTCGCCAACTGGGCGGACACGGCCGCCAGCCACTCAGTGGTCGCGTTGCTTGGCCCGCCCGGCTCGGGCAAGACCCGCCTCGCGGTCGAACTGTGCAGGACGATGAGCCGGCAAGGCTGGGCGACTGGGGCGCTCACCAGATCAGCGGTCGTTGACCCTTCGGCCCTCGCCACGGTGCTGGCGTGGAAGGCGCGCCGCCTGCTTGTTGTGGACTACGCAGAAGACCGGCCTGACCAGGTCCGCGACCTGCTGACCCGCCTGCACGGATCCGGCTCGTCGACCTACCCGATCCGGGTGGTGATGACTGTGCGGCGCTCCTTTGGGCTCGGCTGGCGGTCAGCGTTCCGCGGATCCGACGCCGACGACATCCTTGACACTGCGGAAGAGCTGGACATCGTGGACGCCTGGCAGTACATAGACCGTGGCCGGTTCTTCACCACAGCGCAGGCCGCGTTCGAGAACTGCCTTCAGCTTCCCGGCCGACGCCGGGCGCTGCCGCCCAACTGGGCCTACGACCCCGCCTTGAGCACGCCTCTGCTCCTCGCGGCAAGCGCGTTAACAGACCTCCTCACTGGCGGCGATCACGCGTTTCCAGCTCATCGCGACGCCGACGAGGTGGTCGCTGGCCTTCTAGCCCACGAAGCGAACTACTGGGTAAGCGCGCCGGCGGCGCACGACGGCCCGGATGGAAGGACCGTAACAGCGCGGGCACTGGTCGCTACGGCTCTAGGGGAGTGGGCTGAGGAGACGAACGAGGTCGACACCGCTGCACGCCTGGCGTACTGCTCAGATCTCCGCGACGAACCCGCCGCCAAACGGAGAAAGTGGGCTCGATGGCTGCTCAGCCACTATCCGAGCGGACGGTTGGAGCCGGATCTGTTCCTGGAGCATCTCGTTGTCGAGCAGTGCGCAACTGCACGCTCAGACGACCCCATCGACTGGGCGGCCGCCCTTTCCCCAGAACGGGCCGTAGCCGACGTCGCAGCAACATTGACTCTCATAGCCCGAGTGGCCCAGCGCAGCCCCAGCTTTGCGGCATCCATCATCGATTCCTGGGCCCGACCGGCTGTTCGAGACCCTCATCGGTGTCGGTGTCTACCGCGGGCTGCAATCGGAGCACGCTGAAGCTGCGGCAGCGGCTTTGGCGGCCGTCGAATGGCTGCGGCAAAGCCCGCATGTTCGCGGCACCAAACGGCGTGCGGATCTTGCACGCACCCTCAGCAATCTAGGGGCCGACCTTGCGGAGGGAGGCGAGTTCGCCGCTGCCGTTGCCGCAACGGAGGAGGCTGTCGGCCTGTACCGCCGCGCCTTGGATGAAAAACAGCCAAGCTCAAAGCGCGTTCTGGCGTTCGCCCTCCACAACCTCGGTGGTGCTCTTACCCTGGCCCGCGACCACATTCGCGCGCTCGAGGCGACCTCCGAATGCGTCGCCTTGATCCGCGCCATAGCGACAGCCGAACGGGACCTAGAGCAGCTATCGGTGGGACTCACCAACCTTGCGCTATGCCATCTCCGGCTCGGCCAAGACTGCGCAGCGGTCCCCCCGGCCAATGAAGGAGTCAAACTGCTGCGCCCGCTTGCCCGCAAGTCGCCAGCTGACCGCGACTCGCAGATGCTGAAGGCGCTCTCCACGCTAAGTGCCGTGTCAGCCCGCACCGGCGCGAAAGAGTTGGCCCTCAACAGCCAGCGAGAGGCCCTGACGCTCGCGCGCCGCCTCTACGCCGCAGACCCGGAACGCTGGACGGACGAATTGGCGCGGCACCTACGAAACCTCGCACGGCGTCTCGCGGCTCACGGGCTGAGGGATGAAGAAAAACGGATACGCTCCGAAGTCGCTGAGCTCGAGGTGTCAAAGAACGCAGCGGTGCCGGGAACCACCGAACAGAGCGAGCCGCGATGGCGCCGGGTCGGACCGTAGGCAGCCTGACCGCGGTGTCGGGGATGCGGCTGCTGATTATCCCGAACGGCTGCGCCTCCTGTCGCGCCCCCATCGCCCGCGCGCCGAGCCGGAGTGCGGCGAGAGTCTGCCGCGCCTCGCCCGCTACCGAGACACGTCCGGGTGGTGTGCCATGCCGCGTGAGCCGTTCGGGATCATGGGTCTGTCACGGCGCGGCGGGGGTCGCAGCTGCATGCAGGCGGCGGGCTCCACACGATAGTGAGCGTAGGACATCCGCACATCGGCACGGCTGGCGCTCGAAGAACACGCCAGCACTGTGGAATTATTTGGCACTGCACCGACGTTCTATCGTGTGCATCGCCGTGAGCGGTGCTTCCCCGCCGTAGCGGGTCGGTGCCACTCTGAGAGGGGCAACCAAGGGCTCCGTCGCTCCCGGGCAAATTCGGGCGCGGACGTAGAGCGTCTCCCAAAGTGCAGGATTCTTGCGGCGATCTTCGTTTCAGCGAGGCCGCGTGCGCGTTTTTAGCTGCGCCGACACGGCGCTTCTTCTGGCGTATCAAAAATTCACGCTGCGCCACGAAAGGAAATCCCCATATGACAACCATCACACTGCAGCGCCCGGCCCAATCGCGCGCACCGGACGTCCACGACTACCCGCCGATCCCAGTGTCGGGCGTCGTCGACATCGGCGAGAGCCATGCGTTCGTCCGCACGTCCGGCTACCGGCTGAGCCGCGACGACATATACCTGTCCGGTGCCCAGGTCCGCCAGTACGGACTGCGCAAGGGCGATCACATTGAGGGCGCCGCCCGGCCTCCCCGCCAAGGCAAGGCGGGTGAGAAGTCCAGTGCGCTCGTCCGCATCGACACCATCAACGGCATGGATCCCGCGCAGGCGAAGGCGCGCCCGGACTTCGCCAAACTGACACCCCTGTACCCGCAGGAGCGCCTTCGCCTGGAGTCGCCTCGCGGCTCACCGACGGCGCGGATCATCGACCTGGTGAGCCCCATCGGCAAGGGCCAGCGCGGTCTCATCGTGTCGCCGCCGAAGGCTGGCAAGACGCTAGTGCTCCAGGCAATCGCCGCGGCGATCGCCGCCAACCATCCCGAGGTGCACCTGATGGTCGTGCTGGTCGGCGAACGGCCAGAAGAGGTCACCGACTTGCGGCGGTCGGTGCACGGCGAGGTCATCTCCTCCACCTTCGATCAGCCTGCCGCCGATCACATCCTGGTCGCAGAACTGGCGATCGAACGGGCCAAGCGCCTGGTCGAGCTTGGCCGCGACGTGGTCGTGCTCCTCGACTCCATCACCCGGCTTGGCCGGGCCTACAACCTCGCCGCCCCATCGAGCAGCCGCATCCTGGCCGGCGGGGTGGCAACGACCGCCCTGTACCCACCCCGCAAGTTCCTCGGTGCCGCCCGGAACATCGAGGACGGCGGTTCTTTGACGATCCTGTCCACCGCCCTGGTGGAGACCGGCTCGCGGATGGATGACGTCTTCTTCGAGGAATTCAAGGGCACCGGGAACATGGAGCTGCGGCTGCGCCGTGAGCTCGCAGAAAAGCGCATCTTCCCCGCGATCGACGTGGCGCCGTCAAGTACCCGCCGGGACGACCTGCTGATGTCACCCGAAGAGCACATCGCCACCTGCAAGTTGCGCCGGATCCTTGCCGGGCTCGATTCCCAGCAGGCACTCGAACTGCTCCTGGCCAAGACACGCGAAACCTCTTCGAACGCTGAGTTTCTTCTCCAGGTTCAGCGCGGTGCCCACCTACCTTCGGTTAATGGCTCCTGACTGGGCACGGCCGGCATACCAACTGATCAGGCAGGGGAGCCGACCCACCGAGAACGGCAGTTATGGCGCCGAATCTGGCGGTGTCACACGGACCCTCATCGGAGGCGGAACCGGAACGAGATTGCGGAGCATATCGGTGCCGAGGAACGGTGGGGCGTCGCAGGCAACGTCGCGTGCAGGTTCGCCGTTGGCTGCGATAGGGCACCTGGGGGACGCCGAGACGACATGTGGCTGCAGCCGGAACACCCTGCCATCACAAGCGCCAGCACAATGACGAGCGACCTCACACCGAATTGACGTTGCAGGACCATGTCCCGGTTCCAACGACATTTGCGGCTCGGGCACCTTGCCCGCTGCTCGTGTGGCGGGCCTTAGACCACAAGCGTCGGCTCGTCGGGCGCGGAGAGACTCAACACGGCGCCGGCGACTGCCGGCGATGCGGTGATCCTCGCCTCGAGCGCCCGCAGCCGGACGGCCAGGTGTGACTCGGTGTCATCGCCGGTGAGGTCGACGTCGCCGACGACCGAGACCATCCGCGGCCCGACGATCTCCAGCCGCAGATAGGTCACCCGGGCGACCTCCGGCGCGTCGAGCAGGGCCTGGATGGTGGCCGTACGCACGCGGGGGTCGGCTTCCTGGCCGATCAGGAACCGCCGATTGCGGTTGATCAAGACGATCGCGATAACGGCGAGCAGCGCCCCGACCAGGATCGATCCGGCGGCGTCCGGAACCGGAGAACCGGTCAGCTGGTGGGCGGCCAGGCCCGCGGCCGCGATGAGCAGGCCGGTTAGGGCGGCGAAGTCCTCCGCGAACACCGCCCGCAGGGTGGGATCAGACGTAGCCAGGACGTGCTCGATGAGGTCCCGCTGCATCGACTGTGCCTCCGGTTTGGCCTGCCGGACCGACTGCAGGAAGGAGATTCCCTCGACAACGAAAGAGACGGCCAGCACGACGTAGCCGACGACGAAGTGGCTGGCCGGTTCCGGCCTGACGAGTTCCTGCACGCCGTGCGTGACCGACACCGCGGCACCGGCCACGAACAGCCCGAGCGCGGCGAACAGCGACCAGACGTAGGCCTCCCGGCCGTGACCGAACGGGTGCGCGAGGTCGGGCGGGCGTCTGGACCGCCGGTTGGCGATCAGCAGGAAGACCTCGTTGCCGGCGTCCGCCCAGGAATGCGCCGCCTCAGCCAGGATCGACGCCGACCCGGTCACCACGGCGGCGACCGACTTCGCCACCGCCACGACGACATTGGCGCCGAAGGCGACCAGCACTGTCGTGGCGCTCTCGGACCCGCCGGGATCGCGCGGCCCCGGCACCGACCCGAGCAGGTCGTGGGATCCGCGGTCGGCCCCCACGGGATACCCGGGTGCCGGAGCCCGCTCGCCGCCCTGCTCGTGCGCCATCAGCCAGTGTTAACACACCGGCGCCGGCACGGGAACAGGCAGCAGCATTACGCTCCCCACAGCACAGGCAGTCACGCTGCGCCAGGCGCGGGGCGCCGCGGGATCGAAGCCTTCGGGGCAGCTCAGTTGCGCCGGTTAAGCTTGGGCGGTGGCCCAGGCTGCCCCGTCGCGGACCGCGCTGGTCCGCCGAGCGCGCCGGATCAACCGTGAGCTAGCCCGGCTGTACCCGGATGCGCATATCGAGCTGAACTTCACCTCTCCGCTCGAGCTGCTGGTGGCGACGATTCTGTCCGCCCAGACCACGGACCGGCGGGTCAACGCGGTGACCCGGGTGCTGTTCGCCCAGTACCGCACCGCCGCCGACTACGCCGCCGCGGACCGGGCGGAACTTGAGAAGGTGATCCAGCCCACGGGGTTTTTCCATGCCAAGGCGAACAGTCTCATCGCACTCGGCCAGGCCTTGTGCGACCGCTTCGGCGGTGAGGTTCCTGACACCATGGAAGAGCTTGTGACCTTGCCGGGTGTTGGCCGCAAGACCGCCAATGTGGTGCTCGGCGATGCCTTCGGCAAGCCAAGCCTCACGGTAGACACCCATTTTGCCCGGCTGTCGCGGCGGTTTGGCTGGACGGCGCACACCGACCCGGGCAAGATCGAGCAAGACGTCGGCGCGCTCCTGCCCCGGCAAGAGTGGACCGCAGCATCCCACCGGCTGATCTGGCACGGCCGCCGTGTCTGTCATGCCCGCAGGCCCGCGTGCGGCGCGTGCGGGCTCGCCCAGCTGTGCCCCTCATTCGGCGAGGGCCCGGCCGATCCCGAGACCGCGCGCAAGCTTGTCAAAACTGGGCCATTCTCGTGACCGGAGTGGGCGTGTCCTCTCTCGGCGTGTTCAGCGGCTAAGATCGAGTCCCGCGGGAACGCCGGGCAACATCAACCGGCACGGCGTGATGTACCTGGTGTCCGGTGGACTCCCTGCCTGGCTAAGGAACACATGGGATGGCGACGCAAACGCCTGGCGAGGGATCACGCTCGCTGGAAGCCATCGATCTCATCGGCGTGTGCTTCGACGGCTCAGGCCGGTTAGTCGGTCAAGCTGGGGCGCCAGCGGCGCTCCGCGAAGCTGGGTTGGCGGCGGCTTTGGGGGAGCGCGCGATTTCGGCGCCAGATGTCGTGGTATCAGAGCCAACTCCGGCACGCGGCCGCTCGGGCTTCTTGAACGAGGAGGCCCTGATGCAAATGATCTCGGTGCTCTACGGTCGGGTGCGCTCAGCTTTGTCAACCAAGCGCTTCCCGCTGATTTACGGTGCTGACTGTGCGGTGCTGCTGGGTGCCGTTCCAGCGTTGGCTGACGTCCTGGGTGAGGCCGGCCTGGTGTTCATCGACGGCCACGAAGACGCAACACCGATGGAGCTGTCAACGAGCGGCGAGGCGGCCAACATGGAGATCGCGCTGTTGCTTGGCCTCACTGGTGAGCGGGCACCCGAACCACTGCGAGGCCGCCTGCCTGCGTTGCGGCCGGAAGCGGTCGTCATGCTGGGGCAACGCGACGACCTCTATCGCCGGGAGCTGAACGTCCCCACGATCGCTGATCGTGTGCTGCTGCGTTCTGCAGACGACCTCCGCCGGGATCCCGCGAATGCCGGACGCAAGGCCGCTGAGCACGTCGGCTCACAGGCGGCAGGCTGGTGGCTGCACATCGATCTGGATGTGCTCGACCGGCGCGAGTTCAGCGCCTGCGGCGCCGCCGGCGACATCTCCATGCCGACCGGACTCACGTGGTCACAGCTGAGCGAGATCACGTCAGCGGCGCTGCAAACCGGCGGGTGCCGGGGATGGAGCCTTGCGGTTTATAACCCTGACCTGGATCCGGACCGCCGGGCGGCAGCGCGGATCGTCGAGTTCGTGGCAGATGTCACGCGTGGGCCGGCGTAGGCTGGCTGAGCTCCCCGCCGGTGGAACGCTGCCTGTTCGCCGTGGGCGGCTTCCCGGCAACCCGCGGCAGCGCGTACGACACGCACCGCGTGCTGCCGCCGGACGACCTGTGCGGTTCGAAAGCGGGCCCGTCGCTCGATGTGGCGCCGGTTATACGCAGCGCGCTCCGGACCGCCCTGCCACGTCCGATCACCCCGTACTACACGGAGTTCAGTGACTTGCTGCAGGCCGAGGTGACCAAGCTGCTGCAAGCCGAGGTGAGCGGAACGCGCATCGGCAGCGTCCCACAGCGCAGCGACATCGCCGGGTACGTCGCGAATCTGGTGAGTGATCTGGGCGCAGCCGCCGACGGGCGCGCACCGCCCGCCAGCTAGCCCATGCTTGTTTCACGTTGACCGTACACATGGTGTACGAGCGGTGGACGTCGGCCTAGCGCGTGAAACTGCGCCCGGCCCCGCGAGCGGGGCCGGGCGCAGTACCCGGGAGAACCTACGGACAGGGGTTGGAGATCGTGTTGGCGAAGTTGTGGTAGCGCAGGTCGAACCCGTAGTCGGTTAGCTCGAGCGGGCCCCACGCGGCCTGTTCACCGCCGAAGTTGCTGATCTGGTTCGGCAGGTCGTTGCTCATCGCCCAGGCGCAGCCACCACCGGCATTGGCGAGGTGGTACCAGGGGTAGAACTGGGCACCGGGCGGCGGGTTCGTGCATCCCACGCCGGTGTGGTGGTCGCACACGCCGCCTGAGTTCGGTTCCTCGATCCTCGGCAGGTCGGTCTCAAAGCGGACTGTGTCGTACGAGCTTGCGAACCGGCCGCCAGTGCGCGGTGACGACAGGAACATCGGTGTGGGGAAGTTCGACGAACCGTTGGGCCAGTCGGCGTGGTAGGAGTACCCATCGAAGTCGTTGTCCCCATTGCCGAACATGAGGCACCCGGGAATCCCGGGTCCCCCGAAGCAGTTGGCGTCGTCACGGTCCCCGTCCTTGGACTCGAAGTGACCGATCTCGTTGGAGAAGGACAGGTTGTCGGTATGTGCGCTCCACGTGGTCCATGCCGTGGGCTGGCCGCTCGCGGTGGGCGGGGCGGCCGAGGAATACATGGGGTGGAACGCGTAGGGCGCGCCGTTGCAGGTGAAGTTCACCGGGTCCCACAGGATGTGCCTGAACCCGTTGGCCTCGCTCGCGACCATCTTGCCTGTCTGGCCGGTCGTGGCGTCGGTGATCTGGCTGAGGAGGCCGGAGCGCGTATCCTGAAGCGTCACGCTGAGCTTGTCACCCTGGTTCATGAGCAGCGTGTCCTTGTTGGGGGTGAAGGTTGCCGGGGTCGCGGTGTCCGGGCCCGGTGGCCCCACGGGGTTACCGCTCAAGGTGAGGAACGCGAAGTTCGCGGGCTCGGCGCAGTTGGGGTTCGCCAGGGCATTGGGAGGGCTGCCCGGCCCGTGGAGGGCGCCGTACTGGGCCTGGAGGCTGAAGATCGCGACCGCGGCGCACCAGTGGGTCAGGTCACAGGAGACCTTCTGAATGAACGGCGGGTATCCGGGCGGGTACAACTGGAGTTCGACGAACGCCGCGCCGGCGTGATCCGGTTGCGGCGGGACCTGAATGTTGGCGTCGGTGGTCGTGCAGTTGGGGTTTCCTTCCGGATAGCTCTGGTTGTCGCAGAGCACCATGCCGAACCAGGGGGCGACCGTGAGCTGGAAATCAGCCACCGGCCCGCTGAATGAGGTGCTCGGGGCGCCCGGCGGGTCGACCGGCAAGGTGACGTTCCAGCGGGCACTGGTCGAGGATCCCGGCTTGCTGGAGAACCAGCCGACGTCGGCCTCGTCATGGCCCACGTAGTGACCGTTGTCCTCGAATCCGGCATCCTCGTTCGCAGCGATCTCCGCGCACTGCAGGTGCTTAACCACGTGCTGAACGGGACTGAAGCCATTGCAGTCGAGAAGGCCTGTGCCCTTGGGATGCCAAGCCGGTTCGGCGGAGGCCGCCGACAAACTGAGCGCCACGAGCGTCGCTGACAGCGCGACCGCAATGGCTAAGGAACTACGTCGCATTGGTCCCTCCCATCTGGGGGCGACGACCAGCGCGCCAACTCGAGGGCTGGCGGCTTGGACGTCTCCCTTTGCTGCGCGAATCGTAGGCTTGCCATTGGAAGCTACGCAAGACATGTATTCAGAATTCACAGCATTCGATGATTTCATCTTCTGTGAGACACTAAATTCCTGGACAACGCCACAACCAGGCATACGTGACTGGACGTAGCCGCGGACTGCCGAACGAAGGCAGTGTCATCTCAGTCATGCACCGTTAGCGCCCGCGCGGCGGAGCAGCGGTACCCAGGCATCGCGGCGCACCTGCGCGCATGCGGCCCGTGCGGTGAGGACTTCGAAGGGCTGCTGGCCGCAGTGTGCGGCGAGGCGGACTGACCGGCGCATGCCAGCCGGACCACCCGGGCCGGGTCCGCTTCGGCATAGGACTTCAGAAGGGCCTTTTCCTTAACGGCTGCGCTACTTGGCGCGCGTCACGCAGCGGCAGCCGTTAAGGAGCTATCTCGTAAATCACCCCTATGGCATGACGCGCTGCCACGCTTCGGCGCCGGGGTCTCGGCGTCGTCTTGCCCGCAGTCTGCTCGCGTGCCGAGACGACGTAAGATCCGCGCCGCCGCGGACACCAACCAGAGGTGAGCGAAACAGCGCGGCGACGGTTCGCCGCCGGCCCCGTCCCGAACTCCCAGTTCCCCCCCCCGCTAACCACAGCCTCCACGCGAAACGGCGGGCCCAGAAACGGGCCCGCCGTTCCCGCTCCGACGATCGGTGCGTGCCGGAAGTCGATAAGGTCCTCAGCGTGGGCCCGTCCACATGGTTGCAACCTGGGAGTTGATGGCACCCCTCAGGACCGACCACGGTATGGGCCGGGCACCGACACAGAGAATGGAGGTTTCTGTGGGCAAGATCGTCGCAGCGGAGTACGTGACTGTTGACGGCGTCATGCAAGACCCTGGCGGCGTTGGCGAGATCGAGCTCGGCGGATGGAGCAATCGGTATTGGAACGACGAGCTGGCCAAGCTCCAGACGGACCTGCTGTTCGCCAGCGACGCGCTGCTCCTTGGGCGGGTGACATACGAAGCCTTTGCCGCCGCGTGGCCGGACATGGAGCACGAAGCGGGCCCGTTCGCGGAAAAGATGAACAGCATGCCGAAGTACGTCGCGTCACGAACGGTTCAAGAGATGGAGTGGAACGCGACCCGGATCGAGGGAGACGTTGCTGAAGAGGTCGCGAAACTCAAGCTTGACCCGGGTCGGAACTTCCTGATCTACGGCAGCGGCTCGCTGGTACGACTGTTGATGCAGCACGACCTCATCGACCAATTCCGGCTCATGATCCATCCCGTCGTGCTCGGCGCAGGCAAGCCCCTCTTCGGTGACGGCGGCGACAAGAAAGACCTGCGGCTGCTCGGCACGCACACGACCAGCACTGGTGTGACAGTCGTTGACTACCAGCCAGTACGCGTGACACGGGCACAACGGAGGTGACGTCGAGGCTGCCGGGCTACAAGCCAGCAAAGGCAAAGACAAAGCAGATCCCGAGCGGCTGCGCTGCCTGACGCCCGGTCTGCGCACCCGCTGAGTGACGGCGGAAGAGCCGAACTCGGGTGAAGCGAAGTCCCAGGTCAGTACCTTGCCCGCTCGTCGGTTGATTCGTGCTTGCCCGGCGGCCTATGCTCGCGATCGCGAGATGGTATCCCGAGACAGCGTGGATGGGACGGTGAACAGGGGGTGGCAGGGCGCCGGCTGCTGACGATCGTGGTGGCAATCCTGACCGTGTTGAGCTTCAGGCTCGTACCGGCGTCGGGAAGCGCATCCTCAGCCGTCGACCCTGGCATCGGAAACGTTCCGCAGGGCGTTCAGTCCGATCAAGCCTACGCGAAGAGCTTCAATACGCACTCCGTCACGAACGTCTTCGTGACCAGCCAGCAGGTCAGTTGCTACCGGCCCGAAGTGCCGTATTCGGCGAACAACGGGCCGAATGACGGCTACACGGGCGAATCGCCGTGCCCGGGAGCCACAACGGGTGAGGACACCGGGGGAACGCACATCTACCCAACCCAGGTCGGAAGCAATCCGCCCTATCCGGCCGCTCAATCGATGCTGGTGAAGGACCGCTCGGAGTCAGACATCCGGGTCGATCCCACCAATCCTGAGCACATCATCGGTTCGGCCAAGTGGTTCTCCAGCCCCGAGGGATACAACCACGTGCTCGGCTTTTACGAGTCGTGGGACGGCGGGAAGACGTGGCCGACGATGGCGCATGTGCCGGGCTACGAGGGCTTCACCGACAACACCGACCCGGTCGGAGCCTTCGACGCTTACGGGAACTACTACCAGGCCCTCCTTCCCTATCAGTTCTATTACGACAAGTCCGGTTTCCATAAGTTCGAGCCGGGGAACGAGCCGAATCGCGCTGTCCCCAACGAAGCCGTCTCCGTCGCGGTCCGGCCGCACGGCGCGACCGGGCCCACAGATTGGATCACGACCCACAACGGTCACCCGGACTATGTCTTCACCACGAATGCAGGGTTGGGACAGGAGCCGGACAAGGAATGGATCACGATCGATACCGACCGGACCCTTCCAGGCGGCGCACCGAATCCCGACTTCGACCGGATCTACATGATGTACGTGAATTTCAACGGCAACGGCAGCAAACCCTACGTCCAGACGGCCATCGCTCACCGCGACGGAACGCACAGCGACTGGACAGCTCCCGTGCAGCTGCCAGCGTTGAATTCCACCAACAACAACACCTACCTCCTCCCGCACGTGGATCCGAATGGTGTGGTCTACACGTCGTTGATCAACTACGACGCGGAGCACGGCGGCTGCTGCGTCGACGTCTTGATCGACTACTCGAAGGACGGAGGCGTCACCTGGAACGGGCCGTTCGTCGCGGCCAGCGACGTCCAGGTGCCGCCGCTGACGGGAGCGGGCTACGTGAACACCACGTTCGAGGACGGCATCGAGGAGACATTTGCGGTGGGCAACCACCTCTCCCCGAGCGGCCATTACCCGGTCTACATTGCATATGAGTCAAAGAGCACCGGATTCGGCAATATCCTGCTCACGGCTTCATACGATCAAGGCCAGCATTGGACGGCGCCGATCCAGGTGAACGACAACGCGAGCCCCAATGTCGACGAGTTCCAGCCCAACCTCGCGGTGGCTCCGGACGGTACCGTCAGCGTCAATTTCTACGACCGCAGGCTTGCCTGCCCGGCGCGCGGCACACAAGAGGCATTGGCGGCCGGACTGGCTCTCGACCGCAGCAACCCAAATTACCCTGGAAGCCTGCCACCGTACGGGGCGAGCGATTACTGCATCAACTCCAGCGTCCAGTTCTACCGGGCCAATCTCAATCCGATCGGACACAACATCCGGCTGAGCCGCCACCCTTGGGATCCTCAACTCAACGCTCCCGATCGCGCTTCGTCGTCCGTTCCTACCGACACCTTCATCGGTGACTATTTCGGCAATGTTTTCGACGGCAGCCTCGACTACGCGACATTCGTCAGCACGTACGACGGCGGCGACAATCCACAGCACTACCAGCAACAGGTGGTCAGTGCAGTGAAGATCCCGTAATCGGAAGGCCGCTCGGCAAGCACACCTCCCGGGTCCGCGGCCCCGACGGCGAGCGCGACAGGATCGAAACCACCTTCAACGATCATGCCCTGTCGCGCAGGGGTGAGGCGGCGGCGAGACCGTCGAGCAGGAGCCGGGCGGCCCGCCGGTCGCCCCGGATGCGAAGGTCGCCCGATCGCAACTTATCTCGGGTCCGCCCGCCGAGGAGCAGGCTGACCAGGTCGGCGTGGGTCAGTTCGATTGCCGCGTCAGGGTGGCCTGCGTCCTCCTCACGCAGCACCGTGGTGGTGCCGTCGCGGATGACGATGCGGGCCATCTCGTCGCCGGCGCGCACCTCGAAACAGCCCGCGACGTTGGCCGGCGCCTCGGTGGGGAGTAGCAGCAGGGTGGTGAGGGCGAGACGGGGCGGAACCGCGTCGATGCTGTCCGGCAGCGCCACCCGGCTGGCACCCCAGCGGGCCAGCTCGCCCAGGGCGGGCCGGAGAGCGTGGCCGGTGCCGGTCAGCTCGTAGCCGTGCCGGGCGCCGCCGGTCCGGCGGACGACGCCGGCCGACTCCATGGCCCGCAGCCGGGCGGTGAGGATGTCGGTGCTGATGCCCGGCAGGCCCTCGGCGAGCTGGTGGAACCGGCGCGGGCCGAGCAGTAGTTCCCGTACCACGAGCAGCGCCCAGCGGTCACCGACGGCGTCGAGGGCGGTTGCGACAGGGCAGAACTGGTGGTACGAGCGGGCGGCGGTCACCGGATCATAATACTTGGATTTTCCAAGTGAGCGTGTTAGCTTTGGATTTCAAAGTTAGAGGCCGTGCCGCCCGCTGCGGCGCGCGGCGCCGGCTCGCCGATAAGGAACCACAGCGAGTCGGCCAGCCGAACTGGCCCGCTCCGCAGGAGGTAGCCCGTGAGCCA
>WNGG01010730.1_pt1 | contig 15553 bp, 13 predicted proteins | sample 5400661 | NCBI WGS metagenome assembly WNGG01 (sample SAMN13153372, study PRJNA577476) | soil metagenome | isolation source: 100 cm soil or saprolite under Garry oak tree replicate 1 | place: USA:California | collected 2016-06-15
TCAGGGCATGCCCGACATCGAGCGGCCGCCCGGTCGCCGCCCACCCCGCGAACGGCGTGAGCGTCCCGAAGCCCCACATGTTGATCACCCAATCGACGCCCGCCACCGCCTTGTAGCGAAACGGCGGCGCCGAGTAGACGATGGACAGGGCGAAGCACAGCGCGTAATCGAGCTGGAAGGCGCGCGGCAGGCCAAGCGCCAGCAGCTGGCCGCCCGCGAGCAGCGCAACGCTGAAGGCGAGCAGGTGCCGGGGCAACGGCGGCGGGGCGATCAGGTACCCGATGTCCCCCTCGTCGCGGTCGAACACGCTGTTGATCGCGAGGGTGCCCCCGTTGAGGCAGATGACCCAGAGCGTCAGCGCGAGGAGGGCCTGGGACAACCACGCACCACGCACCACACCCGAGAAGCCGGCTGCGAGCACGTAGCCGAGAGCGGTATGTCCCGCCATGATGGGCCACTCGGCGGGACGCAGGTGCAGGAGGTACGAGAACAGGTCGCCCGGCAGCAGCTGGTAGCCCCAGCGTCGCCAGGCGTTGAGCGTGCGGGCGTCGCTCACCAGGCGAGCCCGAGCGCCGTGGCCGCGAGGCGCAGCCCCGTGAGCGTGAGGTCGGGATGCACGGAGGCGATCTCGCGCGTCAGTGGGACGATCAGCTGGGCGAGGCCACCCGTCGCGATCGCCTGCGGTGGGGAGGGGAGGGGGGCCGTGCCGCTGTCCGGCCACTCGGCGCGGATGCGGCGCACCAGGCCGTCCACCGCGTCCGCGGCACCCCACAGCACACCGGAGCGGATGCAGTCCTCGGTCCGCCGGCCGATGACTCGCTCCGGAGGGAAGAGCTCCGTGGCCGGCAGCTTGGCGGTCTTGCGCACCAGGTCGTCGGAGGCGGTGCGCACGCCCGGCATGATCACGCCGCCGATGAAGCGTCCGTCACCCGTGATGCAGTCGAACGTGGTGGCCGTGCCGAAGTCCACGACGATGGTGTCGCGGCGAAACAGCTGCGAGGCGGCCAGGGTGTTGACGATGCGGTCCGCTCCCACGGTGAGCGGCTCGTCCACGTCGAGCCGGATCGGCAGCCGGGAGCGGGCATCCACCACCTGGGGACGGACGGTCGTCGCGCGCTCCACGGCCTCGCACACCCCCTGCGTCACCTGCGGCACCACAGACGCGACGATCGCCGCCCGCACCTCCTGCGTCAAGTGGCCCGCCTGTGTGAGGTACGCCGTGATGGCCGCCGCCCACTCGTCCGGCGTACGGTGCGGTGTGGTGGTGAGACGCCAGTGAGCCGTGAGCCGCTCTCCCTGGAACAAGCCGAGCGTCGTTTCGGTGTTGCCGATGTCGAGGGCGAGCAGCATCGGCGGCTAAGATAGACGGCGGCCGCAGCGGCCGCCACGCGACTCAGGCAAGCTCGACATGCCCCTCGCGAACCGCCACCGTGCCGGCAGCGTCGCGCACGAGGAGGGCACCGTCGGCTCGGATGCCGATGGCCCGGCCGGGGACCGGCGCTTTCAGGGTTCGTGCACGCAGCCAGTCGCGCTCGGAGAACGCCTGGCCCTCGGCCTCGTTGAGGATGAGACCACCGGCGGTGACCGCCGCGACGCCGGGCACCAGCCGATCAAGCAGGTCGACCCGCCGCACACCGGGACGGAACTCGTACAGCGCCGCCGCGCCCCGGGCGAGGTCGGCGGGAATCTCATTGCACACGTTCACGCCCACCCCCAGCGCCAACCACTGGAGCCCGTCACCCTGCCAGCGACCCTCACACAGCACGCCCGCCACCTTGCGATCGTCCAGCAGGACGTCGTTGGGCCATTTCAGGCGCGCCCGAGGTCCCTCGCCACCCAACACCTCGTCCACCGCGTCCGCGACGACCAGCCCCGTTCGGATCGAGAGCGTGCCGACATCCGCCCGCGCCGGACGCAGCAGCACACCCAGCCACACACCACCGTGGGGCGAGCGCCAAGTGCGGCCGTCGCGGCCCCGACCCGCCGTCTGCTCCTCGGCGACGACGGTCGTGCCGTGCGGCGCGCCCGCGGCGCCCAGCTCGTGCACCGCGTCCAGACTGGACGTGAGGGTCGGGAAGACCATTGCTCGGGGCACCCCCCAGCGGCGCGCGAGCAGGTGCGCGGGCACGCCGTCGAGCGCTCCGGGAGGGGGCACCACGGCCTCAGCTCAGCCGCCCCGCGACGAGGGCGACCACGCCTAGGAGCATCGCGCCCTGGAGCAGCAGGCTCACCCGGCCTGCCCCGCCCGGCCCGCCCCCCCCGCCCCCCGCGCCCTCCCCGGCCCCCCGGCCGACGATCAGCCGGGTTGCCACGACGAGCACCATGAGCTGCGCGAACAGCGCAATCAGGAAGTACGCACCGCCGTATCCCGCGCGCGCCGGGAGCAGGATGCTCGCCGGCACGAAGCCGATCGCCAGGGCGATGACGACCCCCGGGCCGCGCCGCCCGGCCGTGACCTGTTCCACAAGTGCCCGCACCAGCTGCAGCCAGCTGGCCAACGACCATGGCACCAAGCCATCGGCGGGCCGCCCCACGGCCAGCGCGCCGTAGGCGAGCGGCAGCGTCGCGACGAGCGCGGCCACGACGCTCGCGGCTACGCCGCGCCGCCCGGCGGCCGGCAGCGCGGCGAGGGCGGCACAGCCGGCGAGGCCGACCGCGAGCGCCGGCCCCCCCACGAGCATGGCGGCGCCGACGCCCACAACCGCGCCCGCGAACACCAGGAAATCCGCCGTGCCCTGGGGAGCCGGGCCTTCTCTGCGGCGCGCCAGCACGAGCCCCGCGGCGCTGAACGCGAGACTGGCGAGCGCGGCCCAGGCGGCGAGGGGCGGCAGGGCGAGGCTGCCAAGCGCGATGGCCGCTCCCGCCGCCACACCCAGCGCGCCCACGAGGGGCGCGGGCGCGTGCGTGAGCCGCAGGACCTCACGCACCCAGGACTTCCTGGTAGAGCGCCTCGTACAGCGGCACCACCTGCTCGCTCGAGAAGTCCCGCGCCCGGGCGGCGGCCGCCGTCCGCATGCGCGCGTGGCGCGCCGGGTCCATGAGAATGGCCAGCGCCTCCCGCGCCATGACATCGACCGCGCCCGGCGGGGCCAGGATCCCGGAGTCCCCGTCGCCGACCACCTCGGGCAGGCCCCCCACCGCGGACGCCACGACGGGCACGCCGCACGCCATCGCTTCCAGAGCCGCCAGCCCGAACGACTCGGTCTCGGAGGGCAGGAGGAACAGGTCGCTACCCCGCAGCAGGTCTCCGACCTGGTCCACCTTGCCGAAGAAGCGCACATCGCTGCCCAGTCCCCGTCGATCGCTTTCCTGCTCCACGGCATCTCGGTCGGGCCCGTCCCCGACCAGGATCAGGGTCGCGGGGATCGCCTTCCTGACCGCGGCGAAGATCGCGACGACGTCGCGGACCCGCTTCACGGGACGGAAGTTCGAGACATGGATCAATATCTTGTGGGCCGCGGGCGCGAGCGAGCCGCGGCACGAGCCGTCGCGCGGCGGGTGGTACTCGGCCTGCGAGACGAAATTCGGGATGACCCGGACGTCGCAGTCGACGCATCCGAAGGCGCGGTACGTCTCGTCCCGCAAATAGGTCGACACGGCCGTGACGGCGTCCGACTGCTCGATGGAGAACTTCGTGAGCGTGTAGTACGACGGATCCTGCCCCACGAGCGTGATGTCGGTGCCGTGCAGCGTGGTGACTACTTTGAGGTCCCGCTCGGGCCGCAGCATCTGCTTCGCCAGCCACGCGGTGGCGGCGTGGGGGATGGCGTAGTGCACGTGCATGACCTCGAGGTGTTCGCGCAGCGCCACCTCGTGCTGCTTCACGGCCAGGGCCAGGGCGTATGGCGAGTGCTCGAAGAGCGGGTAGTCCGCGGTCACCACCTCGTGGAAGGTCACGCGCTCCGCGAAGCCCCGCAGCCGGAAGGGGCTCGCGTAGGAGATGAAGTGCACTTCGTGCCCGCGTCGCGCGAGGTCGAGACCGAGCTCGGTCGCGACCGCCCCGGAGCCTCCGTACGTCGGATAGCAGGTGATGCCGATGCGCATGGGCTATCAGCCTTCAGCGTTCAGCCATCAGCCTCAGCTAACGACGGCGTGCCAGCGGTCCAGGATCTGTTCGGCCAGGCAGTCCGGACTCTGCGTCGCGTCGAGCAGCCAGACGTCGTCGAGCTGACGGCTGACAGCTGATGGCTGACGGCGTAGTTGGTGTCGAAACCACGTCTCCTGCCGCTTCGCGTAGCGCCGGGTGGCGACGACAATGGCGTCACGGAGCGCACCCGCGGACAGCTCCCCGCGCAGCAGCGCGACCACTTCTCGGTAGCCGACGCCGTCGAGGCCGGGCGCCTGAGGGGGGACGCCCCGCGCGAGCAGCGCCTCCACCTCGGCGATGAGTCCCGCGGCGAGCATGCGATCGACGCGCTCGGCGATCCGCCGTCGCAGGGTTTCGCGCGGCAGGGTCACGTGAATGTACCACGGGCGCATCGCGCCGCTCTGTCGCGCCTCGCGCTGCCACCAGGAGAGCGACCGGCCGGTCAGGAGCGCCACCTCGATCGCGCGGGCCGCCCGCTGGCGGCCCCCGCCCGCAAACCCGCGGTCGAGGCGCGCCGACCAAGCGGCCGCGACGGCCGGCGCCAGGCGCGCGAGCCACCCCCGCAGCCGCTCGCGCGGCGCGGGATCGAGCGGCGGCTCGCGAAACAACCCGTCCGCCAGGGCTCGCACGTAGAATCCCGTTCCCCCCACGACCAGCGGCTCCCGGCCGGCGGCTCGCGCCTCCCCGAGCCAGACCGCCGCCTCGCGCGCGAAGCGCCCGGCGCTGTAGCGCTCCCCGGGCTCGATCACGTCGACTCCGAAATGCGGCACCAGGGCCCGCACCTCAGGCGGCGGCTTCGCCGTGCCGATGTCGAGGTGGCGGTACACCTGCCGCGCGTCGGCAGAGATCACCGTCACGGGACGGAGTCCCCCGAGCGCGAGCGCGATGGCCGTCTTGCCGACCCCGGTGGGACCAACGAGCACCGGCACAAGCGGGCGGTTACGCCCTCCCGAATCGTCTTTCGAGCTCATCCTTCGGCAGTTGCACAATCGTCGGGCGGCCGTGGACGTCGTGCGCGGGGAGGGTCGTCGTGAGGAGCCGGGCCACGAGCTCGTCCATCTCGCCGGGGTCGAGCCGTTGGCCGGCCTTGATCGCGGCGCGGCAGGCGAAGGTCGCCGCGAAGCGCTCCAGTCGGTTGGTCCAAGCGCCGAAGCGCCCCCCTGCCAGGTCGGCGACGAGCTCCTGGAGACAGCGCGCCGCGTCGAACCGCGGGTGCGGGTTGGGCGCCGTGTGAACGACGATGGTGCGCCCCGAGAATGGCTCGATCTCGTAGCCGACCCGCTGCAGCAATGGGCGGTGCTGGTCGATCGCGTCGAGCTCGGGCGGCGTGAATTCAAGCGTGAGCGGGAGGAGCAGTCGCTGCGCGGGGGCCCCGTCGCCCGACAACTGGCGCATCACGCCCTCGTACAGGATACGCTCGTGGGCCGAATGCTGGTCTACGATGGCGACGCCTGAGTCGCTCTGAAAGAGGATGTACGTGTCGAAAACCTGGAGAAGAGGCGGTGCTAGGTGTCGGGTGTCAGGTGTCAGGGACTCCCCGGGAAACAGCTCGACCGTCGACTCGACACCACCGACACCCGGCACATCGACCCTGACACCTGACACCTGAGACCCGACACCTTGTAGTGTCACGGCGGCGGTGAGGGGCGCGAGCGCCCGCCGCACCGTCTCCTCGACCACCCGCTCGACGAAGAACCGGTCGCGGAAGCGGACCTCGAGCTTGGCAGGGTGCACGTTGACGTCCACGGCGTCGCCCGGGAGCTCGAGAAACGGCGCCCGTGCACGAACACATGGGCCTTGCGGCCCGCCGGCTTCGCCTGGGCAGGCCGCTGGGCGAACCCCGCTACCTGGAGCGGTCCCTCGCGGTGGGCCATGGGGAGCAGCGTGTCGGCGAAGGCCCGACTCCAGAGGGCGGCCACCCGGTCGATCGGGGCCGCGGCGGGCGGCGCGTCGAGCAGCACCCGGTCATCACTCGACAACGTGAATGCGACGTCGGGCCGCGTGAGGGCGAGCAGGGTGACCGCGTCCACGACGGCGCGCGTTTCCGTCGCCTGGGCTCGCAGGAATTTGCGGCGCGCCGGCGTGTTGAAGAACAACGCCCGCACGGTGACCGTCGTGCCGCGTTGCCGCACCGCGTCTTCCACCGACTCGACCTTGCCGCCGACGACCCGGAGCCGGCAGCCGGTCCGGCCGTCGGGAGACGTTTCGAGGTCGCAGCGCGCCACCGAAGCGATCGCGGGCAGCGCTTCGCCGCGAAATCCGAACGTGGCGACGCCGATCAGGTCCGCCGCGGAGCGGATCTTGCTCGTCGCGTGCCGGCTGAGGGCGAGCTCAGCATCGGCGCGGCTCATGCCTTCGCCGTCGTCGCTCACCCGGATCAGCGTCCGCCCCCCGTCCTCGATCGCGACCCGGACGGCGCGGGCCCCCGCGTCGAGCGCGTTCTCCACCAGCTCCTTCACGACCGACGCCGGCCGCTCGACGACCTCTCCCGCGGCGATCTGGTCCGCGACTTGGGCCGGCAGGACCGCGATCTTCGAGGTCACAGGCGCACGACATCCGAGTCGAGGACCCAGCCGCGCACGCCATCGTAGCGACGCACTTCGAGCCAGCGCCCGTACCGGCCCGCGACCTCGAGCGCGGCGCCGGCGTCGAGCGTCGTAGTGGCGGTGGCGCTGCCGTACGGGGCGACGCGGATCGCGGTGGCGGCGGTGACGACGACCGCGAGGGGCCGGTCGCGGCGCCGCCGTTCGAGCACCCCCAGGGTCGCGGCGGCGGCCGCGACGCCGACGATGACGCCGATCGTCAGGCGCCGCCGCCGGGCCAGGACCGCGACCCAGACCGCCATCCAGGCGAGGGCGGCGGCCAGCGCCCACTCCGCGGGCGTCGCGGGGCCCACGGCGAGCAACGCGTCGCTGGCGGGATCGGGGAGCGGCAGGAGCGCGCGCGCGCGCTGGATGACACGGTCGCGGGGGGCGAGGCGGAGCGCGATGGTCCACGCCGCGACCGCCTTGCCGTCAGCGCCGGCGCGATACAGCGTGGCACCGAGGTTGTACCAGTGCGCGGCCGTCCCCGGCCCCTGAGCGGCCCGCTCCGCGAAGGAATCGGCCGCCGCGCGCAGGGCCCCCGCCTCATACAGCGCCTCAGCCCCGGGGGAGGCGGCGGGTGCCTGTGCGACGCCCCCGCGCGACGCGACGAGCCCGCACCAGAGCAGTGCGGCCATGATGCGGCGCCGACCGAGCCCGGCGCCCCCCCCCCTCGGCTCGGCACCCAGCACCTGCAACACCTGCTCCAGCTCCGCCGCGAGCTCGGCGGCGTCCCCCAACCCCTGCGGCCCGTAGCGGGCCGCGCGCAGGCGATCCCGCAGCCGCATGACGTGGTCCGCCACCGCGCGCTCGATCCCGGCTGCCCGCAGCGCGCGGGCCAGGCCGTCGCCGTCGCGCGTCGCCAGGTCGGAGACGTGGCTGGCGAGGAGCGTATGGAAGGCGCGCTCCAGCCGGCCCAGATGGGATGGTGCCGAAGACCCGACAGGGGGCGCTACCCGCTCGCGGCCACGGCGGCGCAGCTGCCATCCAGCCACGAGGGGGGGCCCGAGCAGGAGGGCCGCCCAACCCCATCCCCCGAGGTCGCGCGCGACCGCGTCCGGCCACTGCTCTCCTTCACTCGCCAGCAGGGGCGGCAGCGCGCGCGCGGCGCGAGGCTCCGGGCCCGGCTGCACGGCGAGGGTCTGAGGGGCTGCCCGCGCCACGGCATAGCTTCCTGCCGCGACGTCGTAGTACGGATAGCGGACTTCGGGAAGCACGAACGTCCCGGCCGAGTCGGGTACGACGAGATAGCTGAACGCCTTGCTCCCGGCGACGAGGCCACCCTGTGGCTCGATGGCCGTGTTCGTTTCGGCCTGATAAGCGCGGAACCCGGCGGGCCAGCGGAGCACCGGCTCCGGCCAGAGCGCCGCGTTCCCGATGCCGCTCACCGTCGCCAGGACCGTGATCGGCTCCCCCACGCGCGTCTCCGCCGGCGTGACGGACAGCGCGAGCGTGAGCCCCTCGCCCGCCACCTGGCGGTCGTCACCGGGCCGGCCGGCGGCCGGCGGCGGCAGCACCGTAAGCGCCACCGAATCGCTGTGCAGCGCATACCGCTCCTCACGACTGAAGATCGAGAACGAGACGGGGACCCCGTACTCGACCGAGGCCGGCGGGATCACGAGCGGCGCGGCCTCGAGTGGGAACAGGATCTGGTGCAACACGTACACGTCCATCCAGCGCCCGCGCACCAGACGCGCCGCGACCGGCTCCTGCGGTCGCTCGGCCGGATAGGACCACACGCCGGGCGGCGTCGCGAGCGTCAGGCGGGGAGGGCCACGCAGTCGCAGACGCAGGTCGCGCGGGAACCACGCGGCGACGACGAGGTCGAGCTGTTGACCGACGAGGACCGTGTCCCCGGGCAACAGCACGGTGAGCGCGACCTGGTCGCCGCTCGGCGCGGCGGACGAGGGGGGGAGGGGGAGGGGAAGGGGGAGCGGCGCGATGGGAGGCGGGGGGACCGGCGCGGCGTCGAGCAGTCCGCGCGCCGCGGGACTGAGCGCCGCGACGGGGCCCCTAGCGCTGTCCGCCGTCACCGAGATCGCCCGGGTCGCGAACACCTTCGTCCCCTGCTGCACGCGCACCGGTCCGATGACGAGCGTCCCCGCACGCTCCGCACGCAGCGTCAGCTGCCGCACCGTGGTGCGCATCGCAGCTCCGACGCCCCCGGCAAGCGAAACATCGCTCACCTCGTGCGTGGCGATGATCGCGAAGCCCGGCAGCGCCGGGAGCGTGAATTTCAGCGGCTGCGGGGAGCGCGTGCGCGCGCGGATCGTGAGGACCAGCGCGTCGCCCACGCCGAGCCGCGTGCGATCCACGCTCGCGGTGACGACGGGCGCGCCTCCCTGCGCCAGGGCGATCACCCAGAGCGCCGCGATCACCAGTCCTTCACCCCGGGCTCCCCGGCGCGACGGCTGCGGCCGGTGCGCTCGCGCCGGGTGCGCAGCTCTTCCTGGCCGATGGAGGCCAGCACGCGGTCGGCCTGGGCCTGCGTCAACCCTGCACCCCCTTGCTCCCCCACCCCGGCGGACCCGCCCCCCCCACCACCGCCGCCCGACGGTCCCCCGCCTCCCCCACCACTTCCCGCGGGCGGAGGCGTGTTGCTCGCGCCCCCGCTGCCACCGCGGCGGCGCCGCACGGCGAGCTCGAGATTCCACTTCGCCGCGGGGTTGCGGGGCCGCAGCAGCAGGGCCTCCCGGCAGGCCCGGTCGGCGTCGGCAAGGTGGGCGTCGCGGTGCGCGCTGTCGGCGTCGGCCGCGCGCAGCGCGAGGACCCCGAGGTCGTAGAGGGCGCGGAATCGGATGTCGGGGTCGAATGAGGTGGCCGCGTGCGCGAGCGCCGTGCGCGCGGCCGCGTGGTCGCCTGCGGCGAGCGCCGCGACACCGGCGTTGTACCATGCCGTGTCGTTCGCCTGGTGACCGCTCAGCTCCTGTTGATAGGCCACGCGCGCGCGCTCCAGCTCACCTCGGTCCCACGCTCGCTCGGCGGCGCTGCGCAGGCGACTCGAGTCCTGGCCGCGCGCCGGAAGGGCGCCTGCGAGCAGGGCGAGGCCGAGCAGGGCGGCGGTGCGCCGCAGCGCCGCCTGCCCGATGAGGAGAGCGACGGCGCACAGCACGGGCAACCATGCCCGCGGCCGGCCGCGCTCGGTATGCGCCTCGCTTGCCCGCGCCCGCTTGTAGGAGGCGACCAGGTCCCGCACGGCCCCGGCCTGGTCGGGAAGGTCGGCGGCGACCTGGGCGCCCTGCGCCGCGTCCGCGACCGCGGCGAGCACGTCGTCGCGGCGCGACGTCTCGACGGTCGTGCCGTCGTCATCCTTCTGGTAGCCCTGCAGCGCGCCCTGCCCGTCCCGCACGGGGATGCGTGCCGGCCCGCGCTCGCCCTCGGCGACGAGGATCACATGCACGCCGGCCGCGGCGACGCGGCGCGCTTGGGCCAGGACGCCGGCCAGCGAGTCCTGTGCCTCTCCGTCGGTGAAGACGACGAGCACGCGGTCCGCGAGGTCCGTCCCCGCGCGCAACAGCTCTCCCCCTTGCCGCAGGGCCGGCGCCAAGGCTGTGCCTCCCTCCGACGCGACGTCGGGGTCGAGGGCGTCGAGGTACAGCGTCAGCGCCGAGCCGTCGACGGAGAGCGGCGAGAGGATGTAGCTCGAGCCGGCGAAAGCGACGAGGCCGATGCGGTCGCCCTCCAAGTCCTGCACCAAGCGCCGCGCTTCGCGCAGCGCGCGCCCCAGCCGGCTCGGGCGCGTGTCCTCGGCGAGCATGGAGCGGGAGATGTCCACCGCGATGACGAGGTTCAAGCCCCGGCTCTCCGTCACGACGGTCTCCTGCCCCCAGCGCGGGCCGGCGAGGGCGATGGTGCCCAGAAACGCCGCCAGCGAGAGCGCCGTCGGCCCACCCCGGCCGGCGGCGCGGGCGAGTGCCGCGGTCGCCTCCGACCACAGGGCCGCGCGGCGAATCCGCACACGGCGCGCCCAGGCCGCGCCGAACCACACCCCCCCGCCCACCAACGGGGCCAGCGCCAGGACGAACGGTGCGTCGAACCTGATCACGGGACGCGTACCGCGAACGTCGCCGAGACGACGATCTCGAGCGCGAGGCCGAGCAAGCCGAGGCTCAGGGGCACGCGATAGGCCTCGTCGAAGCGGCGATAGATCACCCGTTGCAACGTCGTCTTCTCGAGCAGGTTGATCTCGGCGAAAATGTGCTTCAGCGACTCCGAGTCCGTCGCGCGGAAATAGCGTCCGCCGGTCATCGCCGCGATCTCGGTGAGCAACCGCTCGTCGATTTGGACGGGGAGCGACTGGTACCGCAGTCCCTCCGGCCCTTCGCTCGTCGGCACCGGGGCCTCGCCTTCCGTGCCGACGCCGATGGTGTAGATGCGGATCGCGAACGCGGCGGCCGCCTGGGCGGCGGTGCGCGGGTCGACGGTGCCGCGGTTGTTGACCCCGTCGGTCAACAGGATGATGACCTTGGTTTTCCCGGGCGCCCGCCGCAGCCGGTTCGCGGCCGTGGCGATGCCGGTGCCGATTGCCGTCCCGTCCTCGACGATCCCAATGCGAAGCCCCCGCAGTCCCTCTTCCAGCACGGCGTAGTCGGTGGTGATCGGCACCTGGGTGAGCGCCTGCGCGGCGAAGGCCACGACGCCAATGCGGTCCGAGGTGCGCGCGCGGACGAAGTCGATGGCGGTCTGCTTCGCGACGTCGATTCGGTTGGACGGCGCGAAATCCTCGGACAGCATGCTGCTCGAGACGTCCACCGCCAACACGATCGAAATGCCCTCGCTGCGCACTTCGGCGCGGGCCGCCCCGACGCGCGGCCCCGCCGCCGCGACGATCCAGGCAGCCACGCAGACACTGCGCAGGGTCACGGGCAGCCGGGCGATCCAGAGCCGCTCCACCGCGCCGGCGGCGGGACGGATGTCGCTCAACGACGTGCCGGGCAGCCGCGCCAGCCGACGCGCCCGCAGCCACCACCACAGCGGCACCGCCGCAAGGGCCAGCAGGACGAGTGGTCGGGCGAAGCTCACGGCGCGAGCTCCCGCACCAGCGCGCGCGCCCGCGCCGCGAGCTCCGTGACGTCGCTGCCGTGCGCCGACGCGAACGCCACGCGGTCGAGCTGCTCCAGCACGTCCGCCACCCGGCGCAGCGGCGCGCCCGGCATGCGTCGCTCGAGGACCGCCAGGCATTCCGCCGTCGAGAGCGCGGTGGACGCCTCCGGCTCCGCGCGCGCGATGGCGGCGCGTAACCGCCCCGCCGCACGGGCGGCGACCGCCTTCGGCTCGCCCGCCACGAGCCACCGCGTATCGGGGATCTCGGGCTCTCCGGCAACCGGAAGACTCGCCGGGACGAGGCGCGGGGCCCGGCGACGCCAAGCGACGCCGGCCGCGCCGAGCCCCAAGGCCACCAGGATCGCGCCCAGCGGGATGAAGGGGAGACGGCGGTCGGGTCGGAGGGGGCCCAGAAAGGCCTTGGGCTCCGGATGCGCCACGCTGTCGGGGATCACGCTCCGCACCTCGAGCGAAGCGACCCCTCCGGGCAGTGAATCGGTGCGCCCGTCCGGCGCCAGCCGCCACACCGGGGGCAGCGCGACCTGATGCGCGCCGGGCGACCAGACGACGACTGGGTAGCGGATCACCCAACCGCCGGGCGCACGTAGCACCGCCGCGTCGCCCAGCGGTTCGACCTGCCCCGTGCTCTCGAGCTTCCCCGGACGCAGGCGCCAGCCCCGCGGCGCGACGGCCTCCCGCGACAGCCAGATGGTGTCGCCGACGGTGGGTCGCGCGGGCGAGGTCAGCCATTCCCCCACACCGCTCTGCCCCGCTACACGACGCCACGACGGCACGACGGCCAGGACGAGCAACACACCGAGTCTCGCCGCACCCCGTGCAACGTGGCATCGTGGCGTCGGGTAAGCGGCGTCTCTCATCGCTTCAGCCGTCGCGCCCGCTCCGCGAACGCGCGGCGCAGCGCGACGCCGTATGGCAGGTGCGTCTGCAGCTGCACGCGATCCACACCCGCCTGGAGCAGCTTGCGGGAGCGCTCCTGGAGCTGCCGCTCGGCCGCCACGCGGAACCGGGTGTGCGCCGGCCCGTGGCTCGAGTCGACGAGAATGCGCCGCCCCGTCTCGGCATCTTGGAGGTCCACCCACCCTGCGTCGGGAAGGTTGCGCTCGCGCGGGTCGTCGATCGTGATGGCCACCACGTCGTGCGCCGCAGCGAGACGGGCGAGCGGATCTTCCCATGCCTCGGCCCGGAAGTCCGACAGCACGGCGACGATCGAGCGGTGATGCAGCAGCCGCATGGCGTAGCGGAGCGCCTCCGCGAGGTTGGTCCCCCGGCCGCGGGGGCTAAAGGCGATCAGGTCCCGGATGACACGCAACGCGTGCGGCCGCCCCTTGGCGGGGCGCACCACGAACTCCACCTTGTCGGCGAACATCAGCGCGCCCACGCGGTCGCTGTGGCGGGCGGCGGCGAGCGCCAGCACGGCCGCCACCTCGACGGCGAGCCCCGCCTTGGTGTGCGGGCGGCCGAACTGCAGCGAGCCCGACTGGTCCACGACGAGGAGGAGGGTGAGCTCGCGCTCCTCCATGAAGGTCTTCACGAAGGGATGGCCCATTCGCGCCGAGACGTTCCAATCGATGGCGCGGAAGTCGTCGCCCTGCTGGTAGGCCCGCACCTCCGCGAACTCGATGCCCTGGCCGCGGAACACCGAGCGGTACTCCCCAGTGAACAGCGAGGTGACGAGAGCGCGGGTGCGGAGCTCGATCCCCTTGACCTGCCGCAGCACTTCGGGGGTAACGGTGCGCCGGCGGGCCTGGACGGGGGAAGCCGCGGCACCCCGACGCTCTTCTCCCGCGTACGTCACGGCACGTCCACGGCCTCCAACACCTTAGCGATCACCCGATCGGCCTCCATGTCTTCAGCCTCCGCTTCGAACGTGAGCAGCACGCGGTGCCGCAGCACATCGAAGGCGATCGCTTTGACGTCCTCCGGCACCACGTACGACCGGCCCCGCAGGTACGCGTGCGCGCGCGCTGCCTGCGCGAGATAGATCGACGCCCGCGGCGACGCCCCGAAGGCGATGAGGGGCTTGAGCTCCGACAACCCGACCGCCTGCGGCTCGCGCGTGGCGCGCACCACGTCCACGGCGTAATCCACCACCTTCTGGTCCATGAACAGCTCGGCGATCGCGCTCCGCGCGGCGAGGATGTCCTCCGCCTGCGCCACCCGTTGCACCTCGATGGGACGACCGGAGGCCATGCGCGCCACGATCTCCTTCTCGGCGTCGCGCGACGGATACCCGACGCGCACCTTCAGCATGAATCGGTCGAGCTGGGCCTCGGGGAGGGGATAGGTGCCCTCCTGCTCGATCGGGTTCTGGGTGGCGAGCACGAGGAACGGCTCGCCGAGGTAGAAGGTCTCGCCCCCGATCGTGACCTGCTTCTCCTGCATCGCCTCGAGCAAGGCCGACTGGACCTTGGCCGGAGCGCGGTTGATCTCGTCGGCGAGCACCAGATTCGCGAACAGCGGGCCCTTCTTGGGATAGAACTCCTGCGAGCGCTGATCGTACACCATCGTGCCGATCACGTCCGCGGGCAGCAAGTCGGGGGTGAACTGGATCCGCGAGAACGAGATCCGCAGGCACTCCGCGACGGTGCGCACGACGAGCGTTTTGGCGAGCCCCGGCACCCCCTCGAGCAGGATGTGTCCGCCGGTCAGCAGGCCGATCAGCAGGCGCTCGACCATCATCTCTTGACTGACGACGCGTTTCGCCACTTCGCGCCGGATGGTCTGCGCCAGCGCGGCGTCGCTGGTGTCCTTCGCCCGGGCGGTCATCGCACCGCCAACCCCGCCATGGCTGCTTTGCGCACGGCCGGCTCCTTGTCATGCGAGTAGAGTTCCAGAAGTCCGCGCGCTTCGGGACCCGTCAGTCGGGCCAGCCCCTCGACCGCTGCGGCCCGCGCCGTCGGCGAGCGGCGCTTGAGCATGCCGCCGGGCTCGGCGAAACGGGCCAACACCGTCAGCGCCTCCTTCGCGCCGAGGCGGCCGATTGCGCGGAGCAGCTCTGCCACTACCCCCTCGTCCGTTTCCTGCTCCACACGGCGCACGAGCACCGTGGTGGCGGCGGGGTCACCCCCCACCGCGATGGCGCGCGCCGCCGCGGCGCGCACCCCCACGCTCTCGTCTTTCAGCGCCGGCATCACCGGCCGGCAGATCTCCCGGCCGCCGATCTCGGCCAACCCCGTGACGGCCGCCTCGCGCACGAACTCCGACGGCTCGCGCAGCAGCGGGATCAGGAGGGCCACCGCCTGGGGGCTGCCCGTCAGCCCCACCAGCTCGGCGGCTGCCGCTACGATGGCGCTGTCCCGGTCGGCCAGCCTGCCCTGGAGCCATTCCAGCGCCCGCTCCCCGGCCCGTCGGATCACGGCGCGATAGGCCTCCCGCTGATTCACCGGCGCTCCGACGTATGCGTGGACCACCGGCTCGACGGAGAGCGACGCCAGCGCGCCGAGCGCGCCCACCAGGGCCTCGCGCTCGACCGGGGAGACCCGCGGCTCGCGCAGCCGCCCGACCATCCGCTCGACCGTCGCCCGGTCAGCGAGCGCCTCGGCGAGGGCTCCGATGCCGGCGACGAGATCCGCGTCGGTGGCGGTGCGGAGCAGCCCGTCGAGGGCTGCGATCGTCTCCGCCACGACGGTAAGATCCCGCAAGCCCAGCAGGCTGGGGGCGAGCGCCTGCAACTGCTCCACGGCTGCGCGCTGCGCGTCGACGCCGTCGGCCGCTTTGAGCGCCGCGATCGCACGTTTCACCTGCACGTCCACGGGCACCACGTCCGGCCGGAACGCCGCGGTAGCCCGACGCGTGGCCGCGTCCCCCCCCCCCCCCCCCC
>WNGG01017578.1_pt1 | contig 15550 bp, 17 predicted proteins | sample 5400661 | NCBI WGS metagenome assembly WNGG01 (sample SAMN13153372, study PRJNA577476) | soil metagenome | isolation source: 100 cm soil or saprolite under Garry oak tree replicate 1 | place: USA:California | collected 2016-06-15
CTCCCCTCCGCCGTTCACAGCTCACTCCTTGAACACGTGCCCCCAAAGCTCATCCCAGTCCGCGCCCGAAACGTCGGTCACGCGGCCGTCTTTCTCAAAGAATTTGTTGGGCACCTGGAACATCGCGAGCATCAGCCCGCCTTCGGGCGTCCAGGCGACGTGACGGCTGCCGGCCTCGCGCCAGACGAATTCGCCCGGACCGACGGTCAAGCCTTCTGCCGGGCCCTCTTTGTCGACGAGCTTGCCTTCGAGCACATAGGTCTGCTCGATCCGCACATGTTCATGGTCCGGCAGCGTTGCGCCGGGCGCGAATTTCATCAAGGCCGTGACCAGGCCGGTCGCTTTGTCGAGTAGAAGGCCCTTCACCTCGCAGGCGGGAAATCGTATTTTTTTCCATTCCATCTGCGCGGGGCGCACGACATGCGAATGCGTGTCGGCGGTGTCGTGCCTCGATTTTGGCGTCACGGCATCCATGGTTACGGTATCCATGGCTTCACTCCTCTTAGTCTTGAACCCGAATATAGCCGATCGCCGCCGCATGCACTACCGCGTGCCCCATAGCGTGCATTACCGCTTGCCCTACATGGCGCCGTCGCGGATCGGCGGCTGGAAGGCAAGCCCGGTGTCCCAGGGAAAGTAGATCCAGGTGTCCTGCGACACTTCGGTGATGAACGTGTCGACCATGGGGCGGCCCATGGGTTTGGCATAGACGGTTGCGAAATGAGCGCGCGGCAAAATCCCGCGCACCACTTTGGCGGTCTGGCCGGTATCCACCAGGTCGTCGACGATGAGCACACCGGCGCCCTCCCCGCCGCCGCGTGCGATCACGGTCGCGGCCACATCTTTGAGAATCTTTAGATCGCCCTGCCGGGTGTGATCGTAGCTTGTGACGCACACCGTCTCGATCACGCGAATGCCAAGTTCCCGGGCAACGATTGCGGCGGGAACGAGCCCGCCGCGGGTAATACAGACGATCGCCTCGAACGGTCCGGCGCCGCTGAGCCGCCACGCCAGCGCCCGGGAATCGCGGTGAAACTGATCCCACGATACCGGGAAGATTTTTGTGGGATCGATGGGTCGGTCGGGTTCTGGCTCTTGCATTGGACTCTTTATCGTCAGCGCCAAAGCTCGCTCACAGCGCGTTGATCCAATCGATCACTTGCCCGCGGGCGATCAGCGGCGTCGTTATATGCCCAGCAAAGACTTCGACATATTTGCTCTTTGGATTCTTAGCGAGGGCGTCAAAGGCGTATTCGGGGCCGCGGCGGTCGATCGGGTCGAGTTTGCCGACAACCCACAGCAGCGGCACTGGCGCGGCCGCCGCACCGATCGCGGCTGCGTTTTTCGGAATGACTGCCGGTCCGTTCGGATCGAACCAACTCAGATAAACGATCGGAGTTGCGGTCGTGGTCAACGGAATGCCCTGCGCCATATCGGGAAAATTCTGCGGCACATTGCCCTTGCCCTCAGCGACCAGCATTTTGGCGCGCGCCACTGCATCGCTGACGAAGCTTCGCATATTTCCGACCTCGGGCAGATGACCGGGCGCGAGCGCGACGACGCCGGCAAGCTCAGGATGTCGCGCCGCGTAGCCGATCACGGCATTGGCCCCTAGCGAATGGCCCATAAGGACAATGCGGCTGGCGCCGCCGGCTTTTAAACCGGCGACGGCGGCATCGATCTCGGCCAGCGCCTGATCGTAGGTCGCGTCATAGCGGCGATGAAACGACCAAGGCATTTCCGGGGTCGCAACCAGGGCGCCCTCCTCCTTCAAGGCATTGATGGTTCCGCCGTCCAATCCGCCCGGCCAGCTGCCTTTGCCGTGCAGATAAACGATGCCCGTTCCATGAAGATTGGCGGCCGGCTCGGCGCCGCAAAATTGCGGCGCCAATAACAAGCCGAACACCGAAACGATGGTGCCAAAAGCGATAGAGATGGCGCGGCGCCGATTCATGCGCCCATTATGATCCATAAAACTGGACGAATGTTTGAGGAATCGGCGGGTGCGATGCGTGACAAGCGTCAGGCTTTGGCGAGGCCCGCCTTGACGCGGACCAACATGGCCTCGACCGCTTGTTTTGCCGCCGCGAGTTTGTCCGGGTCGCGCGAGCGCACCACGACATTGGTATTAGCCAGGCTCTTCTCGTCCAAGAAAGGGTAGGAGCCGATCACCACGTCGGCATGTTTTTGCGCGATCATGCCGAGCTCGGTGCCGATGTCGCCTTCGCGGCAATCTGCGCGGATCGATTCGGACAACATCTTCGCCCCGGTCTTGAGCTGCGGCGCTACATAATCGAGCATCGCCTGCATGACGCTCGGGATGCCGGCCATCACGATGACGTTGCCGAGCCAAAATCCGGGAGCCGCGGAGATCTTGTTCAATACGAGCGTGGCGCCGGCAGGTACGCGCGTCATGCGCATGCGCGCCTCGTTCATCACGCCGCCGGTCTGCGCTACACGCTCTCGCATGATCTCGACAGCGCGCGGATGATGTTCGAGCGCGACCCCGAAAGCCTTGGCGACGCATTCGGCAGTGATGTCGTCATGGGTCGGGCCGATACCACCGGTCGTAAAGAGATAAGTGTAACGCGTCCGTAACGCGTTCACCGCGGCAACGATCTCCGGCTCCTCATCGGGAACGATCCGGACTTCTCTTAGATCGATGCCGATGCCGGTCAAAAATTCGGCGATGTAGCCGATGTTTTTATCTTTGGTGCGGCCCGACAAAATCTCGTCGCCGATCACCAGCACTGCAGCGGTGACCACCACCGCGCCGTCGGTTGTGGCCGCATTAAGCGCCATGCTGTCGGTCATGCGGAGTTCTCCGTGCCGGCGCCTCCTCTAGCGCGACGCCGAGCGCGGCTCAAGCGCACACGCACGAAGAGGCGCGATGCGCATCGCGCTTCACAGGCAGCATCAGTCAGCTAAAGCCTGGCTTCAAGGACGGCTCGGCATGCCTGGATAGCCGAGAATATCGCTTCTCTTCTGCAGATATTCCTCGCGATCGATCTCACCCCGGGCATATCTGCGGCCGAGCACTTCGAGCACCGTACCTTCGCGCGTATCCCGCACCGCGGCGAGCGCGCGCAGACGCCGCCGCCATTTGTGCTGCACGTACCAAGCGGTAGCGGCAATGACTACGCCAACGATGAGAATCGGTTCGAGCATGGTCATCGAGGCCGGCGTCTGCTCCCGCCCCTATAACGGGGTGGTGTCTTTTCAGGTTCCTTATTTCCACACCGACGGGCACTTGGCGGCCTGGCCATCCACCGTCCAGCATTGGCGCACTGCGGGGCGGACAATGCTATACAGGCCGCATCTGGGGAGTGGCGCAATCGATGACCTATTGCGGTGGAATTCTGGTCCGGGAAGGGCTGGTGATGTTTGCCGATACGCGGACCAATGCCGGGGTCGACAACATCTCGACGTTCCGCAAACTCCATGTCTTCAAGGACCCGAAAAAGCGCGTCATGGCGATCGCCTCGGCGGGCAATCTTTCCATCAGCCAATCGGTGGTCAGCACATTGACCGAGGGCTACGACAATCCGGAGACCGGTGAGCGTGAAACGCTGATGAACGCGCCGACCCTGTTCCAGGCGGCGCGGCGCGTCGGTCATGTGGTCCGTACTATTCACCAAACGGAAGCCCCGACGCTCGAATCGTCCGACGTTAGCTTCGATGTCTCCTTCCTGTTCGGTGGGCAGATCATGGGCGAGCGCATGCGCCTGTTCATGATCTACTCCGCCGGCAATTTCATCGAATGCACCGTCGATACGCCCTATCTACAGATCGGCGAGCACAAATACGGCAAGCCAGTGCTCGACCGCGCCATCAATTACGAAATGGATATCTACGATGCGCTCAAAGTCGGGCTGGTCTCCATCGATTCGACGATGCGATCGAATCTATCCGTCGGCATGCCGATCGATCTTATGGTGTTGCGGCGCGACACCTGCGATCCGGAGCTGATCTACCGGATCGAGCCCGGAGAGCCGTATTTTACGGATTTGCGCGAGCGATGGTCCGCCGCCTTGCGCGCAGCTCATATCGGCATACCGCGGCCGCCTTACGCCAACCGGCGCTGAAGCCGAAGCTCAATCCTCAAGCCGGCCAAAGCCACAAGCTGCAATTTACCGATCGTTAACGATGGCGGCCAAAGCCGCGACACTTCGCGTTGGCGCCGGGTTAGATGCAAATTGCAAGTCATTTGCAAGTTTTTGCGCCTAATCCTGGCGCCCGGCCAATATGTCCAAAGGTGGCACTGTGTTGCCTTCGGCGCAGACGCAAACCGCCGGGGAGACAAACCGGTCGCGCTTGGATCGAGCGCGCCTTAGTTTCCTCGCCCTGATCGGCGTCATCGTCGCCATGGCGATCATATGCATTGCCGTGGCGGTGCTCAGCTCCGCGCGACGCGCCAATGAAGTTGCCGCCAATAGCCAACAGCTGTTGATCCAGCGGGCGATCAATGACCATGCCGAACGCGCGCTGCATCACTTGGAAAGCATCGCCTTGACGCCGCGCGCTGCTCTAAGAATTCGCGACAATTTTAACTTGGCTTGGGTGGATCGGCGCGTCGGGCAATGGCTGCAGAACTTCTACAGTAACGATGCCGTCGTGGTGTTCGGCGCCGACGATCAGGTCGAGTACGTCCGTTCCCAGATTCCTCCCGAATTAGCTTCGGCCGATCTCCATGGCGAGTTGGCGGCGGTTGTTGGCCTGCTTCGCGGTAGGCTCTCCGGTCTGCCTGCGAATATCGTTCCGGTAATCGTGCCAGCGGAGCTATCAAAGCCCGGCCGAAGCGTTGCCGTGATCGCGCGGCTTCTGGACAAACCGGCAGTCATCGCCGCCGTTGCCGTGGGTAATGCGGCGGACTTTGCCGACGGGAACGGCCACGCTCCCATCGTGCTTTCGGTCAAATACATCAACAGCCGTTTTCTCGAACGAGCCGGCCATCAATTGCAAATCGATGACTTCCACATGATCGAGGAGCCAACGCCAGCTTCCGACGAGCGTGTCATCGAATTGACCGACGCCTATGGCAATCCAGTGGTCCGCTTGGCGTGGAAGCCGGCGCGCCCAGGCGGCGCAGTCGTTGCAAGCGTCCTGCCGTTCATCGCCGTGGCGGTCGTCGCCTTTGCTTTGCTGATCATTATCGTCATGCGCTATATGCAGCGCACGACGACCGCGATCAGCACCGGCGAGCGGCAATTGCGCCATCTCGCAATGCACGATCCGGTTTGCGGATTGCCCAACCGCATTTATTTCGCGGAGCGCCTCGAGCGCGCGATTGCCGAGGTGCGCGACGGCGGCCCGACGGCGGCGGTATTTTACATCGACCTCGATCATTTCAAGGACATCAACGACACGCTCGGCCACCATATCGGCGACGAACTCATTCTCAATGTCACGCAACGCTTGAGCGAAATCATGCGTGACGACGATCTGGTTGCCCGGCTGGGCGGCGACGAATTCGCCATTATCATGACTTGCGCTTCGGACAGTTACTCATTGCAAGCGATAGCCGAGCGAATCCTATCCGCAGTCTGCGCGCCATTTGTTGTCAGCGGCCACGGCATCAATATCGGCGCATCGATCGGGATCGCGGTGATCGATAGCTGCGTTCAGGACGCCGGCGATATCCTGCGTTACGCGGACATGGCGCTCTATCGCGCCAAGAACGAGGGCCGCAACCGCGCCTGTATCTACGACGCGGCAATGGATGCCGACCTGTCGAATCGCAAATTGCTGGAAAGCGCGCTCCGCCAAGCGATCAAAAACCAGGAGCTGCACGTCGTCTATCAGCCGATCGTCAATCCGAGCGGCCAGAAGCTCATGGGCGTGGAGGCGCTGGCGCGCTGGGTTCATCCCGTCCACGGCGAAATCCCGCCGGCGCGGTTCATTCCGATTGCGGAGCATTCCGGGCTGATCGTCGAGCTCGGCGAATTCATGCTGCGCCGCGCCTGTCTCGATGGACGCAATTGGCCGGCGCTGACCGTCGCCGTCAACGTCTCGCCGCTGCAATTCCGCCGCCCCAATTTCGTCGAGCTGGTCGAGTGCATTCTCGCCGAGACCGCTTTCGAGCCCGACCGCCTGGAACTTGAATTGACCGAGAGCACACTGCTCGGCAATCTGGAACACGCGGAATTGTCGATGCTGCAGCTCAAAGGCATCGGCGTGTGCTTTGCGCTCGACGATTTCGGCACTGGATATTCCAGTCTGCTTTATCTGCGGCGTTTTCCGTTCGACAAGCTCAAGATCGACTCCAGTTTCGTGCGCTCGATCGAGAAGGCCGCCGATGCCGCCGCCATCGTCCATGCCGTGGTCAGCCTCGGCCGCGGTCTCGGCATGAAGGTGACGGCGGAGGGTGTCGAGACGGCCGAGCAGCATCTGTTCCTGCGCGCCGCCGGCGTACATTCGATGCAAGGGTTTCGCTTCGGCAGACCGGTAACCGCCGCCGAGATCGACCATCGGCTGGCGACACCCGAGGCCTACCGCGTCGCCAGTCCCGACCAGGAAGTCGCCTTAGCGGGCTGACAGCCCGCCGCTATCATTCAGGGCAATAGTGATCATCGATTCGCGCACGCGCCGATAAGCGCGAGGCGGAATGAGCGCAACGGGGATTGCCGCAGCGCATAGCGTTCGCCACTATCCTCTTAGTGCGGTGGATTTGAAGTTCCTACAGCTCGGTCGGAAACTCTCATAGAAACTTCAAATCCAAAAACCGCACTAGAATTATATATTTGCTAGGGTCCCCTTGATTCCGAAGTTCGCATGAGAGCGTGCCGACAAAGCGTGCGAACTTCGGAATCGGGACACTAGCGATCACAGCAGGGAGAACGTCGATGGCTGGGCGGAAGGTTGCATTGGTAACGGGCGCCGGCACAGGCGTAGGCCGCGCGGTCACGCTTGCATTGATGCGCGAAGGTTACACGGTGGTGCTGGCCGGCCGGCGCAAGGAGCTTTTGGATGCGGTCGCCAAAGAAGGCGCACAGACGCCAGGCGAAGCGCTCGCCGTGGCTACCGACGTCGCCGATCCGGCCTCGATCAAAGCGCTGTTCGCCAAGGCCAAGGAAACTTACGGCCGCCTCGACCTCCTCTTCAACAATGCCGGCATCGGCGCGCCGGCGATGCCCATCGAACAGCTTCCGCTCGATAAATGGCAGGCGGTGGTCGCCACCAATCTCACTGGCGTGTTCCTGTGCACCCAGGAAGCCATCAAGATTATGAAAGCGCAGCAGCCGCGTGGCGGCCGCATCATCAACAATGGCTCAATCTCGGCGCACACGCCGCGACCTCACTCCGCCGCCTATACCGCGACCAAGCACGCGGTCACCGGGCTGACCAAGCAGACCGCGCTCGACTGCCGCGGCCACGACATCTGCTGCGGCCAGATCGATATCGGCAATGCCGCAACCCCGCTTACCGAGCGCATGGCGCAGGGCGAAGGCGTATTGCAGCCGGACGGCCGCAAGATGACCGAGCCGCGCATGGCGGCCGAAGAAGTCGGCCGCGCTGTCGTCTACATGGCGAGCCTGCCGCTCGACACCAATGGCATGACTTTTACATGCTGCTCGGCACCTCGTCGGCGGCGCTGGTTGCGCTGTTGTTCGTTGCGGTCTCGATCGGGGCGAGTTTCCTCACACCGGAACGCAGCATCGCTACCAGCACTTTCATGAGCCCGGTCGTTTTCCATTTCGCCACGATCCTGCTGCTCAGCCTTGTCGCGCTTGTGCCCGCGCATACGACGGTATCACTCGCGGTCGGCATTGCAGTGCTGGCAATCGCCGGGCTTTCTTACACGACAGTGGTGCTGGTCGGTCTTGGCCGCGCGTCGGTACGCGATATCGCGGACCGGCTTGGTTACGGGATGTGCCCGCTTGCGGCATATCTGGCGATTCTCGCCTCGGCAGGACTCGCTGTCGCACGCCCCGCACTCGGCGCCGATATTTTGGCGTTAGCCTTGCTGCTGCTCCTCGCCGTCAATATTCGCAACGCCTGGGATCTGGTGCTGGCTTTCGCGCGCCGAGTTGCGAGTCAAAGATCCGATACGTGATGCGATATGAACAGCGATTCAATCTAAAAGTATTTTGCTTTAGAGCATGATCCGGAAAAGTGGAAACCGGTTTTCCGAAAAGATCATGCTCCATCAAAATGCTAGAGCGCCAACCGCTTCAATCTGAAGCGATCGCGCTCTAACCCGCAGCGCTGACTTTGATCTTGGTGCCGGCGCGCACCTTGCCGAGCGTCTTCACATCGCCGAGCGCCTTCGCCCAAATATTGCAGGGGCTCGCGAGCCTGGTCTCGTCGCCCTTGGAAATCGGCGTGCGGCCGAAGCCGATTGCGATGGCATTGCCGTCCGGCCAATAGGCAATCTCACCTGGGGTGACGAGGGCGCGAGCATCTTTCTCACGCGCCACCTTCACTGGAATTTCGAAATAGACCTCCTCGCCCCAGGTTAGCGCGGACGCCGTGATCGGCAGCGCCGCGGCGATCGCTTTCGCCGTCGGGGTATCGAGAAGTTCGGCATCAAGCGTGACCGAACCGAAGTCGAAGCGGATGCGCATCATGCATCACTCTCCAACGTTTTTAACAAGCAGCAATACTGAAAGTTTTCACAGTGAACCGCATGAACTGGCACCGCATGAATTTCTTGCCAGAGATGAGACTAATGCGAGCGCGCGACGAATGAATCAATTTCATAAGCGAGGCGCGACACCTGATTATTGAGCTGAACGATCTCAGTGCAGCCGGAACTCGCCGTCGATGGCGCGGATCTCGGTGGGCTTGATCAGCCGCGCATGGGAGACCGTGACCGAGTGCAGCGGCCCCTCAAGGGTCTCCAGCCAGAAATTGAGGAACTTGTTGAGCGCCGGAAAAGCCGGACAGAGGTCGTAGTCCTGCCAGACATAGGTTTGTAGGAGCCAAGGATGATCCGGCCGCCGGTACAGAATATTAGCTGTGGTTAGGCCGTAGCCTTCAAGCTGTCGGCGAAAGTCTTGCGAAACCATCATGCCCTCCGAATCCCGTCACCGGGAATGGTTCGAGACTCGCTCCTCCATTGCAAGCCTCAAAAGTGAGAAAGCTGTTTATCTTCAAGGCACTAGCAGCATACGAATGTCTCTGCTAACAAAGCAGCCCGGTGCTAACCGCCCCGGCTGCGTACACCTGAACGCGCCGTCAACGGCGTGTCTTGGGAAGCGTTTCCTCGACGGCGATCAACAAATTTTGGCCGACGGACGCGGGAACCGATGGGCTTTAACCGGCCGATTAAAATTGTTGGCAATCCATATCGATGAGTGCTAAGAAATTTGCCGGCGCCTCTTGCGGGTAAAACCTTACGCCCCTATGTCGCCGTCAAGCGGTCCTCCGGGGAGGAAAAACAAAGCCATTCCGAGCTTTTCCGGGCGGCCGCGCGCTACACGCAATCTGCAATCTTTTCATTATGTTAGGAGGACACCATGAAGTTTCGTCCGCTTCACGACCGTGTCGTCGTTAAGCGCATCGATGCCGAGGAAAAGTCTGCCGGCGGCATCATCATTCCCGATACCGCCAAGGAGAAACCGTCCCAAGGCGAGGTCATCGCCGTCGGCCCGGGCGGCCGCGACGAGTCCGGCAAGCTGATCCCCATCGATATCAAGGTTGGCGATCGCGTGCTGTTCGGCAAATGGTCGGGCACCGAGGTCAAGATCGACGGCCAGGAGCTCCTGATCATGAAGGAGTCCGACATCATGGGCGTGCTCGACGAGACGGTCGCCAGAAGGAAAGCCGCCTAACCCCACTTTGGTTCGTCATGGCCGGGCTTGACCCGGCCATCCATAGGGCCGGGTCGGCTGCATGGATCACCGGGTCAAGCCCGGTGATGACCAGCGGAAGCAAACGCAAATTTCAGGAGATACTCAGATGGCTGCTAAGGAAGTCAGATTCTCAGTTGACGCGCGCGACAAGATGTTGCGCGGCGTCGACATCCTCGCCAACGCCGTGAGGGTGACGCTCGGCCCGAAGGGCCGCAATGTCGTGCTGGATAAATCGTTCGGCGCGCCGCGCATCACCAAGGACGGCGTCACCGTCGCCAAGGAAATCGAACTCGAGGACAAGTTCGAGAATATGGGCGCGCAGATGGTGCGCGAGGTCGCATCCAAGACCTCCGACATCGCCGGTGACGGCACCACGACGGCGACGGTGCTCGCCGCCGCTATCGTCAAGGAAGGCGCCAAGGCGGTTGCCGCCGGCATGAACCCTATGGACCTCAAGCGCGGCATCGACATCGCGGTCGAGACCGTGGTCGAGGAACTCAAGAAGAACTCCAAGAAAGTCACCTCGAACGAAGAGATCGCCCAGGTCGGCACGATTTCGGCCAACGGCGACCAGGAGATCGGCCGCTTCCTCGCCGAGGCGATGAAGAAGGTCGGCAATGAAGGCGTGATCACGGTCGAAGAGGCCAAGAGCCTGGAGACCGAGCTGGACGTGGTCGAAGGCATGCAGTTCGACCGCGGCTATATCTCACCCTACTTCATCACCAACGCCGACAAGATGCGGGTGGAGATGGAGGATCCCTACATCCTCATCAACGAGAAGAAGCTTTCCGCGCTCAACGAGCTGTTGCCGCTCCTTGAAGCCGTGGTGCAGACCGGCAAGCCGCTTTTGATCGTTGCCGAGGACGTCGAGGGCGAGGCGCTCGCCACGCTCGTGGTCAACAAGCTGCGCGGCGGATTGAAAGTCGCAGCCGTGAAGGCCCCCGGCTTCGGCGATCGCCGCAAGGCGATGCTGCAGGATATCGCGGTCCTGACCGGCGGCACCGCGATCAGCGAGGATCTCGGCATCAAGCTCGAGAACGTCACGCTGAATATGCTCGGCCGCACCAAGAAAGTGATGATCGACAAGGAAAACACCACGATCGTCAATGGCGCCGGCAAGAAGAAGGACATCGAGGATCGCATCACGCAGATCAAGGCGCAGATCGAGGAGACCACCTCCGATTACGACCGCGAGAAGCTGCAAGAGCGGCTTGCCAAGCTCGCGGGCGGCGTCGCGGTGATCCGCGTCGGCGGCGCCACCGAGGTCGAGGTGAAGGAGCGCAAGGATCGCGTCGATGACGCGATGCACGCGACCCGCGCGGCCGTCGAAGAAGGCATCCTGCCTGGCGGCGGCGTAGCGCTGTTGCGCGCCACTGAAGCGCTCAAGCGCGTACGCACGCAAAACGAAGACCAGAAGCATGGCGTCGAGATCGTGCGCAAGGCGCTCTCCTCGCCGGCTCGCCAAATCGCCATCAATTCCGGCGAGGACGGCTCCGTCATCGTCGGCAAGATCCTGGAGAAGGACCAGTACAGCTATGGTTTCGACGCCCAGGACAGTGAATATGGTGACATGGTGAAGAAGGGCATCATCGACCCGACCAAGGTCGTGCGCCAGGCGCTGCAAGGCGCTTCTTCGGTCGCCGGCCTGCTCATCACCACCGAGGCGATGGTGGCCGAACTGCCGAGGAAGAAAGAAATGCCGGCTATGCCGCCGGGTGGTGGCGGAATGGACTTCTAAGCCCATCGGCATTTGTAAATGCGAAGGCCCGGGAGCGATCCCGGGCCTTTTGCTATCGGAAGACAAGTTACCTCTGAAATAGAAACGACCACGAGCGAGAGGCGCGCGTTCATCCGGCGTCGCCTGACCTCACCGTGGCCGTAAGAGCATGATCCCGAAAGATCACGCCGCAAGCTAACGATAGATCATAAGCAACTCACTATCGCCGCTTGCAAAGGCAAAGCTAACAGGCATCAATGACAGGCAGATGACTGCGAAATCCGGTCCAATTTACATCGGCGTTAAGAACTCAGCTTTGCCGCCGCACATCTGACTTCGATCGAGATCAACGGCACCTTCTATCGCACCCAGACGCCGGCGACGTTTCGGAAATGGGCAAGCGAAGTACCGAAAGGTTTCTTGTTCTCGCTCAAGGGCCCACGCTTTGCGACTAACCGGCGCGTGCTCAAGGAGGCCGGCGACTCGATCAAACGGTTCCTCGATTCCGGTGTGACCGAATTAGGCGACCGGCTTGGCCCCTTGCTGTGGCAATTCGCGCCGACCAAAAAATTCGATCCTGCCGATTTCGGCGGCTTTCTCGAACTGTTGCCGGACCGCTTTGGCGGGCATGCGCTGCGCCACGTCATCGAGGTCCGCCACGACAGCTTCCGCACGCCGGAATTCGTCGCGCTGTTGCGCAAGTTCGACATGCCGGTCGTGTACACCGATCATGTGAAATATCCGAATATCGCTGACTTAACCGGCAAGTTCGTCTATGCGCGGCTGCAGCGCGGCAAGGATACGATACCGACTGCCTATCTGGGGAAAGAAATCGAGGCTTGGGCAGGCCGGCTGCGGTCCTGGGCGGAGGGGAAAGAGCCTGACGACTTGCCGCGCGTCGGCGCCGCATCGCCGCGAAAACCCGCGTCGCGCGAAGTGTTCGCCTATGTCATTCACGAAGGCAAAGTTCGCGCGCCGGCCGGAGCCATGGCGCTGATTGCGAGCTTAAAGTAATAAATGTTGGCGCCGAAAAACCTGCGCACCAAATGCTAACGGCCACGAACGAAAAGGCGCGCGTACATCCGGCGTCGCCCATCGTCATCGTGGCCGTCCCGTGACGGAGCCGCTGCTCCGTCACACCGAACCTAGATAAGTAGCCAAAGCCGCTTATGCAAGGTCGGCTTTTATGTAACACTGTCTCGCGCAACTCGTTCCAAATCGTTCCCAACTCATTCCCACAGCGCGTGCCTTTGCGCAGGAGTGGATGTCGAATTGGTCGCATTTCAGAGGAGCGGATCATGACGATGTATCAACCGGGCCCGAGTACTGACCTGCAGCGCGCAGTGGCGAATGCTATCCACGAGCACTGGCTACTGTTTCTGATCGAGGGCATCGTTCTTGTCCTCCTCGGTGCCGCGGCGATTCTTCTGCCGGTTATAGCAACACTCACGTTCACGCTCGTGATCGGCTGGCTGTTTCTCATCAGCGGCATCGTCGGTCTGCTCACCACGTTCTGGATGCGCAACGCACCGGGCTTCTGGTGGTCGCTGCTCTCTGCCGTGGTCAGCATCGCCGCGGGGATCGTGCTGATCCGCTGGCCAATCAGCGGCTCGGTATCGCTCACGCTGGTACTGATTGCGTTCTTCCTGGTGGAGGGGATTTTAACGCTGATGTACGCCTTCGAGCATCGCACCCAGCTTTCCGGGCGCTGGGGATGGATGCTGGCAAGCGGCATTGTCGATCTCATCCTCGCCGGCATCATTTTTGCGGGACTGCCGGAGACAGCGACCTGGGCGCTCGGCCTGCTGGTCGGCATCAACCTCTTGTTCGGCGGAACCGCGATGATCGGCATGGCGCTCGCGGCGCGCAGAGCGGTCTAACCTGTCCGGTCTGAATGTCGACCTAGCAAAGCCACCTGCTCGCGATCTTTGATGGCCGTGACGGTGGTCGTTGTTGCGCCTCTGGTCATAGATTGGCAACCTGCGCCAAGTTGGGCGGAGCAGTCATCGGCGGCCGAGCCGTAACAATGCTATCCACGATTTCGGTTGCGTCAGTCAACGTATCGTTGGCGAGGTGGGCATAGCGCTGCGTCGTGCGGGCATTTGCATGACCGAGCAGAGCCTGCACGACATAGAGCGACACACCTTCGTTAACAAGGAACTTACATCTTCCAATTCCGCTCGCGCACGAATGCGGCGCCATGGAAACCATAGCGACGGCGAGGGCCGACCTGTAATCGGCGAAGGAAAAATATATTGGTTTCCATCGAGTCTGGGGATCGAGCCGAGAAGCGACATTGCCGACGTACAAAGGGCGATCCATCGTGGCTTGCCTGATTTCGACAGCGGCACAAGAAGCTTCCGCTCATTCCACAGCACATGCTCCCATTTGGCCTGGGTAATTTCGTTTCGTCTCGCTCCGGTGAGCATCAACAACAAGATCGCATTGGCAGCAGTTTGATTCTCATCGACGGTGATCGCATTGACGAGCCGCTGTGCCTCGTCCCTGCTCAAAAACCGATTGCGCTGTGCCTCCTGGCCGAGCTCGACGCCACTCGTCGGATTACTGGCAACTCCCGGGACTTTCCACTTGGCGGCAAGATTGTACAGGTAGCGCAGTATCATGACGACGCGGTTGGAGGTGCCGGCTGCATATCCCTCCTGCCGCATTTGCGCGACTAGAGCGATGATGTGCTCGGCGGTGAGTTCATCCAAGGCCATTCTGCCGAGCGACGGCAAGATATGAATCCGCAACACCGTCTCGTCGGTGCACCAGCTTCTCTTATACGTCTTGATGAATGGCAGATATTTGTCGGCAACAAAGTCGCTCAAGCTTGGAATAGCCCGAAGCTCTTGACGACGTAATTGCGGATTCTCGCCGAGTAGCGCCTTGGCGAGAATTGAACGGCCGATCCGCCGAGCTTTTTCCGTGGTCAAAACATCAGCGCGACCGATCTTGTATTGGCGCTCTCGAGCGCGCTCATCGCAATAGCGTTGATAGTATGTTTTGCGGCCAGAGCAGCGGATCTCGATCAAAAATCCTCTTTGTTTGGAATCAAAATAATCGACCTTGCGTTGTCCGAGCGGACACGAGGCTTGGCGCACGAAAGATGACGTGAGCACTACGACTGCCACAACACGATCACTTCCTTTTGAATGATCGTAGTGGCTTAAATAACCGGCACAAGCTGGAAGTGAGTTTCGCTAATCGTACAGTAGATCATTTTTCGCCCCCCCTAGTTCATGTTTTATGATCTAACAACCGTGCCCCTTAGTCACGGGACCTAGATTCCTCCACAAGAATTTTATTCCTGAAATCCAAACACAAAAATTTTACCGCGATGAAATCTATGTCGCTCAGAATTGCGTCGCCTCAATTGTCGAACACAACCAAAAATTTTGAAACGTTTCACGCGCCACTTCGATTGCGTGCCCGCGCAATCCGACGCGGCGGCCTCGATTTGTTCGCTTCGACAAAGTTTGTGGATAACATCAGAATCTCACAACCCGCGGGAATAAATCGGCGCTTTGTCGAGTCGGAGTCCAACGCTTGCTTCTTCTGCAAAATGAACCGCATCGGGTGTTGTCGACCGCTAATCGCTCGCGTGGGATGCGATCTCTATAATGGCGTCACAGGCACGCGGAATGAGTTCGTCATTGTGAGGAGCGTAAGCGACGAAGCGCCGAATAGGGCATCGTCGCGTTTGGAGTGTGCTCCTGTGACGGCGCAGGAATCGCGCAGGAAGCGGCGCGCGCATCCGATCTCTAGAAAAGAATTGCGTGTTCTGGAAAAGGATTGCGAGGCTGGCTGCGTCAAACGCAGCGGGGCTGCCGGCTTTCGCTAGAGGCAGACCTTAGCGTCGCCGCTTTTTCTTCAGCGTGCTTGCCAGCATCGAGAGAGTCGCCCGACAACTCAGTAGCGCGGCATTTCGATAACCGCAGCTCCGCCGTCACTACCGTACAGGCTCGGCCACCTCGGTCTCATCGGAGACAAGCGAGAAATTGGCCAGGCTCGGCGCGGCGACATCCATGGTAGCGCC
>WNGG01004536.1_pt1 | contig 15545 bp, 13 predicted proteins | sample 5400661 | NCBI WGS metagenome assembly WNGG01 (sample SAMN13153372, study PRJNA577476) | soil metagenome | isolation source: 100 cm soil or saprolite under Garry oak tree replicate 1 | place: USA:California | collected 2016-06-15
CGGGCACGTTGGCCGCCAGCTCGCGGTGCAGCCCGGCGAAGCCTTGTCCATCGTGGTCCAGCATCGTGGTCGCGACCGCCAGGCGCCCCTGGGCCATCCTGAAGATCTCCACCACCCTCGCCTGGCAGGGCCAGTCCACGACCGCGCTCGTCGTCACCTCCCAGAAGCCACGGTGGGCCTTGATCCGGTTGGCGTGGATGTGGCCGTTGAGCCACAGGACCACGCTCGGAGACTGCTCGAGCAGGCCGATCAGCCTCTCCGGGGGTTGCTGCTCGCCGTGCGGGTTCGCGAGCGTGTCGGAGGTGTGATGCGACAGGACGACGACGTGGCGGTCACGAGCCTGGTCGAGCTGCGCCGCCAGCCACTCGAGCTGCGCAGTGCCGATGCTTCCATCCGCCCCGCCTGAGTCGCACACGGTGTCGAGGGCGATGAAGCGCATGTCGCCCACGTCATGCACATAGCAGGACGGGTGGACGAACTCCGACCGGGCGATCGGCCGGCGCTCCGCATCGGCAGCGACCTCGCGCTCGGCGCCTGCCAGGAATCGCTCCGGCGCGTGGACGAAGGTCTCGACCGCCGTGTCCGCGTCGATACCGGCCGGCATGTCGATGGCTTTGCGCGAGCCGGCCATCGCGGCCACGAGCGCGGGAGTGACGACGCCGACGCCCTGGCACACCTGCTCATGGTTGCCGTAGCACCGAAGCCACGGAATCGTCAGGCCCGGCGACTCGAACGGCCGCACGGCCTGGTCAAGCATGCCTGGGTGACGCGGAAATCCGAGCTCGCGCTGGAAGTCGTCGCCGTCCGCGGGACCGTCGGGTTTCCAGAACAGCGAGCCGGGCCAGCTCGGCTGCTGGACGCCCTCGTATCCGGGCGCGCCCGAGTCGGGACGCACCGTGCCTCCATCGAGCAGGGCGAAGAAGTTCGCCAGCTCGTTGTGCTGCGTGTTGTCGATCGCGTCACCGGTCATGACCACGACGCTGGGCCGCGCGCCGGTCACGGGGCCGGCCTCGAGGTCGTTGATCGCGCGCACCATCGCGGCGATGGCGTGAGCATTGAGCATCTCGTGCGGCCGCTGCATCGTCAGCAGCTCGCGGTAGCGTCTGTCGCCGGCCATCGCGTTGACGAACTCGAAGCGCGCGGGCGATTGCGCGTCGGTGACGTGGAGATCGGTGAGGTGGACCAGGCAGGAGATCGGCTCGGCGACGTCGAGGGGATTCTGGTGAGGCTCTCCTGGCCCTTCCACCACCGGGCGATACCCCTTGCGCAGCGGCCGGCCCGCGACGAGCGTCCTTTCCGAGGTGAGCGTCAAGCGACGACCGTGGCTGTCTCTTCCCTCTGGACGAGTACCGGGTCAGGCCGGAGCGCGAGCCGCACTCGCGTGCCGGCGGGATGGTCGGACGCGGCGGACGTCGGCAGCTGGGCCAGAATCGTCATGTCGCCGAGGTCAACTGTGACGCGGCTGATCGCGCCGAGGAACGCCACCGCGATCACCGTGCCCACGAGCGGTCCGGATTGGCCGTCGCCGTTGCCTGCGATTGTGACCGCCTCGGGCCGCACGAGCGCGATCGCCGGGCCCGTGGGAACGTCCTGCTGCACGAGCGGCAGCTGCGTGCCGCGGACCTCGACGCCGCCGAACTTCACCTCGGCTGGGATGCGGTTGGTGAGGCCGACGAAGTCGGCGACGAAAGGAGTGGCCGGCCGCGAGTAGACGAGCGTCGGCGGACCGAGCTGTTCGAGCTTGCCGGCCTGCATCACGCCGACGCGGTCAGCGATCGCGAGCGCCTCCTCCTGGTCGTGGGTGACGAAGAGGGTCGTGATGCCGACCTCGAGCTGGACGCGCCGGATCTCGTCGCGCAGCCGCGACCGCACCTTGGCGTCGAGCGCTGACAGCGGCTCGTCGAGCAGCAGCACCTGCGGCTGGATCGCGAGCGCCCGGGCCAGCGCCACGCGCTGCTGCTGGCCGCCCGACATTTGGTTGGCGTAGCGGTTCGCAAAGCGGCCGAGACCGACGAGCTCGAGCATGTCGAGCGCGCGCTTCTTGCGCTCGGCCTTGCCGACGTCGCGCATCTGCAGCCCGAACGCCACGTTCTCCCACGCGACCATGTGCGGAAACAGGGAGTAGGCCTGGAAGACCATGCCGATGTTGCGGCGGTTGGTCGGCAGGTCCGTGACGTCGTCGCCGCCGATGATCACCTTGCCCTCGTCCGCCTGCTCCAGGCCCGCGAGCAGGCGGAGCGCCGTGGTCTTGCCGCATCCCGAGGGGCCGAGCAGGGCGACCAGCTCGCCCGGCGCCAGGGTCAGGGACAGACCGTCCAGCGCCGTCACGGCCCCGTAGCGGCGGACCAGGTTCTCGAGCCTTACCTCGACGCCCGACCGATCAATCATCCGGCAGATCCTTGCACAGGGCCTTTGCCGAAGCTCGTCACCGCCTCCGGGGCGGCGCGGCGCGGGCGGTTGCCCACGAACGAGATGGCGATGAGGAGGATGAACGCGAAGAACAGCGACGCGACGGCGACGGCGATCGACACGCCGGCGTTTGCGCGGGCCAGGTGCACGAGCTCGACCTGCATGTTGTTGTAGAGCAGGTTGTTCGCGATCGTGTACTCGCCCAGCACGAGCGCGACCGACAGAAGCAGCGCGTTCAGGATCGCGTTCGAGATGTTGGGCACGATGATTCCCACCATCACCTGGTCCCAGCGTGCGCCGAGGCTGCGCGCGGCTTCGGAAAGGGTCTTGACGTCGATGGCCCCGAGCCCCGCATCGAGCGCGCGATAGCAGTACGGAAGGACCAGCACGACGTAGGCAAGCGAGAGCGTGAGGATCGAGTCGCTGAAGTTGGTGCCCATCCAGATGTAGACGGGGAACAGGCCCACCACCAGGACGATCGCCGGGATCGTCAGCGGGAGCAGGCAGACGAACTCGATGAAGCGGTTCAAGCGGGGCAGCTTCAGTCTGACCCAGACCATCGTCGGCACCAGCAGCACGAGCATCACGACCGACGTGATCAGGGCGAGCTCCAGCGATGCGTTGATCGCCGCGTCGGGAGCGGGCCCGAAGTTCCAGTTGATCAGCTCGGGATAGGTGAAGATCGACTGCCAGTACTCGAGCGTGCGCCCGTTGGAGTTGCTGCGCGTCGAGAACTCCAGCATCGCGTAGATGGGCACGAGGAAGAAGAGGGCGGCGAGCACCAGGACTACATAACGGAAGACCTGAAGCTTGAGCCAGCGCGTGCGGTGGACGCCTCGCCTCGCTACAGCCACCGCGACGTCCTCCGCTGCAGCTGCGTGTACAGGATCGTCACCAGGGTGACGATGACGATCATCTCCACCGCGATCGCCTTGGCAAAGCCGGGCTCGTACGCCCCGACCTCGCTGCTCAGCGCCCCCGCGATCTGCTGGGCGAGCATCGGCTGTCCCTGGTTGATGAGCGCGTTCGCCGTCGCGTAGGCGGAGAACGCGTTGGCGAACAGGAGCAGCACGCCGCCCAGGAAGGCCGGGAACAACAGCGGGCCGGCGACGTGGCGCCAGTAGTGCCACGTGTTGCCGCCAAGGCTCTCGGTCGCTTCGCGCCACTGCGGCTTGATGCCGTCGAGGGCCGGGAGGAAGACGAGAACCATCAATGGAATCTGGAAGTAGAGGTAGACGAGGCTGAGTCCCTGGATCGGCTCGAAGAGCCAGATGCCATGGGCGTAGTAGTTGAAGCCGTGCGACTGCGAGAACAGGTACACAAGACCCGCCGGGCCGATGCTTGCGATGAAGGCGAAGGCGAGCGTGACGCCGCCGAACTGCGCCAGCACGCCTGATGCGGAGATGACGATTCGGCGCAGCAGCCCCGTAGGGCTGCCGGTGACGATCGCGTACGAGAGGATGGCGCCGAGCGCCGCGCCGAGGAGCGCCGTGATCCCGGAGACGGTCGTCGTGTCGATCGTCGACTTGACGATGTAGGACCGCGACAGATGCGCGAAGTTGTCGAGAGTGAACGAGTTGTTGGCGTCGAAGAAGGCGCCAAACGCGACGATGGCTGAAGGCAGGACCAGGAACAGCGCGGCGTAGCCGAGAAACGGCACGACGCCAATCCAGTCCACGGAGAAGCGCCGGCCGCCCAGAATCGGGCGGCCGACGTTGGTCGCTACAGCCGGACTACCGGCGGTCGTCAAGAAATCGCGGCGTCCCAGTGCGCGACGACGTAGTTCTTCGCCGCAGTGGCCTGGTCGGGGCTCAGGAACTGTGGCGTGCCGTTGACGGGCGGGAGAGCCGCCGCGGCGGCCGCGTCGATCTTGCCGCTCTGCTGCATCGCCGCCTGGCGGACCGGCCTGGCGAGGCCCTGCAGCCAGATGTTCTGACCCTGGTCGCTGTAGAGGAACTCCTCCCACAGCCGGGCAGCCGCAGGGTGAGGAGCCGTCTTGCTGATCGCCTGCGCGTAGTAACCGCCGAGGATGGCGTTGTTCGGCACGAAGACCTTCCAGCCCGGCACGTCCTTGCCGTGCGCGGCGGAGAGGTAGTCCCAGTCGAACACCACCGGCGTGGTGCCGTTCTTGACCGTGGCCGTCGTGGCCTGGACAGGCACGAACGTGCCGGCTTGCTTCAGGCGGTGGAAGAAGTCCACGCCCTTGCTGATGTCGCCGAGCGACCCGCCCTCGGCAAGGCTCGCCATCATCACGCCGTTCAGCGCGGCGTTCGCCTGCTTCGGGTTCCCGTTGAGGGCGACCCTGCCCTTGTACTCGGGCTTCAAAAGGTCGTCGAGCGAGGTGATCGCGGGCACCTTCGCCGAGTCGTAGCCGACCGACATGAAGCCGCCGTAGTCCTGGAACCAGAGGCCCGTCGATTCCTTCTGGCTGTCCAGGATGTCGGCCCAGGTCGCGACCTTGTACTGGGTGAAGAGGTTGGTGTTGGCGAGTGCCACCGCCATGCCGACGTCGACGACGTCCGGGCCGCGGCTTGTCCCGCCGAGCTGCTTGATCGCGTCTACCTCTTGCTGGCTGCTGCCGTCGGGGTTGTCCGAGGTGATGTCGATGCCGTACATCGTGTGGAAGGTGTCGAGCTCCTTGCCGTAGTTCGCCCAGTCGCGCGGCAGGGCGATGACGTTGAGCTTGCCCTCGGCCTTCGCGGCCGCGACGAGCGCGGTCATGCCGCCGCAGGCCGACGCGGACGTCGCCGTCTTCGCCTGCGACTCGCTGCAGGAGGACGAGCCCCCGCCGGAATTGCTGCTGCCACATGCAGCGACCACGAACATGGCCACCACGGCCAGGCCGAGGTGACGCGTCAGGCTACCCAATCTCATGCTTGGTCTTCCCCTCCAAATGCCGGCCGGGCACCGGCGCCCAATGAACAGGGCCAATGATGGCGCTAGGCCGCCAATGTTGCAAGGACGGAGTTGAAACGTGGGGTTGATTTCAGTTAGGCGCCGGTTAACACGATCTGTAGCTCACGTTTCAGCCCGCTTTCCGCGGTAGCCCAGGCGCCGGGAAAGGTCGGCCGCCCCGTCCCGGGTGAGGCGGTCGAGGTGCGCGCCGGTGCGCACGCGGTGCGACGGCCCGGAGACGTCAAGGGCGGCGACGACGTCGCCCGCGGGGCCGAAGACCGGCGCGGCGATGGCGTCCAGGCCGACCTCCAGCTCCTCGTGGGTCCGGGCGACGCCGGAGCAGCGGACCTCCTCGAGCTGGGCGGCAAGCATCTCGCGGTCGGTGATCGTGTGCGGCGTGACGCGGTCGAGCGGGAGGGCGAGCAGGCGCTCGCGCAGCGAGTCGGAGCCGAAAGCCGCGATCACCTTGCCGCTGGCGGTGCAGTGGGCGGGGTACCGGCCGCCGAGCCAGTTGACGCTCACGACCGAGGTCGAGGCGGTCGCCTGCTCGATCGGGACGATGACGTCCCCGACCAGGACGTCGAGCGTCGCCGTCTCGCCGGCGGCGGTCGCAAGGTGCTCGCAAACCGGCCGGGCGACGTGGCGAAGGTCGAACTCGCCGGTGACGACGCTCGCCAGCTGCGGAAGGCGACGGCCGAGGCTGTAGCGGGCGGTGCGCCGGTCGCGCTCGACCATGCCGTGCCGCTCCAGGGTGCCGAGCAGCCGGAGCGCGGTCGAGCGGTGGACGCGCAGCTCGCGGGCGACCTCCGCGCCGGTCCTTCCCCCGCCCGCGGCCAGCAGGTCGAGGATGGAGATCGCCCGGTCGACCGAGCGAACGGCCACATCGTTGCTCATGGCGCAACATTATCCACTCGACGCAACGAGGCGGTACCATGCTCCGGACAGGATGAGCCGGGAAGAGGAGATCCGCGCCGGCCTCTTCGAGCACACGCTCAACGGCCACGCGCCCGAGGTGAAAGCCCTGACCGAGGAGGCGCTCGCGCTCGGCATGGACCCGATGGACATCCTCTTCAAGGCCCTCATCCCCTCCCTGGAGGAGGTCGGCCGGCGGTTCGAGAAGGGGGACTTCTTCGTCCCCGAGATGCTGATCGCCGCCCGCGCGATGCAGGGTGCGCTGGTCATCCTTCGGCCCCTCATCGCCGAGACCGGAGCCAAACCCGTCGGCCGCTACGTCATCGGCACCGTGAAGGGCGACATCCACGACATCGGCAAGAACCTCGTCGTGATCATGCTCGAGGGCGCCGGGTTCGAAGTCTTCGACCTCGGCGTCAACACGCCGCCCGAGAAGTTCGTCGAGGCGGTGCAGAAGCACGAGCCGGACGTCGTCGGCTTCTCCGCCTTCCTGACCACCACCATGCCGATGTTCAAGGCCAACATCGAAGCGCTGACGAGGGCCGGGCTGCGCGACAAGGTGCACGTCGCGGTCGGCGGCGCGCCGGTCACCCTCGAGTACGCCAAGCACGTCGGCGCGGACAGCTACGCGCCCGACGCCTCGATCGCGACGCGCATGGCGAAGGACGTGGTCGGCTCGCGGGCACCTGGATCCGCCGCGCTCGAGCAGGCGGTCATGAAGATCGACGAGACCCTGCGTAAGGGATAGGTCCTTGGAAACCACCGTCTCCTCGCGCAGCCGCGAGGTCGTGATCTCCATCGAGCGTCCTTTCGTGATCATCGGCGAACGCATCAACCCGACCGGGCGCAAGGTGCTCGCGGCGGAGATGAAGGATGGCGTGATGGACCGCGTGCGCGCGGACGCGGTCGCCCAGGCGCGCTCGGGTGCGCACATGCTCGACGTCAACGCCGGCATCCCGCAGGTCGACGAGCCCGCGCTCCTGGTCGCGGCCATCAAAGCCGTGATGGAAGTGACCGATGCGCCCGTCTGCATCGACTCCTCGATCATCGAGGCTCTCGAGGCCGGCCTTTCCGCCTATGAAGGCAAGGCGCTCGTCAACTCGGTGACGGCCGAGGAGGACCGGATGGAGCGAATTCTGCCGCTGGTGAAGAAGCACGGCGCGGCGGTGATCGGCATGGCCAACGACGAGACCGGGATCTCGATGGTGCCGACCGAGCGGCTCGAGCTTGCGCGGCGGATCGTCGAGCGGGCAATGGACCACGGCATCCCCAAAGAGGACGTGATCATCGACCCGATCGCCATGACCGTCGCCGCCGACCCGACGTGCGGCCTGATCACGCTCGAGACGATGCGGCTGATCCGCGACGAGCTCGGCAACAACATGACGTGCGGCGCGTCCAACGTCTCGTTCGGTCTGCCGGACCGGCCGGCGGTCAACGCCGCTTTCCTGCCTCTCGCGATGCACGCGGGCCTGACGTGCGCGATCACCAACCCGCTGGAGCCGCATGTCCGGCGCGCGATCCTCGCCGGCGACCTGCTGCTGGGCCACGACGAGTACGCGATGCGCTGGATCTCGTCCTATCGCGCGGAGCAAGCGGCCCAGGCCGCGCGATGATCGCCCGCAAGCTCGAGGTCACCTACCTTCCGTTCGACCGAACCACGCGCGTGCCGCCGGGCACGACCGTGTTCAGCGCCGCGCACTGGATCGGCCTGCCCATCGACTCGACGTGCGGCGGCCGCGGCACGTGCGGCAAGTGCAAGGTGCGCGTCATCCGCGGTCTCCGCGACGCCGAGACGGCCGATCACAGGCAGCTGCGCCCGCAGGAGATAGCCGACGGCTGGCGGCTCTCATGCCAGGCGCGGATCTACGAAGACATGACGTGCGAGGTGCCGCAGCTGCTCCGCGTGCCGAAGGCCGCGACCATGGGCCTCGGCCGGCTCGTCATCCTCGACCCGAACGTCCGCAAGGTCTATTTCGAGCTGGCCGAGCCTTCGCTCGAGGATCAACGGAGCGACAGCGCGCGCCTGCGTGACGCGCTGACCGAGGAAGGACACGACATGATCGCCGGCGTGGCGGTGCTGCGCACGCTGCCGCAGGTCTTCCGGGAGGCGGGGTTCAAGGTCACCGCCGTGCTGGCGGGCGAGCACCTCGTCGCGGTCGAGCCCGGCGACACGACCGCCGAGTGCTACGGCGTCGCCTTCGACGTGGGGACCACGACGCTCGTCGGCACCCTGATGAACCTCCGCACCGGGATGGCCGCGTCGGTGCTCTCGACGCTGAACGGGCAGGCCCCGTTCGGCGCCGACGTCATCTCGCGCATCAGCCACGGCATGAACGGACCGGAGGCGATCACCGAGCTGCAGGAGGCAGTCGTCGCGACCATGAACGAGATCCTCGACGCCCTGTATCGCGAAACGGGCGTCTTGCCTGCGCGCACCTACGAGGCGGTCGTCGTGGGCAATGTGACCATGCTTCATCTGCTCCTCGGCGTCGATCCGACCCCGCTCTCGATGTCGCCGTTCACGCCCGCGTTCATGGACCAGCTGAGCGTCGAGGCGCGCGAGGTCGGACTGCGCATCCACCCGCACGGCTACATCCAGACGCTGCCTGCGCTAGGCGCCTACGTCGGCGCCGACATCGTCGCCGGCGTCCTCGCGACCGGGGTCGTGCGCGAGGACCGTATGCGCGTCTTCGTCGACGTCGGCACCAACGGCGAGATCGTGCTCGGCAGCGCGCAGCGCGCCCTCGCCACGGCAGCGCCGGCGGGCCCGGCGTTCGAAGGCAGCCAGATCAAATGCGGGATGCGAGCGACGGTCGGCGCCATCGAGGGAGTGCAGATCGGAGACCGGGGGGTGGAGCTGCAGGTCATCGGCGGCGACGTGCCGGCGGAGGGGATCTGCGGCTCCGGTCTGGTCGACGCGGTCGCGCAGCTTCTGCTCGCCGGCCTCCTCGACCATTCGGGCCGCCTGCGCACCCCTGGGGACGTACCCGATCACCCGTTGCACGACCGGTTGATCGAGATCGACGGCGTCCGCGCCTTCCTGCTCGCCGACGGCGTGTATCTGACCCAGCGCGACATCCGCGAGCTGCAGTTCGCCAAGGGCTCGATCGCGACCGGGATCAAGGTGCTGATGGACATCCTCGGCGTCCGCGCCGAAGACCTCGACGAGGTGCTGCTCGGCGGCTCGTTCGGTTCCTACCTCAACCCGGAAAGCGCCAAGATCGTCGGCCTGGTGCCGCCGGTCGACGTCGGGAAGATCATCGCGGTCGGCAACTCCGCGGGCGAGGGGGCGAAGATCGCGCTCCTCTCCTACCGCGAGCGCCAGGTCGCGTTCGAGCTGCCGTCCCGCATCGAGTACATCGAGCTCTCGGGTCGGAGCGATTTCAACGATTCGTTCATCTCCGTCCTCGGGTTTCCGCAGCTGGCGGAGGTGAGGTGAGCACCACAGCCCTCGTCATCTGCGGCGCGCTCGGCCGCGAGGTCAAGGACATCGTCGACCGGCGCGGCTGGGACGTCGACATCTACGGCGTCTCGGCCTTGCTTCACCTCTACCCGTCGCGCATCGTCGACGAGCTGCGCGAGCGGCTGCACGCGCTGCGCCCGCGCTACGACAACCTCGTCGTCGTCTACGGCGACTGCGGGACGACGGGCAAGCTCGAGCCTCTGCTCGAGGAGGTCGGCGCGCATCGACTGCGCGGACCTCACTGCTACGAGATGTTCGCGGGCGAGGAGCGATTTCAACGCATCGCCGAGCAGAGGCCGGGAACGTTCTTCCTCACCGACTGGCTCGTGCGCAACTTCGACCGCGCGGTGGTCAAGGGCATGGGCCTTGACCGCCACCCCGAGCTGAAGCCCATGCTCTTCGGCAACTACGAGGCGGTTCTGTATCTTCGCCAGGTGCCGAATCCGCGCCTCGCAGAGAAGGCGGAGGCTATCGCCCGCTACCTCGGGCTGCCGCTCGAGATCGATGACGTGGGCCTCGGCGAGCTCGAGGACCGCCTGGCCGAGCTGGTCATGTCGGGAAGACCCCAAAAAGTCTCCGACTTTTTGGGGGCCCCTGGATGATGGCCAGATACCAGGTCATGTACTGGAAGCACATCCCGTCGCAGGTCAAGGCGTGGGACGGCGAAGCCGAGACCAGGCGGATGCTCCCCGACTACTTCCAGGCGGCGATCGACGCCTACGCGATGAAGGACGGGTCGACCGAGATGGACGCGTACCTCGATGGGTGGCAGTGGGGGCCGGTCGAAGAGCGCGACGGCGCCACGCTGGAGGTTGTCGACGCGCTGGTGGACGAGCTGACCGCGGCGAACCCGCGTGCCAGGCTGCTCGACCCGACATGAACGACGCGATCCTCGACGACCTGATGAACAGCCAGCAGATCGTGATCGCGATGCTGCGCATCTCCGCGGAGGACCCCTCGGCGCGGGTGGGGGCGTGGGACCTGCGCGACATCGCGGCCCACCTCGCGGCGACCGAGCGCGACTGCTACGTGCCGCGAATCCGCGCGATCGCGGCGGGCGAGAACCCGACGTTCGGGCTCTTCACGAACGACGACACCGATTTCGGGGGGATCCACCTCGAGGACGCGCTGGACGAGTGGGCCGCGACCCGGACGATGCTGATCGGCTACGTGAGGACGCTGGACGAGGACCAGCGGACGCGGCTCAACGGCCATCACGAGGATCACGGGCGCGTGACCGTCGACCGGTATCTCGAGATCGCGTTGAAACACGATCGCGACCACCTGTCAGGTCTAGAGCGCCTAGCCGGCGAACTGACGCGCTAGCGTCCCGCATGATCTGCAGGGCCTCAGGCAGGCGAGCGTCGCCGAGGCTGACACCGAGGTTGACCTTGACCATCATGGCGCCGGCCGAGATCGCGGCGTGGGCCAGGATCGCGGCGGTCGTGCAGTCGGGGCGCAGTTTTGAATTGCCGTGCCGCCCGACATCATGGGCCAGGCTGACCACATCGAAGGCGACCCGTTCGATCTCCAGCGGCACGTCGACCGTCCGCGACCACTCCTCGGAGAAGGCCCGTTTGGCGCGCCGGGCTTCGACGTACTCGAGATAGGCGTGCGCGTCGCGCTCTATCAGCTCTTCAGCGCGTAAGCGGAGGTCGTGCGCTCGCTGCCGCGCGCGGTCGGCTCCGTCCCATTTCTCGACAGAGAGCAGCGCGGCCTTCTCCAACAAGGCCGCGCCGAGCGCCACCGTCGCGGCCGCCGCCGATCCCCCCGCCGGCGCCGGCTCCCGCGACGCTAGCGCCTCCAGGAGCCCGGGAAGCCTCCCCTCACGCTTCACCGATCTCTACTTTGCGCTTCGCCACGAATTCGCGCAGGTGCTCGTCCACGCCAGGGTCGATACCCGGGTCCGGGTACTCGGCCAGCAGCGCCTTCCAGCGCTCGGCCGCCACCACGTCCGCGGTCCTCGAGCCGAACCGCTGCCAGCGATCGAAGTTCTCCGTCGACGACACCCAGGGGCGGTAGAAACCGGTGCGGTAGTGGCGCATCGTGTGCTCGGCGCCGAGGAAGTGACCGCCGGGGCCAACCTCGCGCAGCGCGTCCATCGCGAGGCCCTCTTCGTCGACGGGCATCCCGTGAGAGAGCATCCACTCGAACATCCGGAGCTGCTCGACGTCGATCACGAACTTCTCGTACGACGCGAGAAGCGCGCTCTCGAGCCAGCCCGCGGCGTGGAGGACGAAGTTGACGCGGCCGAGGATGGTCGGCCACATGCACATCATCGACTCGTACGCGGCCTGCGCGTCCGGAGCCTTCGAGGACGTGAGCGCGCCGCCGCCGCGGAAGGGCAGGTTGTAGTGGCGCGCCATCTGCGCGCTGGCGAGGATGCCCATCGCCGACTCGGGCGTACCGAAGGCCGGCGATCCCGACTGCATGTCGGTGTTGGTGAGGAACGAGCCATACACGCTGGGCGTTCCTGGCCGGATCAGCTGCACCAGCGCGATGCCGGCCAGCGCCTCGGCGGTCTGCTGCGCGACCGTCCCGGCAAGGCCCATGGGCGACATCGCGCCGGCCATGAGAAAGGGCGTCACGATGACCGGCTGGCCCGCATCCGAGTACTCGAACAGCGCGCCCAGCATGCGGTCGTCGTAGCGCAGCGGGCTGTTGACGTTGATCAGGCTGATGACCGCCGGGGTCTTCTCGATGCTCTCGCGCCCGCCGCAGGCGATGGCCGCCATCTCGATGGTGTCGCGCGCGTTCTCGGACGAGATCACGCTGCCCATGAACGGCTTGTCGGTCCAGCGGATGTGCGAGTAGACCATGTCGAGGTGCCGCGTCTCCAGCGGCAGATCCTCGGGCTCGACGGTCGTCCCGCCGGCGCAGTGGATCTGCTCCACAGCCTGGGACATCTTGTCGAAGTTGGTGAAGTCCTCGATCACGGCCCCACGGCGACCCCGCTCGAGGTCGGTGACGAAGGGGGGTCCGTATACCGGCGCGGTGACCACGTTGTCGCCGCCCAGGACGACCGAGCGCTTGGGGTTGCGAGCCTGGAGCTCGAAGGTCGCCGGCGTCCTGGCGACCTGCTCGAGGACGAACTCGCGCTCGAAGCGGACGCGGTTCTCCTCGACACGCATCCCGGCCTTCTGGAAGATCTCTCGAGCCCGCTCGTGGAGGAAGTCGACCCCGATCTCCTCGAGGATGGTCATCGCCTGCTGGTGGATGATCTCGACCGCCTCGGGGCTGAGCTGGTCGTACGGTTTGAGGGGGTTCTTCCACACTGGACTGAACTCAAGTTTGATCTAGCGAGGTATGTGGTAACGTACGCAGTGCCGATTGGGGTGCTAGGTCCTCGCCGAAGGACCCCACTTAACCTGACTTGATCCTCATCGCACGTCTCGCCCGCACCACTGACAAGGCTCGCCCGGCATGAGCACGCCCATGCTCGGCGACGTCCTGCCGCTCTGGAACCCTGAGATCCCGGGGGAGGAGATCCAGGCCGGCCGCCTGGGCATCCGCGTCCGCCCCGGCACGCCCGCGGCGGCGAAGGTGACCGCCCTGGAAGCCCATGGCGGCGCCGAGCTTCTCCGCCAGGTGCTCCAGGAGCAGAAGCTGATCGACGGCACCTACACCGTCATCAAGCCCGAGAAGCCGCTCGAGTTCATCGGCCAGGTCAGCACGACGCTGCTGACCGGCAAGCTCGGCAGGACGCCCATGGGCCTGGCCCTGGAGATCACCGACTGGCAGGAGCTCGAGGGCCCGTACGAGATGGAGAAGAACCGCATGCGGCTCCGCTTCCAGGAGCTTCACGTGGTCAAGGAGTGGGACGGCGACCTCGAAGGCTTCACGGCGATCGTCCTGCGCGAGCAGGCGAAGGCCGACCCGATCCTCGACTCGACCATGCGCTTCATCGAGCACCTCCGCGACTACCGGGAGAAGCTCGCCGAGGCGGCGGTCCGGCGCTACGAGGCGACCGAGCAGTGGATCGAGTGCCCGAAGTGCGAGACCGAGGTCCCGACCTCGAACGGGATCCACTGTCCCAACTGCGGCGAGGACATGCGGGGCGGCGAGTACGTCCGCGCCATCCTTCACCTGGTCGACGACGCAGACGGCCGCATCTACCGCGGCATCGACTCCCTGACCGTCCGCTCGGCCGGCTTCCCCGAGTACCGCGGCATGGCCCTCGATCGCATTCAAGGCTCGAACCTCTGGGTCAGCTTCCGGCGCTACGACCCGCTGCCCGATGAGGGCATCGTCCTGCCGACGGCGAGCGTCGAGATGTTCGAAGCGCAGCGGTCGTGCATCCGCCAGCTCCAGATCGGCAGCCCGCGCACCGGCGCCCTCGCCGCCGAGCTGGCCGACACCGGATGGCTCGGCAGCCCTCCCCGCGTGCCGCTGGATGGCAAACGGGCACACCACCTCCCCGACCCCAACGAGGAGCAGGCCGAGGCGGTGGCCCGCGTCATGGGCTTGCGGCCGGGCCAGCTCTACCTGATCCAGGGGCCGCCTGGAACGGGCAAAACGACCGCCATCGTGGAGTCGATCCGCCGCATCCTGGGCCGCAACCCGAGCGCGTCGATCCTCCTTTCGTCGCACTCCAACGATGCGGTCGACACAGGCCAGGAACGGCTGCTCGGTTTCTCGCACGTCCGCCAGGCGCGCATCGCCGAGCCGGGCAAGGTGCCGCGCCGGCTGCGCCCCACGCTGGTCGAAGGTGACGACCTCGAAAGCTTCAACCTCGTCGCCGGCACGGTGAACCGACTGACGATCGACTCCCGGCTGCGGTTCAAAGTCTTCGACTGGCTGATCCTCGACGAGGCCAACAAGGTCCGCGCGAACGAGGCGCTCGCCGTGATGCCTCTGGCCAAGCGGTGGGTGATGATCGGCGACCTCAACCAGCTGCCGCCGGTGATGGAGGAGGCCGCGTCGACGTTCCAGATCGCCAAGCCCCTCGACGAGCTCGTGCGCGACGACAGCTTCTACGGCTGGATCTGGGACAAGGTCCCGGCCAGCTCGCGGATCATGCTGCCTCGCCAGTACCGGATGCGCGAGCCCATCGGCCGCGTCGTCTCCGACCTCTTCTACGAGGGCAAGCTGATCCACGAGGCACCGCACCCGCGGATGCCGCTGCCATGGCCGTTCGATCGCGAGCTGGTCTGGGTCGACACCGGCGCCCAGGACGAGTACCGCGACGCTCAGCGATCCGTCGCCAACGAGTTCGAGGTCGCGCTGTGCAAGGACATCACGTCGATCATCCGGCGGCGCGTGCGTAAGGCCAAGCTCGCCGTGATCGCGATGTACAACTCGCAGGTCAACCGCCTCCAAGGATCGCTGAAGGGGATCGTCCCGCCCGACGACATCGAGTCGGTCGACGCCTTCGAGGGCCGCGAGTCGGACGGCGTGATCCTGTCCCTGGTGCGTTCCAACGACCGCGCCGCGATCGGCTTCCTCAACGACCCGAACCGGGTCAACGTCGCCATCTCCCGAGCCAAGAAGCTGCTCGTGATCGTCGGTGACTCCAAGACCGTGATCGGAGGCGCCCCGGAGCTGTTCGGCCCCCTGTTCGAGCACTGCAAGGAGGAAGGCCTGGTCGCCGGAGTCGGCGCAGTGGTCACAGCCTGCCAGCGGGTCGGTATCCGGTCCCAGGTGCAGCGCCTGTCCCGGCCGCACCGCGGCGACCGCCGGGCGCGGAGGCGCCGGCGCGGCCCCCGTGTGCAGGGCGAGGTCGCGGTCAACGGCGAAGTTGCGATCTCGGCGAACGGGTCTGAGCCTGTGCCGGCGGAGGCCGAGGCTACCAACGGAGCCGGTGCTTCGGTCCTGGAGTCCCCATCCGACCGGGCCGCTTCCGCGGCCGGGTCACCTTCCCCGG